>Ga0316189_10001897_pt1 | contig 20661 bp, 17 predicted proteins | sample LowCovwburrow_MG_FD_204930 | JGI IMG/M metagenome (GOLD analysis project Ga0316189, IMG submission 204930) | Coastal sediment microbial communities from Maine, United States - Lowes Cove worm burrow | ecosystem: Environmental > Aquatic > Marine > Coastal > Sediment | place: USA: Maine... | reverse complement strand
AAGAACTAGGGTTGCTTGGAATTATTCTAGTGATTGCTCTTTACGCTACGCTGCTGCATCGCGCTTTAGTTATTTCGCGCGCTGCCGAATTAGTTGGTCGCATCTACGCCTCTCGCTTGGCTCAAGGAATTGGCTTCTTATTGGTTTTTCAAGCGGTGATTAATATTGGTGTCAACCTCGGAGCATTGCCGACTAAAGGCTTGACCTTGCCGTTCATTAGCTATGGTGGTAGCAGCATGTTAGTTTGCTGCATAGCAATGGGCTTGTTATTCGGAGTTGATCGTCAGAATCGTAAACGCGAAATCAGCGGCACAATTAACCAGCGTCCTGCGGGCAGAAGCAGTAGGCGCAAAGGTTCTGCCGAGGGTGCATTAATATGAGTAAAGGCAAACTAATGATTATGGCTGGGGGTACAGGAGGTCATGTTTTTCCAGCTCTTGCGGTAGCAAAGCAACTGCGTGATGGCGGTGCTGAAATTACCTGGCTGGGCACTAAGCGAGGCATAGAATCCAAGGTGATTCCGGCTAATAACATTGCTATAGAGTGGGTCTCGGTAGAGGGTTTACGTGGTAAAGGAATATTTAGCTTAATCCTTGCGCCGTTTAAACTAGTTCGCGCTATGTGGCAGAGTGCGATGGCGATTTACAGAATACAGCCCGATTGCATATTGGGTATGGGAGGTTTTGTCTCAGGCCCAGGCGGTTTGGTGGCGAAACTGATGGGGCGGCCGTTAATTGTGCATGAACAAAACGCTGTCGCGGGCTTAACTAATAAATACTTGGCAAAGATCGCTAACCGAGTGTTATCCGGTTTCGCTAATGTTGAGGGTTTACCTAAGTCGGCCGTGTGGGTAGGTAATCCTGTGCGTCAGGCGATTAAACCGCAACAAGCCAATAGCTCTAAAAATCTCAATGTGTTGATCATTGGAGGTAGCCAAGGTGCCAATTCCTTTAACCTTAAATTGCCGCAGGTGTTTTCAGCTATTGACACAGAGTCGGTCTCAATTTGGCATCAATCGGGTCGTGCTCGGGATGCCGAGGTTATGGCCTTATATGAAGCTAACGGTGTTAGCGCCAAAGTCAGCGAGTTTATTGATGATATGGCCGCGGCGTATGCTTGGGCTGATCTGCTGATTTGCCGCTCAGGAGCTATGACCGTTGCCGAATGCTGCGCTGCGGCGAAGCCAGCCTTGTTGGTTCCATATCCGTTTTCAGCAGGCGACCATCAACGGAAAAACGCCCTGATCATGGTCAATGCTGGCGCGGCCAAAATGATTTCCAATCACCAGATAGACCAACCGGAGTTCAGTCGCGAGCTAGTTTCACTGCTTAGCGATAAGGATGTTCTACGAAAAATGGGACAATACGCCCACACACTTTATAAGCCTAACGCGTTAAATGACGTGGTGGCCGTATGTCAGGAGTACCTCAATGCGTAATCGTGTAAGTAATATTCATTTTGTCGGTGTTGGTGGCAGCGGCATGTCTGGGATCGCCGAGGTCCTAGTCAATCTAGACTATAAGGTCAGTGGCTCTGATATTAACGAAAGCCCTGTAACTCAACGACTACGTAATGCTGGTATCAAGGTTGTTATTGGTCACCATGTCGATAACATCAGAGGCAGCGATGTGGTGGTTGTTTCAACCGCGATCGATAAAGAAAATCCCGAAGTCAGTGGCGCTATTGAACTAGGTATTCCAGTAATACCTAGGGCCGAAATGCTTGGCGAGTTAATGCGTTTCCAACAAGGCATTGCTGTTGCCGGCACTCATGGTAAGACAACCACTACCAGTTTGGTGGCTGCGATATTAGAAGCCGCTGGCCTAGACCCAACATTTGTTGTTGGAGGACTGATTAATAGCGTTGGCGTTAATGCTAAATTGGGTCAAGGCGACTATTTGATAGCTGAGGCTGACGAAAGTGACGCATCGTTTCTGAACCTTAAGCCTGAAATGGCAATTGTCACCAATATTGATGAAGATCATATGGTTACCTATGAGGGAGACCTTGGCACTTTAAAGAAAACATTTGTTACCTTTTTGCAAAATTTGCCGTTCTATGGTTTAGCTGTTTTATGTGAAGACGATGCCAATGTAAGATCTATTCGTGATCAAATCCACAAGCCCATGCTGTCGTATGGCTTGAGCGAAGCGAGTGATTATCGTGCTTACGATCTCATCCAGTCCGGCCAGATAATGCACTTCAAGGTTGCACGCCCAAACGGTAAAGATGACATACAGATTGAGCTATCGATCCCTGGCGAGCACAATGTATTAAACGCTACTGCAGCGATTGCAATTGCCAGTCATCTTGGCGTCAATGACCATGCAATCATTAAGGGTTTGAAAGAATTTCAAGGTGTAGGTCGCCGATTTGACGTGTTGGGTGATATTCAACTCGATGGTAAAACGGTCACGCTAGTGGATGACTATGCACACCATCCCGTAGAGCTGAACGCGACCTTGACAGCCGCACGCGGCTGCTGGCAAGAGCGACGTTTGGTCGCGGTATTTCAACCGCATCGTTACAGTCGTACTTATGATTTATTTGATGATTTTGTGACCGTGCTGTCAGAACAACAAGACTTGCTTTTATGTGATGTGTATCCAGCCGGTGAGCAGCCAATTAGTGGTGCGACCGGGCAAGCCTTGTCTCAAGCAATACGTGTGCGTGGTGCGAGTAACCCAGTGTATGTGGCGGATATCGATCAATTGGCAACGGTGTTAGCGCCACTGGTTCAAGATGGTGATGTGATTTTAGCAATGGGTGCTGGCAGTATCGGTAAGGCGGTTAAACGGCTGTTCGAGCAAAACGCCGTGACGACTCAAGGGCAAGATTGATGATTGCGACTAATCAAACTAGTGTCACCGGTCAAATTTCGACTGCTCTACGTTCCGAGTTGGGTAAAGTCGCTGTGTTAATGGGTGGTATTTCTGCTGAGCGTGAAGTGTCATTGCGCAGTGGTACGGCGGTGCTCAAAGGTCTGCAAGACAAAGGTGTTGATGCTCATGGAGTCGATGCCAAGCCAGATAATATCGGAGAATTAAAGGCGATGGGATTCGATCGTGCATTCATCGTGCTTCATGGGCGCTGGGGCGAAGATGGTGTGGTGCAAGGTGCCTTGCAAGCTATTGATCTACCCTTTACCGGTAGTGGTGTTTTGGGTTGCGCGCTAGCGATGGACAAAGTGCGAACTAAACAAGTTTGGCAGTCGCTGGGCTTGCCCACCGCAAAGTATCGAGTGCTTAACAGTGAGGCTGATTTAGAGGGCGTGGTTGATGAGCTTGGTTTACCAATATTTTTAAAGCCCGCCAGAGAGGGCTCGAGTGTTGGCGTTGCTAAAGTCACCCAAGAGTCTGAGTTGCTAGAGGCCTACCGCGTATCAGCGCAGGTAGGTGATCAAGTATTGGCCGAGCAGTTTATCGCAGGCGCTGAACTAACCTGCACAATTTTGAAAGGTCAGGCATTGCCTGTCATTCGTATGTCAACCGATAACGAGTTTTACGACTATCAAGCCAAGTACCAATCGGACGATACCAAATATTTTTGCCCAGCAGGCTTAGACGACGCTCTGGAGAAGCAAGTGCGCGCCTTAGCATTGTCAGCATTTAATGCCTTAGATTGCTCTGTTTGGGGGCGCGTTGACGTAATGTTAGATGATCAGAATCAACCGCTTTTATTAGAGGTAAACACGGTGCCTGGCATGACCAGTCATAGTTTAGTGCCGATGGCCGCTAAAGCAACTGGGAGAAGCTTCGAAGACTTGGTGTTGGAAATTTTAGAAACAACCTTGGATGTAAAGCCAGAGCATCTAGGAGTAAAGCCGTGAGCGAGCAGCGCGCTTTTGCAAATCAAGAACGCGAGTTTCAAGTACGCAGACTCGGCAAACTTGGTCGTGGATTATTGATGATGCTCGCATCTGTGCTGTCGTTTGTGGCTTTGGGTTTATTGCTTACCGATCACTTATACAGACCCGATACATTTAAGATTGAGCAGCTAAAAATAGTAGGTCGATTTCGATTCATCGAGCCAAGCGTTATTGAGGCTGCCGTCATTGATCAAGCCTCCGGTAATTTTTTCTCGCTTGATCTCGCTGAGATAAAAGCCAATGCTGAAAAAATAGCATGGGTTGAAAGCGTTGACGTGCGTAGAGAATGGCCAGGCACACTAGTGTTGACGGTGCGTGAGCATCTTCCGGCGATGCGTTGGGGAAAAGATAAGTGGATAAGTACTGCCGGTATTGTTATCGACTTACCTGAGACGGTTGATTCGAGTGGTGTGATCTTACTGCAAGGCAGTGATTCTCAGGCCAAACGTATTCTGCTGCAAGCAACTCGTTGGAAGAAAGAGTTAATAGATCAGGGTTTAGAAGTAAGAGGAGTGAGTCTCAGCGATAGCGAGGCTTGGACAATCAAGCTTTATTATCAGGGCTATGATGCAGAGTTCGATTTACTGCTAGGTCATGAAGAAGTTGCTAAGCGGCTTGAGCGTTTCGAGCTACTGTTTAACCGACAATTTAAATTCTCCGAGCGTCCGCTTAAACGTGTTGATGCTCGCTATCCCGACGGGCTTGCTGTAGAGCAAGCAAGTGCCGTTTCAACCGATATTTTAGCGTTGACAAGTGACTTGGCAATGGCATCAAACAATTAGCACTAACGTGATATTGCAATGAGCAAAAAAGACGAAAGTAGATTGATAGTGGGTTTGGATATTGGTACATCCAAAGTGCTTGCCATTGTGGGCGAGGTAAACGTCGACGGTGACGTTGAAATAATCGGCTACGGCCATCACCCAGCCACTGGTATGCGCAAGGGTGTGGTCGCCAATATTGAAGAGACTGTAACCGCGATTCAGCGTGCGGTTGAAGAAGCTGAGTTAATGGCGGGTTGTCAGATTTATTCTGTTTATGCCGGTATCGCAGGTGCCCACATTAATAGCTTTAATTCTCACGGTGTGGTCGCTGTCAGAGATAGCGAGGTTGATGAAAATGACGTCGAGAGAGTGATTGAATCAGCCAAAGCGGTGGCAATTCCGAATGATCAATCGATACTTCACGTATTGCCTCAGGAGTACATCATCGACGGGCAAGAAGGCATTCGTCACCCGATTGGAATGAATGGCACTCGTCTCGAAGCAAATTTACACATGGTTACGGCATCGGTCAGTTCTGAAAAAAATATTGAAAAGTGTATTCGCCGCTGCGGTTTAGAGGTTGATGACATCATTTTAGAGCAATTAGCGTCATGCGAATCGGTGTTGACTCTTGACGAGAAAGAGCTGGGCGTGTGCTTAGTCGATATCGGCGGGGGCACGACTGATATTGCGGTTTATTCTGAGGGTGCAATCAGGCATACCGCGGTGATTCCCGTGGCCGGTGACCAGATCACCAATGATATAGCGATTGCCTTACGTACGCCAACCGCATCGGCTGAAGACATTAAGAAGCGCTATGGTTGTGCCTTGCGACAAATGGCCGCGGTAGACGAAAGCATCGAAGTGCAAACCGTTGGTGATCGACCGCCACGTAAGTTGTCAAAGCAAACCTTAGCGGAAGTGGTAGAGCCTCGTATTGAGGAGTTATTCGAGCTGATTCGAGTCGACTTAAGGCGCAATGGGTGTGAGCACATGATTCGCTCTGGGGTGGTGCTGACCGGTGGTAGCTCAAAGATGGAAGGAATGATTGAGTTGGCAGAAGAGATATTTCATCTGCCGGTAAGACTAGGCATGCCTAAGTATTTAGGTGGTCTTAGTGAAGTGGTAAAGAATCCAATTTATTCAACAGGAGTTGGCCTTGTGCAGTTTGGCCATGCCAACCAAAGTGAGTCGAAGAAGAAGACCAAAACAGAATCTAAAGTCAGTTCTATATTGCAAAGAGTAAAGCACTGGTTTCAAGGTAATTTTTAGAAGAATTTAATAACGGGAGTTAAGTATGTTTGAACTATTAGATACGGTTGACCAACAAGCGGTCATCAAAGTCGTTGGCGTTGGAGGTGGCGGTGGAAACGCTGTCAACTATATGCAACTGTCTAACATTGAGGGCGTTGAATTTATCAATGCCAACACCGATGTGCAGGCGTTGCAGACCTCTGATTGCCCTACCATCTTACAATTGGGCGCTAATCTAACCAAAGGTTTGGGGGCCGGTGCAGATCCGGATATCGGTCGTCAAGCTGCGATCGAAGATCGTGAGCGTATCGCCGAAGCGTTAGCGGGCAGTGATATGGTTTTTATCACCGCAGGAATGGGAGGAGGTACGGGTACTGGTGCGGCTCCAGTGATTGCTGAAATCGCACGTGATATAGGTGCTTTGACTGTCGCTGTCGTAACTCGGCCCTTCACTTTTGAAGGGGCGCGTCGCGCCAAATTAGCAGACCAAGGATTGAAGCTGCTCAAAGAGTCAGTTGACTCATTAATTACCATTCCCAATGAGAAGCTACTCGAAGTGATGGGCAAAGAAGCGTCATTACAAGATGCCTTCGCGATGGCCAACGATGTTTTGCGTAATGCGGTTCAAGGTATTTCTGAATTGATCACCAGCCCAGGTTTGATCAATGTTGATTTTGCCGACGTTAAAACGGTTATGTCTGAAATGGGTCAGGCGATGATGGGCTCGGCCTCTGCCACTGGACCAACTCGAGCTTCAGAAGCGGCTCGTAATGCATTAAGTAGTCCTCTACTGGAAGATACTAATATCCGCGGAGCCAAGGGCATTTTGGTTAATGTTACCGCTGGCCCCGACCTGTCAATTGGTGAATTTGGTGAAGTCGGTGGCATGATCCGCGAGATGGCGTCTGAGGATGCGACCGTAGTAATTGGTACTTCGATTGATCCAGAAATGAAAGATGAGTTGCGTGTCACCATGGTCGCCACCGGCATAATGGATGGTTCTGATCAAGCTGCAAAGCAAACGAGAATGGAAGTTGTACATCAAGTTGGTAAAGCTGTTGGTGGTGATTATGATGTTAACGGCACAGCCTATAACCGAACCGGCAGTAATGCTCGCGGCTCTTCAAATAATCAATATGATGGACTAAATGATAGCGAGGCATCGGAGTCAATGTTGGTATCGGGCTTGCGCGGTCGAGACTCGTCTGAGTTGCCATTGTTTGATACTGAGGGCCAGAAAGGATTAGACGTACCTACATTTTTGCGCAGGCAGGCCGACTAAGGGCGGTTTTTGCGGCATTCGATCTATTGCTGTTAACTAGTGTAAAGTAGTCCTTTTTACACTTGATTAATACTTGAGCGTTAAACCTACACAATTCCTCCCGTTTCGTGTAGGATTTCTGCCTTGTATTAGTACTGTTGGACGTTTTCTGGTTCAATGACAGTTAACATAGCGAAAATCACGATCCGACTGTAAAATGACTCGTGAGGTTCACTTTTCTGTCATAATTGGTTGAATGACCAAGCCAGAGTGAAAAACCACTCATTTTATTGGCGCTCTATTCACTCGTTTAGCGGTGACTTAGGCGCTGATTTTGGGATAAAATAATAGAAAAGTGATGCAAAAATCCGTGATGAACCGCCCCCAAATAGCTATTTGCTTATGATCCATCAACGTACTCTTAAAAATGTAATACGTGCTACAGGTGTAGGCCTGCATACAGGTGAGAAAGTATATTTAACTTTACGCCCCGCCGCTGTCGATACCGGTATTGTGTTCCGTCGAGTCGATCTAGACCCAGTTGTTGAGCTGCGCGCCGACCCTAATCAGGTTGGTGATACAAGACTGTCAACGGCCTTGAAAAAAGGCGATGTTTCTGTTTCTACGATTGAACACCTCATGGCCGCGCTTGCTGGTCTGGGTATAGACAATGTCTACGTCGAAATCACCTCTCCCGAAGTTCCGATTATGGACGGCAGCGCCGCGCCATTCGTGTTCTTAGTACAATCGGCGGGTGTAATAGAGCAGACAGTGCCGAAGAAATTCATTCGTGTTAAAAAGACAATTAAAATTGAAGACGGTGATAAATGGGCAAAACTCGAACCCTTTGCAGGTTTTAAAGTATCTTTTGCCATTGATTTTGACCATCCAATTTTCGAAAAGTCACCACAGCAAGCAACAGTCGATTTTTCGACGACTTCGTTTGTAAAAGAGGTTAGCCGGGCTAGAACCTTTGGCTTTATGCACGAGGTAGAAGCACTGCGTGAAGCGGGTCTTGCCTTAGGTGGCAGCCATGACAATGCTATTGTTATGGACTCTTACACTATTCTTAATGATGATGGCCTGCGTTATGAAGATGAGTTCGTTAAGCATAAAATTTTAGATGCGATTGGCGATCTATACTTGTTAGGTCACCAGTTAATCGGTGCTTTTAGTGCCTATAAGTCTGGGCATGCTTTGAATAATAAATTATTGCGAGCCCTGCTTGCGCAGCCGGATGCTTGGGAGTTGGTCACTTATGACGACCCTGCTGAAGCTCCGATTGCATTTATGCATTTAGCCAGCGCCTAACGATTCAAGTAGTGGGGCCAATTGCAGATTGGTTAAGGTTGTTAGTTTTGAGACTCAAATGGGTTCATTTTTGCCTTTTTTGAGTGTTTCTGCTAGACGTTTTAGTGAAGCGGCTAGTTGCTCATTTTTTATTATAGACTGAGTCGCTTCCATTGATTTTATTGATGATGCAGAGGGCGTTTGCCATGCTGCATCGGATGACGGAGGATTTAGCGAATGCGATCCGTTTCGTTTAGTCCCCATTTTTTGAGGTGTTGGGATCGAGATCTCATCACCTTCGATATAGGGAGTTGGGTTATTTAAGGTCATTTGCACTCGTATGCTTTGAATTTGATTGAAGCCTGCTTTGTGTAAAGTGTCGAGCAAATTGCTTTTTTGGTGTTTAAGCAATGTCGCAGTGCTGGATTGAGTGCAGCTGATGGTTAATTGTTCTGCGTCGATATTTGCTGGTGAAGCAAAGTCGGTAATGACGGAATTAGCTTGGTCAGCACACCAGTTTTGCCAAACAGGCGTGATGCTTAGAAGCTGGTTTTGCGACTCGGTGAGTTGACGTAAAAATGGTAAGCGATTGAGTATGCTTGATACACTTTGGCGGCTTTTAACGTTGTGAGGTGTTTTGAGACGTAAAGAGTTGCTTAGCGTTTTGTGGTGAGGCTTTTTATGATTACTGTTAGGCATGGCGCAAATATAACATTTTAGAAATTAAATAATGTTGGGTTTATTTTGAAAATCATATTACTAAAGGATAATACGGCCAAGAATGGTGCATTTTGCCTCTCTGGCCATAAATTGTTGATAAGTAGCGTCGCATTATTGGTAGCTTTGCCGATTGTGTTAGGGCTTGCAACTTACTGGGTAGTCTCTGCGATTGATCGATCATTAAACCCATTTGTTGACCCGCAATATCGAATCGCGGTCGAGTCACGAGTTAATGAGCAGCAGCAAGGCATGCTAGAGACGCGTAATTATGTTCGCCAACATATGGATGTCCTAGGGCGACGGATCGGGAGCTTGCAGGCTCAAGTTTCTCGAATTAACGCGGTTGAAATGCGCATCGCCGAGGCATCAGGGATACACCTAGACGACTTTCAATTTGAACAAGACCCTCCAATCGGTGGTGCTGCGGTAGGGGAAACGGTTGATTCTGAGCAAATAGATATCGAGAATGCGATTGTGGCCATTGAGAAGGAATTGGCTTTACGTGAATCTGAAATCGCGGCGGTTGATTTTCTATTATCGCGTAACAGCTTAGAGCAGCAGCAAACTCCAGCGGGTTGGCCAGTAGAAGGTGGCTGGGTATCCTCAAACTTTGGTTCTCGCTTGCATCCTATATCGGGTAAAAAGCAATTCCATCGTGGTGTCGATATTCCAGGTAAAGAAGGCAGTTCAGTATTAGCTGTTGCTGATGGCGTTGTGATTCGCTCGAAGAGAGGCGCGGCCTATGGCTGGTTGGTTGAGATAGATCATGGTGATAGTTTTAGCACGCTCTATAGCCACAATCGAAAAAATTTGGTGGCTGAGGGCGAGACCGTGGTAAAAGGGCAAGCTATTGCCGAAATCGGCTCGACGGGGCGTTCAACTGGGCCTCACGTACATTTTGAAGTAGCAAAGAATAAACGCCGTATTAATCCAGTTCGGTACTTATATAAGAAAACATGATATTTGAGTGTTTTTATTGCTTATAAAAAAGGGCGCGTGCGCCCTTTTTTAATACCCGCCGGACTAAAATAAAGCGTATATACAATTGCTTGGGTCGTAGGGACGAGACCAGGTAAGCAATAACTTCACGCTGTTTGTTACAATTGCTAGCAGTAATAGTGTGATCTGAATAATTAAAAAGTCAGTCATTGCCAGTTGGCGATATTTGACTTCATTAGTTCCTTGGAATTTGGCTTTAAAGCCTTATACTAAGGACAACTGTAGATAAATCGTGTCTAACCCAATGGCAGTTGGTAGCTTCCGGCTATCAATCGAATAACAATAATTAGGTTCACCCGTGTTAAAGAAAATTTTTGGTAGTCGCAACGACCGATTGGTTCGGAAAATGTCCAAGCGCGTCAGTAAGATCAATGACTTAGAAGAGTCCTTTCAAAGTCTCAGCGATGCTGAATTACAGGCGAAGACGGGCGAATTCCGGTCTCGCTTGGAAAAAGGCGAAACCTTAGACGATCTGTTGAACGAAGCCTTTGCTGCAATGCGCGAGGCATCGGTAAGGGCGCTCGGAATGCGTCATTATGATGTGCAAATGCTTGGCGGAATAGTGTTGCATAACGGTCAAATTTCAGAGATGAGGACCGGTGAGGGCAAGACGCTCATGGCTACACTACCGGCGTATCTTAACGCTCTCGGAGGTAGTGTTCACGTTGTAACCGTAAATGACTATTTAGCATCACGCGACGCTCAGTGGATGGCTAAGGTTTACAACTTTATGGGTTTGACTGTGGGTGTCATAGGCTCAGGCCAAGCACAAGATGTTAAACAGGCTGCCTATCAAAATGACATTGTGTACGGGACTAACAACGAATTTGGTTTCGATTACCTACGCGATAATATGGCTTTCTCGGCTGATCAAAAAGCGCAACGCGATTTGAGCTTTGCAATTGTTGATGAGGTAGACTCAATCCTAATTGACGAAGCCCGTACACCGTTGATTATCTCTGGCCCGGCCGATACCGCTGCTGAGGTATACAGTAAAATAGACGTTATTGTACCTCAGTTGATTCGGCAGGAAGAGGAAGATGGTGAGGGTGATTACACCGTTGATGAAAAATCTAAACAGGCGTACTTAACTGAAGCAGGCCATGAAAAGGCTGAGAAATTGATGGTTAGCATTGGTTTGCTACCCGAAGACGCCAGCTTGTATGACGTTGGTAGTATTACCCTATTACACCACTTATACGCGGCAATTCGGGCTCATACGCTTTTCAATCGCGATGTGGATTACGTGGTTCAAGACAATGAAATTGTCATCGTTGACGAGTTTACTGGCCGCATGATGTCGGGGCGTCGTTGGTCCGATGGGCTACATCAGGCGATTGAAGCTAAAGAAAAGGTCGAGATCCAGCGTGAAAACCAAACTCTAGCGGCGATCACATTTCAAAATTATTTTCGCTTATACGATAAACTTTCTGGTATGACCGGAACCGCCGATACTGAAGCGGTAGAGTTTATGGAAATCTATAGCCTAGAAGTGGTGGTGGTGCCAACTAATGCTGAGATGGTTCGTATTGACCAAGCTGATGTGATTTTCCGAACTCAGCAGGAAAAATTTGATGCCATTGTTGAAGATGTCCGAGAACGTAATGCGGCCGGCCAGCCGGTATTGCTTGGCACTGCATCTATCGAAGTGTCGGAACTGTTATCAGCCGAATTCAAAAAGCAAAAAGTAGAACATGAAGTGCTCAATGCTAAGCAACATGAACGCGAGGCCGTAGTAATAGCTAAAGCGGGCAGGGCGGGCTCAGTGACCATCGCCACTAACATGGCTGGTCGAGGTACTGACATTGTACTTGGTGGCAATTTGGATATGCGTTTGGTCGGCGTTGAAGATGAAAATGAAATAGCCAAGATAAAGGCTGAATGGCAGCAAGAACATGATTCGGTTCTCGAGAAAGGCGGTTTGTATGTGATCGGCACTGAGCGACATGAGTCTCGACGTATCGATAATCAATTGCGAGGACGATCTGGTCGTCAAGGTGATGCTGGCGAGACTCGTTTCTTTTTGTCGATGGACGATTCGTTGATGCGAATCTTTGGCAGTGAACGTATCTCTAACATGATGCAAAAGGTCGGCATGGAAGAAGGCGAAGCAATTGAAAGCCGCCTAGTGTCAAGAGTAATCGAGAATGCGCAACGTAAGGTTGAAGGCCATAACTTTGATATTCGAAAGCAATTGCTTGAATACGATGACGTTGCTAACGAACAACGTAAGTTGGTTTATTCCGAACGTAATGAACTGATGTCTACCGACGATGTGTCAGAAAACATTGACAATATGCGAGAAGAGGTGGTCGATGAAGTGGTCGATCGCACCATTCCACCCCAAAGCCTGCCAGAGCAGTGGAATATCGACCAGCTCGAAGATGATTTGCGTTTAGAGTTCGGTATTGAAATACCGGTCGCAGAGTGGCTAGCAGAAGATAAGTCGCTATATGAGGATACATTGCGAGACCGGATATTAGATAAGGTTGAAGAGGCTTACAAAAGTAAGGAAGAAAAATACGGTGCAGAGATTATTCGTCACTTAGAGAAAGTGATCATGCTACAGACTCTCGATACCCAATGGAAAGAACACCTCGCCGAGATGGACTATCTTCGTCAGGGGATTGGCTTGCGAGGATACGCGCAAAAAAATCCTAAACAGGAATATAAGCGCGAAGCATTCGAAATGTTTACCACCATGCTTGATCGAGTCAAGACAGAGGTCATTACTATTCTAGCGAAGGTGCAATTGCGTGAAGAGTCTGAAGTAGACGAGTTGGAGCGCAGGCAGCAAGAAATGTCACGGGAAGGGCTTGAGCTTAGACACGCTGATGTATCGGCCTCCGGAGCAGAGGCACCACTGCAAGCACAAGAGTCGTCAACGTTTATTCGTGATGCACCGAAAGTTGGGCGTAATGAAGCTTGTCCATGCGGATCGGGTAAGAAATACAAACAGTGCCACGGAAAGTTGAAATAGGCTGAAACATCAGCCGCTAGTTTATACACATGAGAAGTTAAGATGGCAGTAGGTTTAAGGCAACCTGGGAAATTGTATCCCGTGCTAGGTATAGAGCTTGCAGTCACAGCGGCAGGTATTCGTTACCAAGGCCGTGACGACCTGCTAGCAATTCACTTAAGTGAGGGTGCAAAAGTATCGGCGGTGTTCACACAAAATAAATGCTGTGCTGCACCGGTAACATTGGCAAAAGCGCATATGGCCCAGAGCGAAACGCGAGCGTTATTGATCAACTCGGGTAATGCTAACGCGGTAACTGGTGAGCTAGGGTTGCAAAATGCAAGCGAAAGCTGTGCTGAGCTGGCAAAGCTTATGGGGGTTTCAGCAGAGCAGGTATTGCCTTTTTCTACCGGAGTTATTGGCGAGCAATTAAATATGCTTGCCATGAGCGATGGTATTCAAAGCCTTGTTGGACAGCACCTTGTTGGACAGCACTCTGTTGGACGATTTTCTGATGATAATTGGTTGCTCGCTGCGCAAGCCATTATGACCACCGATACGGTGGCAAAAGCGGCATCACGTCAGCTAGAAATTAATGGTGATTTGATTACAATTACCGGCATCACTAAAGGGTCGGGCATGATTTGCCCGAACATGGCTACAATGTTGGCTTATGTTGCGACCGATGCGAATATTTCAAAGAAAGACCTTGATGCTTTGTTAACTCGTGGTACACAAGCGAGCTTCAATCGAATCACCGTTGACAGTGATACATCCACCAATGACGCGTTGGTATTGATGGCCACTGGAAAGGCTCAAGCTGAACCGTTAGAAGGATATTCACTTGAGGTTTTTTACCAGCAGTTAGAGAATATTTTCGTCGAGTTAGCTACCTCGATAATCCGCGATGGTGAAGGCGCCACCAAGTTTGTCAAAGTAGAAATAAGTGGTGGCTCCAAGCAGTCGGATTGTTCGGCAATCGCTTACTCAATCGCTCACTCGCCTTTGGTTAAGACTGCTTTGTTCGCCAGCGATCCAAATTGGGGTCGGATTCTGATGGCATTGGGCAAGGCGCCAGTGCAGAGCCTGGATATGAATTTGGTTGATATCCACATAGGCCAAGTATCGTTGATTGAAAAAGGTCAACCGGCGGCGACTTATACTGAAGAAGCGGGCAAGGCGGTCTTCGTAGAAGAGGAAATACATATTCATGTTGAGTTAAATCAGGGCTCTGAGAACTTCCACGTATGGACATCTGATCTTTCGCATGATTATGTAAGTATCAATGCCGATTATCGTAGCTAGTGAGTTGGTGACGCTTTAAATGAAGAGAATCGAAGTCGCGGTTGGGGTTGTTTATAATAAACAAGGCCAAGTGTTAGTCGGCCAACGAGTAGTCAAAGATCGGTACTTTCAAAAATGGGAGTTTCCCGGTGGTAAACTTGAGATCGGTGAAACTGTTGATCAGGCCTTGGCCAGAGAGTTCCTTGAAGAAACCAGCATTCGTATTCTTTCGAGTAAGCCTCTTATGTTAGTCGATCACGATTACCCTGACCGACATGTGCGCCTACATGTTCACACGATTAAGCACTTCGAGGGTGATGCCGACTCACAAGAAGGCCAAGCGCTTAAGTGGGTATCGCTTCAAGAGTTGAATGAACTCGATTTTTTACAGGGTAACCAGGTGATTTTAGAGAAGTTGCAAGAGGCTTCTATCGCGGAATCTAGTGCCGCAAAAATCTAAGAGGTCTTTGCGAAACCTAGGCCTTTGCGAAACCTAGGTCTTTGCAAAACTTATGCCTTTGCAAAACTTATGTCTTTGCAAAACTTATGTCTTTGCAAAACTTATGTCTTTGCAAAACTTATGTCTTTGCAAAACTTATGTCTTTGCAAAACTTAGGTATCGCCGATGCAGTTCTTCTACAGCTATCTGAGCGTCTGAAATCGAGCCATTATTTGCGATTGTATCATCAGCGAGTAGCTCGCGCTGTTGGTCATTAAGTTGCGTTTCCATTATTCGTTCAATCTCATCTGCCTCAAGACCACTGCGTTTTTTAACTCGCTCTATTTTGACGTCTCGATTAGCGGTTACCACCAATACTCGTTTCATTATCGATAAAAATGGCGAGTCAGCTACCAATAATGGAACCACCACTATGCAATATGGGTAGTTCGCAGCTTGAATTTGCTTTAATGTCTCCTGCCTAATCGCAGGGTGGGTAATAGCATCTAATTTTGCTTTGCTTACGTCATCAGCGAAGGCTAGCTTTCGAAGCTGAGCTCGGTCTAGATGACCAGATTCCAAAAGTATACTCTTGCCGAATGAGTTCACCAGTTCAAGCAGTGCAGGCTGATCAGGTTCGACAACGACTCGTGCAATGATATCGGTGTCAATAATGGGTACACCGAGAGACGCAAAGTGGTCAGAAACCACCGTTTTACCGCTACCAATACCTCCTGTGAGGCCGATTATATAGGTCATCGAAATTTTGTGTTTTATAGTTTACTCAATATGGATCTAAGAATAACTGCTAGAACTGGATGTTCATGTAGCCAAGGTATGCCTGGTTTATCTGATCGCCGTAGATCATGGCTAACCAGCCGGCTACGGCGATATAAGGGCCAAATGGTATTGCCAGCTCCCTTGATGCCTTTTTGGTCGCCATCAGGGTTATCCCGACAATGCTGCCTAAGACAGTCGAAATCAAAATGATCTGAGGAAGATAAGCCCAACCAAGCCACGCCCCCAGAAGTGCCATAAGCTTAAAGTCTCCATAGCCCATACCTTCTTTGCCTGTTAGCCTAAGAAATATCTGGAAGACTACCCAGAACACCATATATCCAATAATGGCACCTAGTATTGCGTCGCTTGGATTTGTGAAAACGGCTAGCAAGCTTAAGCCTAGGCCGAGCCATAGTGTCGGGAGTACAATGTCATCAGGTAGTAGTTTGTGGTCAAAATCAATAAATGACAACGCTACCAACACCCAGGTGAGAATCAAGCCGAAACCAGATTGCACAGAGAAACCAAATTTATACACAACAATTGCGCTCAGTATGCCCGTCAATAGCTCGACCAGAGGGTATCGGATACTGATTGTAGTTTTACAGCTCGCGCATTTCCCGCGCAGTATCAACCAGCTAATGAGTGGAATGTTTTGCCATGCTCGTATCGGTGCTTTGCATTGACCACAATGAGAGGCTGGCTTAGAGAGTGTTGGTGGTTGCTGGTCAGTCAGTGGCTCAAGTTCAAGCCAGTCTCTAGATTGCTCGGTCCACTGATGTTTCATCATCACAGGGTAGCGAAAAATCACCACGTTTAAAAAACTGCCAACGAGAAGGCCGAAAATGCCCCCTATGGAGCTCAGCCAAGAGCTTGGTAGTGCCGCAATAATATCGAACATAAGGTAAGTTGCTTAGAATACTGAAGCGAGTTTGAAAATTGGCAGATACATCGCGACTACCATTGTGCCGATAATTCCACCGAGCAGAACGATCATTAATGGTTCAATAATACTGGCCAAGGAGTCCACTGCGTCATCCACTTCTCGCTCATAAAAGTCGGCCACCTTATCTAACATAATTTCCAGCTCGCCTGATTCTTCTCCACTGGCGACCATTTGCAGCATCATGTTTGGGAACACTCCGGTAGCGTTCATCGAGTTTTCTAAGCCACGACCAGTACTGATATCGTTCTTTACATCCAATACCGCTTTTTGAAAAACGCGGTTGCCAGTCGCCGCGCCAACGGTGTCCATGCCGTCAACCAGTGGTACGCCGGCTCCAAAGGTAATAGAGAGCGTCCGTGAAAATCTGGCTAAGGCGGATTTTCTAAGAATAACGCCAAATAATGGAGCCTTTATAAGCATGCGATCCATTGCGAACTTCATTTTCTCTGACCGCTTGTAAGACGATACAAAGGCAAATATGGCCGCTGCGGCACCCAAGAAATATTTCCACCAATTTTTCTGCATAGCCTCCGACATATCAACAATAACGCGAGTAAGCGTAGGTAAGTCAGCACCGAACCCGGTAAATAGACTTTCGAACTGTGGAATTACGAATAAGAGCAATAGCACTGTTACCAAACCGGCTATCACTAATACAATGATGGGGTACATCATCGCTGATTTAACTTTACTCTTTATCGCTTCCAGTTTTTCTGTATACGTTGCTACCCGGTCAAGCATGGTATCAAGTTTACCTGATTCTTCCCCTGCCTCGGTTAAGCTGGTGAATAGGCGATTAAAGTGCTCTGGATATTTTTTCAGTGCGACACTTAGTGCTGAACCAGACTCGACTTCTCGAGCCAAATCTAGCATTAATTTTTCCATAGAGGCGCTTTCATGGCCCTTACCAACCGCTCTGAGCGTCTGCGCAACAGGTATGCCTGCGCCAATCATCGTCGCCATTTGACGTGAGGCGAAACTAATATCAACTGTTTTAACCGGTTTGGTATTGGAAAAAATACTCTGGGTTCTGCGTTTTATTTTCGTGACTCGAACACCACGCTGCCTTAGTAAAGCCCTCGCTTGGGATAGAGTAGGGGCTTCGATTTCGCCTTTTATTTCTTGACGTTTTTGATTGACGCCAGTCCATTCAAATTCGGTAGTCTTGCTTTTTTTTGCTGTAGCCATAAGGTGTTCTTCTATTGCAGTACGCAGATTTTGTTATTCGGCATTTGATATATTTAATTTCAGTAGGGCTTTGCGGAACTGAGCTTTCCACAAAATTGAAATAAAAAGCCTTTATTTTTCAACAGTGTATTATACGTTAGTCACACGTTCAATTTCTTCTAAAGAAGTAATTCCTTCTTTTATTTTTAATAAGCCGGAAGCGCGAAGGTCGAGAATCCCCTCTTTTTTAGCGGCTCTCTCGATGTCATTCTCGGTACCACCTTCCATAATCATAGCTTTAACTGCCTCGCTGATCGGCATTACCTGAAAGATGCCTGCTCGACCCTTGTAGCCGTTAGTGCAGCTTGGGCAGCCCTTCTCATTAGATTGGTACATAGTAAATGAACCAATCTCCTCAGCACGAAAGCCTGCTTCAAGCATGACTTTTTCTGGTAGCTCCTGTTCTATCTTGCAATTTACACATAGCTTTCTAGCAAGACGCTGAGCGACAATGAGGTGTACGGCAGAGGCCACGTTGAACGCAGGAACGCCCATGTTTAATAATCGGCTTAGAGTTGATGGCGCGTCATTGGTGTGTAACGTTGATAACACCATATGACCCGTTTGGGCGGCTTTGATCGCTATCTCAGCTGTTTCCAGGTCACGAATCTCGCCTAACATGATGATGTCCGGATCTTGTCGTAGAAAAGCACGCAAAGTGCCTGCAAAATCCATACCGGCCCGTTCGTTGATATTGACTTGGGTGATGCCGGGTAACTGTATTTCTACAGGGTCTTCAACAGATGAAATATTTTTCGCTGGCGTGTTAAGTGTATTTAGAGCCGAGTACAGGGTCACTGTCTTACCACTACCGGTCGGTCCTGTGATCAGTACCATGCCGTAAGGTCGGTGAACAATTAACTTGTAAAGCGCTAATTGCTCATCGGTAAAGCCTAAGGTTGTAAGGTCTAGCTTAGCGGCACTTGAGTCTAATATCCTCAATACAACCTTTTCACCATGTACCGTCGGCAATGTGTTGACACGAAAATCAAACACTTTAGTTTTCGATATTTTGAGTCTTATTCGACCATCTTGAGGGGCTCTGCGCTCAGCAATGTCGAGTCTGGCTAGAATTTTTATGCGGGCGACGATTCGAGGTGCGAATGAGATAGGCTGACCGGTGACCTTGTGCAATACGCCATCAACGCGAAAGCGGATGCGCAGTTCTTTCTCAAACGGCTCTATGTGTATGTCTGAAGCACCTTGATTAATGGCGTCGATGAGAATCTTGTTGACGTATTTAACTATAGGGGCTTCGTTAGGGTCAAAGGCGTTATCGGCTGGTTTATCAGTTTCTTCGGCTTCAGTTATATCGAGGTCTAAATCGCCGTCGCCTAGATAATCCTCCAATGAGTCTTCTTGTTGGTTTTCTAACTCTTGAATCAAGGCGTTTAGTGCAGTCAACTCAGTCTGAACGGGGATTACCTGCAGACCGGTATAAAACTTGATCGCGTCTAAGGCATTTTTATTAGTTGGATCGATCGTGGCGACGAATAGGTTTTTACCGTGTTTGTAAATCGGTAAAACGCTATGACGTTCAACTATTTTATTGTCGATTAGTTCAGTTGGGATTGACGCCCTATCCAACGTAGAGACGTCGAATAATGGAATGCCAAAACGAGATGACATCTCCTGATTGTATTTATCGCTGGTAATTATTGACGAGTCAAAAAGAGTTGCTAGAGACTCAGCTGAAGACTTCCCTGAGAGAGGTAAAGAGCTGATATGTCCTTCATCAATCAATTCAAGATTGATCAATGTCTTCACAATGGGTGATATGTTTTCGAGCATAGTGATATTCTCTGGTCAGCAGGGGCATTTACCTATTAGAACACCATTGTATCTATATTCTTAATAAAAACTACTTTTAATAAATAGCGATTTGTGCAAAGTTTTGTAACTTACACAGTCTGTCAACGGCACAAACAGAACTAACTAATCACGCAGTTATATGAAATATACTATTGTTATCCCGGCTAAAAATGAAGCCCAGGGACTAAAAGAAATACTGCCTAAACTGCAGAACTTAGGCGCACAAGAAATCATAGTGGTTGATGATGGTTCGACAGATGATACGAAAGTACTGTCAGAATCATTTGGCTGTAGAGTTATTTCGCACCCATATTCGATGGGTAATGGAGCCTCTATAAAATCAGGCGCACGTGAGGTCAAAACAGAATCGATTTTATTCATGGATGCCGATGGGCAACATGATCCAAGCAATATACCTGATTTATTGGCTAAGTATGACGAAGGCTTTGATATGGTTGTTGGCGCTCGAACAGGTCAAGATTCTCAAGCTAATATAGCCAGAGGGTTTGGCAACAAGCTCTATAATTGGTTCGCTTCTTGGATGGTCGGGCATAAGATAGATGATCTTACTTCGGGCTTTAGAGTCGTCAACCGCGAAAAATTCATGCGCTTTTTATATATGTTGCCGAATGGTTTTTCATATCCAACAACATCAACTATGGCGTTCTTTCGGGTTGGCTATAAGGTCGGCTATTTGCCCGTTACAATGCCACCTCGCGTTGGACAAAGTCATCTACGTTTATTTCGTGACGGCATTAAGTTTTTACTAATTATTTTCAAGATTGGTACTTTATATTCGCCGTTAAAGATTTTTCTACCGATTGCCTTGCTGCAATTCGTCTTAGGGATGGGGCGTTACGCGTACACACTTATCTCATCTGGGACGTTTACAAATATGAGCGCGTTGCTATTGAGTAGTGCTGTTACGGTGTTTTTAATTGGTCTCGTTTCAGAACAGATATCTAACCTTAATTATAAAAGCTAAATAGTGATTCACATTGTTTTAGGAACTAAGGCCCAACTCATAAAGATGGCGCCTGTGATGTCAGAATTGAACG
>Ga0316189_10001896_pt1 | contig 20671 bp, 20 predicted proteins | sample LowCovwburrow_MG_FD_204930 | JGI IMG/M metagenome (GOLD analysis project Ga0316189, IMG submission 204930) | Coastal sediment microbial communities from Maine, United States - Lowes Cove worm burrow | ecosystem: Environmental > Aquatic > Marine > Coastal > Sediment | place: USA: Maine... | reverse complement strand
CGGTGGTCGCCGTATCATTACATCACCGTAGAGTTTGTAGAAGACCTTTGCGCAATGGACTACCCAGTCCTGATCGTCTCCGCTCTCTACCTTGTTGATGAGTCTTTTGTAAAAGTCCATGTGTGAGAGGTCAAGGGAGCCGTGACTCGTAAGGTAAGTGAATGCCTGGGACGGGAGTCCCAGGTTGTGCCTTAGGCTCTCTGCGGCCTCAGTTGCGACGCGTACGCTGGTCCCCTCCAGCACAAGTACCATGCCGAGAAAGCCGATCGGGTTCTGCCGGTCAATCGTGTAGTACGCATAGGCGACCATCAGTTCAGCGGCAAACCCGGGATTGGAGTTTCTTACCTTTTCCGGATCGCCGCCACAAGCGGCAATATCGTTCAGAATCCACTCCTGGTGTCCGACCTCCTCTTCGATGTATTCAGCCATGGCGTCGCGTAGCCATTCTCGGTCATGTGGGATACGTGAGCCGCAGGCCATCAGTAGAGGTGTCGTATGTTTTACATGGTGGTAGGCCTGACCGAGAAAGGCCCGATAACTTTCAAGCGACAGCTCGCCTTTGCGGCCATGCTCGACAAAGGGTATGGCGAGCAGCGCGTTACGCTCTGCCTCTGTCTCGCGGAGGAGACGGTCGAAAAAATCGCTCATGATGTTTGCGCCTCGTTGTAAAGAGATTCGATGCGGTCGGCGTAGCGCGCGAGCAATGTTGGGCGACGGAGTCGACCGGTGCCGGTTAATTCTCCGTTGGTCAGTGAAAAGGGCTCATCGGCCACAAACCATCGCGTGATACGTGCATAGTCGGGTAGTGTCTGATTGGTACGTGCAACAATCGTTTCGATTTTTTCAGCGGTCGTTTCGCCGGCGGTGACGAGAACTGCAACGTTGTAGGGGCGTGATTCACCGAAAACGAAGGCCTGAGCTATGGCGGGTTCAACGGTGAGTTCGCGTTCTACCCACTCCGGTGCGACATTTCGTCCAAACGCTGTAATGAATACGTTTCTTTGTCGTCCGTGTAGGTAGAGATAACCTTCCTCGTCCAAGGTGCCGAGATCCCCAGTCGGCCGGCCATTCTGATTTATCCGCTTTTCACCCAGATAGCCACTGAAAGGTTGGCCGGATACCGTGATTTCACCGGTATCAGAGACCATCAGTTGAACGTGGGGCAGGGGTTTTCCAACGCTCCCGGGGCGGTTAGCCCCGGGCGTATTGAGGCAGACAACTGAGGCACATTCGGATAGACCGTAGCCTTCGAACACCGGCAGGCCGACGCTCACGGCACGATCGAGCAGGCGGTGTGAGACCGGTGCGCCGCCAACGGCTGCAAATCTGAGGTGGATGGCTGTATCAGGTCTGGCCTCCAATGCCTCAACCGTGCCCTGAAGCATCTGTGGGGTGAAAATCGCCGCTGTCGCACGTGCTTGGCTTAGTGAGTCGAGCATCGTCGTCCCATCGACAGCGGCTGAGCCACGCAGGCCGAGTTGCAATACTGGCCGAAGAACCACAGTCGCGCCGGCCCAAAGAGGCGCGTAAAGGCCCGCGATGTTCTCTAGGAGGATCGACAGCGGCATCAGTGCAAGGTGACGGTCCTGCATGCCTATGCTGACGGCGGTGATCAGCGACTGGACCACTGGCTTCATCTGTGCCCATGACAGCATGACGCCCTTTGGCTCCCCGGTTGTCCCGGATGTGAAGGTGATCTTCCGGATCGATTCAGGTATCGCAGAACCTGCTGTGGTACCAGCAAGCCTTGTCTTGATCCAGTACAGGATCCGTCCACCCACGTAGATCGGAGTTACGTTCTCGGCGAGCAGTTTGCCAGCGCGTTGTCGCAGGTGTTCTGGATTGTCGGTTAGCACCCCGTCGGCTCTGCTGGCAGCGAGGATGTGAGCCAATTGCGACGCGGAAAAAAATGGCGGTAGCGGGATGGAACAGATTCCCAACTTCAGCGATGCGACATCGAACGCGACCCAGTCAGGGCTGTTTTCAAGGTCCACTGCCAGGATCTTTGTCCCCGATCTCGAAAGAATGGCCTCGGCTCTTGCAACCTGCCCCAGCAGGGCCGAAAAACTTAGGCGACCTCCCGGCCATTCGATGGCGACCTTATCGGGATGCTGGATCGCATGTGTGTTGAGCCGCTGATAAAGCGTCATGCTGCCAATGTTCCCGCGGCGAGGGCTCTGGACCACAATAGAGTAAGCGCGCATTCTTGTTCGAACCGAGGCGACAGGACTGCATGGCTCTGGTTGACGCTGGCGGCCATTACGCGGGGGTGCTGCACGTAGTAACTGCCCCAATTGGCCAGTTCTTCCGCCGATAGGCGCCGTGGATCGGCCAAGCCCAAGTCAACAAGCTCGATGCCGAGCCGACGAAATGCGTTCTGCAGTTCGGGCCCGCATGTAAAGACGGCCCAGTTGTGGCCTGCCGAATACAAATAGGCAGTTAGGGCAGTAATCAGCCAACGGCCCCCGCCAGCCGCACCGACGGCAAAATTGCCGACCTCCACGAGGCCATACCGGTCGACCAAGGCGCCCGTCGCCATGGCCAATGCGCGCTCGGCGGGAATATCCAGGTATTGCTCCAGGAACAAGGGTTCCTGCCCGGCGAGCCGCAGTCCGAGTACGGCAAGCAACGCATCGGTTTCGCTTCTAAGCGCCATCAATAGAGGGAAAAAGTGCCGCACGCGCGCGCCGTATGCGGCGCGAAAGGCCTCGAATACGAAGCTTTCGGCCTGGCTGCGGCGATCCCCTGCCGCGGTCTTGAGTCGGACCGAGATTGGGATAGGGCGCATGGCCCTTTGCTGCTTCCTAATCGACATTTTCCGAATCACTCCTAGTAACGGTTGGAGAGATTCTGTGCTTGCAACCTTAAGGGCCGCTTAAGATGTTTAAAAATCTAGTTGGGAAATGCGCATTGGCCGCGGGTAGCTTGCTCTATCTGCTGCCAACCTCTGTCGAAGACTCGACAGGCGGGTGTTGAAGCATTGTCGATGGTCCTCATCCGTACCTCTTTAAGACTGCAATAAACGCTGAAAAACCACTTCGGGCAACATTTCTGACCGATCCTTTTCCTGGAGCTGCCAAGAGCGTTAACGTAAAGGTATCGCCTAGAAACGCTTACGTCCGCTATGCGCATACTGCGGTCGCTCAGGTGGCGCTTGGTGAACGGCTGTTCCGTAACCAGGCCGTGTGAAAACTCAAAAGCGGGGGCATGTAATCGTTTCTCTGCTTGAGTAAATTTCGCTTAGCGCAAGTGGGCTGGTCACAGTCCGTTAACAGTTTTGACGCCCGCACATGGCCTGTGGAGTCACATATTCAAGTTCACCCTTGCACGCAAGCCGTTGAGGAGTTTTCACACAGGCTGTAACAGGAACGGACGAAACTAGCCGCATTCGCTTCGCCCCGAGATTAGCCAGAAACCACCGAAGAGATACCGAACCAGCCATGTCCGCTCTCTGGTGCCACTTTTCAACCCGCGATTGATCCTGATCAGCTCCCCGGCAATTCCAGCTGTGTGCAAGTCGATACGACACGCGAACCTGTTTCTCATCATCTATGGTTAATTCCACACGTGGCAAATTATGTTGTACGCCACAAGGAGGATATCGTGATGAGAAGGGTTGCACCCACTGCTGTCCCACTTATGCGAACCTCAGTGAAAATGCTGTCTGAGGCGATGGTGGATCAGCCTTCCATTTGTGCAGCAGCTGAGCAAGCGGGCGCCGCAGGAACAGGTTCATTTGAAACAATCTGAGAATCGATTGAATGGCGAAGGCAGACTGGGATACGAACTTCAGATACGCCATCAGCAGGTAGACGCATAGCGCCACGAATATCTGGGTGGCCACGGCATTGATCGTATTGCCAATCACGCTTTTGATTTTCAGATTTTGCTTGATCCATTTGAAGAACAGCTCAACCTCCCAGCGCGACTTATAGATGTCTGCCACGGTTCGCGCGGACCAACGCATCTGGTTGGTAATGAACACATAGCGTTTGTCCGTATCGGCATCGAGGTATTCAACCCGGCGGATAGCACTGAGGCCCGCTTTGATGGCCTTGGCGCTGGTCAGGCAAATGAGCTGGTCGCTGATTACACCGGTCTGCGGTTTGATGGGGAAGTCCTTGATGACTTCGTATCGCATGGTGCGCTTCGACCGTGTCACCCAGAATAACCCTTTATCCGTCAGCTCCTTATGCCAAGTGTAACGGTCATAGCCACGGTCAAAGACCAGTACGCTTCCGGGTGGAAACGTGAAGGTATCCACTGCTTCCATCTCTGCCCCATGGCCTTCCGTCACTTCTGCAAAAGCCGGCATCAATCCATCGTGATCGAGGCCAAGATGCAGCTTAAACGCCGCTTTCTTTGGTGCGATATCTGCCCAGGGAAAGACCTTCAATGAGAGGTCGATCAGCGAACCGTCCAGTGAAAACAGTTTGCCTTTAAAACGGAATTTCTTGCCCGGTACCGCGCCGCTTTGCTGACATTGCGCGTACAGCTTATAAAAGAGTTGCTGGTAAAAATCGGGGTCCAGACTTTCATTGGCACGGGCCAGCGCAGAACGACTGACATTACCGATATTCAGGTGGTAATGCTGCGGTTGCTGCGTCGCTAACGCGGCTTCGATATCGCGCAAGCTATGGCGGTTGCCCAGATGCCCTAACACCAGGGAGACGAACTGACTCCAGCGCGGCAGCGCATCACTCCGACGCTTGCCGTCGTGCGCTTGGGCAAGCTCCTCGAATTCAAGTCTTGGTACGGATTTCAGAAGCTGTCCGAGTACGGTATGATTGTAAGCCATAGCCTGATTTCGCTTTTTGATTCAGTGGTTTGTGGTGAATTCATTTTATCAAAAAGGCTCACGAAATCGGGCTATTTTCGTCCGCTAAGTGGGACAGCAGTGTCGTTCACCCTGCATAACTGCGACACGAGATAGCGTACTCCTTGACGAATATCAGTGGCGACGGGAACCCCTGATGCTATAAAGAAAAAGAGGGCGTGCTTATGTAATCAATAGACGCGTTCGTTGTTTTGCTCACTGAAAGGAATTTGGGCTTTACATTTGTAGCTGGCCGCAATTGGAAATAGGAAAACGATGAGCACCAAACAGGCGCTCCAGCAGACGATCTGCGACATGGTGGATGACCGCCGTGGCATTCTCGCAGCAGATGAGAGCGCGCCGACGATCGAGAAACGCTTCAACGCCATCGACACAGAATCGACTGAGGAAAACCGGCGCTTTTACCGCGCGCTGATGTTGGATACTCAGAACCTGGGTGACTACATCAGTGGCGTTATCCTGTTCGAGGAGACGCTCACGCAGAAGGATGATGCAGGAATGCTTCTGCCTGAGGTGGCCTGGGCACAAAAAATCGTGCCTGGCATCAAAGTGGACAAGGGAAAAGGCCCTCTGTCGGGTGCTCCTGGGGATCTGATTACGCGTGGGCTCGACGGCCTGGCCGAGCGTTTGGTGATTTATCAGGACCAGGGTGCCCGCTTCGCTAAATGGCGCGAGGTTTATCCGATCACCCCCAGAAATCCAACGCGCCTGGGTCGCCACGCCAATGCAGAAGTGCTGGCGCGCTATGCTGCGGTTTGCCAGGAACTTGGTATCGTGCCCATCGTCGAACCGGAGGTGCTCATGGACGGCGATCATGAAATTGACCGCTGTGCGGAAGTCACCGAACAGGTGCTGCATTCAGTATTCCATGCGCTACATCTGCATGGTATCCGATTCGAGCACATGATCCTGAAACCCAATATGATTCTACCGGGAAAGGAATCCTGTCGGGCCGACCCCCAAGAGATCGCGGAGGCGACCCTGAAAGTGCTTAGACGCAGCGTTCCTGCGGCGGTCCCGAGCATTAATTTTCTCTCTGGCGGCCAAGGCCCGCAAGAAGCCACTGAGAACCTTAACGCCATCAACCAACTGCGCGGCAATGCGCCCTGGCAGTTGAGCATATCCTATGGCCGCGCATTGCAGCAGCCCGCACTGCGGGCCTGGCGCGGCAAGCCGGAAAACCGTGAGGCGGCACAGCAGGCACTGCTAAAACGCGCGCGGCTCAACAGCCTGGCTCGGCGCGGTGAGTATTCATCGGATATGGAGTGAATGATCTGTTTCAAGTCGAAACGATGACACAAAGTGCTCGTACTGTATGCGCGGAACCAGGTCACCAGTCGCCATGATGAGGCCGCCGCTTGTTGTTTTTATGCGCACAAGATCGAAGAAGCAGCCTGAGTACGGTCCAACCATCTATATGGATATCTATATCGTTTACCCGATACCAACCATTTCCAATGAATTGAAGGAGAAACCCGCATGTCGAAGATAACAAGTAATGAGGAATTCAGGCAGGCACTATCTTCATTGTCACTCGCAAAACAGAGGCAGGTAGGTGCAAAATTTGTTCGCGATGTGCTGGATCTGACAAATAACCCTCTCATTAAAAACGGTCAGGAAATCGCCGCAAAGTCAGGGGTCACGGCAGAAGAGTTAAACAATGCCTACCAAGGGGTGCACACGGCTTATGTTGCCACACACCCAAGCTCAGACCTTTCGGCACTAGACTACACCAAGCAGGCGGAGCATTTCGTTGCTGAAGCCTGTATGACCTGCCTTGCGCCCACTTTCCACGAAACAAGCACGCATCATTTAGCCGCTAAAGTGGCGACGTATTGTCAGATGGCGCGGACTTGTTCAGCGATTAAGCACGAGGGAGAGTACCCCGGGTTTAGCGGTGTCGAGGAAGCAGTTAAGAAGCTGGTGGATTCCCAATACCAGATATTGAGCGCGCACTTGGAGGGAGACTGAAATCCGGCTGGATGGGCGATTTCAACTTGTGCGACAAAGGCGACTGATCAGGTCTGCTGCACCAGCGGCCAGTCGCACCCTGTTCAACAAATCGAATGTACGCGCGCCTGACTGCGGCTGTCGACTTGCTTGAGCCCGGCCCGTTGAGGGGCCTCTGATAACTCTGCACGAGCCGGATCGCGACTTCTCGTCACATGTCATCCGTCCATAACACCGGGGTATCCTACAATCAGGACATGGCTTGGCGGGTATCTGGGCAAGCAAAGTAGGTCAACTGCCGCGCATACCGGGCATATAGCCATGAGGCGGTCGGAAGAACATAGTTTTTGGCCAGACTGCCGTATCTTCATTAAGGAAACGACGCTGCGCAAATACATGCCCGCCGCGGGAACCGAATAGACTGCAGCCATGCCCGAAACGCCAACAGCGCCTGATCGACATCATTCCCCAATAGGCGTAGTCGCCGAGGTCCACGGGCCGGTGGTTGTTATTGCCTGCGATACCTTGCCACCATTGCACCAGGCCCTGCGCGCCTCATTGAATAGTGAGAGCTACCTGTTCGAGGTCCACCAACACCTCGACGAACGCCATGTCCGGGCCATCACGCTGCATCGCCCAGGCGGCCTGCATCGGGGAACGAGTGTGTATGACACCGGGACGTCACTCCAGGTACCGGTGACACCAGACTGCCTGGGTCGCCTGTTGAACGGTTTCGGCGAGCCGCTCGACGATCTGCCACCTCTGAAGGCCCGGGGCTATCGCAGCATCCACGCTCGCCCTGCACCGTTACATGAGTCCGTCCGTACCGGTGAGGTGCTGGAGAGTGGAATCAAGGTCATCGACCTTCTCTGTCCCTTCGTCAAAGGCGGCAAAACCGGCCTGTTCGGCGGCGCGGGCGTTGGCAAGACGGTGCTTATCATGGAGTTCATGCATGCCATGGCCACCCTGCACAAAGGTGTATCCGTGTTCAGCGGCGTAGGTGAGCGTATCCGGGAAGGCCACGAACTGTGGCACGAGATCCGCAAAGCGGGTGTGCTGGAACAGACCCTCATGGTTTTCGGGCAGATGGATGAGTCCCCTGGGGTCCGCTTCCGGGTCGGCCTGTCGGCGCTCAGCTATGCCGAATACCTGCGCGACAGCCTGCACAAGGAGGTGCTGTTCGTGATGGACAATATCTTCCGCTTCGTGCAGGCCGGCAGCGAGATCTCCAGCCTGCTGGGACGCATGCCCGCCACCGTCGGCTACCAGCCCACCATGACAACCGAGGTGGCCGAGATGCAGGAGCGCATCCTGTCTACCCGGCAGGGGGCCATCACTGCGGTGCAGGCCGTGTACGTGCCGGCCGACGATATGACCGATCCGGCCGTCAGCACCATCCTCGGACACCTCGACACCAATGTCATCCTTTCCCGGGCGCAGGCTGCCAAGGGCATCTATCCTGCGGTGGATCCACTGCAATCGAGCAGCAAGGTGGCCGATCGTCGAACCCTCGGCGAGCGCCACTACAGTGTGGCCGATGGTGTACGTGAACACATGTCTCGTTACCACGAACTTGAGGACATCATCACCATGCTCGGCGTAGAGGAGCTTTCCTCCAAGGACCGCCAGGTGGTCATGCGCGCACGCAAACTGCAACGCTACCTCAGCCAGCCTTTCTGGAGCACCGCCTCGCACACCGGCATAGCGGGCACCTCCGTCCCGCTGCAACAGACCCTGACCGACTGCGAGGCCTTTCTGAGCGGTCAGTATGACGACGTGCCCGAAGAGCTGTGTTACATGCGCGGCAGCATGTCGGAGAGCCGCACGTGAAGGCGTTCACCCTGCAACTTCTGGATGCCACCCGTAGCAGACAGATACCCGGCGTAACCGCCTTTGTCGGTGAAGATAACTCTGGCAGCTTCGGCATACTCGCCAATCATGCCCGCCTGATGACCAGCCTGATCATGGGCCTCGCCCGCTTCCGCAGCCACAATGGGCCTTGGCAGTACCTGGCCATGCCCGGCGGACTGCTGTACTTCCATGACAACCTGCTTACCCTGAGCACACGTCATTATCTGCTGGATGACGACTATTCCCGCATCAGCAATGCGATGCAGCAACAGTTGCTGGCTGAGGAACAAAAACTGCACACCATCAAGGCAAGTCTGCGTCACCTGGAAGAAGAGGCGCTAAGGCGACTGTGGCGGCTGGGCCGGACAGGGGCATAAAAGCGATGGAACCCAACGAAGAACTTAGAAAGCAGGTCGACCGTCAGGCCGAACGGATGAAAAAAGCCGAGCGGGAACGCCCCACTCTGATCGGCGAGACCATCTACCTCGGGACCCTGGGGCTACTGTTCGTGTTGCCGGTTGTGGGTGGGGCTTATCTCGGAAACTGGCTGGATAACCTGGTCGCCGGCTACTCAACTCGCTGGACCATAAGCCTGATCCTCGTCGGCGTGATGGTGGGGGCAGTGAACGTCTATCTTTTTGTCCGGGACTAACGGTATGGACCAGGGAAATATGCTCATCGAACCGGTCGTCGAACTGGGACCCCTTGTGATCACCAACACCGTGGTGACCACCTGGGTGATCATCGCTGTCATCTGGCTCGTCTGTTGGCGAATCACGCGAAGACTGAACATCAAGCCTGGACCCGCCCAGACAGCATTGGAAGGTATTGTTTCCACCATCGAGGATGCGATCGCCGCGGTTGCCCCCCAATACGCCGCCCAGCTCCTGCCGTTCATCGGCAGTCTGTGGATCTTTCTGGTGATCGCCAATCTCAGCGGCCTTGTCCCGGGCGCACACTCGCCCACCCGTGACCTTTCCGCCACCACTGCCCTGGCCATCCTGGTATTCCTGTCCACTCACTGGTATGGCATCCGCATAGCCGGCCTGAAAAACTACCTGCGCCACTACCTGTCACCGAGCCCTATCTTGTTACCCTTCCATCTTATCGGCGAGGTGACCCGTACCGTCGCCCTGGCGGTACGCCTGTTTGGCAACATAATGAGCCTGGAGATGGCCGCCCTGCTCATCCTGCTGGTCGCCGGCTTCCTGGCACCGGTACCGATTCTCATGCTGCACATCGTGGAGGCCCTGGTGCAGGCCTACATCTTCGGCATGCTGTCGCTGATCTATGTCGCCGGCGGCATCCAGTCACAACAACTTCGACAACATGCGCAAGGAGCTTCCCATGCCTGACCTGTCCAGTTTCACGTTGGCGTCCACCGTGGCCGCCGTCCTCGGCATCACGCTGGGCGTCATGCTGCCTGCCATCGCCATGGGTTGGGCGATCAGCAAGGCAATGGATGCCCTGTCCCGCCAGCCGGAGGCAGAAAAGTCCATCATGCGCACCCTGTTCATCGGCTTGGCCATGATCGAATCGCTGGCCATCTATGTATTGGTCATCGTACTGATCGTCTTGTTCCGCAACCCGCTGTTGGAATACCTGGTCAAGTAGCTGCGAATCCCATAATCATGGAAGGACATCTCTCTTGGAACTGAACTGGTCCACCTTTCTGCTGGAGATCATCAATTTCCTGGTCCTTGTGTGGATCCTGAAACGCTTCCTGTACCAACCGGTGCTGAACGTGATTGCCAGGCGCCGCAAGTTGATCGAGAGTCAATTGGAAGAAGCGCATCAGGTGCAGGACGAGGCAGAGTCATTGAAGGCTCAATACGAAGGCCGGCTGGCCGACTGGGATCAGGAACGCCGCCAGGCCAGGGACGCGCTGGCACAGGAACTGGATAAAGAGCGCTCTGGCCAGCTTTCAGCGCTGCGGGCCACACTGGAACAGGAGAAGGAGAAGGTCCGCGTCGCCCAGCAACGCCAGCGAGCTTTGCAGCAACGTGCGATCGAGCAGCACGCGCTGCAACAAGGCGCTACGTTTGCCAGCCGATTACTGGGAGAGGCCAGCGGTCCCGAACTGGAGACCCGCCTGCTGACCCTGCTGCTGGCGGGACTGTCAGCGCTCTCAGAGGCGCAGTCCAGCAGCCTTAGACAACAATGGGGCGAGCCACCGGGCAGCATCGAGGTCAGCAGCGCCTTCGCCCTGGGCGCCGAACAGCGCAAGCAGATAGAGAAAGCCCTGCACCGGGTCAGCGGTCTCGCCCTCCCGGTATGCTTCACCGAGGACAGCGAACTGCTGGCCGGATTCCGCATCGTCATCGGTGCCTGGGTGCTCGCAGCCAATGTGCGCGATGAACTGACGGGCTTCGCGGAGTTTTCCCATGCCCCACGATGAAGCCCGGAGCGTGGGCCCTCTTGCGCAACAAGCCGCCTGGTTGCAGCACTACAGCCCGGCCCTGCGCATCGTCGAACGCGGTCGCGTGGTTTCTGTTGGCGATGGCATCCTCTGGATCACGGGGCTGCCCTCCGCGGCCATGGACGATATCCTCGACTTTGAGGACGGCAGCCAGGCCATGGTGTTCGATCTTACCCAGGAGTTGGTCGGCGCCGTATTACTGCGCGGAACCGATAAGCTGACGGCTGGCACCCCGGCCCACCTCACCGGCCGCCTGTTGAGTCTGCCGGTTGGGGACACCCTGTTGGGTCGAATAATTGATCCCCTGGGGACACCGCTGGACGACAAGCCGGCACCGGCGCCCACCGCATGGCAGCTCCTGGAGCACCCATCCCCACCCATCGTTGCACGGGACTTCGTGCATGCGCCTCTCTACACCGGTATCAAGATCATCGACACACTCGTCCCGATCGGCAAGGGACAGCGCCAGCTGCTGTTGGGCGATGACGGCCTGGGGCGCAGCGCACTGGCCATCGACACGGTGATCAACCAGCGCGGCAGAGACGTATTCTGCGTCTACGTACTGATCGGGCAGAAGCGTTCAAGTGTGGTCAACACCATAGAAACCCTGCGTGAATATGACGCATTGGACTACACCACAGTGGTGGTGGCAGAGGCCAGCAGCCTGCCGGGCCTGCAGCATCTGGCTCCCTTTGCCGGCTGCGCGGCAGCCGAGTTCTGGATGCAGCAGGGTCGGGACACGCTGGTGATCTACGATGATCTGGCCACCCACGCCAAGACCTATCGGGAGTTATCACTGTTGCTGCGCCGGCCGCCGGGCCGGGAAGCCTATCCGGGCGACATCTTCTCGGTACACGCACGGCTTCTGGAACGCGCCACCTGTCTCAACCCGGCACACGGCGGCGGCAGCATGACCGCCCTCCCCGTCGTGGAGACCAAGCAGGGTGAGATCGCCGCCTACATCCCCACCAACCTTATTTCCATTACGGATGGCCAGATCTACCTTGACCGCGAACTGTTCACCAGCGGATTTCGACCTGCCATCGACATCAGCCGATCGGTATCGCGCATCGGCGGCGCGGCGCAACACCCGCGTATCAAGGAAGAGGCTGGCCGTATGAAACTCGACTTCCTGCAGTTCCTCGAACTGGAGGTTTTCACCCGTTTTGGCGCGCGCCTGGAGGCGTCGATGGAAGAAGCCATCGCGCGCGGCCGGATGTTACGCGAAATCCTCAAGCAGGACTGCCTGTCACCGCAACCCCCCATTTTCATGATCGCCTGGCTGGTTGGATTCAATGACGGGCTGTTCAAGAACACCCCCCCTGAACAGCTGCCTGTTCGGCTGGAGGCCCTGCAACGGCATGTTGGCAGCACCACGCTCACCCTGGATAGCCCAAGAGAACAGTGGAGTCATGCCGTGGCCGGCTGGTTGAGTTCCCCGCCCAGTGTGATTCAACCATGAGCCGCCGCCGCGACCTGGAACACCACCGCCACAGCTTGGGGGAGATCCGGGAAATCATGAATTCCATGAAGACCCTGGCCTATATGGAGACCCATAAGCTGGCCCGCCTGCTGCCGGCCCAGCGGGCGGTGGTCGAATCTATCGAACAGGTGGCGGCAGATTTTCTCAGTTTTTATCCGGGCATCCGACCCGAATCCGCGAACGCCACGCCCGTGTTCCTGCTGATCGGCACCGAACGTGGTTTTTGTGGTGATTTCAACCAGGCACTGATCGACCACCTGGTGCCTATGGCGCATGCAGCTGATGGCTCCGGGCCACACGTCCTGGCGGTTGGGCAAAAGCTGCACCCGCTAATGCAGGATGATGCCCGCGTGTCTGCATTCATCGACGGCGCCAGTGTTACAGAAGAGATCCCCAAGGTCCTGCACGTTCTCGTGGACGCGCTGAGCTCACTGCAAGTCGCGCATGTCGACCTCGCCTTCTACGGCATCTACCATGCTGAAGACGGCATCGTCATGAACCAATTGCTTCCGCCGTTCCAACAGCAACTACACGCGCCGCCTTCACATCACCATCCGCCACTCCTGAACCTGCCGCCCGAGGCATTCCTGCTGGACCTGACGGACCATTATCTGTTCGCGGCCCTGCATCAGATGCTTTACACCTCGCTGATGCAGGAAAACCGGCGCCGTATGAACCACTTGGAAGGGGCTGTTCGCCACCTGGATGAGGAATCCAGCGATCTGGCACGGCAGTGCAATGCACTCCGCCAGGAAGAGATCATCGAGGAAATCGAGGTCATCCTCCTCAGCGCTGCCAGTATCAATGGCGGATCCTCCTCGACTTCCCCGCGTACATGACCGGTCAGGCAAGAAACAAAAACAGTGTCGATTGAGTTCACTCGGGCATATTTGGCGGATCCAGATCCTCCAAAGGAGCCTGTAGTTTATCTGCCTCCCTGGCTAGCCATTCTCTGAGCATTGACACGTGCACCCCCTCTTCGCGGGCCATTTCTTTGGCAATACGCTGCACCTTTGCATCTAGTGAACGTCCCGAAACCTGGGTATAGAATTGCTGGCCACGGATCTCATTGTGAAGCGCAAGCTCAAGTGCCTGACGTCGGCCCATCAGGTAGTGGACGTCATCCATGGCCGCCGACTCCGGCGCATCGGGGCTGGTCCACTTGAACTCCCATGGGGCAATGTCCGGCAACTCGTACATGCCTGCCCGCCGCTTCACCTGTTCAGCATGCGCGTCACCCTCGACGGCCAGCCGGCGGAACAGTGCCGCGACTTCGGGGTTGTTATGCACCTCCATGTTATCGGCCAGCTCACGGTAGCGTTCTGCGGACTCCGTCTCCATCTCCAGCGCGTGGACCAGGAATTCGGCGACTGAGCAGATATCACCCGACAGCAGATCGGTCATGCCGAAAACTCCTCTTCCAGCATGGCCAGCGACGCCGTTGATTCATGGCGTGGCGGCCATACCGGCAGGCGCTCGGCATAGACGACGCCCAGGCCCAGGCCATCGTCCGCGTGAAGCCGTCGCGCCGCCTCCACCGGTTCATCGCTGGTCTCCTCCGTGAACGCATGCGCCTCCGCCTTCCAGGCACGCTGCTCGGGTCGAAATGTCAGACAGGGGCTCAACACGTGCAAGAAAGAGAAACCCGGGTGCCTGATTGCCTCCACCAGCATCCGGCTCAGCCCCTTGGGGTCACCTGAATACCCGCGGGCGATAAAGGTCGCCCCGGCAGAGAGCGCGATGGCGGCCGGCTGGAAGCGGCGAACGCCGGTGCCGTGGGGCGTCATCTTGCTTGCGCTCCAATCCGGCGCTGTTGTCGGTGATGCCTGGCCTTTGGTCATCCCGTAGACCCTGTTGTCCATGGCGATGTAGGTCAGATCGATGTTGCGTCGGCAGGCATGCAGGAAATGATTACCGCCGATTGAAAACCCGTCGCCGTCACCACCCGCCACCAGTACGGTGAGGTCGGGGCGGGCCACCTTGAGCCCCGTAGCCAATGGCAACGCCCTTCCATGCAGACCATGAAATCCATAGCTGTCGACATAGGCCGGCAACCGTGAAGAACAGCCGATACCGGAAATCAGCGCAACCTGCTCTTTCGGTCGTTCAAGATAGGCTAATGCCCGGGTAATCGCCGCGAGGACCGCAAAATGCCCGCACCCCGGGCACCAGATCGGTTTGATCCCAGACTTGTAGTCCTTCGCCTTGACGGCAACAGTGGTCATGGAGGGCTCCCCGTCATCGTTGTTCGGCGACCGTTTTGGCGATCTCACCCGGGCGAAGCGGTATCGGCCCGGGCTTGGCCAACGAGTGCGTTTCCACAGACAGCACATCGTGTGCCCTCAAGTAATGGTATAGCTGGCCGCTGTGATTCTGTTCCACGACCCAGACCTGCTTTGCACCCGCGAGCGCCTGTCTGAGCGCCTCGCAACGCAATGGTGCCAGTAGACGCAACGCGATGACCCGTAGCGCCACGCCGTTGGCCGCCAATCGATTGGCCGCCTCGAACACTGCGCCGCTACTCGAGCCCCAACAAATGAGGCATAGATCGCCATCGCCACGAATCTCTGCCCAGTACGCACCATAGTCAAAAGCATCAATCTTCTGTTGGCGCTTCTCCAGCTGTCGCCTGTGATCGGCGGCCAGGCTCGAAGGAATACCCCGCTCGTCATGCTCCAATCCATCGGCCGTGTACATCCCGTGCGCAACACCCGGGATCGTCATCGCGGAGACGCCCTCCTCGGTTGCGGCATACCGCCGGTAGTCCCGCGCTGGCGACCGTTCGATTAGCCGTTGAAGCGATAGTTCGAACTCGGCAGGTGGGTCGGCCACAGCACGGGTCTGCCCTAGCGACTGGTCAGACAGGACGATCGCCGCGGTCTGCAGGTGTTCGGCAAGTCTGACCGCCCATTGGGTGGTCAATACACAGTCCCGCACGTCCAACGGCGCCAAGACCAGATGGGGCGCTTCACCATGCATCCCGTAAAGTGCGATATTCAGATCGGATTGCTCTGACTTGGTCGGGATACCGGTCGAAGGTCCACCGCGCGTGACATTGACGACGACCACGGGGGTCTCGCTGGCTACCGCCAGGCCCAGGCCCTCCAGCATCAGGCTGAGGCCCGGGCCCGAGGTGGCCGTCAGGGCGGGTATGCCACCGTAGGATGCGCCGACAATCATATTGATCGCGGCAAGCTCATCCTCGGCCTGCAGCAGTGAGCCGCCCAAGCCCTCAAGCCTCGGCGCAAGCCACTCGAGCATGTCACTGGCCGGCGTGATCGGATACGCTGCCACAAAGCGCACCCCGCCACGCAGGGCCCCGAGGCCGCAGGCCTCATTGCCGCTTATGCGCCAGCGTGCTGCCGATTCCTCCGGAGCGCCCGGAGCGGGGACTTTCGGGAGGGCCGCCAGCTCGTAGCCGAGGGCGACACAAGTGATCGCTGACTCGACCACGACCGTTCCCTTGTCGGCGAGAATCTTGTGCACAGCCGCATCGATCGTCTCCAAAGGCAGACCGCATAGGGCGCCCGCCGTACCCACGGCCACCATATTGAGTCGGCCACCATTGACCCGGGCGGCCCTTTCCTTGAACGCCAGTTCACGCACGCGGGCACCGCTGGCAGAGAACGACTCCGGCACACTACCGACGGCCGGATCCGCCAGAATCACGCTCGAGGCATCCAGCGGGATCTCTTGCGCAAAACGCCCGGCATTCCGCCAGTCCAGGCCCACCAGGAGATCAAAATGGTCACTCATGCACGCAACAGGCGCATCACCGAAACGCAGCAGGCTGGCAGATTCACCCCCGCGGATCTGTGGCCCGGCAGAGCGCATCATCAGCCCGTAGAGCCCCTTTTTCGCTGCCGCTTCGAGAAGGATCAGGCCCGCAGTCACTGCACCACTGCCACCGGAACCCGTGACGGCAACTGAGAGACCACCGGTCTGCATTCCCGGCATATCCGTGTTCATGCTGAACATCTGTCTCCCACCAGATCCCGCTCGGTATCGCGCGACTCCGCCGAAACGCTGGCAAACACCACAGATCGGACAATCAGCCTGTAAAACGCCGTCATGGCCGTTTCATTCCGGCCGCCGGGTCAATCCGAGGTCATAGTAAGATCGGGCAACCTTGGTAATCGCAACCACATAGGCCGCCGTACGATAGTCTTTGATATCCGTATACGTCTTCATCACTTCACGGATATCCTGGAAAGCCACACGCATGGTGTCATCAAGGCCCGACCGCACCAGATCCAGTTCATTGGCGCCTTTCGAGATTTTCCGATCCATATCCTTTGGGACCTGCTGCCCGGAAATGGCCTCCATCGCAGCAACAAGATCCTGTCCACGCAGTTCATCATAACGCCTTTGCAGCCGGCCGAATCGCATGTGGGAAAGATTCCGCGTCCATTCGAAATAAGATACCGTGACGCCACCGGCATTGACGAACACATCAGGCAAGATAGTGATGCCACGCTCCCGCAGGATCTCGTCGGCCTCATAGGTCACCGGACCATTCGCAGCCTCGACGATCAACCTGGTCTGGATGCGCATGGCGTTGCCGGCATGGATTTGCGACTCGAGCGCAGCGGGAATCAGTATGTCGCACTCCATCTCCAGTGCCTTGGCGCCGTTCTCACTGAAGCTGCCGGCGGGAAAGCCTTTAAGCCCGCCGGTTTCCGCAAAGAACTGTTTGACGTCGTGAACGTTCAAACCGTCTTGATCCGTGACCACCCCATCCTTTTCGATGATCGCAATAACGCGGACGTTATCCTGCTCCGACAAGAATTTCGCAGCGTGGAATCCGACTTTTCCCAAACCTTGAAATACAACGCGCTGCCCGGATAGGCCACCCTGCAGACCGGCAGCATCCACTGCATCTGAATGGCGAAAAAACTCCCGCAATGCGTACTGGATACCTTTTCCGGTCGCCTCGTTACGTCCGGCTATCCCGCCCCTGTTCGTCGGCTTGCCCGTGACACAGGCATCCTGATTCAGGTCCTCTGGATACAACGCCTTATAAGCATCTGCGATCCAACCCATCTCCCGAGACGAGTTACCCAGATCCGGCGCTGGAACATTGGTACCCGGGTGTAGGAAACCCTTGCGCGCAAGCTCCATCGCAAAGCGCCGCGTAATATCGTGGAGCTGTTCTTCCGTGTAGGCCGCGGGATTGATGAGCAGCCCCCCTTTGGCGCCACCGAAGGGCACATCCGCAATGGCACACTTGTAGGTCATCAGTGACGCCAAGGCCTCTACTTCATTCTGGCTGACCAAAGGCGAGAAACGCAGTCCGCCCTTGGCTGGCAGTCGGTGCGCACTGTGTGCCGCCCACCAACCAGTAAACACCTCCACCTTCCCATCGAGTTTTACTGGAAACCTGAGCTGCAATACCGCATTGCAGGCCTGAATCGCTTTCGCAGTATCAGGGTTGAGACCGATCGCCAGGGTCGCCCTGTCAACCATGCGGTCCACCCCCTCTCGGAAGGACATGCTCTCTTGCTGATTGTTGCTCAAGTGATGTATTCCCCCGATGCTTTTTCCTTGTTAATGGCTCGAGGTCGAGTCCGAAAGACCTTTCCTACACCTGCAAATTTCAACGAACGAATACTGACCGACTGCAGCGGAATGGCTTTCCGCCGAACCGCATTGTTTCCAGCGCCCACACTCCGTACCTTGGCCATCTCGTCACCGGGACAGTTTCAGCTCAGCATGGACCACAAACGCCCACTGATAGTCTTTTTGCATCAGTTTTCCTGGCACCCAGCTCTCGAACCTGCGCCAAGTCTCAACAAGCAGTCATACCTGTCGATGGAGCACGGTACAGTCAGCACAGAAAAACCTCGATGGACGACATGACGGCCCTATTCCGTCGGCTACGCCAGGAAGCCATTACCACCGAACTATTGGACGTGGTCTCGGGTTTCGAAGCCGCGACAGCCACAAATCACGACTGAGCATATCGGTCCCCACCCGCACCCACCCAACGGGTACAGCTGCACCCGCATGGGTCTGTTCCTGGGGCTTGCCGGCTAATCGATTGCTACCGACTTACGCTTGCTCTTTTCCACTTTCGGCAGAGACAGTTCAAGAATGCCATCCTTAAACGTCGCCTTCGCCTTTTCGGCATCCACAGTACCAGGCAGGCTCACCATCCGACTGAAGGTGCCCCGGGAGAGCTCGGAACGCACATAGTCGCCCTTCTCTTCCTTGGTCTCATGGCTCGTCTCGCCCTTTATCGTGACGCTGTTTTCGCTGACCGAGACATCAAGGTCTTTCTTCTCGACACCTGGCACCTCGGCACGGACGACTACCTCGTCGTCGCGTTCGACGACATCCACCTTCGGCATGCGACTTTCGAAAGGCGCTGCAAAATCGCCCCACGTAGGCCAATCCCTATGAAAAGGACGCATCCACCCACGTGGATAGTGGCTCTCAAACCATCTTTCCATTTCCTCAAACGGACTCAGGGCCTGCCCCGACTCAGCTGGCTGAATCGGCTTGTCGACGCCGGATTTCGTGGTGTCCTTCTTGTCTTTTTTGGCCATATCATTCACCTCTATCCTTGTTCACTTCATTTCTAAGTATCACTCCATGAGAACCCTATGGTCGTGTTCTCTGCTCTGCCGCGGGAGGAAATCAACAGTTGGCTGATCCGAGTCAACATCTGGATCATAGACGCCCACGACTTGTTTTTTTCTGCATGCGACAAAGGCTCTCTCCAGCCCCGCATCTAAACGAAGAGTCGCATAGCCACCGTCATCCGAGCCGGTCGCCGATATCAAGCAATACGACTCCCGCTGCTCAGGCGTGAAAGGGCATCGTGCGGAGCAGGTCTATCCGTTCCCACCGCTTGGCAATATGCACCCCACCATTGATTTCCCCGCTGATCCGTTCCCGCAACGCCTGTGCCGATTCGCCTTCACCATGGACCAACACCAAAGGCGGCCTGTCTCGAAAACCCTGATACCAATCAACAAGGCCCTGCTGGTCGGCATGCGCGGACAGCCCCCCAATGGTATGGATCTTTGCCGCCACGCGAATCGTCTCACCCCACAGGCGAATATGGCGGGCGCCGTCGACCAATGCACGGCCCACGGTGCCACGCGCCTGAAAGCCCACGATGACGACGTGACAGTCATTGCGCCAGACATTGTGTTTCAAAGGCGGAGGATCTGGCGCAGAAGCTGGGGTGAATCGAGTACGTTTCCACCTGCAATGCCTTGGAATACTTACTATCTTGGCGATTCACTTCGTTCGCTGTTATCAAGTCGCAATGGGAACCTTCACCCACAATAGCAAATGGCGGGTTACCGATCAGGAACCGGTCGCTCGGCTATGCTGGCCGGCCGTCCAGTCCAAAGCCGCCGCTGGAGACTCGGTGCAACTGCATCCGCTATGGATCGGTTACCGGTCATAGGCCGGTAAATCTCCCCGAGCGGCAGCTTTTTGATTTCCTATCCGGCGGGACACGACCCACTGCGGTGGCTCAGGTGGCGTTCGGTGAACGGCTGTTCCGTAACAACTGCGGTCATAGCGGGGTCGAGCAATTCGGCACTCGAAGTGCCATGAACGGTTGGTGTGGCCGACCGGCGCTTCCACCCACAAGCGGACCGTTGAGAAATCCGAAAGCATCCTCCGCAGGCGGCCAAATGGGAATAATTTATCTTGCCCGTGAAGGTCGTCGGATCATTGGCGAACGAGCATCATTTCACCGATAAGGCCCAAAGCGAAGCCTAGGACAGCTCCAAGGGGTGGCGCCCAATGCCTGGACAGTTTTGCCTGTGGCGCAATGTCCTGAAAGACCAAGTAGAGGATGCCGCCAGCTGCAAACATCATGACTACGGCCGTTGTTGCAGGGGCGTCCGATAGAAAAAGAAACCCTAGCACTCCACAGAGAGGACCAATGAGCGCGCCGACCGAGAGAATCGATAAGACCTTGAGAACGCCCATATGGCCTTGATCGACCATCTCTCGGTATGAATTGAACCCCTCTGGCAGATTTTGCAGGCCGATAAAGAATGCGAGCACAATCCCAAGTGATGGATCGGAAGCAATCAACGCACCCAGCGCAATCGATTCAGGCGCAAAGTCGAGCAATGCAGCCGTCAGATTGGATGCTGGGGTTCCA
>Ga0316189_10001894_pt1 | contig 20693 bp, 16 predicted proteins | sample LowCovwburrow_MG_FD_204930 | JGI IMG/M metagenome (GOLD analysis project Ga0316189, IMG submission 204930) | Coastal sediment microbial communities from Maine, United States - Lowes Cove worm burrow | ecosystem: Environmental > Aquatic > Marine > Coastal > Sediment | place: USA: Maine... | reverse complement strand
GTGGCGGAGTTGGACAAGCCGGTCGGCGAGGTAACGGTTGCGGGACGGCACAGCAGGAAGGACTTCGTACCCGAAGGCATCGCGACGGGCAAAGCTGGCGAAATCTATCTTGGCAGCATCCGGCAGGGCACCATCGTGCGCCTGGACAATAGCGCCGAAATACTCAGCGAGGGCGTATATGACGATCACTGGAGCGTGTTCGGCATGCGCCGCGTTGGCAACAAGCTGTGGTTCGCCAGTTCCGCTGTTCCGCAATATGCGCAGGTAGACGCAAGCATCGCAGGTGACGCCGGACTGTTCTGCCTCAACCTTGATACTCACACGATCAGTCGGCATGCGCCGCTTCCCGATAACGGTGGCGCGCAGGTGCTCGGCGACCTGGTCATCAACGGCAACGACATCTACACGACCGACAGCGTCAGTGGTGAGCTGTATCACTACTCTATTCGCGATGACAAATTCACGGAAATTATCGCTGCAGGGACGTTTCACTCGCCGCAAGGTCTGGAGCTGGATGAGAGCAGTGAGCATCTCTACGTCGCAGATTACAACGGTGGTCTTTTCCGCATCAGTCTGGCGGACGGCGCGATACGCAAGCTTACGACACCGGAGGCGATCAGCGACTACGGTATCGACGGACTGTATCGCCACAACAATGAGCTAATCGCGATTCAGAATGGCATTCGGCCGCACCGGGTCGTGGCCATGCGGCTTTCGGATGACGGGCTTGGTGTTGTTTCCAGCCGCACGCTTGCCGCCAACCTCGACGCATTCGACGAGCCGACGCTGGGCACCATAGACGGCGACGATTTTCTGTTTGTCGCCAACAGTCACTGGAATCGCTTCGACCGCGATAACAACCTGCCCGAGGACATGGAAGGTCCGATTGTCCTCAGGGTGTCGCTGGTAAACTAGCGAAGGAGACTAGCTGCAGGTCTCGCAGCCGCTGCGCTTGTCGATACGCAGTTTGCGGACGTCGCCACTCATCGCGTCGTACAGTCTCAGCACGCCGCGCTGCCACTCGATGCCCGCAAGGAATTTGAGCGCCTCAACGGCCATGATTGAGCCGATAACGCCAGGCACCGGGCCAAGCACGCCATTGCCGGCGCAGTTCTCAAGTGATTCATCCGCTTCTGTGTAAAGGCAGCGATAGCATGGCGTGCTGGCGTAGTCCGGGCCGAATTCTGCAATCTGTCCTTCGAAACGAATCGCGGCACCGGTTATCAGGCAGCGGCTGGCTGCAACCGATGCGTCGTTGATCTGGAAGCGGCTGGAGAAGTTGTCGGTTGCGTCCAGCACGACGTCGGCAGCAGCAACCGCGGCTGCAAGGGCAGGGCCCTGCAGTCGCTCGTTAATCGAAACGATGTCGATATCCGGATTGATCACTCGCAATCGCGATGCGGCAACCTCTGCCTTGCCGGCGCCGACATCACCCGGGCCGTAAAGGGTCTGCCGGCCAAGGTTGGTTTCGTCGACGGTGTCGAAGTCACAAAGCACTAACCTGCCAACACCGCTCGCCGCGAGATGGCTTGCGGTTGCGCAGCCAATGCCACCAACACCTATCAAGAGTGCGGTGGCATTCGCGATGCGTTGCTGGCCGGCCTCGCCGAGCTGTTGCAGCGCATGATGCCGCGCGTGCCGGTTCATCTAGTCGTCGATGGTGACTTCAATGATCGTGACCGGCTCGACGGGCACATCCTGGTGCATGCCGCTATTGCTGGTCTTGACGCTGCCAATCGCGTCGACAACGTCCATGCCGCTGCTTACCTGGGCGAAAACTGCATAGCCAAAATCTCGACCGCCGTGATTCAGAAATTCGTTGTCGCGCAGGTTGATAAAGAACTGCGATGTCGCGCTGTCAACAGCCTGGGTGCGCGCCATGGCGAGCGTGCCGCGATTATTGCGCTTACCGTTGTCGGCTTCGTTCTTGATCGTGTCGCGAGTCGGCTTCTGCGACATGTTTTCATCCATACCGCCACCCTGAATCATGAAATTCGGGATGACGCGATGAAAAATGGTGCCGTTGAAGTAACCGTCGGTCACGTACTGGCGAAAGTTTTCACAGCTGATGGGCGCATCGTCTTCGAACAGTTCGACGCCGATGTCGCCGTGATTGGTTTTTATCGTAATCATGTTGTCTCTTTAAGGTTTTTTGGATCGAGCCACGGTAACCCGTGGCAGGCCAGCGTAGTCATTGTGACAGCGAATGTCGATCCAGGCACACCGAAGGCAGATAGCCTCAACGTCCGCCGCCTGCCCCGAACCATGCTCGAGGAAAACCCAACCATTGGGTTCCACGATCTCACGCGCCTCACGTAGAACCACCCGAATATCATCCAGTCCGTCCTCACCGGACGCCAGCGCCGAGCGCGGCTCCGCGTGCAGTTGATCAAGCGCCTTGTCGTCTGCGCGAACGTACGGCGGATTGGAAACAATCACATCGAAGCGCTCATTGGCGACAGGCTCGGTCCAGCTGCCGAGTAAGCAACGGATATTGCCAAGCTCAAGCTGGCGCGCATTCTGCCTCGCAACCTCTAATGCGTCCTCGCTGACATCTATGGCCGTCACGTCACACAACGGGCGCTCTTTCGCGATCGCCAGCGCGATGGCACCGCTGCCGGTGCCGAGATCGAGTACGCGCAGCGCAGCCTTGCGGGGTATTTCCCTGAGCGCGAGGTCGACCAGGATTTCCGTTTCCGGGCGAGGCACCAGGGTGGCCGGCGTGACCATCAGCTGCATCGACCAGAATTCCTTTACGCCCTGGATATAGGCCATGGGCTGGCCCGCGATCCTGCGCTCAAGATTGGCTTCGAATCGCTGCAGTGCAGCCGCGTCGGGCTCGTCTTCCGGGTGAGCAAACAGGTAGCTGCGCGGCATGTCGATGGCCTGCGCGAGCAGCAGTTCGGCGTCGAGACGCGCAGATTCGCTGCGCTCGCGCAGCCGGCTGCTCGCATCTTCCAGCACAGTTTTAATCGATAAGGGCTCAGTCATCGCGTAAACTCGCCGCTACTTTCATCTGCAACTAATGGTTAGGGTCTGCATGCAAGTCTATTCCAATATCCTGGACATGGTGGGTCGTACCCCGATGCTGGAGGTCACCCACATCGATACTGGCCCTTGCCGCCTGTTTCTCAAACTCGAACTCATGAATCCTGGTGGTTCGATCAAGGATCGTATCGGAATTTCGATGATCGAACAGGCCGAGGCGCGTGGCGATATTAAACCCGGCGATACGCTGGTGGAAGCCACGGCCGGTAATACCGGTATTGGGCTCGCGCTGGTTGCGGCACAAAAAGGGTACAAGCTGATCCTGGTACTGCCTGACAAAATGAGCCAGGAGAAGATATTCAATCTGCGCGCCATGGGCGCCGAGGTGATACTGACGCGCTCTGACGTTGGTAAAGGCCACCCGGAGTATTACCAGGACCTCGGCAGGCGCATCAGCGACGAGCGTGGCGCCTATTTCATCAATCAGTTCGGCAATCCCGATAACCCGCTGGCGCACGAGCTGACGACGGGTCCGGAGATTGTTGAGCAAATTAAGGACCTCGACGCCATTGTGCTCGGCGTCGGCTCCAGCGGCACCGTGTCCGGATTGGGCAAGTACCTCGCGGAACAGGCGCCCAGTGTCGACCTTATCCTGGCCGACCCGGTTGGTTCTGTCTTAACGGACTACATCAATATTGGCGTACTCGGCGAGGGCGGTAGCTGGCTGGTCGAGGGCATTGGCGAGGACTTCATTCCTGATATCGCAGACTTCGACAAGGTGTCGCAGGCGTATGCGATCTCGGATGCAGAGTCCTTCGCGGCGGCACGCGAGTTGCTGCGCAAGGAGGGCGTGCTTGCGGGGTCGTCGTCGGGCACCTTGCTCGCCGCGGCACTCAAATATTGCCGCGAGCAGACTGAACCGAAGAACGTCGTCACGTTCGCGTGTGATACCGGCAACAAGTACCTCTCCAAGCTGTACAACGACTTCTGGATGGAAGACCAGGGTTTCATAGAGCGCGAGAAAACCGGCGATTTGCGAGACCTGATCGGCAGGCCGCACGGCGAACGCGCCACGATTACCATCGGCCCGACCGATGTGCTGACCACGGCACATAACCGCTTGCGCAACGCGGGCTTCTCGCAGCTGCCAGTCATGAATGAAGGTGAGCTGGTCGGTGTTGTGACCGAAGACGCAATCATCCAGTTCGTATTTGGTAAGCCGGATCTCATGAATGCGCTAGTATCCGAAGCCATGGAGTCCGCATTTATCAAGCTCGACAAAGATACGAGCGTGAACAACCTGGTGGCGATGCTGCATGTGCAGCCATACGCGGCAATAATGGATGGCGACGAGTTTCTTGGGCTGATTACGCGCTCGGACGTACTCAATTATCTCAGGCGGCAAATATGAGCAACGACAAGCACAAAGCAGCATTCGCGACCCGCACCATTCATGCCGGTCAGTCGCCGGACCCGACGACCGGCGCCATCATGCCGCCGATCTACGCGACCTCAACCTATGTGCAGGAAAGCCCGGGCAAGCACAAAGGTTACGAATACTCACGCACGCAGAACCCGACACGCATGGCGTACGAACGCTGTATAGCGGACCTGGAATCCGGTTCACACGGTTTTGCGTTTGCGTCTGGAATGGCCGCAACTGGCACGATCCTGGAGCTGCTCGACAGCGGCAGTCATATCGTCGCAATGGATGATCTTTACGGTGGCACGCGACGGTTATTCAGCACGGTGCGCGAACGCAGCGCCGGGCTCCATTTCAGTTTCGTGGACCTGACGGATCTCGACGCGACGGCAGCAGCCATAACGGATGACACGCGCATGATCTGGGTTGAGACGCCAACGAATCCGATGCTCAAGGTTGTCGACCTCGAAGCGATCGTCGCGCTTGCAGAAGATCGCGACATCATCGTCGTGGTGGATAACACGTTTGCAACGCCGTACCTGCAGCGTCCACTCGAATCTGGCTGTGACATCGTCATGCATTCAGCAACCAAGTTCATTAACGGCCATTCGGACATGGTTGGCGGTGTGGTTGTGACCGGTGACGACGATCTCGCCGAGCGACTCGCCTATCTGCAGAACTCCATTGGCTCCATCGCCGGTCCGTTTGACAGTTTTCTTGCGTTGCGCGGCGTCAAAACGCTCGACGTGCGCATGGAACGTCATTGCATGAACGCTCATGCGATCGCCGAGTGGCTGGAGCAACATGAGAAGGTCGAAAGCGTCGTATATCCGGGCCTTAAGTCACACCCGCAACACGATGTGGCGGTGAAGCAGATGAGTGGCTTCGGCGGCATGATTACATTCTTCATCAAAGGCGACCTGGAGGATGCCCGACGCTTTCTTGAGCGCTGCGAAATTTTTGCACTCGCCGAGAGCCTCGGTGGCGTCGAGAGCTTGATTGAACATCCGGCGATCATGACGCACGCCTCGGTCCCGGCTGACAAGCGCAAAGAGATCGGCATTAGTGACCAGTTGATCCGTTTATCCGTCGGCATCGAGTCTGTCGACGACTTGATCGCCGATCTCGAAAACGCATTTCTTTAAAGACCCGCCGAAGCTACACCCAAAGCCTGCTAAACAAGCGAGACCGGCCGTTCGAACGGTGAGTTTTGGTGTATCTTGAGAGTCTGCTGCTGATCCACAGCAGCCATCCGCGCAATCGCGATGTGAGCAGATATTTTGGGGGTAGATCATGTCGATTCAGGAGTGGGCAGCTGTTGCCGAGATTGTCGGCGCAATTGCTGTGGTCGCATCACTGGTTTATTTGGCTGTGCAGATTCGTCAAAACACGCACGGGCTAAAAATGACCCTGAAGTCAACGGAGCTTGCTGCATTTGAACGAAATGTTGAGACCGGCAATCGCCTGCGTGAATTGTTCATCGTCAACGACGAAGTCGCAGAGTTGTACGTGCGTGGATTGAAGTCGTCTGCGGATCTCAGCGAGAGCGATAAGATGCGATTCGGCATGATTCTCAGCAATGTTTTTTCTGCTCTGCAGGGCGCGTACGTGCGGCAGCTGACCTACGGCAATGATCCGGAAAACTTTTCCGGCAGCGAGCGCATGCTGGATTCGTTGATCCGACGCAGCAGTGTTCGGGACTGGCTGGCCCGCAACGATCCCGACTGGCGTCCACAGTTCGCGGCGATGGTGAGGCGTCGCGTTCAACAGTTTGAGGAAGCGGCTGAAGCGAGTTCGGCGGCGGCGGAACGCGCGAAGCCTGCACAAACTGAATGATTGCCACTGGCCGCAGGCAGCCGGCCGAGGAGGATAACGAGCACCCGATGAGCACGTACCGTAAAGCGCCCGTAACTCCGACCGAGGTCAAACCATTCGGCAGGGGGCCATTTTCGGTGGGTTCCACCAATGTAGAAGTAGCATCTGAGTTTGCCAGTATCGGTGACGAGCAGATGCATGAGTACTTGCTCGGACGTGCCAGCGAAACGGGAGAAGCGCGCTTCATTAGTGACATCCTGAAGCATCCTCAATCCGAGTGGGTCATAGATGTGCCGATCCCTGAGCAACCGGAAATCTATGGCGCGGCCAGCGGGCAAACATTACCGGTCCTGACATTCCTGACTTTTCCCACAAAGGCAAAGCGGCAGGAGAACAGCTATGCCTTTCCGTATTTCGATGCCAGATACGGTGTTTTCGAGGACATGTTGGCGCACGGAGAGCAAGCAGACTTTGCTGACGCCAAAGCACGTTATCCGTTGATTCTGATCGCACACGGTGCCGAAGCGCATGGTATTTACGATGTCAGATACGCACATACGCTGGCCAGCCACGGATATATCGTCGCTGTCATTAACTATGGCGATGATCGCACCGCGGTCGAGGGAGAGGCCAATTCTCACGTCGGTTTTCTGAGACCCCTGCTAACCAGTCGCGTTCTCGATTCGCTCCTTGCCAGCGCGACGTTTGGCCCGCACATCGATGAGAACAATATTGGAATTACCGGCCACAGCTTCGGCGGCTTTACGGCGCTGGCTTTGTCCGGCGGCCGGATTCAGGGGGAAGCGGCGAGTGTCATCGACAAACGCATCAAGGCCGCCGCCGTCGCCGCACCCTGGGTGGGCGGCCACTACGATGGCAACGATGTTTTTGCTTTTGGAAGTCGTAACGCAGACCTGCGAGAAATCACGGTACCTACGATCTGCCAGTTTGGAACAAACGACGAGTCGACACTGGCCTCGTTCATCTTGCCGGCCATGCGACAACTATCCGGTCCTACCTATGTCGTCGAACTCGTGGATCAACCGCACATCTTCGAAGATGCCTCGTGGGAAGATCGAAATAACTGGGAGTTATTGTTTTTCGCCGCCTATCTGAAAAGCGATCTGGCCGCACTTGCGACTCTCAGAACGGCGCGCTCAATGACGGGTGGGAATGATAACTTCCAGCTATTCGACTACCAGAAATTGATTGATAACGACTGATCGGGAATATCAGGGCCAGGCGTTGTTACAGTTGTTCGACCGCTGACTCCATCCATACGAACCGTTCTTGTAGCCAGGTCTTAAGGTGTGTGACCTCTTCATCGTAAGTGTCGTACACGACAGGATTCGGCCAAACGTAGGTGCCAAGGGTGCCCCAGATATTGTCATTCTCCGCATGGCTGTATTGCAGCATTTGCGACCACCGGTCAATTTGCGACAGCAGGTGTGGTTCCTGAGTTTTGAAGTAGGCGAAACGCTGCTTAACTTTATTTGCAAACACAGGATCCGCCAGCAGTCGATCTATCCATGTATTCCACCTGACCCACCAGCCTTCGGAGTAGCGTGAGTCGGCGTAATCAACATTACCAAACGCCAGATCGAAATCCCAAATTGGACCCATTTTGATTTTCTGTCCAGGAATGTAGTGAAGAAAGATGCTCGAGTACCACATGGCATCAACGTTCTTGGCGATCTCATTTATGAGGAACCAGTCAACAAAGCTGTCGACGTCTATGTACGCCGCATAACCCGTATCAGGGTCAGCAAAATTGGCGCCGAACAGAACCGTTTCAAACTCGTTAATGTGACTACTGACCAGATTGTATTGCTCATCATTGAAAGCGAGGTCAGGCTCTTTGATATTGATCAGGTACTCGTTGGTTTCAAAATACACGTCATCCGGATCCAATCGATCGGGCTGATCAATCTCGAGCAAAAATCCGCTATCACCGAGGTCAACTCGGTCGACTCCTGCCTCCACTTTTTGGCTGATGTGGTAGGTGCCGGAATGCAAACCATAAAAATAGACTTCTGCGAATCGGCTAGCAGGAGTCCAATCCAGATTGCTAAGATGCCCCAATTCGAATGCCAGGCGATTGCGCAGCATAGTCTTATCCGAATACTCCGCCAGAAACAGCCATTTTTTATTGTCGGGCATACCCAGGAATTCGCTCGAATCGGATAACTTCATCTGGTACGGCTTTTTCGGATGCAGGAACCAGGTTGAGTTACCTCGACCCCGAATCTCCATTGTCACTTCCGGGATTGAATCGTGCAGACGCCAGCCGTCGACGCGAATGGTGCCGGGTACGTAAGTCTCCTTTGATTCAACGCTCACACCGCCGTCTGTGTTGAGATAAATGATAGGCAGGCCAGTAAAGTTCGTAATATCGATTGTGTAACTGGCGATATCACCGGAGTTATTCGTAACCGTTAATGCGACAGGCTGCGTGAAATCATTGGGCTGCTGGGCTGAGGCCTGCGTTACTCCACTAATTGCGACCGTTGCACCCTGAAATTCGAACGCAGCCACCAATTCGGTGACCGGGCTATTGGTCGGCAAGCGCCCTGTGACCGCGGCACCGTCGATGCCCAGAGAGAGATCGGAATCCAGCTCACTGTTGTCTTGCGCTCTGAGGACGAAGCTGAGCAGCTTCGGGGCGGGTTCTTGCACAACAGGCGGTGCGGCAGAGCTGTTGCCGCCGCCACCTCCACATGCACTGCAAAGTGCGATGATGGTTAGCAAGAGTCCCTTCAGCAAGAGTCTCGGATGGGAATCCCTCATGATGGTGTCGCCTTCCCCATGGCCTCAGCACCGCGCATGATCATCCGCAACTGGACTATCGCGGCTTCAATGCGCCGATCGCGAGCCTCCACCGGCGTGTTGAGCAACGCGATCCCGGTTGTGAACAAAATGGCGACGGCGGAATTTGCGGCGAGTTGCGGATGACTCAGCGGTACACCTCTTCGCTGCGCATCCCAGACCAGAAAATCCGCGAGGTCTCTCGACATCGTTCCAAATAGCTGCTCCGCTGCTTTGCGAAATGCCGACTCCCGGGCCATGCTTTCCTGCAGAATCATTCGCGACATGCCCTGGTTGCTAAAGATGTAATCGAATAGCGTCTCTACGGAGGCCCTGATCACAGACCGGCCTTCCGATGCCTGTTCGCGAACACTGTGCATCAGGGTCAGGAGGCCCGCGGCGTGATCCTCGATGAGCGCCAGGCCCAGTCCTTCCATATCGTGGAAGTGGCGGTAGAACGACGTCGGAGCAATACCGGCCAGTTTGGCGATCTCCCGGAGGCTCAGCGTATCGAAACTTCGTCCCGAGGCGAGCACCGCGGTGGCCGCGTCCATGAGCTTTTGCCGGGTTTCCTCTTTTTGCTTCTTTCTCGAGACTTTCAAGCCAAGGCTCCTGCAGCGCCAGATTGGCTCGTTCGTGAGCCTTCAATTACATCCTAGCAAATCTATGGTACAGTTGTGCGTACAAGTGTACGCTGAAATTGACGAGGGCCGGTATGACAACCTATAAAGCACCTTTGCGCGACATGCAGTTTGTGATGCAGGACGTGCTGAACTTCGAGAAGCACTATCGATCGTTGCCCGCTTGCGATGAGGTCAACCAGGAGTTGATCGACGCAATTCTGGGCGAGGCCAGCAAGTTTTCCGAGGAGGTAATCGCGCCACTGAACGCCGTGGGCGACGAGGCCGGCTGCGAAATGCTGGAAAACGGCGAGGTCAGGACGCCGCCCGGATTCAAAGAGGCTTACCAGCAATACGTCGACGCTGGCTGGCCGTCGCTGGATCAACCCTCGCGATATGGTGGCCAGGACCTGCCCATGTCGATCGGTTTAACCGTTCGCGAGATGAACGGAACCGCGAACTGGTCCTGGGCGATGTATCCCGGACTTTCGCATGGCGCAATGGAGACCATCGAAAAGCACGGCTCCGAGGAGCAGAAGGCGATGTTCATGGAGCCGCTGGTCAGTGGGCGCTGGACCGGCACCATGTGCCTGACAGAAGCGCATTGCGGCACGGACCTTGGCCTCTTGAAGTCCAAGGCCGAGCAAGCAGAGGACGGCACCTATCGCATTACCGGATCGAAACTATTTGTGTCGTCAGGCGATCACGACCTCGCTGAAAACATCGTGCACATCGTACTGGCGCGCATGCCCGATTCACCGCCAGGTACGAAGGGCATTTCGCTGTTCATCGTGCCCAAGTTTGTTCCCAACCAGGACGGCTCGATCGGCGAGCGTAACAACGTGAGCTGCGGAGCCCTCGAACACAAGATGGGCATTCACGGCAACGCGACGTGCCTGCTGAACTTCGATGGCGCAACCGGGTACCTGGTCGGCGAGGCAAACAAGGGCCTGAACTATATGTTCACCTTCATGAACTTCGCCCGTATTGGCACCGGTTTACAGGGGCTCGCGCATTCAGAATTCGCTTTCCAGAATTCCCTCGCGTACTCGCGCGACCGTCTGCAGATGCGTTCCCTGACCGGCCCCAAAAAGCCTAATAGTCCCGCGGATCCGATCATCGTGCACCCCGACGTGCGGCGCATGCTGCTGACGCAGAAAGCGTTCGCCGAAGGTGGCCGCGCGCTGCTCTATTTCGCCAGCACCCAGGGCGACATACTGACCATGTCCGAAGACCCGGAAGCCCGGGAACTCGCCGACCACGTCTTGAGTTTCCTGACGCCCATCATCAAGGCCTTCCTGACGGAGACCGGCTTTGAAAGCGCCAACCTTGGCCTGCAGTGTTTTGGCGGGCACGGCTATGTCAATGAGTGGGGCGTGGAACAAAATGTGCGCGACTCCAGGATCAGCATGCTTTATGAGGGCACGACAGGCATCCAGGCGCTGGACCTCCTGGGCAGAAAAGTGCTGGGCACACGCGGTAAGGCACTGGCCCCCGTAACGGGCTTCATACTGGACTTCTGCAAACGATCTCGAAATCGCAAGGAACTCAGGCCTTACCTGAAGACGCTGGTGCGGCTCACCAAGCAGTGGAAGGCGCTGACCCGGAAGATCGGATTTGCCGCGCTGCGTGACCGCGACGCCGTGGGTGCGGCCTCGGTCGACTACATCATGTTCTCTGGCTACGTGTTGCTTGGCGTTGCCTGGGCAGCCAGTGCGCGGGCCGCGTACAGGCGGCTGGAGGAAGGCACCACGGAAGAGGCGTTCTATCGCGCGAAGATCCAGACTGCGGAGTTCTATTTCGCCAAGATCCTGCCGCGAACCACCTCTCTGCTGGAAACGATCTCGGCGGGTCCTGACTCACTCATGACCATGGACGAGAACCAGTTCATATTCTAGGCGAACCTGATCAAAAACTTGGAGCGACAGAAATGATTTACTCGGGACAGGCGATAACCGTACAGGCGACTGACGATGGCATCGCAGAACTCTGCTTCGATCTGCAAGGTGACTCAGTCAACAAGTTCAATGCGCTGACAGTCAACGAACTAAAAGAGGCGACTGCGGCAATCGCGGCCGACTCATCGCTCAGCGGTGTGATCGTCACAAGCGGCAAGCCGGTTTTCAGCGTGGGCGCGGACGTCACGGAATTCGCCGCGCAGTTCGGTCGGGACGAAGCTGAGATAGCGGAACAGATTCTCAGGATCAACCTCGACGTCTTTAATGCCTTTGAAGATCTGCCGCTACCCACGGTGGCTGCCATCAACGGCATCGCCTTCGGCGGAGGATTCGAGATGGCGCTTGTTTGCGATTACCGGGTCATGTCGGAAACGGCCCGCATCGGGCTACCGGAAACCAAGCTTGGCATCATCCCCGGGTACGGCGGCACGACGCGCTTGCCACGCCTGATCGGCGCCGACAACGCGATCGAGTGGATCGCCTCGGGCAAGGAGCAGAAGGCAGAACAGGCCCTGCACTTTGGCGCTGTAGATGCCGTTGTTGCGCCCGAGTTACTGCGCGACGCAGCCGTGTCCCTGTTGCAACAGTGCATCGATGGCAAGCTCGACTACGACGCGAGGCGGCGGGAAAAACAGGAACCGCTGAAGCTGAATGAGATCGAGGCCACGATGGTGTTCGAGACCTCCAAAGCCTTTGTTGCCAGCCAGGCGGGACCGCACTACCCGGCACCGCTGACCGCTATCAAGGTCATGCAAAAAGCGGCTGGGATGAACCGCAACGACGCGCTGCGAGAGGAGGCCAGTGGTATTGCCAAGATGGCCGTTACGCTGGCAGCGAAGAACCTGGTCGGTCTGTTCCTGAATGACCAGGTGCTTTCCAGGAGCAGCAAGAGTCTGGCGAAGAAGGCCGCAAAAGTGGAACGAGCCGCGGTGATCGGCGCAGGCATCATGGGCGGTGGAATCGCTTACCAGTCTGCGCTCAAAGGTACGCCAATCGTCATGAAGGACATCGCGCAGGCCGGTATCGATCTGGGTCTGGCCGAAGCCAGCAAATTACTTTCCAAACGAGTTGCACGTGGACAGATGTCTGCCGCCGAAATGGCGGGCGTCCTCAACAAGATTCAGCCGTCGCTCAGCTATGACGGTTTCGACAATGTAGATGTCGTCGTCGAGGCGGTCGTGGAAAATCCGAAGATCAAACACGCCGTCCTGACTGAGACCGAAGCGCACATTCGTGACGACGCGATTCTGGCGTCGAATACGTCGACCATTTCGATCACACATCTCGCCGAGCCTTTGAAGCGCCCTGAGAACTTCTGCGGCATGCACTTTTTCAACCCGGTGCACAGAATGCCGCTTGTCGAGGTTATTCGCGGTGAAAAGACGGGCGAGGAGGCCGTGGCCAGGACAGTCGCGTACGCACTGGCCATGGGCAAGAAACCGATCGTCGTCAATGATTGCCCGGGATTCCTGGTGAATCGCATTCTCTCGCCTTACCTCGGCGCGTTCATCGGCCTGGTAAAGCGCGGCATCGATTTCACAACGATCGACCGGGCCATGGAACGCTTTGGCTGGCCGATGGGGCCCGCTTACCTGTGCGACGTCGTCGGTATCGACACCGGCGTGCACGCTGGCGCCGTTATGGCGGAAGGCTTCCCTGAACGCATGAAGTATGACTTCAAAACCTGCCAGGACGTGATGTTCGAAAATGACCGCTACGGTCAGAAGAACGGCCGCGGTTACTACGCCTATGAGACGGACAAGAAGGGGCGCCCGAAGAAGGTGATCGACGAAAAAGTTGCGGCACTTCTCGCCCCGGTCATCGACGGCAAGGAGACGCTCAGCGATGAGGCGATCGTTGACTCGATGATGATCCCCATGTGCCTTGAGGCTGTGCGCTGTCTCGAGGACGGCATCGCAGCCTCTGCCACTGACATTGACCTGTCCCTGATTTACGGAATCGGTTTTCCGCCATTCCGGGGCGGTGCGCTTCACTACATCGACGACTTTGGTATCGACGAATTCGTAGCCAGGGCGGACGAGCTTGTGGCGGCAGCAGGGCCGCTTGGAAACATGTACCTACCTACCGAAAAACTGCGTGAGATGGCCGCCAGTGGTGACACGTTTTTCGGAACAGCAGCGAGCGGGAGAAAATAAATGAGCCTTAATCCGAGAGATGCGGTTATCGTAGATTTTGCACGTACGCCGATGGGGCGATCCAAGAACGGTTGTTTCCGCCACACTCGTGCTGACGACATGTCGGCGGCGTTGATAAACGGCTTGTTTGCACGCAATCCCGACCTTGACCCTGCAGAAGTGGAAGATGTGCTTTGGGGCTGCGTCAACCAGACGCTTGAGCAAGGTGTAAACGTTGCCCGGATGTTGACGTTGCTGTCGGTCATACCACACGAGGTACCGGCTCAGACGATCAATCGCCTTTGCGGCTCGTCCATGTCCGCATTACACAGTGCTGCGCAGGCGATCATGACAGGGAATGGCGACATGTTTGTAGTCGGTGGCGTTGAGCATCTGGGCCACATTGGCATGACACATGGAATCGATATCAATCCTGCTTTGTCCAAGCACGCGGCCAAAGCTGCTGGCTCCATGGGCTTGACTGCAGAGTTGCTGGGCAAGATGCACGGCATCACACGCGAGGCCCAGGATGAGTTCTCCGCGCGTTCACACCGACTCGCGCATGCGGCAACTGTCGAAGGAAAATTTTCCGAGGAGATCATTCCGATCGAAGGCCATGACGCCAACGGCTTTAAAGTGCTGGTGGAGCATGACGAAACCATTCGTCCGGATACGACGGTCGAGGGGCTTGCTCAACTTAAGCCGGTTTTTGATCCAAAGAACGGAACAGTTACAGCAGGCAGTTCTTCGCAAGTTACAGACGGTGCGTCCTGCATGATCGTTATGGCGGCCGAACGTGCGCAAGCACTGGGTGTGCAGCCGTTGGCCCGAATTCGTTCGATGGCCGTTGCCGGGGTCGACCCGTCCATTATGGGATATGGGCCGGTCCCCTCGACGCACAAGGCGCTGAAGCGTGCCGGCCTCAGCATGTCCGACATCGATCACGTGGAACTGAACGAGGCCTTCGCGGCACAGGCGTTACCGGTGCTGAAGGATCTGGGTCTGCTGGAAGTCATGGACGAGAAGGTCAACCTGAACGGCGGCGCCATTGCGCTCGGGCATCCGTTTGGTTGCTCCGGCGCGCGTATCACCGGCACCTTGCTGAATGTTATGCGACAGAACGAAGGCACGTTGGGTATCGCCACGATGTGTGTGGGACTGGGGCAGGGAATTACTACTGTGATTGAGCGTCTGTAGTCAGGCTGGTTGCTTCAACCACGAATGAAGCTGCGAATAGACGTCAGGATGATTCAGGAGTTCGCGGTGCCCCATCCTGAATCCAACCCATTGGCGGTGCTTCGGAATTGCCAGTGTCCGTTCGGCATCGCGATGTCGTCCGAGTGCGCTGTCTAGCGGTACCAGGCCGTCGCCGACCCAGCGGTCGCTCAGCACATCGCGCTTGGCCGCGCGCACCGCAGCGGCCGCATAGCACTTAACGCCCGAAGGCAGCGGCACGTCCTGTTCATCAGCCGAGATAACACCGTGGCGCAAGTCGGTAATACCGGCGCTGCGCGCCTTGCTCAGGCGTGTGATCGGCATTGAGTATGGGCTCCATTGCATCAGACGATCAAGGCCGTGTCCGGCGCGCTCCAGCGGTGATCCGTGATGCGGTGTGCCGAGAAAGACGAGCTTGCGAAGAACCTTCGGCCAGGTATGCCCTGCTGCGCGACCATGATGGCAGGCGCTACGAGCGACCAGCCCTCCCATGCTGTGCCCAATGATCGCGAGCTCCTCCAGCGGAGTGGTGCAGTTCTCGATCAGTGTCTCAAGCAGCTCTGCGAGCAGACGCCCGTTGTTCGCGATGTGCAGCCCGCTGTTATAGCGCAGGTACAACGGCAGGTAGCCGAGATCACCAGCGAGTGCGGCTCCGTGGTCGTGCCCGTCGCGATTCCATTGTCGATCGTTCATGCAGGATCCATGCACCAGCAGCAGGAGCCTGCCGGGCGGGGAAGCATTACCGTGCTGCTCGAACATGCTCGCGGGATTGGCGGGGTCGATACGTTGGCCGCGATAACGCAGACTCATATTGATAGCGAGCGGGTTTGCAGTGCGTGCAAGGTAGTCGCCATACACGCCGTTCGCTACGGATCGGACTGCGTCTCGGGCCGGCGTGAACTCACCCTCTGGAAGCGGCGCCGTCATCGGTGCCAGGCTGACATCGATGGCCTTGCCAACGAGGCGAATGCCGCCTCGAACACAACGATAGACGAAGCCGGTAATGCCGCGCGTTCGATCGGCCTCGGAAACGCCAATCGGACTGGGGCGCATCTGTATTGTCCGGTGCATCTTCTCGACGACTTCCGCCGTCGCCTCTGCGGCATCAAAGGTCATGCGCGCGGCGCCACGGAGATCCGAGAGATTTGAACGGTTTGAGATAGGCATGCTGGCTATCCTACGTCTTTATGATTGATATCGCCGACTCAATTGTCGCTTGCAATAACGACGAATTGCAGTGCTCGGTCCTGCCGCGTCTGACATTGGCAGAATGTCGCGAGAATCAAGCCCCAAGCGCGGCTAGCTGGTCTGCCTGGTACTCGTTGATCAATGGATCGACAACATGCGACAGACTGCCCTCCAGAATTTCGTCGAGCTTGTAGAGTGTCAGGTTGATGCGGTGATCGGTAACGCGACCCTGCGGATAGTTGTAGGTACGAATGCGCTCGGAGCGATCACCTGAGCCTACCAGCAGCTTGCGTTTCTCGGCTTGCTCCGATGCCTGTTCCTCGACCTGTGCATCGAGCAGCCGCGCCTGCAACAACGACATGGCGCGCGCGCGGTTCTTGTGCTGCGAGCGTTCGTCCTGGCACTCGACCACGATGCCGGTCGGCAAGTGAGTCAGCCGTACGGCCGAATCCGTCTTGTTAACGTGCTGTCCGCCTGCACCGGATGCGCGGTATGTATCCACACGCAGGTCCGCACTGTTGATTTCGGTTTCTTCGACTTCGTCGGGCTCGGGTAACACCGCGACCGTGCAGGCAGACGTATGGATGCGTCCCTGCGATTCGGTTGCAGGTACTCGCTGCACCCGGTGCGCGCCCGACTCGAACTTCAGCTTGGCGTATGTGCTGTTACCCGTGACGCGGCTGATAATTTCCTTGTAGCCGCCGTGTTCACCCTCGCTTGCGCTGAGGATCTCGATCGCCCAGCCCATTTGTTCGGCGAACTTCGAATACATGCGGAATAGATCGCCGGCAAAGATAGCGGCCTCATCACCGCCGGTACCGGCACGAATTTCGAGAAACACATTAGCGTTGTCGTGCGGGTCCGGCGGGATCAGCGATTTTTGCAGCTCAAGCAACAGTGGTTCCTGCTGATCCTGCAGCTGGGTCAGCTCCTCCTGGCCCATCTCGCGAATGTCAGCATCGCTATCATGTGCCATCTCTTCCGCCGCCTTGATCTCGGCCAGCAGCGATTCGTAGCGCTTGAAACGCTGCACGACCGGCTCCACGCGCGCGTACTCCATCGAGAGTTCGCGAAACTGGTTCTGGTCGCCGATGACATCGGGATCCGCGAGCAGGCCTTCGATTTCCTCGAAGCGTTCGCGCACGGATTCCAGCTTGTATTTTACGGAGTCTTTCAAGGGTCTTTCTTTATGCCAAACAGCTTTGTCGCCGCGGCGATCAGCTCTTCGTCCGAGACCTCGCCCGCCTTGCGCAGGTTGATGGTCGGATTATGCAGCAGTTTCTTGAGGAGTGATGCTGTGGCGTACTCCACGACATCGGTACCGTCGGCACCCTGGGCCAGGCGACGCTGTGCCTGTTCCAATACCTCCTCACGTATCGACTTGCCGCTTTCGCGGATCGCCGTGATCAAAGGGACGACCTGTTGCGATCTCTGAATGGTGAGGTAGCGATTGATTTCGTCCTCGAGAATACGATGGGCATCAATCGCGGCGGCCTCGCGGTTGCCCTGGCCCTCCATGATGACGCGCTCGAGATCGTCGATGGAGTACAGGAAGACATCATTGAGTTCGCTAACAGACTCTTCGATGTCCCTGGGTACGGCAATATCCACTGCGAATATCGGCTTGCGCTTGCGTTGTTTCAGCGCCCTCTCGAATTGCGCTTTGGTGAGAATCGGTTGCTGCGCCGCGGTTGACGTAATCAGGATGTCAGCCTCAGGTAGCGTGCCTTCGATTTCCGACAGGGGCAGGGCGAAGCCGCCAAACTGGTGTGCCAGGTCTCGTGCTCGCTCAATGCTGCGATTGGCGACAAACAAACGGCCAATGCCTTTGCGAGTCAGGTGCTTCGCCACCAGCTCTATGGTGGTACCGGCACCAACGAGCAGCGCCGTATGCTTGCCGAAGCCGGCGAAGAACTGGTTCGCAAGATTGACGGCGGCATAGGCGACTGACACCGGGCTGGAACCAATCTCGGTATCCGTACGGACTTTCTTGGCCACGGCGAAGGTGTGCTGGAACAGCCGTCCAAGCTCCTTGTTGGCCGTACCTGCTTGTCGCGCATGGCGATACGCGTCTTTCAGCTGCCCCAGAATCTGCGGTTCGCCGAGAACCATGGAGTCGAGCCCGCACGCAACGCGGAAGATATGCCTGAGTGCGTCGTTGTCGTGTTTGTGAAACAAGGAGTCTGCGAAGCCATCGCCCAGGTTGCGTTCGGCATGCAGCCAGTCCGTGACCCGCTCAATACCATCACCGTCAGTCGTTATGTAGAATTCGGTGCGGTTGCAGGTCGACAGCAGCACGGCTTCATTGACGCCAGCCACTTTTGACAGGCGTGAGAGTGCCTCCGCAACCTCATCGCCGGCGAAGACGACTTGCTCACGTATTTCGACAGGTGCCGTGTTATGGTTTAGCCCGAGTATCTTGAGCGACATACGGCCGTATCATAAGCGAACTGATCGCGCAGTTCCTTGTCTCTTAACAGACCAGTATCAGGAACCCACACGACAGCAACCATGTTCAGACTACTAACGGTCGCCATAGCGACAGTCACACTGCTGCCGCAGGCCTACGCGGACGACGAAAAAGCCAACCCAGGCGCGCATATATTGCAGGCCGAAATTGCCCTTAGCAGAGGCGAATATCGGCGTGCGGCAGTGGAGTACAGGAAAGCCGCCGAGCTTGGCACCAGTGTCGAAAATGCCGCTCGCGCGACCCAGATTGCCGACAAATATGGCTTTAACGACGAGGCATTGAAGTCGGCGCAGCGCTGGCTGGAGCTCGACGAAGAAAGTGTTGAGGCGCTCTGGTTTGTGGGCAAATTGCAGCTTCGTGCGGGTGATTTGCGCAAGTCGGAGCGCAGTTTCCGGGCAATTATCGAGAAAGGTGACCGCGAGCCTGCCCAAAGCGTGCTGGGGCTTACGCAGGCGCTGGCCGACGAGGACGAGAACGACACCTACAAGCTCATCACGGCGCTGGCGAAGCCTTACAAGGATTCGGCGGCCGCGCACTACGCGGTAGCCATCAGCGCCCTGAACGCGGGTGAAGAGGGCGTAGCGCTCGAACGCGCGCAGAAAGCGTCAGAGCTCGAGCCGGAGTGGCTGAAGCCAAAACTGCTGTATGGCCGCGCCCTGCTGATATCGGGCAAGAAAGACGAGGCCATCGACTACATCGCACGCATCATTGGCGACGATCCGGACCCGGACCCCGAGGCGCGCATGGAACTCGCGATCCTGATGCTGTCCGTGGGTCGTGACGACGACGCGCTCAGCCAGGTCAACCAGGTGCTCCTCGAGCAGCCATCGCGCAGCGATGCGCTCAGGCTCATGGCCATCATCAATTTCCAGAACGGAAATTTTGATGCCGCCTGGGACGATTTCGATGACCTGCTCGCCACCGGTCGTTTCGACAACGATGCGTTCTACTACCTCGCACGAATTGCCGATATTCGCCAGGAGCACGAGCAGGCTGTGGAGCTGTATTCGGAGGTTACCGCCGGTTCACACGCTGTTTCCGCGCAGCGCCGCGCAAGTGCGCTGTTGGCTTTCCAGCTGGAAGATGTGGACGAGGCACTGCGCCTGCTGGAGGAGTTCGGCAAGACTCACCCGGGGTTTGCCATCGACATGGTGCAGTCGAAGGCATGGTTGCTGGCGTCGCTGGAACGCTACGATGAGTCGCTTGCCTACTATGATGAAATGCTGGAGTTTCGACCCGATGCCGAGTCGGTTTACCTGGGCCGGGCAGAGCTGTTGTTGCGCATGGGCAGGTTGGACGAAGCGATCGACGGCTATGCGCAGGCGGTAAAGCGCTGGCCGGACAACGCCACGGCGCTGAACGCTTACGGCTACACGCTGGCGGACCGCACAGACCGCTACCGCGAGGCAGAAAAGCTGATCCGCAAGGCCATCAGGATAGAGCCAGACAACCCGGCAATTATCGACAGCCTGGGGTGGGTGTTGCACAAGCGCGGTAAGCATCAGGAAGCGCTTACGGAGCTGCAGCGGGCCTACGAGGCGTTTGACGACGCCGAAGTTGCCGCGCATATCGTTGATGTACTGCATGTGCTTGGTCGCAGCGACGAGGCGCTGGATTTCCTGGTAGCTGCAGAGGCCAAGGAAACCAAGGAAAGCCCGCTTTTGCAGGATGTTCGTGAGCGTCTGTTTCCCGAGGACACAGACGATTGAGGATTCTCGGCGCGCTGCTGCTCCTGGTGATGCTCTCAGCGTGCGCCACCACCAGTCGCGATCGCATAGAACTGCCGGAGATCAGCAGCTGGGAGGCGCGCAAAACCGTACTTGGCGAGCTCAGTGACTGGGAGTTTCGAGGCCGCATCGGCGTAAAAGCCGGCGACGATGGCTTCAACGGCAAGTTGCGCTGGATTCAGGACGGGGAAGAATTCACCGCCACGGTCGGCGGACCGATAGGGATCGGTACCGTGCGCATTGCCGGAAATAGTGAATCAGTCATCCTTACCGACAAAGACGGCGTCGAAACCGAGCTTCAGGATGTTGAGCATGAGCTCATGCTGCGCTACGGCTGGACCATCCCTGT
>Ga0316189_10001893_pt1 | contig 20707 bp, 18 predicted proteins | sample LowCovwburrow_MG_FD_204930 | JGI IMG/M metagenome (GOLD analysis project Ga0316189, IMG submission 204930) | Coastal sediment microbial communities from Maine, United States - Lowes Cove worm burrow | ecosystem: Environmental > Aquatic > Marine > Coastal > Sediment | place: USA: Maine... | reverse complement strand
GATACATGTCCAAGACCAATTCTGATTATAGGCTTTTTTTTCCGGGCCTTTGAATAATATCTTGACATCCACTAACCATTTATCTAAATAATTGTTGGATACATAATCAACCAGAAATTTCGGGAACTCATTAATGGAAGATTATCACTCAGGCAGATTTTATTTTGGGTATTATTTCTGGGGGTACTGGTCTGCCTGGGGTGTGCTCTGATCGAGTCAACAAATTAAAATGAGCGAAAAGCCGCAGGCATATCAAAACCTGCGGTTTTTTTATTTTTAAATAGCGTTAAAAAAGAAACAGCCTCTTCTCGCATAAAAGGTAACCACCGGAATTCAGGAAACGTTTGCGATAAGGAGAATAATAAAAAATGTCCAAACCTAATATCATTTTAACAGGATTCATGGCAACAGGTAAAACCACCGTTGGCAAATTGCTGGCGGAGCAGCTGAAATATGAATTTGTTGACACGGACGACCTAATTGTCAAACGCAGCGGTCAAACAGTGGCCGAGATTTTCCGTGAAAAAGGTGAAGCGGCATTTCGCCGGATGGAATCTGAGATTGCGCAAGAACTGGGTGAAAAAGAGGGATTGGTCGTATCCACCGGTGGCCGTTTGATGCTGGATCCGGCCAATGCCGCAGCCCTGAGCAGGCGGGGGAGGGTGTTTTGCCTGGTTGCAACACCGGAGGAGATACTGCAACGCGTTGAAAGTGACACACAGGTACGACGACCGTTGCTGGAAGTGTCCAATCCCATTGAGCGCATTGTTGATCTCATGCAGAAACGGGAAGAAGACTATGGTCGTTTTCCGCAAATGGTGACGTCCGAAAAAACCCCGGACGAGGTCACCCGGAACATGGTCGGTATCTTCCAGGCCAATCCGGATTTGCGCATGTCGATTACCGCTCCCGATGTTCGGTATGAGTTCATCGTCGGCGGCGGGATCCTGCCTTTTGTTTCCCAATTGGCTGGCATTGACGGGCCGATTGCCATTATAACGGACAACAACATCGGCCCACTGTACGCCCAAAGCTGCGGGCATACGGATGCAGTGATTTCAGTTCCTCCCGGACAGCAGCAAAAAACGTTGACAACTGTTCAATCTATTTGCGAAGAATTGGTGGAGAAAGGCTTTGACCGCAGTACAACCGTTATTGCGCTGGGCGGCTCCGTCATCAGCGGACTGGCCGGCTTTGTCGCTGCAACCTATATGCGCGGCATCGATATTGTGCAATGTCCCACCAGCCTTTTGGCGATGGCCGATACGAGCATCGGCGGTAAAGCCGGAATCAATCTGCCTCAGGGAAAAAATTTAATCGGTGCCTTCAAACAGCCCAAAGCGGTCATTGTAGATGTGGCGACCCTGCAAAGCCTCTCTCCGCGGGAGTTTGCCTCCGGTATGGCGGAAGTCATCAAGCAGAGCCTGATAGGCGACCCGGATTTGTTTGCCAAGATAGAAAACGGCACCTGGATACGCAAAGCCGGTGAACTCCAGCCACCGCTGGCAGAGCTTCAAACCCTGGTGGCCCAGGCCATCCAGGTCAAAATCAACATTATTCAGGAGGATCCTTTTGATCGCGGCCGCCGGGCCGTTCTCAACCTGGGACACACTTTCGCGCATGCCATCGAAATTGTCACCGACCACGCCGTGCGCCATGGTGAAGCAGTTGCCATGGGGCTTGTGGCGGCTGCCAATTTATCGGCGCGCCTGGGCCACGGTACTACTGAGCTGCAAAACAGAATTGAAGCTGCTCTCGAATCCACAGCACTTCCCATCCGCATCCCGGCAGATGTGAATCCGCAGCGCCTGCTTAAAGTCATGGCCAGCGATAAGAAAAAGAAAGCCGGCCGCCTACGGTTTGTCATGCTGCGCGATATCGGGGATGTTTTCGTAACGGACAAGGTAAATCGGGAGGCTGTGATTGAAACCCTGAAAGAATTAACGATGACCTGATTCTATTTAATCTCAACCAGCATTTTCATCCGCTCGGGAGAAGCAAATTCGCGCAAACCGTTATCCAGCTCGTTTAGTGATAGCTTTCCGGTGTTCAGCAGGTCGGTTTTTATTTTACCACTCTTCAGAATATCCATGGATTCCGGAAATTCGTTTGTGTAGATCAATGACCCCATGATTTGCAATTCTTTGCGCACGATCATGTCGGTGGGTACCGGATGGTCTTCGCCCGGAAGGCTGAGAATAACGATCTTGCCTTTAGGTGCCGCAAGCCGAATGACCTGCTCCAGAGCTGCCGGCGCACCACTGGTATCATAGATCACATCGAAAGAGTTATAATATGATTCGAAAGAATCACCGGGACCGATGGTGCGGGAAGCGCCGAGTCGTTCGGCCATCGCAAGCCTGGTTTCGGCCAAATCGCAGGCGGAAACCTCAGCGCCGCGGAGAACGGCCAGCTGCAGGGCCAGCAGACCCATGATTCCCGCGCCGAATATCAACGTGCGTTCCCCTTTTCGCGGTTCCCAAATTTTCATGGCATGGACGGTGACGGCGAGGGGTTCGGTGAAAACCGCCACTTCGTCTTCTATGCCATCCGGAACCGGCCAGACATAGTCTGCAGGAACCTTGACCAATTCTGCAAACACTCCGTTCGTATCCACACCAAGCCGGACTTTGGAGGGGCAAATATTTTTATGCCCGGCCCGGCACAACGCGCAACTACCGCAGGAAAAATTCGGTTGAATGGTAACCCGTTGCCCGACCTCCAGACCGGATACCCCGTCACCGATCTCTTCAATCCGGCCGACGGCCTCATGGCCCGGAATAACGGGCAGTGGTACGCCGAATCTGCCATGATAGAGCGTATGGTCTGATCCGCAAATACCGGCCAGCAAAACCCGTATGAGGACTTCTCCGGACCCGAGTTCTGGGGTTTTGGTATCCTCTACGATTATTTTCCTGGGTTCAATCAGCACGGCTGCTTTCATAGTGCCTCCATAATATTATACTCCAGGTTGCCGTTAACGAAAGCCGAACATGTGAGGATAAAAAGAGCGATTTTTGAAAAATAAGTGACCAACATCAAGGCAGCAATCACCACCAGCAACTCATGCAGGTTCTTTGCCCGGCTGCGGCTGAGATTGCTTGCCCAGTAGGACTAATTTTATCGTGTGCGCCATTGTAACCTCTTAGAAACCAAACAAGCGTGGCAGGCCGAGGACGGTCACCGGGAAAAATGCAATAACGATCAACGCCAGCAGCTCAACGAAAAACAATGGGATGATCTGACGTGTAAGACGTCCCAGGCCCACATTGGCGACGGAATCCGCCACGAACAGACACAGGCCCATGGGCGGGGTGATCAGTCCGATCATCAGGTTGAAGACCACCAGAATGCCGAAATGGGTTGGGTCAACCCCCATGCTTACAGCTATAGGATGCAATATGGGCACTAAAACCAGCATTGCGGCGATACCTTCTAAAAAAAGCCCGGCAAAAAGGAATAGGATCATCGAGGAAATCAGGAACATCCACTTTGCGGTCATAAACTCCAGGGCAAAATCGGTGATCATGTTGGGGATGCGATTGTAGGTCAATAGCCAGTTGGCTGCGCCAACAGCGGACATGATGATCATGATAACAGCACTGTCACGCATAGAGCGGCCAAAGATCCTGGGCAGGTCGGTCCATTTGATTTCCCGGAGCAGGAACAGGCCGACAATCAGGGCATAGGCCACCGCAAAACTGGCGGCCTCGGTCGGCGTGACCACGCCAAACAGGATGCTGCCCACCACAAAGACCGGCATCAGCAGCGGGATTATGCCCTGGAAGAGAATTTTTCTTTTGGATCCAACGGACTTGTCCGGTTCGTCTTTTTGGTAATCGCCGGCAAATACCATTACATATACGGAAAGAAAAATGGCCAGCAGGATCCCCGGAATGACACCGCCCAGGAACATGCCCGGTACGGAAACACCGGTCACGATCAGGGCGTAGATGATCACTGGGATACTCGGTGGAATAATGGGACCGATAACCGAGGAAGCGGCGGTAATCGCCGCCGAAAAATCACGCGGATACCCCCTCTTTTCCATCTCAGGAATGAAGACCCGACCAATGGCGGAGGTGTCTGCCACCGCGGAGCCGGACAGCCCCGCAAAAATAACCGAGGCCCAGATATTGACCATGGCCAGACCTGCACGCAGCCGGCCGACGATAACGTTGGTGAAGGCAATAATCCGACTGGTGATGCCCGATTCATTCATAAGCTCACCGGCGAGAATGAACAGGGGAATGGCCAGCAGCGGATAGGATCGGATCCCGCCGAACATCTGGGTGGCAACGATACGAAGGTGGTAGGGAAATTCGCCGACCGCCATAAAATACATTAGGGCGGCAACAATGGAGAAGGCCACCGGCACACCGATGATTAAGCAAATAAATAGGATTGCATAGACCATGGTATCACCCTCCGACGGACTCAAACGCTGCATTTTCAATTAAACGTTGGAGGAGTTTCAGCAGAGCCGCAATGGTCAGCATAACACCGCCCAATACCATTGCTGCCTGATAGGGATACTGGTGTCCGATCCAGATCAAGCTGTCCCAGCCGGTCAGGGCCTTGAGATCTTTGGCCAGGTTGATAATTCCGGAAGCCTCCACGCGACCCCGTTTAAGGACAAACATCCAGCCGGAATAGATGAGCAGCGCGCCGTTAACCACCATGATCAGGTCGACGATAATGTACAGCTTCCGGGTTAATGATTCCGACAGGAACCTGACCAACATGGTGAAGCGTATGTGTCGATCCTGTATATACGCCCAGGCAATCCCGAACATGACGCCGTATATGGCGATGAAAATCGGCAACTCCTCTCCCCACTCAAACGATTTGCCGATGGCGTAGCGGCGGATCGAGTTAATGAAAACAATCAAAAAAAGCACAGCCATGGACAGCGATGCGCCGGCGGCGACAAATTGCGAAAAAAGGCGTGTTGTTCGTTGAATGATGCGCTGCATGGGTGCCACCCCCCTCTTTTTAAAGTGAAACAGGAGATGCGATTCACTGGGCTGATATAAGTGGAGGACGACCGGAAGGCAAATCGCCTTTCCGGTCGTCACAGGTTATCGCTGGTTATTTAGATGCTTCCATGATCGCAGCATCAAGTTTTTCAATCCATGCGGCATCGTCACCGAGTTCTCCAGCCAGCCATTTCTTAACAGCCGGTTGCGCCAGCTTCTTGAACTGTGCCAGGTCCGCCGCTGTCGGAGCATACACTTGCATACCCTCAGCTGCGACCTTGGTCACCCCATCCGCGGTATTGAACTGCTGGATGGCACGCCCCATGACGCCGGCAATGCGGGCTGCTTTTTTAACGACCGCCTGGTCTTTGGCCGGCAGTGACTGGAAGAATTCATCATTGATCATAATAAAGTCGGCTGCGTAAACGTGACCGTCTAACACCAAAAATTTCTGCAATTTATGAAGTTTGTTGTTGTAAATGACACCGACAGGATTCTCCTGGCCATCGACAACACCCGTCGCCAGGGCATTGGGAAGCTCGGACCAGGCAATCGGCGTCGGCTCGCCTCCCAGGCCTTTGACCATTTCCACATACAGCGGAATCGGCTGAACCCGGAACTTGAGGCCTTTCATATCAGCAGGTGTCTTGATTTCCCGAACGTTGTTGGTGAAGTTGCGGAAACCCGTTTCTCCATAGGCCAGGGTTCGCAGTCCTGTCTTTTTGAGGCAATGTTCTGCCAGCTCCATACCGAACTGGCCATCCAGGACGTCCCAGGCAATGACGGGCGATGCAAATGTGTACGGGATGTTCAGGACATCAGCTGCCTTGCACACTGTTGACATCGCACCGGATACGATGGTCATCTGCGTGGTCCCTTCCTGAACCTGCTGGACCAGGCTGTTTTCGTCACCCAGGGCCTTGGCCGGAAACAATTCGACCGAAATATCGGACTCCCCTTCGACGATGTTCTTAAAGATTACCCCGGCCGCCCCTTTCTTGGAGCTCTGCCATGATGCAGGATCAACATGGCCTAATTTGATCGTGGGCCCCGCCATGGCCGTTGCCGCGAAAAAAGCGATTATCAAAGCAATACTTAACACCACGATTGAACGAAACATATTCGCCTCCTTTTGTTACGGGTTACAATGCTCGACGCTATGGGCCAATATACAAATAGCTATTTTCCTTCGTATAGGTGAATCACTCTACAGACGCCAAAGCGGGTGGCAAGCCGCCTCAACCAAACTGTTGGGCGCCATATGGCGTTTTAAAGTCGCTTCTAATCAACATATCCAAGCAACTGGGATAGCCTGCGGGCAGAGGCCAGCAGACTATCAAGCATTTCCTGGCGACGATCTTCAGTGAACCGCTGAATCGGACCTGCAATGGTGAGCGCTGCGCAGACATCATTCTCGTGATCAAATACAGGCGCTGCCATGCCGGCAACCTCTGTGAAAATTTCACCGTTGCTGGAAGCATAGCCTCGCTCACGAATTGCCGCAAACTCCTCCTCTAGGCGACTGCGTTCAACGATGGTTGTCGGCGTCAGCCTTTGTAGTACTTTTTCACCCAATACCTGATCGCGAAATTCTTTCGAAGTATAGGCAAGCAGGACTTTCCCACCGGCACCGGCGTACAGTTCAAAACTTTCGCCTTCCTCAACGTGATAGCTAAGGGGATAGGTGCCTTTTTCCCTGACGAGACAGATGCGTTTGGTTCCCTGAATGACAAAAAGTTTGGCCGATTCTCCTGTGATGGAGGCCAACTCCCGCAAAATAGGCCGGGATATAGAAATCAGTGAGTTGGAACGCTCATATACCTTTCCGAGCATCATGAGTTTGGGACCCAATCTGTACAATGAACCCTCCAGACGGATGAGAAATCCGTGGGCCATTAATGTCCCGCATAAACGCAGGATACGGCTTTTATATAGACCGGTTTTTTCGCTGAGCTGTTTGAGGGACAACTCCGATACTCCGTCCGAAAAACACTCAAGAATGCTCAGAGCCTTATCAACGCTTTCAATCTGTTTTGCAGACTCTTTGGGTGGATTTTTAGCTTCCAGCATCACACACGGCTCCATGTTCGAGAACACGGTTGCTTTAAATACTTGGACATTTTACTCATACAATACAGTCATTGCCTGTCGAAGCTCACCAATCGGAATTTGTCCCGGTGCGGAGGCTTCTTTGCCGATGGCAAAGGTGAGGTCCGATCCAAACAGCCCGCCGGCCAGCCGGGTCACCCCTCCCTCGGGTCCCATCGACATTGTAATGATGGGTATTCTAAGATGTTCTGTTCTAGCTTTGAGAGTGGCGCTCAATAAAACGAGCACATCTTTATAATCTTTCGGCATAACAGCCACCTTAGCGACGTCGGCTCCCATCTCCTGGGCCTGTACCAGTTTGTCGAAGATAAACGCTTCATCGGGAGTTTGATCGAAATTGTGATATGAAAAGATCAGCCGGGTTCCGTTGCGCCTGGCAACATCCTTAATGTTTTCAATGAAAGCCGTTTCATTGCACATTTCGACATCAGCAAGATCCAAAAGGCCGCATCCGATGGCCGCTTGCATCAGTTTCAATCTTATGTCGGCGCTGATTTGTTTAAAGCCGCCTTCCACATCAATCCTACAGGTAAATATCAACGGAATATTTCCGATTTTCTCCCGCAGCGTCTTCAGGACCCCGAGGCTGTCGTCGATATCTTCGACATTTTCATAGCTGTCGATGCGCCATTCCACCAGATCAGGATTAAACTGTTTCAATTCTTCGGCCTGACGCAACACCTCCGACTTTTCCTTGGCCACCAGTGGCAGACAGATTACGGGATCCGGTCCGCCGATTATCTTATCTAGTACCGTAACTTTGGTTTCGCTTTGAAGTCTCATTTCATCCTCCATCACCGTTTTGCTGATAGTGTAAAACCCTTTGCATACGTCCCGGAAGACGGCGTCCTAATGCGGTTTCGAGGTATGCTGCTGCTTCGCAAATTCGCATCAGATTAATACCTGTTGAAATCCGCATGGACTCGAACATGTTCACGGCGTCTTCAGTGGGCACATTTCCGGCTGCCCCTTTCACAAAAGGGCAACCGCCCAGACCTGCAGCACAGGCGTCAAAAGTGCGAACGCCGGCTTCATAGCCGCTGAACATGTTGGCCAGTCCCAGGCCTCGCGTGTCATGCAGATGAAGTGAGATGCGCACACCCCGGAATTGTTTTTGGAACTTCTGAACCAAATGCCGGATCGCATGGGGGGTAGCCATACCTGTCGTATCGGCCAGATTAATTTCTTCCGCCCCGGCGCCAACCATACGTTCGGCAGCCGCCAGAACATGATCTTCTGAAATTTGACCTTCATACACACAACCGAACGCACACTGCAATCCGGCACGAACATCAAGGCCGGCTGCAAGGGCCTTACGAATGAGCTCCATCATGGCGGCAAGGGCTTCGTCTGCCGGACGCCCGGCATTTTTACGACTGTGTGTATCACTGACGGAAACAGACATGCTCACGTGGGGAACCCCGCAACTCAAGGCCCGTTCGAGCCCCTTTTCGTTTAAAATCAAGGCCGAAATAACTGTGTCTTCCTGATTTCCGAGTATTTTAATGAGTTCGTCGGTGTCGGCCATTTGGGGTACGACCTTGGGATGAACAAAAGATCCCACTTGAATGCGTTTCAGGCCGGCGTTTTTTAAGAGTTGAAAAATTTGCAGTTTGTCCTCAAGACTGAGGATCCGGGACTCCATCTGGAGGCCGTCTCTAAGGGCCTCGTCTTCCAGAAGCAATTCTGTGCCTGTCTCAGCGTTGGTCATCACGTAAGCCTTTTCCGACGGTTTCAGGGATTTAAAAAAACCTGCCATCATACAGCAATGGTCATTATCGCTCGACGCTTGTAAGAATCTCTGCCTCTATTTATTTTGCAACCGGGTGAATAGAATTTCCCGCATAACATCAACCGGCGCCTTCCGATCGGTCCACAATTCAAACTGGGCAACTCCCTGAAAGAGAAGCATATCGGTTCCGTTAACCGTCTTGCATCCCAGTTGTTTCGCCTCTTTCAGAAGCCGGGTTTCTAAGGGCGAGTATACGATGTCCATGACGGCCGGAATATTTTTCAGAAATGCTTTGGCTACCGGTGTTGCATCAACATTCGGCGTCATACCGACGGAAGTAGCATTCACCAGCGCATCAACTTCCAAATCCTTTATTCCTTCGAGAGGATAGCATTCGCAATTCAGATCTCTGGCGAGGGCCTGGCCTTTGGCAAGGGTCCGGTTGGCCAGAATCACCGTCGCTCCTTTCTCCTGCAGACCGAAACCGATGGCCCGGGCCGACCCGCCCGCCCCTAACACCAATACTGTGGATGCCGGCAAGTCAACAATCATCTCCAGGGCCTGGTTGGCACCGATCCAATCGGTATTAAAGCCGCGGATATGCCTGTCTTCGATCAACAGTGTATTCACCGCCCCAATCTTTTGCGCGACTGGATCAACGGCGTCCAGATACGGAATGACTGCCTGTTTGTGCGGTATGGTAACACTGACGCCGCCGACACCAAGGGCCCGGAACCCATCCAAGGCACGCGCAACATCAGTCACCTCAAAGGCAACATAAACCTTGTTCAGACCCTGGGCCTGGAAGGCCGCATTGTGCATTGCCGGACTCAGGCTGTGGGTAACCGGCTTTCCCATAATACCGTAAATTTTAGTTGCACCGTCAAGCTGCATCAGTTTTTACCTCATTAAACTGAAGACTGTGTTCAATTATTGCCATCTTAAAACGGATGATAAATTATATCGCAAACTTATTCTGATTGAAAAAAATATATTCTGATAGGCAGAACTTATTGCATATTGTTTCCGGTAATGCAAGCAAAAACTTACACCTGAATGCTCTTCGATTAACCTGCAAGATATCTTTCTGATGACCTAATGGCGCGACGGGCAAATTCCTCCGGCCCTAATTCCTTCATGAGGGTGTCATTCGGAATTTCAAGTGAATACGGAACAACAGGCATGCAATCTAGTATCTCGCGAAGGTTCAAGCCGCCTTCACCGGGGAAATGACGATCGGCCCGTGCGGTGTGGATAAGCCCTTCTGTCGTCGTCGGGATCTCCTTAGCGGCATCACAGAGGTGAACGAAGTGAAACCATTCGCGTGGAAGGTTTTTGAGATCTTCCAGACTGGACCTGGAACGGTCGAAGTGGAGGGTATCGACCAATATGCCCGCATTCGGTCTATCGACTGCTTCGAGCACGCTTGCGGCCGCTTTTAAATCAGGGGTCTCCGTCCATGAGGGAAACTCGAGATCAATAGTCAGGCCAAAGGGTTCGGCCAAGTCGCAGAGTCTGGCGAAACGCTCCGTCGCCCGCTCACGATCCGGGTCGGGGATCTGGCCGATAACAGAGCGTGCGCCCAATTCGCCACCTGCTTCGAGGAAAGAAAGATAGGTTTCCGGTTCGGTGGCGGGATCCATGCGGGCCAGTTCGATATCGAGAATCTGAACGCCCGTATCAGCCATGCGCGCCTTCGTTTCCGTCATCATTTTTCGATCGTCCATGAGAGGATAGGTTTGCTCACCGGCCGTGACCGCTGTCATACGAATGCTAACGTAGTTATATCCGGTTTTAGCCGCGATTTCAACCATCTCCGGAGGTGTGCACTGCAGGACCATGAGGTGAGCGAGCGAAAATTCGTAATCCATTTTATTAGTTCCTCCTTCTCAATTGGTATTAAAATGCATCATTGCACGAAGATGAATATTTACTTACCAGCACATGGATTCAATGGCATCTTCATTGACCTGATGCCGGTGTTCAGTCAAATATGTTTAAAAAACTGTTGACATAATCATATTGTAAAATTATTCTGCTCAACAAAAAGATGTTCTGTTAAATGGAATCTATGCATATTTTTTCCGCTAATGCAAGCTAAATTCTTGTTAACGAATGTTTTTCGCAATCAACTCGTTATGATTGATCGAACGGCTTTATTCGCGGACACTGGATCAGCCCTCGGAGATTAATTTGCATGGTTTCAGTAACTAAAGCGATGGGATGTGTGGACAGAGGCCGGAACTTGGTGTAATGTCAGTCTCTGTCAACATCCGCTGGAAAGCCCATCAAACCGTTAACCTTTCACCAAACAAAGGAGGACAAAAGATGAAACGGATGAAACGGCTATTTTTTATTTTAATTGTGTCAGTTATTGGGGTTTGCTTATTTTCACCGGCTTATGCGGCAGATTATCCGCAGAAAGACCTCCAGGGTGTTATTATGTGGGGTGCCGGCGGTGCGACGGATAACGTTGCCCGGGCCATAACCCCCAATGTAGAGCCCTTTCTCGGAAAACAGATCATACTGATCAATAAACCGGGGGGAACCGGGTCGATTTCAACCCAGTACGTACACAGCCGACCGTCAGATGGTTACACACTATTGATTGGGGCCGAAAATCCACAGGTTCACCGGATTCTCAAGCTTTCCGAGATGGACTACAAAGATTTCTATCCGGTCAACATCCTGGGCCGCGGGGTTGGCGTGGTTGTTGCGAACACCAACATGCCCTGGAATTCGTTTAAAGATCTGATTGAAGATGCCAAGAAACGTCCCGGCGAAATAAAAATGGGTTCCACCGGTCCGGGTGGCTTGCCCTATACGGTGGGGGCCATGACGAAATCCGTAACTGATTTTGAGGTCACCGCGGTGCCGTTTAAAGGCGAAGGCCCGGGCGTTACTGCGCTGTTGGGAGGCCATGTGGACTTTATGCCCGCCGGTATTACGGCTGTGCGTGAACATATCCGAGCCGGCCGGGTTAAGGTTTTGGCAGTGGTCTCCGACACCCCGATTCCGGGATTGGAAGATATCCCTCTGATCACGCAAGACTACCCGGAGTTTAAAAAATATCTGCCCTGGGGTCCCTTTTACGGTGTGTGGTGCAAAAGAGATGTACCGGAAGCGGTCAAGGAAAAACTGGTGGAGGCTTTTCGAAAAGGCGCGTCAGAGCCCAAATTTCAGGCATTTCTGAAGGATTTTGGCACTGTGTCGATGAACATCAGTGGTGATGAGGCTGACAAATTTCTGACAAAATGGCAATCGGTCACCTGCTGGATGTACGAATATGCCGGTGCGACCAAGGTTTCCCCGGCAAGTCTGGGAATTCCCAAACCGTAACCCGATAACCGCACATGGCCTCCCGGGCCTCATCCGAGAGGCCATTGACATCAAATGCGATGAAAGAAATTAGAAAACTCCGTGCCGGCGAAAATCTTTTTGCGTGGCTGATGATGGCCCTCAGTCTGTTCGTTTTGATTCAGGCATACCTGATATCCGGCTTTTCTTCAATCAGTTCAGCCGGTATGTTTCCGATGGTTGCGGCCGCCATCATGGTCGTGGCCATGGCCCTGATCCTGGTGAACAATCGCAAACTAGCGAAACCGGATGCAGACGGTCTCAAGGATGAGCTGCGCCGGGCCGCAAAACAGGTTTTGCCTAAAATTTTTCTCGTGTACACCGGGATTATCATCGGTTATATGATCCTGATCCAACCGCTGCATTTCCTGCCCAGCTCCTTTGCGTTTCTGCTGGTTTCCATGATTTATCTAAAGGGCAGTACCGTTATCAAATCATTGATCATTTCAACTCTCACCTTGGCTTGTATTTACATCGTGTTTCAATATTTTTTCAGGGTTGTTCTGCCCTGAATTAAAGGTGCGTTGTGACCGAATCGACACTTTCATATTTTTTTATGGCCTGGCTTAATCCGCAGCTTCTGCTTCTGACGGCCGCTGGAACACTATCCGGTATTTATGTCGGCGCGATTCCGGGTCTGTCGGTGACCATGGCCGTCTCCATACTGATTTCGTTTACGTTTTCCTGGGATGTCAACAATGCGCTGGCACTGATGGTCGGTGTTTACTGCGGCGGTGTCTACGGTGGGTCACGCACTGCTATATTGCTCAATATCCCGGGTGCACCGGCCGCGATCGCCACCGCCTTTGATGGTTTTCCGCTGGCCCAAAGGGGAGAGGCCGGCCGGGCGATTGGAGTAAGTACCATCATTTCGGTTATGGGAGGTTTTATCGGTATTGGCGTTTTGGCGCTGGCAGCCCCGAAAGTCGCCGAATTGGCGTTAAAGTTCGCTCCGCGGGATTATCTTCTCCTGGCTATCATGGGGCTCCTGCTGGTGGGCAGTCTTTCCGGGGAATCGATGGCCAAAGGAGTATTTGCCGGAGCCTTAGGGGTTATTTTAGGTATGGTGGGCATGGACCCATTAACTGCCGAAGGCCGTTTTACCTTCGGTACGGTATCCCTGCTGGGCGGCGTTCATTTCGTTATCGCCATGATCGGATTTTTTGGTGTGTCCGAAGCCCTGGTCCAGCTTCACCAGATCGATATTAAGCCCATAAAGCAGGATGTGTCCAAAATTATTCCTTCATGGTCGGTCATCGCCAAGTACATCCCTCTTTCCATCCGGACATCTTTCATCGGTGTATTTATCGGCGCCCTTCCGGGAACCGGAGGCGATATTGCGGCATTACTGGCGTATGATCACGCGAAGCGAACGGTAAAAAAACCGTCTCGAAAGTTCGGCGAGGGGGCTTATGAGGGCCTTATTGCGCCGGAGTCGGCCAACAATGCGGCCATCGGCGGTGCTTATATTCCCATGCTCACCCTCGGCATTCCGGGTGATGCGGTGACGGCGGTATTCATTGGTGCCCTGTTTATTCACGGTCTCAAACCCGGTCCGATGTTGATGATCGAAACCCCCCATCTTTTCTGGTTTACGGTCGGTAACCTGGCCCTGGCGAACATCTTTTTGCTGATTTTCGGACTGACCGGTATTCGCGTATTTGCCAAGATGGTAGAATTGCGCAAGGGCATTCTGATCCCGGCGATCATCGTTCTGTCGGTGGTCGGGACCTATGCCATTAAAAATAGTGTCATGGATGTCTACTGGATGCTGGGGTTCGGTATTTTCGGTTATTTTTTGAAAAGGTACGGCTTCCAGGTGGGACCGATCATCCTGGGAGTCATCCTGGGGCCCTTAATGGATGAATCGTATCGCCAGGCTGTGATGTCTACTCGAAATAATTTCCCGGCATTTTTATTGGATTTGGTGACCAATCCTTTATCGCTTGTTTTAACCCTGGTGGTTATTTTTATGTTGATCAACCAGACCAAGCTTTGGCCATGGGTTTTAAAACTTTTCAAGCGCAAAAATACGCAGGTAGCATAAATAATAGTAAAACGGGATAAAATCCAAAAAGAGAAATCTTACCATAATCAATATTCACTATGAAAAGAGGTTAGTATGAAAGATTTGGTTTCACATCAATTGGTCAAATACCTTGAAGATCGAGGAGTGAATCACATCTTCGGTCTTTGTGGACATACGAATATTGCCGTTCTATCTGCTTTGGAGAACAGTTCTATTGAGTTCATCAATGTTCGCCATGAACAAATCGCGGCCCACGCAGCCGACGGCTATGCCAGGGCCAAAGGTCAAACTTCCGTCGTCTTGAGCCATTTGGGCCCGGGCTTGACCAATGCTGCGACGGGTATTGCAAATGCTGCACTGGATTGTATCCCTATTGTTGTCATTGCCGGGGATATTCCAAGCCATTACTACGGCAAGCACCCCCATCAGGAAGTCAACCTGCATTCGGATGGTTCGCAATATGAAATCTACCGGCCTTTTGTCAAGCGAGCCTGGCGCGTAGAGCGACCGGAGCTTTTTCCGGAAATTATTGAAAAAGCCTTTCAACTGGCGGGAAGCGGACAGCCCGGGCCGGTGCTGGTCGATGTGCCCATGGATATTTTTTCGAAAGAAGTCGATGTATCTCTTTTCGAACGGGTGAAACACAATACCCGGACACTGCGTAAACCATCGATAGATAACGAAACAGCCGCAGAGATTGTTCGTCAGGTTGCGGCTGCCAGGAATCCGGTCATTTATGCCGGTGGCGGCATCGTGCTGGCCGATGCCGCCGGGGAGCTGCGAGATTTTGTCGATCACCTGAGCATTCCGGTTGCACACAGCATCATGGGCAAAGGGGCCCTTCCGGACGATCATCCGTTTACTTTGGGGATGACCGGCTTTTGGGGAACCCAATATATCAACGACGTTTGCAAACAGGCGGACATTGTCCTGGGTCTGGGAACGCGTTTTAAGGAAGCGGATTGCAGTTCCTGGTATCCGGAATACACATTTAGCATCCCGCCCACCAAGCTGATTCAAATTGACATCGAGCCGAGCGAGATCGGGCGGAATTACCCCGTGGAAATCGGGGTAGTGGCCGATCTGAAACAGTCGCTTGCGAATTTACTCCGGGTTGCCAAAGAGCTTTACCCCGAAGGTATTCAAAGGAAAAAACTGTCCCTGGAGATAGCATCCTACCGAGAAGAATTTAAAAATCAGAATACAGAGATGGAGCAAAGCGACGCCTTTCCAATGATGCCGGAGCGGATCCTGGCGGAGGTTCGAGAAGTATTGCCCCGGAATGCGATAATTACAACCGACGTCGGCTGGAACAAAAACGGGGTCGGGCAGCAATTCCCAATTTATGAACCGGGCAGCATCCTAATACCCGGTGGCTATGCGACCATGGGATTCGGCGGTCCTGCCGCCATCGGCGCTAAAATTGCGCGGCCGGAACAGGTTGTGGTCGCCTTGATCGGAGATGGCGGTTTTGGGCAAAATCCGGCATTGCTGGCGACGGCGCATCATGAGAACGTAGCAGTGGTGTGGGTAATCATGAACAACAATGCCTTTGGAACCATCGCAGGTCTTGAAAAGGCACATTTCGATACGACTTTTGGCACCGTGTTCGAGAAGAATGGGAGGTCCACTTCCCCGGATTATGCCGCCATTGCACGGGCCTACGGCGTGGAAGGCGTAAAAATCGAATCAGCAGCGCAATTCAAGCCCGCTCTTGAAAATGCCATCAAGGCCAACAAGCCTGTTGTCATCGATGTTGCGATGATTAACAACCCGGTTCCAACAGACGGGCACTGGAACATCCTCGACATTTATTCCCCTGACAAGAAGGTATCGCATGTGAGTACCGACTAGGGTGGTGCCTATAAAATAAAAAGCGAGACGGCCTTTGTCAGGGAGTCGCCTCAGCTGATAGTGAAATGGAATAAGCGTAAAAAAATATAAATAATATATTATTCTAATTGTAACCATGGAGGAAAAAATGCCCAGGCCAATTACGGACGAAGAAAAGCAATATGCCGATGAGCTACTGATAAGGGCCCAAGCTGCGATGAAAGCGATCGAAGATTATGACCAGGCGACGGTCAACCGTCTGTGCCAAGCCGTCGGCTGGGCCACGGCCAACGAAAAAACGTTTACCCGGCTGGCTCAGATGGGTGTGGACGAGAGCGGCCTGGGAGACCGGGAAGGGAGACCGGCCAAGCGGTTTAAGATTATCGGCATACTCAGAGATGCTCTGAGACAAAAGAGTATGGGTGTCATAGAAGAAATCCCCGAAAGGGGTATCGTCAAATATGCCAAACCGGTTGGTGTTATCGCCTGCCTGGTCCCTACGACCAATCCAGCTCTGACGCCGCCGGGTAACGGCATTTACGCCCTGAAGGCAAAAAACGCGATCATTTTTGCCCCGCACCCGAGAAGTAAAAAGACAACTTACGAAACCGTGCATGCCATGAGGACAGCCCTTAAAAAGCTGGGCGCACCTGAAGATATATTCCAGTGTGTCGAAAAACCGAGTATTCCAATGTCCCAGTACCTGATGGCCATTTGCGATCAGACCATTGCCACCGGTGGGGCAGCGATGGTCAAAGCCGCCTACAGCTCCGGCAAACCGGCCTACGGGGTCGGTCCCGGTAATTCGACCATCCTGATCGATGAGACCGCCGATATTGAGGAGGCCGCCCGGAACACGCGGATGAGTAAAACATCCGATTTCGGCTCCGGATGTTCGGCCGATGGCAATTTGGTTGTCGAGGCGTCCATCTATGAAAAATTGCTGGAACAGCTTCAGAAAGAGGGCGGCTATCTGGCCTCAGACGAGGAGAAGAAACTGCTGGCCGCGGCCCTGTGGGATTCCGAAGGGCACCGCACTATTGATACCATCGCCCAACCCGCCGGCACAATTGCCAAAATTGCCGGATTTGAGATTCCCGCCGATAGGAAATTTATCATCGTCAAGCAGAATAATATCGGAAAAGAACATCTCTTTTCCAGCGAGAAACTTTGTGTGGTCATGGCTATTTACCAATACTCCGGCTTTGATACGGCTTTGGAAATGATCAAACAGATATATGATGTCGGTGGCAAAGGTCACTCCTGCGGCATCTACTCTTTCAATGACGACCACATTCATCAGTTGGCGTTGACCGCACCGGTCAGTCGCATGATGGTTCGCCAGCCCCAGTCAAAAGCCAATGCCGGCGCCTTTAACAACGGGATGCCGATGACTTCGAGCCTGGGTTGCGGCACCTGGGGCGGCAATGCGACGAGTGAAAACATTTCGCTGAAACACTACATGAATACAACCTGGGTGAGCCGGCCGATTCCGGAAGACCGACCCTCCGATGCAGAGATTTTCGGTGAGTTTTACAATACGGAAACTTTTTGAGTGCCGGCTTGATCTGCTCATGACAGATGTTAGGCTGTCGTGGCGGCGGGAGAAAAAGAAAAAATGACACTTGCGCATGACAATTTGTTTTCGCTCAATGCTAAAGTCAGCCTGGTAACCGGCGCGGCGAGGGGGATCGGTCGATCCATGGCAATCGGGCTGGCCGAAGCGGGCTCAGATTTGATGCTGGTGGATGTTCTGGAAGACCGGATTAAACAGACTTCGGAAGAAGTATCCAAGAAGACCGGGTTTTTTGTTACGGACCTCACAGCGTCGGTGTGGGAAACGAAAGAAAAACGTGAATGGATCGAATCGCGCATCCCCCTCGGGCGTCCCGGCACACCGGATGACATCGTCGAAACAATCGTCTACCTGGTGTCACCCGCCTCGGACTACCTGACCGGTCGGGTGATTTTTCTCGACGGCGGCTGGATGGCATCTTGAACCATACCGATAGTCAAAGCCATGAAGTGACCAACAATGTTGTCCCTTTTCGCGACAGATTAACTCCCATTTTGATCCTAGTCGGTATTTTTTTATTTAACTTCCTGGCACGCTTTATCTGGGGCCCTTTGCTGCCAAATATCGAGGAAGACCTGGGGATCCGCCATACAGAAGCCGGATCGCTTTTCCTCATGATTACCATCGGCTATTTTATCGGCCTTTTCGTTTCCGGTTATCTCTCCGCTCGGTTTAACCACCACAAGACGATTGTAATATCGTGCTTTTCCTGCGGGTTGGCGCTGCTTGCTGCAATGATTGCGCCCTCTTTGACCTATTTGGTGGTGGTATTAATCGTTATCGGCGTAACAGCAGGACTGTATCTACCTTCCGGAATTGCCAGCATGACCTACCGCCTGGATCCGAAAGATTTCGGGAAGGCGTTTTCATTTCACGAAATTTCGCCCAGTCTCGGTTTTATTGTGGGCCCTCTTCTGGCCGAAGCCCTATTAGGGTGGGGTTCCTGGAGAATGGTATTATGGCCGACGGTGATGGGGTTGTTTGCGTTTGGACTTTTAAATAGCTTCAAGTCTTCGACCGGTGATTATCGGGGCGAACCCCCTACGGTGAAAAACCTGCAATACGTTGCTTCCAATCCGGCTTTCTGGATGATGCTAATCCTTTTCATTTTAGGTGTGGGGGCCAACCCGGGTGTGTATTCTATGCTACCTCTTTATCTGCAGGCTGAGAGAGGGATGGATCAGACTTTCACCAATTTTATCCTGTCGGCTTCGCGAATTGCAGCCATGTTTTCTCCATTCGTTGCCGGGTGGGCTACCCATCGTTTTGGGGCCCGGCCGGTCTTGGCGGTAGATATTTTTCTCACCGGGATCGCCACTGTGCTGTTGGGCCTGGCGCTGAATACCTGGTTGTGGCTTCCGCTGTTTTTACAGCCAATGCTGTCAACCGCTTTTTTTCCGCCGGCATATGCCATATTGACCGGTATCGTACCATCCAGTTATCGCAATCTGATTGTTGCCTTGATCATGCCCGCCGGGATGCTGTTGGGTGCTGGCGCTTTGCCGACGATGATCGGAGCTTTCGGTGATGCCGGTATGTTTCATGCGGGCTTCACCCTCACGGGTCTACTTGTCACTGCAAGCACCGTATTGCTATGGTTTATACGGTTGCCTGAAAATTTAACACCAAGATAGCGGTAACTAGGACCGGAGGTCAGGTCGGCCGGCAAGATTACGGAAAGAGTTAAACGGAGCAGCGGAAAACCAATAGAAAAAGGACAACTCGTGAAAATTTATAAAAATAGTGATGTCGAAGCGATTGAAGTCGAGCCGGGGCGCAAGCGCCGCCTTATCCATACCAATAATCTTATGGTGGTTGTCTGGGATTTCGCAGGCGGACCCTGGGAGAACCCGGACGCTCCGCACTCTCATCCCCATGAGCAGGTGACCTATATCGTGGAAGGAGAGGTTCTTTTTTTTCTGGGTGAGGAAATGCAACGACTCAGCACAGGGGATATGGTGGCTGTCCCTGCCAATGTTCCCCATTACATACAACTTGTTTCATCCCATGTCCGATTAGTCGATAGTTTCACACCGCTGCGTCAGGAATTTCTGTAATCTTTTGAGTGTTTACTTTTGCGTTCGCTGTTACCGATGCTTAGCGGGATGAGCAAAAAGGATGCACAAAAACAGATTAAGGCCTGCCAGCCGCCTTGTTTGAACACCAAGCCGGAGCAAGTAATTCCAAGCCAGCCACCCAAATAGTAAAATAGGACATAGAGGGCGTTGGCCCTTCCTTGTCCGCTGGAAAGTCTGCGATTAAGGCTGCCGACCGCGGCCGAATGAACGGTGAAAAACCCGGTGCAAATACCAAAAAGCGCTAACACAACAGCAGCAATCGATGGCAATAAAAGAAGCGCCAGTGAACTTCCGAGAAGGACACTGCCCCCGATTAAGGTGATCCCACTGCCGAAACGATTACTGATCTTGCCTGCTGCAGGCCCTACAAAAATGCCCGCAACATAAACGCCGTAAAGCAGCGTAATCCGTTCGGTTGTAAATCCAAAAGGCGGGGCATCCAATCTAAACGGCAGGTAATTGAAAACAGACGAGAATACGGCAAAGCTGCCGGCCCCACAAAAATAAATGCGCAATAGCTCCCAACGCTTAATTAACGCTAAAAATCCGATTGAGTCCTCCTGCTGTCTAGTGTCGGCTGAAGAAGGCGGTAATCCCCGCATAGCAATGAATGTCGCTGTCAGGATCAGCACTGATGCTGATACAAAAGCATGGCGCCAGTGCAAAGGCGGGTGAATCAAACCGCCAAGCAGACGACCTCCCAGTCCACCAAGCACGGTTGCAGACACATAGGCGCCCATGACAACATTTAACCGCTCTGTTGGAAGTGTTTTGGCCAGATGCGCTGCAAGACAGGTTGTCAGAGCAGGTGTGAAGACACCTTGGAGGAATCGCGCTCCAATTAAAATCCAGAAATCAGTTGTGACTGCACAAATCAGCCCGCCGATAGCAACCATAACGCCGCCGGTGCAAATTATGGGATGTATGGATATTCGGTCGGCCAGGAAACCAAAGGGAAGATTGGCGACGGCAATGCCGAGTATGACGGCAGACACGCTAAAAGAAACCACCACC
>Ga0316189_10001892_pt1 | contig 20711 bp, 16 predicted proteins | sample LowCovwburrow_MG_FD_204930 | JGI IMG/M metagenome (GOLD analysis project Ga0316189, IMG submission 204930) | Coastal sediment microbial communities from Maine, United States - Lowes Cove worm burrow | ecosystem: Environmental > Aquatic > Marine > Coastal > Sediment | place: USA: Maine... | reverse complement strand
CGGCGCGAGCCCGCCACCCAGAGCGATGGAGCGGCCCGATCCGAAACTGTGATCCGATCGACGTCGTCTGCCTCAACCCCGAGCGCGCTGCAAACCAGCCGACCCCGAAGAGCGCGTAACACGCAAGGCGACAACTATCCTGAGATATACCGTCAGCCCGGTCATAAAATCGACGAGTCAGTGCGACCGGCAAAACTTATTGTCGTTGATCATCGGGCCTTGGAGCGCGCCCAACTCGTGGGGGCCGACTAGCTCGCGAGATGTATCTTCCGCGAAAGGACGTCGGGGATCGCACTACCGCAGACACCCAGGCCGTGGCTCTGTCGCGCGAAGCGATTGCCAACGAGAGGGACACTAGCCAGGAGGATGATCGAGAGTGGTTACGAAGCGTGCAGGACGGGGCCGATGAAGAATATTCTTCAGCTTGCAGGAGCGGGTACACCTGAAGTGTGCAGGGAGCCTGAGAAGTGCTCGGGGGTCGCACTCCTCCACGCGATACTCAACAAACCCATCGCCGCAGATAGCCTTCTTGCAAAGATTCGTACACCGATCTTGGTTTGATTTGTTGCCATCGTCGCACTCTTCCTTGGGGTGGACTATCCCATCACCACAGCGGGGGATCTTGCACTCGTTCGTACACTGATCACTATTGATGGTGTTCCCATCATCGCACTCCTCGCCCCTCTGCTTCGTACCGTCCCCACACCCCTCGAGCGCACACGTCCGGCTACAGCCGTCGTTGGATCTGCGGTTGTTATCATCGCAAGCTTCATGTCCCTTGTGCACAAACCCATCACCGCATTCGGCGAGCTTGCATTTGTTGGTACACGCGTCGGAGTCGCTTCTGTTCCCATCATCACACTCCTCATCCTTGTCAAGCTCGCCATCGCCGCACACATCCTCATCGAGGACGGGGCACTCTTGCACGGAGTGACCTGGAAAGAAGGACGCCAGCCCCGCGAGGTCGCCGAGTTCGCAGCTGATACGATGTGCGCAGCTGAAGTCCTCGTTCGTGTCCAAGGCGGCACCTTTAGGACCTGAGCTGCGGACATCCGCGGAACCTAGAGATGAAGCTTGGGCCAAAGTCACGTAAAGAAGGCGCAGAGCTTGAAGGGCGGTGGGATCGTCTCGCAGCCCCATGATACTGTCACGGTCACATATCCAGGGGGGCTCCCGATCCTCCAAGTGGATCAAAGTGCTATCACGCACTTCATCGATCGTGGCTGCACCCGGCGAGGGCCCAAGGGCGTCCCACAGTGCGGGCTGAACGATCTGCCACTCCGCGCAGGAACATCCATCCTGGAGCGCGCGGAAACAAGCGTCCAGCCCGACTTTGCGGAGGCAGGTCGCGCTATCCTGCGCATCCGGAATTTCCTCTGACAGCTCAAGGGCTGCAGCGGTCAGGCCGGCCAGACGCGAGATCGACCCGACCGGGAACGGATCATCACATGCCGCGGTCAGTGTTGGCTGTAGGGTGGGGGGTTGGAGGCAGGTGCTGAAGAGTTCGCTCACGTTGTCGACACCCAGTCCTCCGATTCGCTCGGCGTCGGTTGAGGCGAGGCTGGTGAGTCTCGCGAGCCCACGGAGTTCTCGTAAAGGTTCCGGGGGGGTCAAGTGTTGGAGGCAGGCCACGTACTGGGCCTGTCGTTTGGCCTGATCGCTCAGGGCGATATCCTCGCCCTCGCTCATTCGATGGAGGGTCATACAGAGGAGGCTCTTCGCCTCTTCCTGGTCGCTGTACCGAGCCAGGAGAATATCAAGGGCCCAGTCCGTCCAGCCCCGGAGCCTCAGAAAGTTTACAAGCTTGTCCGAGGACGGAGCCTCGTCAAGGAGAGAGAGTCCACTCTCCGCTTGCTCGCCGAGAGGGGCCTTGCAACCCAAGTTGATCTGCTGCTCGTAGAGGGACTTGGCGCTCATGAGCGATCCCGCGGCCAGGGCCTCGTCCGCGGCAGAGATCCCCTCGCCTGAGCAGGGGTCCTCTTGCGTTGCGGTTGAGCAGGCAACGACGGTGAGGAGCAGGGGGAGTGTGATCTTCCAGAGCATAGGTTAGCGTTCCCTCCAGGAGCGAATGAAAAGCTCAGTCCCAGTAGCGGTCGGCGCCGATGGCCAGTGACGTCCTGCCTTCACCAGCTGATGGCACGGATCCTCGATCTTCTTTGTCAGCCAACCCGCGGCCCGACTGGTGTTACAGACACGGAAGAGCATTTCAAGCTCCTTCCCTTCATCGAGGAAGACCGCAAACACCGTGTTTCCGCGCTGTATCGGCTCTTTACCCGCGGATCGCAAGGCTCCGTGTCCAAGACTTGTCGCCACGCGGTCGCGTGTGAAGTCAACGACAAACTCCGTTACGAATGGAATACTTTCGAACGTCGATATGACATTGCCTCGAGTGAGCTGTTGGCGGAGGTTGCGCGTGACGGCAGCCGCAAGTTCTCCGTCCTCGAGCACGGGGCGCTCGGAAGCAGGCGTGACGTCAAAGGTGTGGAGGTCCAGTGTGCCGTCGAGCTCGTCAGTGCATGGTCCCATACGGCCCAGGAGACGAGTTTGCTGGGTCAACCCGGGGGGAGGGTCGTCTACACCCACAGATGAAACCAGCTTGATGCACATTGGATGAGTGACATCACCACTTGGTGTTTCTCCTTGGCGCCGGAACAGGAAGAAGGGAAGCGCCCTCTGCAGCCCCTCGATGGACTCGTCAAGAACGAACTCTCGGAGCTGTGCATTGTCGATCTCCCGTCGTTTACAGGGTTTGTTCGGTGGCCCCATGATGGGCTCGACGCTGCACAGGTTCATGAGATCGACTTCGCACAGGCGGTAAGGCTTTCTGCTAGTCGGACACTTGCGCCAAACAGGGTATTTGCTAGTCGGCGGAGGTGTTTCTTCTGCGCAGGTGAAAGGGGTGCCTGTGAGTGCCGTTACGACCGCGACGGGAAGCGGCCCCGAGGGCGCAGAGAGACGCACCTCGATGATCGGTCGGAGGTCGTTGTTGTTGACGGAAGGATCGCGAGGGACAAGGCCGTAGTAGTAGGCATAGACTGCGGCGCCCAAGAGGAGGCTCAGAGACAGGCCGAGCGCTGCTATGGCGATTCTTCGATACGGTCGACCTCCGCGGGGTAGACACAGGTCGCTGGGTCCGTACCGGACAACCTGCTGAGCCACGGCGTCGGGGAGGACCAGAAGAGCATTATCGCAAGACACCTTGAAACCCTGATCTGAGCCGAGGTGCTCGTATAGAACGCGGCAGAATTGCCGGACATGCTCCTGCCCGATCGCCTTCGTGAAGCCGACAACGCAGAGCTCAGGGAAGGCGTCCGAGAGGGCCTTTGCGTGGATGTCGGAATTGCAGACGCTGAGGACGACCATCCTAAGGGGAGACTCTTCTCCGTCCACAGACAAGAATCGAAGAGACTGGACGAGCCACTCGGGCTCGACTCCGTCCGTGTTCTTGTACTCATCCTCCAGGAGGAGCTGCGGCTCACCCGAGGATATGACGCCATGACACGAGATGTGGAGCATCATCGGCCGACACTGGCGGAGGGCTTTTTGAAAGGACTCTCGTGTAGTCTCGACTTCCTGGTCTACGGCGATCGCTCTGCTCTTCAGCGCTGTCTTTAGGTCTGCGTATTCGTAGGCATGTGGGATCGGGACGCCGCCACTCGGATCGGCGGAGACGAAGAGGAGTCGACTCTTCCTGTTGCCTATGGTCCTCCTGAGCCTTGCGAAGATGGCCGCGACGTCAAGCTTGTTCGGGGAAGCGAGTGTCATCGTTATTGCGTGGTGCAAGGGTGAAGCTAATCGTTATCTGCTGATAGCGTGTTTGCTGGCGGGGCTGTGGGACTATGCCGAAATCCTTGGTGGTAGGCTTGACGTCGGACTTCAGGTAGTCGTTGAGGTTTCGGGCAAAGTGCTCGGACCTCTCAGCGGCGGACTCAAGACTTCGGAGGTCCACAGGGCGGTCGCTGATGATGACTCGCAGATGCATGGGCTGGGGTGCATGGCGGGGGACATCCCCATGCCAGAGGGACTGGATGCCCGGGAGAAGTCCTGCTGTGTCTCCTCCGAGGGTGTAGGCTTGACCCAGCTCGAGCTTGACGCCTGTCGGCTGCGATTCTGTCATGAGACTGATCTCCCGATGAACCCCGACTCTGAGGATGTTGACGTAGACTGGTGATGGCGCGTGCGAGCGCACTCGAAGAAAGACTCGATCGCCTTCCCAGAGCTCAGCACCAACATAGGAGAGGAGCTCTTTGCTGGCGTCGCGGAGGACACCCCATTGGATTGTTGGCGGCGGTCGGAGGCGGGCGGGGCCGAGCGGTTCAGGGTGATCCAGGAGGGCACGGACACGGGCGAGCTGCTCAAGCACGGGTAGAATGTAGACCCCGCCGAGTGACCCGAGGTTTCCATGGGGGCTCCGCGATGGGGTTCGCACCAGGCGCCCTTCGTCGTCGATGATGAGCAGGACCTCCTCTTTGAGGGCGACCGTTGCGAGAGGACGCCGCTCGTTCGGGGCTGCCGTGAAGACGCGAGGTGATGTGGCCAAGGTCGACCTGAGCGCGTCTCGCAGAGCGCTGGATGGTATGTCTAGCCGCACAGGGTAACGCTCTAGCGAGGGGTCGTAGAGGTATGCTCGAGTTCCGACCCTGAGTTGTTTTTCGTGGGCACCGATGACGATCCGAGCCCGATCGGTGCTGACGGCGAGGACTGCCGCCTCGGCGAGGGCGAGGTCGCGATCGGGCCGATTCGCATTGGGCGGCATCAGGAGGTAGCGGCTGCGTGGGGTCACGCCCTGCAGAGAGCCGCCGCTGAGGTAGGGCTGGCCGTCGTGCTCTTCCAAGGCCAGAACATCCACGTGCGGGCGACTCGTCGTAGAGAAGAGAACACGACCGAGAGGTCCGTGGATCTCTGGAGCCTGGTTGGGGTGGTGTGTGGTGACTTGAGGTGCAACGAGGCTCGCGACGGCCTGCCAGGTTGTGTCCGGTGGAGTCGTGGAAAGGACCTTGATGAGCTCAGTGGTGAAGACACCGCCTGCTCTCCCGTCATCATGGCTGACCTCAAAGGCCACCTGATCCGATGCGCATGCGAGCAGCCGAACGGCGTTCGGGTTGCTCTCGACAAAAGCGGCGCGGGAGGATAGGTCATATCCCTGGCTTATCAACCATTCACGGTGGGCGGCCACGTCATCGAGCCAGGGGAGTTCGAAGCCCTTTGAGCGTAGTGTTCCCTTGACGGTCGTCGCCGCGTGGCAGCAGTCGACGATGACGGTGATGTTCGCGGTTCGAAGCGACAGTTCGGCGAGGAGGGACGATAGCTCGGCGCTGAAGATGCCGCGGAAGACACTGGGGGTGTGGTCGAAGGGGATGATACACGTGTAGTGGCGAGGCTCGTGTGGGTGCGCGTGGGTGTGAAGGGGGTTGTCGATCCTGCCGCCGTGACCTGAGTAATAGAGGAGAACTGGATCGCCACGCTGTGTATCGTGAATGAGTGCGCGAATACCGTCGAGAATGCCTTCACGTGTCGCGTTGTGGTCGGTGAGCACTCGGCGCTGAAAAGCGTAGCTTGTAAGGACCGCGTCGACCGCCGCGACGTCATCATTGACGCCGCGCAGGCCGGCGGTCTGAGCTCCCAGGAGGAGGGCGCGACGTGTCGTCATGGTTCACTGTAGGTGGACTGCGTCTCTGGAGGCGCTGAAGATTCAATCGGCACGACGGGGAGTACTCGTGTACCGGCCGTGTGGGCGAGGCTCGCAGGATCGGTCAGGATCTGCGACGCCGGGGCAGTCGTCGGTCACGAGGAACTCGATAGACATGAGGGCAAGTGTACCCCAGCTCTGCCCAAATTGCCCTGCACTCATCGCGAGGTCCTCCACCGGGTGCCGGGCCCTCGGCCCTTGTGATGCCATCACGCGCACTTCCTGAGCCGGTGCTAGAGGTCGCGGCGTTGCAGGGCCGGCAGCGATGCCCGTGTGCGCCAGCTCGGGGGTCTACGTCCCCCCCGACACCCACCGCTGCGACGCCGCGGTGCTCGTCCGGGAGCACCTTGCTCCCTTCCTCGAGCGAGTCGAGGAGGGCAGTCATGCCCCGCTCCCCGGCTTCGTCCAAGGCGAGCTGCGGGACTTCGCCGTCTGCGGCGACTTCTCGCAGGGCTTCGTGCGGACCGCGTGCCGCCGCTGCGGCGACGAGCTGCGGGTGCCCTTCGCGTGCAAGGGCCGCGGGTTCTGCCCGTCGTGCATGGGCCGGCGCATGGCCGAGGTCTCCGAGGGCTCGAAGGCCGCATAGGGCACGACCACGAAGGACCGCGATACGATCTCCACCTCTACCTCCTCGGCTCGGGGCTCGATCTGCGCGGCTTCGGCGCTGCCAGGATCGGTCTCTCCACAGCAGGAGTGGGTCGCGACAACGCCGAGGACACTCCCCAGGCAGACCATCAGCAGTACGGCCGCGACCCGAACACCACGGGGAGCCCCGCTGGTTGCAAGCGGGGACACGGGTCGTAGCGTCGGCATCAGGAGCGAGAGTTCGCCGAAGCTCAGCGAGTCGCCACTAGGGGCCTCTGCCGCAGAGTTGACCGGCACGGGGCTGCGGCGACGAGGAGTCCCCATCACGGGGGCGATCCGTCGCCGCAGCATCGATACGCATGAGGCCTCCGCCAGGGACGCCTGAATGGAGTACAGAGCCTGAAGAACCTCCTCGATGCTGGTCGGACGGTCGCGGATATCGCGACTGGTCAACCTGCGGAGCAGGGTCGCCAGCTCACAGCTCTCTGTCTGTGCAAGAGCGCCGTCGCCCGAGTCCCCAGTATTGGGAGCGCCGGTGAGCAGGTGGATGAGCAGCGCTCCGAGCCCGCGGAGATCGTCGTGTACGTCTGGATTGGTCTCTCCGCTCAGCGCAGACGTCATCCGCCGGACTCGGTCGACGCCGGTGAGCTTGACGACGAAGTGATCGCCAGCGATGTGGACCAGCATCACCGCACCAGGGTGCAGCTCCGGGTTGGTCAGACCTGTCCGGTGGAGCACCGAGAGCGCCTTGGCTACCTGGACACCGACCTCTACTGCGAGGGACTCATCGAGGCCCCCGTGCCGGCGCAAGTAGACGGCGAGATTGCGACCCGCCAGCCGTTCCGCGATCACGTACGGACGGGGCACGGGCTCGCTTGTCATCCCGTTGGCGATGATCTTCACCAGGTGAGCGCTGTGCAGATCACGCAGAAGATCCGCGCTCGCGGTCATCTGCAGAGCGAAGCGACGATCCCGAGCGATCGTGGCACGTCGCGGGACACGGGCTACTCGATGGATCGAGCGAATCTCGTCCGCGACCAAGAAGAGCTCGCAGCGCTCACCCGAGGCGAGGTGTCGAACGACCTCGTGGTAGCCGAGTTCCTCGCCAGCAGCCAGCGCATCGGCCTCCGAGAGCGCCTGAAAGCGGGGCTGCGTCTCCTCCAAGGCCGCCCCAACCTTGGCTCCGACAGTTGCGCAGAGCCGACGCAGAAGCGGCGGGATGAACAACTTTTCGTCGCTGGTCCGGGTGCTAGAGTTGTTCGCGGGCGGCATGGCAGTCTCCTCGTTCCCGGCATCCATGCTGATCCAGCTGGGCAGGGAGGCGAACCCCAGGGGGCTCACCGGGGGAAGTAGCCCCACCGAGGAAATCGATCCTCAGCGCCTTCATATTTCTTCGTGCGCTCCGCCAACAGCGTCCCATGACCCCCATCGGGAGCCGACCGCAGATGACCTCGCGGCAGCCCACTGACTTCGGGTTCCAGTGTGTGCTGCGCTCGCTTCTCCACCTCCTCGAGAGCCCGAGGTGGCTAGAAGATGATACAAAACCGCCTGGAGCGCAACCATGAAGCCCCAGACACTCAAGGACCTCAGCGACAAGGAACTCTACCAGCTCTGGATGAAACATCGGGGCGAGCGCACCGACAACGAGGAAGTCAAAAGATCCAGACTAGCAGGCGGGACTCTGGTCGGGCGGTATAGCGAAGATCTCCAGCGGTTCCTTCGCAAGCGCCTCGGCGATGACTGTCAGGACGTCCTGAGCGAGACGACGAGAGCCATGCTCTACGGCAACTACCGCGGCGAGGGGAGCTTTCGCTGCTATGTCTTCGGCATAGCGTTCAGACAGACGATGACCGAGTGGAACAAGCGGTCACGGGAGAAGCTCTTCGATCCCTCCGTCTCGTCGCTCAACGACCTCGGCGGGTCGATCACGTACATCATGGACAAGCGCCAGATCCGAGCGCTTGTCGCGGTTGCCCTGCGGAAGATCCCTATCGAGAACCAGCAGGCGATCGAGCTCTACTTCGTCGAGGGACATTCGGGGCCTGAAGCCAGAGAGATCATCGGAATCTCTCTCCCGGCATTTCGTGGTCGTCTCCGGCGTGGCCTCGAGAAGCTTCGCAAGGAGATCGCGGAACTAGAGAGCACAGGCAAGGAGTATGAAGCCGGGATGTCTGCGATCGAAGACTGGGCCGCGGAGCTCAGTGAAGACAACGACGACGACAGTGACGACAGCGACGACAGCGACGACAGCGACGACAGCGACGACAGCGACGACAGCGACGACAATCACTGAAGTCGCTTGGACCAGCGTTGCGCTGACAGAAGTATGGGCGACCAGTTATTTTCGTAGACCGAGGATCGATTGCGGTGATCCCAGTACTACGAGAGAGACATGCTCGAGCACGACAACAGCGAAGCGTATGCCGCTGGTTCCAGCTTCGCGAACGCCTCGCCGAGCGACCCGTTCGCCGAAACGGAGGCTCGCACGGGCCAGACCGGAGACAGGACTTTGAACGGGCGCACAACCCCCTCCCGAGACCTCGTCGGCGAGGTCATGACCTATCGCGCTTTCTGCGACACCTTTGGCGACGCCTCGGAGTTGCTCTCGGAGTGTGCGATCGAGCGTCCGCGTCTCGGGCGTTGTGCCCTCGATCGAGTGCTCGGCTCGGGTGCGAAGGGCGCGGTGCTAGGCGGTGAGCACCTCCAACTCCAGCGCTCTATCGCGATGAAGGTCGTCCGCTTGGATCTTGATCCGGGCCTCGACAACGCCGACGAGCAGTCGCGCCTCATGCGCGAGGCACAAGCTCTCGCCACCCTTGATCACCCCAATATCGTCCGCGTCTACGACGCTGGCGAAGAAGATGGGGTCTTCCACATCGTCATGGACCACATCAAGGGCCAGACCCTTCGTGAGGCTCAGCGTGGGCGGAGCTGGCAGGAGATCGTCGATCTCTACCTCGAGGCTGGTCGTGGTCTCGCGGCCGCGCACGCACGAGACATCGTCCACCGTGACTTCAAGCCCCACAACGTCCTTGTCAGCGACGACGGAGAGGTCAGAGTCGCCGACTTCGGACTTGCCGCTCGCGGCGGCGTCCCCACGTCCGAGCCCGCATCGGAGCAGCACAACCGCGCCACGGATCCGCACCTTTTCAACGAGCGGATCACCATCACAGGCCAAACCCACGGCACTCCGGCGTACATGCCACCAGAGCAGTTCCTTGGGCACTGCGAGCCCCGCAGTGACCTCTACGCCTTCTGTGTCTCTCTGTATGAGGCCCTCTACGGCCAGCTCCCCTGGCAGGCCGACAACTGGTTTGCCTGCCACGCCTTCAAGATCGAGCAGGATCCCGCTGCCGTCCCTCTTGGCACTAAGGTCCCGAAGTGGCTCGACCGGCTCATCCGGAGCGGGCTCCAAGTCCGCATCGAGGATCGGCCTTCGTCGATGGACGAACTCCTCAAGGCCCTTGACTATCGAGTTCGTCGCCGGAAGTGGCTGCGCGCGGGAGCCCTGGCCTCGACCGCTGGGGCCTTCATCGTCCTCGCAATGGCACTTCAGACCGATCCCTGTGCCAACCCCGGGGACGAGATTGCAGGCGTCTGGTCGGACCGAAGCGACGATATCAAGCGAGAGGTCGCGGTCCTCAAGGACCCCCGGAGCGACGACAGCTTTGCTCACCTCAGCGAGTTCCTCGACAAACACACGAATGACTGGACACAATCCTACAGCGAGGTATGTGCTGCGACCTTCAAGGAGGGTACGCAGTCGGACGAGCTCTTCGACACTCGGTACGCATGCCTCGACCAACGCCGCCGCGAACTAAGCGCCCTTGTTGACAGCTTGAGCCCCGTGTCGCCGCAGAGCCTCATGGACGGACTCAAGGTTGCGGCGCAGCTCGGCGCTCCGGCTCAGTGCCGCTCCGCCTCCGCCACACCGAACCCTACACCCGAGCAGGAGGTAGCGCTCAAGTCACTGCGTGACGTGCTCGCTGATGCGACGGTTCTCGAGCGATCTGGAGCTTATTCCGAAGCCGACACCAAGAGCGAAGAGGCTGTGAAGCAGGCGCGAGAGATCGGCTTCGCCCCAGCTCTCGCTGAAGCCCTTCTGGCGTGGGCTCATACGAAGATGCTCAAGCACGATGGAGAGGCCGCTCGAAAGAGGCTCGATGAGGCTCTGGATCTCGCCGAAGAGAACCGCCTCCATGCCGTCAGTGCTGATGCCGCAAGCTTGCTCTCGAAGCTCGCAGCCTTGGAGCTGCGCGATCGTGCGCTCGGTGAGGAGTCGGCTCGATGGGCAAGTCGTAAGCTCCGAGTCAGCCCCGACCCATGGCGCGAAGCAGAGCTCAGTAACAACCGCGGTCTCCTCGCGTCCTCACTCGATCCCAGCCTTGCTGATCTCGAGCGTGCTCGCAAACACCATCAGCGGGCCCTCGACATTCGTCTCTCGCTAGATGGTGAGTCTCGCCTACTGAGGGCTAACTCTCACCAAAATCTCGGTAATGTCTTCGCAGGACTCGGTGACCTCGACTCTGCCTTCAAACACTACGAAGCAAGCCGACAGCTAAACAGCGAAGTTCTAGGCGAGCACCACCCTCGGGTTGGAGACGATCTCTTCAATATCGCGGCGACACACTTCTATGGCCAACGCTTGGGAAAAGCCTTGCCCCCAGCGATCGCCGCCCTGACCATCTACGAGAGCGCAGGAAGCATCAGCGATCTACCTGAGGCCCACAGCCTGCTCGCAAACATCTACACCAACACTTGCCAGCTCCAGGATGCCGCAAAACACGCAAAGCATGCAACGGTGCAGCTCGACCAGGACATGACCGCAGCGCATGATCGGCACGCGAGGGCCCTAGACAATCTTGGCTCCATCCACCACGACTTGTCAGACTATGACGAAGCCCTCGATGCATTCGACCGCGGCCTCGCTCACCTCAAACAAACAGAGCGTAGCGACGTCACGCGGGAGCGAATATCGCTTTTTGTCAACCGCGCGGCCACACTCACCGATGTCGGTCGCTACACCGAGGCGCACGACGACATCCGACAGGCCCTTGAACTCGCGCCCGACTCGCGCTCGTCGCTCACTCCGCTCCGCGCGGCAGCACTCTGTCGCGAGGGACGAACCTACATTCTAGAAGGCCAGCATGCTCTCTCTCTCTCGCACCTTGAAGATGCTCTCGAAATTCTCACTCGCATCGGCGACTCCGCGGTTGAGGCGGAGGCATCTCAGCTCTTGGCCGAGGCGATCGAGGCTACCGACGGCGATCTCACCCGAGCTCGCGCCCTAGCAACATCCGCTCTCGACCATCTCCGTTCGGACTGCGACGAGGAGCGAGTGCGACACGTCGAGGCGCTCCTCGAGAAGATTAATGAAAGACTCGAACCTACAGCTCCGGCAACATCCAACCAAAAGTGAAAATGAAGATGACCCAACTCAGCACCCTGAATATTCCTGTTTCCTTGACCCTCGGAGAGTCCGGCCTCTTGCTGGACTTCGAGCACCCTCGCATCACCGTGCGGTCTGCGGACTCCTCCCCCACCGCCAACCTCAACCTTCATGGGCGCGAGCAAGTCGTCTTCGAGGCTACCGACTTCGTCGCTCACGGCACGACCTATCGGGTACGAGTCACTGCGACGACCAAGTCGGGCAGCCAGATCGAGTGGGAGCGTGTACCGGGCGGTTGCCGTTCCCCGTCCACTGACGGCCCGGAAGAGCTCGACGTTACCTTCGAGGCCGACCCTGCGACCACATCGGCTGCCAAGAGCACGACACATACGACCATCATCATCAAGAAGGGCAAGCCCTTCCCCCTCGAAGCATGACCACGTCCCGACGCGCACTCCTCATCGGTTCTCAGACGAGCGGCCTTCGCGGCGCAAACCGCGACGTCGCAACGATGGACGCCATCCTAGCCAAACGCGCGTTCGAACGCCGTGTTCTGACTGATGAGAACGCAACACGCGACGGGATCCTCGATGGTTTTCGTGCGCTCATTCGCGACACGGACCTCGGGGATCCCGTTCTCCTCTACTATTCGGGCCACGGCGGCCGAATCGGAAATCCACGCCACAGGCCGGACCATCCAGAGGAGCCGCAACACTACGCTTGTATCGTACCTTTTGACCACACGCGCGAGACTTTTCGAGGCATCTTCAACTCGGAGCTTTCATCGTTCGTCGCAGAACTCTCCCTCCGCACCTCGAACATAACCATCATCCTCGATTGCTGCCATGCCGCCGCGATGATCAAGGACGAGACGCTACGGCCGAAGGCCATTCCGATCCCGTGGCGCGACGATATCGCCGCCCACCGAGAATGGCTCCTCGCTCAAGGCTATGACCTTAGACGTCGCGCCGCATACGTTGAGAGCAACCCTCGGGCCGTTCGCCTGGTCGCTTGCGCGTCCGAACAGTTGGCCTACGAGGTTTGTCGCGACGACGGTCTCGCCGGAGGTCTACTCACCAAAGCTCTGGCCGAGGTCCTCGCGGCGTCCTCGCCCGACGCCACCTGGCAGGGGATTGCATACCTTGTCAGCGCGCGTGTTGTCGAGTACCACGCAGCCCAGGTACCGGAGCTCCATGGACCTCTCGGCCGGACCATCTTCACCACTGAGCATGTTTCCCACACCGGCATCCTCGCACTCATAGAGCACGATGGCGAGCCGCACCTCAGTGGTGGCTCACTCCACGGTGTGACCCTCGGCAGCCGCTACCTCCTCATGCCACCCAACGCTAACCGACCTCATCGTGACTGCGCCATCAGCGAGGCCCACGTCCTCGCCGTTGACAACGATCGTGCGCGGGTCGTGCTTGAATCCTGTGATGACGACGCTCCTCCGCTCGGCACCCGTGCTTTTCTCTACGACCCGAAGGTTGCACGCCATCAAGTCCATCTCGAGATCCCGCCGGGTGCCCTTCGCAAGACTATTGAAGCAGCGTTTGCTTCCTCATCTCGCGTGGAAGGGGCCAGCGACACACCGCGCCCGTTCGCGACCCTCGCGCTCAAGGGAGAATGCGTCGAGATCATCGACCGCGACGGCCATCAAGCTCACACTCCATGGCCTGCCTCTCACTCGACCAATTGGTCTACCGAAAACTGTCCTCCTCTCAACGTTCTCGATCAGCTCGCTCGCGTCGATGAGTTCCTCAACCAGCCTGAGCCGACCGAAGCGAGCAAGCTCCTGCCCCTTCCGACACTGAAGTGGGGCACCGTCGGGGAAGGCGGTACAGAACTTTTACCTCTGACGGGTGCTCAGGTGCGCGAAGGCGACAAGATCTTTCTCCGGATCAGATCCCACAGCGCTGTTCCTGTGTTCGTAAATGTCCTGGGCGTTGGAATCAGCCGCTCCATCCGGTTACTCACGGCCTCACAGCCGAGTGGAATCCGCCTTCAATCTCAGCAGACATATACGCTAGGAAGTGGCTTCGCCGGTCAGCTCGTGGGCGTTGCACTTCGCTGGAGTGATGAGGTACCCCGCGATGCCGCCCAGCCGATGCATCTCCTCCTCATCGTCAGCGACCGACCTGTCGATCTTCGAAGTCTGGAGTCCTCGTTCAAGGAACCCGATACCCATGCCCGAAGCCTGGATGACTGTCTAAGCCCACACGGACAAATGGTCCCCAGGGGCAGTGAGTCACAGGACAAAATGAAGTACAGTCTGTCTTGGCTCCACTTTGATGTCTCAAGCCGCGATGACGCTTGATCCAGCTCGGCGGGATTGCGTCGCGCCCGAGTCCAAACGACAACAAGACTTATACTCAGGATCCCGACGTTCGACGGTCAATCCGGGATTTTCGTCGTTCCATCGCATTCCGTCGGGTACTGTCACCACCGTACGCAAGAAGATCATGACCGAGCGCAGCGACAAGGTACGGGTGGTTTTCATCTCCGCATCCCTGTGTCGGCTCGCGCTATTTACGGGGTGTCGACACCGGTCAAAATCCGACGAATTTCGCCGACGTCAGTCCTTCCGCACAGCGACCTGATCGCCTGAACACCTCCTCGCCCTTACAGGCGAGGCATAGGCGCAAGTGGGACACGAGGACATCGGTCAAGTACTCGGTCCAGGGCTGCGAGATCCGCTAGGAGAAGCCGGCAGCCCAGGGAAGAAGGTGAGCGCCGAGACCTTGAACATCTCGGCGCTCGTGTCGGTCGGCAGCTCGGGAAAAGAGGCAACTCGACGAGCGGACGATAGATCGGCGGCAGGGGGAAGTCGAGCGGAGGGCGGCGGGATCGAGCGACGACGACGACCTCAAGCGCGGATTTCGGCTCTACAGATGCGGTCGCTGCGGGCGGATCGTGACGATCTGCCGAGCCTGTGATCGAGGCGACCTGTACTGCGGAAAGGAATGCTCGCAGCACCAGCGGAGCAGGTCGCTGAGGGCGGCGCGTCGGCGGCATCGAGAGACGCCGGCGGGGCGCCGACAAAACGCCGAGGCGCAGGCGCGTCACCGAAGGCGGCAGAAGGCTGATCAGCAAAGAGTAATGGATCAGGGTCTCGACGCAGCGGCCGAGCTAGGCAGGGTCGAGGTCGACGTCGCGGTGATCGACATGGGGTCGATCCCGGCGGCGTCAGGAGACCCCGATCATGACCTCGAAGAAGAACAACAAGACCCGAATCACCCAGGAGGAGAGCTCGCAGGAGCCTCAAGCCCTGGGATTGAGACGACGCTCGTCGTCGCCCTCGGCGAGCACAGCTCCGACGCGAGCGGAGCTGAGGAGGCGGGCCCTCTGGCCCCAGGCCAAGACGACGGCGGAGCGGGAGGAATTCATCCGTCGACGGCGAGCCGCTGCATCCGCTGCGGACTCGATCACGACGGCTGGATCGACCGCAGAGAGCGGCGCTGGAACGGCCGACAGCGGGCGCCCTGGCGACGTCGACGGGCGCCAGACTGCTCCTGATGTGGACACACAGGCCAAGGGCGGAGGTGGGCGATGAAGGTCCGCAACGAACGGGAGGCGGAGTTTCTTCGGCTCCACCGCGTCGAAGGATCTATCTCCGCTTCTTCATCGGCAGCCGGATGCCTTGCTTCCTCGACGGGCACGCGCGGGCCTTCGCTCGCCTCGGCGGTGTGCCGCGGGTGCTCCTCTACGACAACCTCAAAAGCGCCGTGATCGAGCGGCGTGGTCATGCGATCCGGCTTCACCCGACGATGCTGGAGCTCGCGGCGCACTACGGCTTTGAGCCGCGAGCGTGCGCGCCTGCGCGTGGCAATGAAAAGGGGCGGGTCGAGCGAGCGATTCGCTACATTCGCAGCTCCTTCTTCGCCGCCCGCGAGTACGCCTCGCTCGACGACCTCAACGCCCAGGCGGAGGCGTGGTGCGAGGGCCTGGCGATGGAGCGGCGCTGGCCCGACGACCACAGTCGACGGGTCCGCGACGCAGTGGAGGAGGAGCGCCCGCGGCTCCTGCCGCTGCCGGAGCTGCCCTTCTCTTGCGAGGAGCGGGTGACGGTCCGGGTCGGCAAGACGCCCTATGTGCGCTTCGATCTCAACGACTACTCGGTACCGCCAATGCACGTGCGCCGCGAGCTCGAGGTGCTTGCCTCGACCGAGCGGGTGCGGATCGTCCGCGGCCCTGAGCTGCTCGCCGAGCACCCCCGCAGCTACGATCGGGCGCTGCGGGTCGAGGACCCGGCGCACCTGGAGGCGATCATCGAGCAGAAGACGGCCGGCCGCCAGCACCGGGCGACCGAGCGACTGACGACCCTCGTCCCGTCGAGCGAGGCCTTTCTCATCCGCTGCGCCGAGCGAGGGCAAAACCTTGGGTCGATGACGGCGCAGCTGATGGCCATGTGCGTCGATTATGGCCCCTGTCCCCTCGAACAGGAGCTCGTCGAGGCGCTAGCAAAAGACCTGGTCGGGGTCGCCTCGATTCGTCGCCTCGTCGTCCAACACGCGCAGGGACACACGCCTCCGCCTCCGCCGGTGTCGCTGGACGGACACCCGAAGCTCGCGGCGATGACTGTGCGACCGCACGACCTCGGCGACTACGATCGCCTCGGCGAAGACGACCGCCGAGACGAACACCGAGACGAGCACGACGACAAGAGCGGAGAGGAGGAGTGCGATGGCGATGGCTGATCGTGATCCGCTCTACGAGCGCGCCTGCGCGCTCGGTCTCCACGGCCTCTGCGCCCGCTGGGGCGAGTTTGGCGACGCCCCCTGGGTCCGTCAGCTCATCGAGATCGAGGAGTCTGAGCGCCGCCGACGGAGCCTCGAACGCCGCCTGCGAAGCGCCAAGATCGGCGCCGTGCGACCGATGGCGGACTTCGACTGGAAGCACCCGAAGAAGATCCCACGAGGGCAGGTCGAGGAGCTCTTCGATCTTCGCTTCCTCGAGGACAGCACGCCGCAGAACCTGATCTTCCTCGGCCCAAACGAGACGGTGACATAGTGAGTCCCCTTGTTAGGTGCCTGGAATTGTTAGAGTTTTTGAGTCTCTCGACTTCGAACGCGGGCCTATTCCCCGCGTCTTCGCCTGCTTGACGGCCTGCTGAACGGCGTCGGTCGCCAAGGCTTCGCGCTGGATCTCCCAAGGAGCACATCGTGTGATCTGGGTAGCTGTCAAGATATTGCTCTCGATGAGCCGCCGAACCGTCGAAGCGCTCACGCTCAAAGCCTCGGCAGCTTCGGCCAAGTTGAGCACGCTGGGATCTCGAGTGGCGGGATTGAAGGCCGGGATCTTGCGCCTGCCGCGTAGCGAGGCCACGCGCGACAGATTCCAAGTATTGCCTTTTCCTGTCCGAATGCCCATGCGATTGAGCACGCTAGCGATCTTGTCGTCGCTTAGACGCGTCGCCAGCTTCTCGACGATCGAGACAGTAGTTTCGCTCGTGCTGTATCGGTGCCGTCCAGGCCGGTTCTTGCGGAGCCGGAGTTCGGAGTGCCTGCCACCTCGCCAGTGGATCAGCATGACGATCTGGCTCGCGTCGGCGTCGACATCGACGACGATCTCCTCGAGGAGGACGCGCACGAGACGCTGCTTCAACGCCATCGTCGCTGCGGGGCTGTTCCAGACGGTCACAAGGTCCTCGGCCAAGCGCTCGAATGCAGCTCGATCAATGGGCTCTTCGCGCGCGCTGTTCGCCGCGAGCTGCTCGATCCGCTGCTCGAGCTGGACAACGCGCTCTAGGCTGTGATTCCACCGAGCCTCAAGCTCCGACGCCACAAGGCGGTTGTCGGGGTCCACCTGCTCGTATCGACGTCGCGCGAGGCCGACCTCGTAGCGAGCCTGTTCAAGCGCGAGGGCGAGGGCGTCCTTTTGCTGCTCCTGCTCCTCGGCTCGGAGCTCGATGGCCCGGGCAGAAGCCTTGATCGCGAGTGGATCCACAACCTCAAGGAGCTCGCGGGCCAACCCTACATCGACTCGATGTCCGCCAAACGAGATGCACGTCTTCTCTCCGTGGTTGATGTGCGCTCCGCGACAGCTGTACCGAATTGCCGCCCGTTTTCCGGAGCCCGTGTAGGCCACATGGAGCATCCGGCCGCAGCGGCGACATCGAAGCAGACCCGCAAGCAGTGCTCGCCCTCCTCGCCCCGACTTGCGGCGGCCACCTTGCTTCATGTGGGCGTTCTCGGCCAAGATCTCGAGGTTCCGTTCGTGATCGTCCCACGTGATGTACCCGGGATGATGATCGCGGATCAAGACGGACCACTGCTCTCGCGGCTTCATGTGACCGCGCGTCTGACTCGGGGACCCAGAGGCGTTGAGCCGGGTTCGGCTCAACGTCTTTCCGTACGCGTAGGCGCCAGCATAGATCGGGTTCTTGATGAACGCGAGGATGGTGTTGTAGACAGGTAGACGCCAGCTCGTCTCTCTCGACCCGACAGCAAAGCTCCGTGTGGGCACCTCGATCTTCTCACCACGAAGCCACAGGTGCACTTGGCGGACGCTGCCGAGCGCTCGGAACTTCTTGAAGATGAGCCTGATCATCGCCTGAACACGGCGATCTGGATCGAGGACAAGCCGATTGTCCTCCGTCCATTCATACCCGACAGGGAGGGCGAACCGAAGCTCGCCGCGCTTCGCCATCGAGTCGATCGCTGTCTTCGAGCGCTGCCGAAGGAGCGACAACTCCAGCTCGCTCATGCTCCCCTTGAGCCCGAGTAGAAGCCGGTCGTCGATATGCCGAGGATCGTACACGCCGACGTGATCGATGACGAGCGCGCCGACGAGGGCGCATAGCTCGAGAAGATGGTGCCAGTCCTTGCCGTTTCGGGCGAGTCTAGAGGCGTCGAAGGCTACGACCGCCCCCACGTCCCCTTTGCACAACGTCGAGACCAACCGCTGGAAGCCGGGACGCTCTTCGATCCCGGAGCCCGAACGCCCGAGATCCTCGTCGATCACCTCGACGTCTCGAAACCCGAGCGCCCGGGCGCGTGCCGCCAGCTCATACTGGAGTCTGCGACTCTCCTCGTTCTTGGTTAGCTGCATCGCCGTTGACTGTCGAATGTAGACAATCGCCTTCCTTGGCCGATGCGCCGATGTGATCTTCTCCGTTGAGTTCACTTTGATTCTCCCTTCCGCGATCCTGAGCCGCGGCGATCTCGAGCAACAGCAGCGCGAGCGCATGGATTGCGGCGTTCTCGACCTCTGGAGGAAGCCGGAGAACCTGGGGCTCGCCCAGAGTCAGTCGGAGCTGATTCGCTTCTCGCGGTGCGATCGTCATCCTGCGATCGTCGCTCGACTACGGTCGGAGTTTCGCCTCCCTCCGGTCGATCCCCCAGGGTCTCGTCGAGTAGCTCTCTAAGCTCTCTAAGCGCGCCCAGTGAGGCGACAGGGGGGCCCAGCACGAAGTCCGAACACCGCGCGGGAGCCGTCATCCACGATGGGAGAGCGCAGATCGTCCCGTCGGGGAGGCGACAGTAGATCCGCTCCTGGCCGCCGCGCCGTTCCCGACGGTAGACAGTGAGCCTCTGTTTGTACAGCGGGTGCCAGGGGTAGTGGATCGTGACATCTTGTGAAACGTACGTATTGTGTGACTGCGATGACCGGCGTGGGCAAGACGATGATCGCCAAGAACCTCGCTCACCACGCGGTCACCCGCGGCTACCAGGTGCGCTTCACCGAGGCCGCGGCGATGCTCAACGATCTCGCCACTCAGGACTGACCCGCGGCGCTTCGTCGCCGACTCCATCGATACATCAAACCAGCCCTGCTGGTCATCGATGAGATCGGCTACCTGACCTACAACGACCGCTCCGCGGATCTGCTCTTTCAGGTGCTCAATGCTCGATATACGCGGTCTTCGACGATTGTGACCACCAACCGGGCCTTCGCGGACTGGAGCGCGATATTCCCGAACGCGACCTGCGTCGTGACCCTCGTCGATCGCCTCTGCCATCACGCCGAGATCATCGCGATCGAGGGCGAGTCCTATCGGCTCAAGGAGTCACGCGAGCGCACCGCGAAACGCGGCAAGGGGCGCAAGCCGCCTCCGACCCGCTGAGTCTCGATCGAGGTGTGAGGCGTGAGGGAGCGTCGACGCTGCGCGTCGGCGCTCCCTTCTTCGTGCGCGTGGCGCTGAACGGGATCGGCGGAATCCATCGGCGGAATTCGTCGCTTTTCAACCGATGCTAACACCCGCTGGTATCCGCTGTCGTGGTTCATCGGCGCGAGCCCGACGAGCGCGCTGATGCGACGTCGGTCAAGCTTGCCGAGCTCAGGCAGCTCGCCCACAAGAGTCGCCGCGGTGACCGGGCCGACGCCGGGGACAGTCTGCACCAGGTGTGCCTTTGCGGCGTCCTCAGGCGTCGCTTCGAGCGCCTTCGCGAGCTTGATCTCGATCGTCTTGATCTGCGCCTCTACGCTCTCTAGGAGCTGCTTGATGTGTTGCCCCACCTCGGGCTCGCACGTCTCGAGGCGATTCGAGTAGGCAACCCGTGTACCGATTAGATCGGTCCGCAGAGCTCGCAAGCTCGCGACTCTCTCCTGATTTTCGGTGGGAGGCGGGATCATCTCCGGATGCCGAATTTCGGCGAAGTGAGCGAGCATCAGAGCATCGATCCGATCGGTCTTCGCGAGTCGCCCCATCGAGCGCGCGAAGTCCCGTACCCTCCCAGGATTAACGAGCACGACGGGCAGTCCCGCGGCGTGCAAAGCCCGGAAGACACGCTTCTCATAGCCTCCGGTCGCCTCGATCGCGATCCGGTGAGGGTTTGCGGCTCGCAGGCGCTCAACGATCTCTGCGACGCCCTCGTCCGTGTTTGGCGATGTCCAAGCCTCATGGGCTCGCGTCGCGGGGCTCGCTGCCTGGCCCTTTTCGGTGACCTTGACCGCGATGTCCTGCTTCTCCTTGGCGACATCTGATCAACGACAACTAATTTTGCCGGTCGGCGCCAACTAGTCTTGCCGGTCCGAGCCAGCCGAAAGCGCATATGACGCTTGGGGACGAAAGAGCCCCTACATGGTCACGGATGAGCAAGTAAGGCT
>Ga0316189_10001891_pt1 | contig 20721 bp, 18 predicted proteins | sample LowCovwburrow_MG_FD_204930 | JGI IMG/M metagenome (GOLD analysis project Ga0316189, IMG submission 204930) | Coastal sediment microbial communities from Maine, United States - Lowes Cove worm burrow | ecosystem: Environmental > Aquatic > Marine > Coastal > Sediment | place: USA: Maine... | reverse complement strand
GTTACTAAATGAAAATGTTACACTGAATCGTACATATTCAATCAAAATAACATGGTGAAATCAACGGGAAATATCATGAATATTAGTATTTCGGGAAGTTTTGAAAATTTTAAAAAAAGCGTAAAATTATCTATTTCTCCAGAAAAAAGGAGTGAATAAAATGAGTACAGTAAAGAGTTCTAATCGACCAATAAGCATTAAAAACGAACACCACCATTTTCCTAAACTTGGCATATTATAGAAATTATCAACTGGTCCAAATTCACCTAAAGCTGGTCCAACATTACCTAAACTTGAAGCAGCAACACCTATAGCAGATTCAAAATCAAGACCTAACAATGAAAAACCTAAAGCTCCCACAATAAATGAAAGCATATATAAAATAAAAAAAGCTAGAATATTAAAAACAATATTTCCTGAAATGGATCTTTGATTATAACGAACTGGTAAAATTGCATTTGGATGCAAAGTTCGTTTAAATTCAATAAAACCATTTTTTATCATGATTAAATGTCTCACTACTTTTACACCACCAGAAGTACTTCCTGCCGAACCACCAAGAAACATGATCCCGAAGAAGAAAACCATTAAAAACGGTGTCCATAACGTATAATCTGCTGTTACAAATCCTGTAGTTGTAACAATAGCAATGACTTGAAATAGTGCATGTCTAAATGAGCTTTCCGCTTTACCCAAAACCATTGGATGAGTTATAGTAGACGCTGTAACATCTGCATTAAAATAAATGATACAAGCAGCTATTATTGTGAATATTCCAATAAATTTAAAGTATAGCTTAAACTCTTCGTCCTTAATTATTTTCTGAACTTTTCCTTTAAAGGCAAAGTAACTTAATACAAAATTTGTTCCTGCCAAAAACATAAACACAATGACGATATACTGAATCATTGGTTGTCCATTCCAATGCGCTAAACTTGCGTTTTTAGTAGAAAACCCTCCAGTTGACAAGGTACACATGGCGTGATTAACAGCATCAAAAAATGTCATTCCTGCCACTTGAAGTAATATAGTTTCGGCTGCTGTGTATCCAAAATAAATAAGCCATAGCCGCTTAGCAGTATCAGTTATTCTAGGATGTAGTTTATCTGCACTTGGTCCTGGAGCCTCAGCAGCAAATAACTGCATACCACCAATTCCGAGTAATGGTAAAATGGCTATAGCTAATACAATAATTCCCATTCCACCAATCCAATGTGTTAAACTTCGCCAAAACAATATGCCTTTTGGCAAAGATTCAATATCATTTAAAATGGTCGATCCTGTGGTTGTATATCCAGAAATTGTTTCAAAAAAAGCGTTTGTAAAATTTGGGATTGATTCAGTTAACAGATAAGGCATTGTACCTGAAAGTGTCATGATTAGCCAACCAAAGGTTACTACAATATAACCCTCACGCTTACCCATTTCTTTATTAGGGTTTTTTGTAGCCAACATTGCTAAGCCACCAAGTAACATTGCAATAGCTCCTGCTAATGAAATATCTCCTGTGGCTCCATCTTTATATATAAAACTAATAAGAGCAGCCAAAAGCATAAAACCACCATTAAATAATAGCAGTAATCCTAAAAAATGAAAAATGATTTTATAATTGAGTTTCATCTATAGTGTTAAAAGAAAAAGCGTTCAACTTTTTTTATAGATTGAGGCAAACAACACACGACAATACGATCTCCAGATTCTACTATAAAATCGCCAAGTGCAGTGATTCCTTCTCCGTCTCTAATTATGCCTCCAATAATAGCAGATCTTGGAAAATCTAGATCCTTTATAAGTTTATTACAGATTTTAGATGTTGATTTAACCATGAATTCTAATAACTCAGCATCCATATTATTCAACTTTGTCATCGCCACAACTTCACCTCTACGAATATATCTAAAGATACTATTTGCTGCTAATAGCTTTTTATTGATAATAGTGTCAATTCCTATAGAGTGAGATAATTCAAAATAGTCAATGTTTTCAACTAAAGCAACGGTCTTTTTAACACCTTTAGACTTCGCTACTAAACACGACATAATATTGGTTTCAGAATTTCCAGTTACAGAAATAAAAGCGTCCATATCTTGAATATTTTCTTCTTCAAGGAGCTCAACATTTCTACCATCACCATTAATAACTAAAATATTAGGTAAATCGTCTGCTAAGTCAAATGCTCTGTTTTTATCTTTTTCAATCAATTTAATATTAAACTTACTATCTGTAAGATCTCGTGCAGTTTTAGAACCTACTTTTCCTCCTCCAAGAATCATAACATTTTTAATCTCAGTTCGTATTTTTCCTGTGAGTTTACATAATTCTTCATCACCTCCTTTTGAGGTAATAAATACAACATGATCTCCTTCTTTTAATACAGTGTCTCCTCTTGGAATTATTGTTAAATGAGATCCAAAACGTTGAATGGCGATTGGAATAAAGTGTATTTCAGGTATTAATTTTGCAGCCTCCTTTACAGATTTACCTACAATTTTAGCGGTTCTTGATAAATTTAATCCTAGCATAGTTAACGCTCCATCTTCAAAGGCATAAGTATCATTAAAGACCGATTGATTTAACAAGAGTTCAATTTCAGCTGCTGCAAGAGATTCTGGTGAAATAAGTTCGTCTATACCAAATCTGGTAAAACCAACTTCTTCTTTCATATCAATAAACTCTGTATTTGAAATCCTTGCAATGGTTTGGGTAGCTCCTAATTGTTTTGCTAATACACATGCCGTAATATTAGTGGTCTCAGAAGAAGTTACTGCAATAAATAACGAAGTATCCTTTATTCTTGCATCATTAAGTATGGCAATAGAAGTTGCGTCTCCTTTTATCACTTTAATATCTAAGTGAGTATCTGCATAAATAAGGCTTTCCTTTTTTGAATCTATAAGTGTGATTTCCTGAGATTCATAAGATAATAATTTTGCTAAATGAAATCCTACTTCACCTGCTCCAGCAATTATTATTTTCATTTATAAGTTTGATTAAAAAGATGTGCAAATATAATTTAATTTTAGGGATTTGTTGTTGAAATCCATTTCTTTGCACAAATAACAAAAACAGTCTTAGCCCTTTTACAATGTCTGAAAAAGTGAAGCCTTACAAAAACAGTGACCTCAGCAAAAAAGAACAGGTGACGCAAATGTTTGATACGATTTCAAGAGAATATGATGGACTTAATAGAGTTATATCATTTGGCATCGATGTAAAATGGCGTAAAAAAGTTGTTGATATTGTAGGTAAACAAAATCCTGATTCCATATTAGATATTGCTACAGGAACAGGAGACTTAGCAATAAACCTTTCAAAAACTAGTGCTACTAAAATAGTAGGATTTGACATTAGCCCTGGAATGCTAGAAGTTGGCAAAGAAAAAGTTATTCAAAAAGAATTAGATCATAAAATTGAAATGGTTTTAGGTGATTCTGAAAATATGCCTTTTAAAGACAATTCATTTGATGCTATTACTGTTGCTTTTGGAGTTAGAAACTTTGAAAACTTAGAAAAAGGCTTATCTGAAATTTTACGAGTCCTTAAACCAAATGGCATATTTGTAATATTAGAAACTTCTGTACCTACTAAAACACCATACAAACAAGGCTATTCTTTTTACTCCACAAACATATTACCTCTAATTGGAAAAGTGTTTTCAAAAGATAAAGTTGCTTATTCTTATTTAAGCGAATCTGCATCAGTTTTTCCATATGGCGAAGCACTTAACAATATTTTACGTAAAATTGGGTTTATAAATGCGGAAGCTTTACCTCAAACATTTGGTGTAGCAACTATTTATACAGCGTCTAAATCTTAATATGAAAAAATTATTTTTTGTTTTATCGTTTATCTTTATATCTCAAAGCATTAATGCTCAGCTTTTTACCAAAGAAAAGATACGAAATCAAGAAAATGTTGATAAGATGAAATATTCTTGGGGCTACTTCCTTGGTTTCAATGATTATGATTTTAACTTTGACTACAACCAAGATCGTGAAGATATTCAGGTTCAAAAAACAGTAGGCTTTAATGTTGGTTTAATTGGAAACATGCGCATTAATGATTATTTAGATTTAAGACTGGAACCTGGACTTATTATTAGTAGAAGAAATTTAATTTATGATGAAAGCTATTTTCAGGGATTAGATTTTAATAACTCAGACTTAATTCGTGAAGTACGCTCAACCTATATTCACTTTCCATTATTACTTAAATTTTCAACAAAACGATTTAATAATATTAAACCTTTTATTGTAGGTGGTTTTTCGGCGGCGTTAAATCTATCAAGTAATGAAGAAAATCCAGAAGATAACACTGTTGGACAATTCAGAACTAAACGAGGTATGCTTTTTTATGAGTTGGGTATTGGGATTGATTTGTATTTATTTTGGTTTAAGTTTACACCTTCAATTCGTGGTGTATTTGCAATAAATGATGAATTAATTAGAGATAACGATCCAGTTAATAGTCCTTGGACAAGTAATGTACATACTATGAAAACTAGAGGTCTGTTTATTAATTTTACATTTCAATAGTCAATTTCTCCTTTTAAACTCACTCAATAAAATTGCAGTAGCATTTGCTACATTCAAGCTTTCAGTTTGCTTTAATTCACCAAATCGAGGAATTGATATACGTTTTTTGATAATAGCTTCTATATCACTTTGAATACCATTAGCTTCATTCCCTAAAACCAAAACTCCTTTAGTTGGTAATTCAGAGTTATAAACATTTTCACCATTCATAAACGCACCATAACTAACAATACTATTTTCGCTTAAAACCTCAACTAAATCTTTATAAACTATATTGACTCTAGTTATGGATCCCATTGTAGCCTGAATAACTTTTGGGTTATAACAATCTACTGTTTCAGTATTACAAATTAGGTCTTTAATACCAAACCAATCACATAATCTAATAATAGTTCCTAAATTTCCAGGATCTCTTATATTGTCTAAAGCAACTACTAGATTATCAAAATCAACCATTTTTTCTTTAGGAACCTCAAATATGGCCAATGCTGAATTTGGTGTTTTTAATGCACTAATTTTTTTAAGCTCATTGGATGAAATTTTTGATTGCAAAACATCTAAAACATCAAATTCTGACGTAGAAGTATATATATGATGAAGTTTATAATTAGAATTTAATAACTCTGATATCGTTTTTACACCTTCTGCAAAAAATAATTGATGCTTCGTGCGAAACTTTTTTTGCTGTAAACTCGTTATTAGTTTTATTTGACTTTTGCTAAGCATACAAACTCTAGTTCATTTTAAGTTATAAAGAAAACGAAAAAATCTATATTTGGATTAAGTTGTTACTATTTTATTTAAAAATTATTTTTAAAACGTAAATAATGTATTTTTGAACTAACATTTACCTTAATTCCATAAACCTAAATTATTTATTATTAGTTGAAACAATCACTTTTTAAAATATTATTTTTCTTTTTTATAGCAGGGTTTATTACATCTTGTAATGTTTTAAAAAGAGTTGGTAACAATGAGCATTTACTAATTCAAAATACACTATTGGTTGACGATAAAAAAGAAAAGTCTGAAGCCATAAATAATTTAATTAGTCAGAGACCAAATAGTGAGCTACTAAACTTTCCACTTCGTTTACACATTTATAATTTAGCTCGTGATAATAGAGATTCACTTTTTGAAGTTTGGTTAAATAAAAATCCCAAACGCAAAAACCGTTTAATAAAAAGGTATTCAAAAAAACAAGTTAATAAACTTAAAGAATCTGCTTTAGGATTCAATACTTGGCTAAGAAAAACTGGTGAAGCACCTGTTATTATTGACACATCAAAAACAAATAAAAGTATTCAAAAACTAAAGAACTATTATTATAGAAATGGTTGGTTTGACCGTGATGTTTCATATCAAATAGATACTCTTGGAGATAAACGAGCGTCAATAACTTATAAAGTAACAAAAAAAGAACCTTATCTTATTGATTCGTTATCAACAAATATTGCTTCTCCTATTATCGATTCTCTATATCAATTGGGTAAATCAAACTCATTTCTTAAAAATGGAAATCAATTTAAAGATAAAGATTATGAAAATGAACGCAAACGACTAACAAACGATTTTAGAAATTCAGGCGTTTATCATTTTTCTGAAGATCGTATTCAATTTAATCTCGACACAACGTATGTTGATAAATCTGTAGAAGTTGAATATGAAATACAGAATAGAAGAATACGAAATGAAGATTCAGTAGCATTTGTTCCTTTTAAGATTTATAAAATAAAAAAGGTAAATATTATTACTGATGAAAACGCTATTAATGAAAATACGCCTTTTTCAGATTCTTTGGTTTTTAAAGATTTCAATTTATACAGTCATGGTAAAATGCGCTATAGACCTAAGGCTCTTACTGACGCCATTTTTATTATCAAAGACAGTATTTATAAAGATATAGACAGAATAAGAAGTTTACGTTATTTAAACAATTTGCAAACTTTTAAATATCCAAATATTCAATATATTCCAAACGAGGCTGACACTACTTTAACGGCAAACATAACTTTGTCGCCAAGAAAAAAATACGCACTTGGTTTTGATGTAAATGTATCTCAAAGTAATATTCAATCTGTAGGATTTTCATTTAGTACGTCATTACGAATACGGAATATATTTAGAGGAGCAGAAACCTTAGAAATATCTGGTCTTGGAGCTATTGGAGCTTCTAAAGATGGCGCAGGTGATCAAAATGCATTTTTTGACATTAATGAATTTGGTGGTGATGTTAAATTGATCATTCCTCGATTCTTTTTTCCGTTTAAAACGGAAAAAATCATTCCTAAATATATGTCACCAAGCACAAGAATTAGTTTGGGTTTTACAAGTCAAACAAACATTGGTTTAGATAAACAAACTGTAAATGGGATTTTTAATTATCGTTGGAATCCAAAGCCAACATTAAATCACAGTTTAGATCTCTTTAATGTTCAGTATGTAAGAAACTTAAATCCAGGAAATTATTTTAACGTATATCAAAATAGCTTTAATCGTCTTGAGAATATTGCTACAGGAATATACAATACACCAGCAGAGTATATTTCAATAGATTCTGATGGCAATCAAAGTTTAATTAAATCAAAATCAGATGAATTCATTGATTTAGTACTCCAAGATGCTGATTTTCAAGATTCAAACTCAAATGATTACCAAACAGTTAATAATATTGATGAACGTAAAAACAGATTAACCGAAGACAACCTAATTCTCGCTTCAAATTTTAGTTATGTATCAGACAAACGTGAAAATTTGTTTGATAATAGTTTTTCAATTTTTAGAGCAAAGCTGGAGTTAGCTGGAAATTTACTTGCAAACACATCAAAATTGTTAGGTCTTAATAAAAATGCTGATGATCGTTATCAAATATTTGGAGTTGCCTATTCACAATATGTCAAAACCGAATTAGATTATGTTAAACATTGGACTATTGGTAGAAATAATGTATTAGCAGCACGTACGTTTTTTGGAATAGCAATTCCTTACGGAAACTCAACTAGCATCCCTTTTTCCAGAAGTTTTTTTGCAGGTGGTGCCAATGACAATAGAGCTTGGACTGCTTATGATTTAGGACCTGGAAGTTCTGATAGCAATAATGAATTTAATGAAGCCAATTTAAAACTTGCATTTAGTATTGAACATCGTTATAATTTATTTGGAAGTTTAAATGGTGCATTTTTTCTTGATATTGGTAACATTTGGAATGTGCTTGATAATGAAGATGATCCTAGCGCTACATTTGATGATTTTAGTTCCTTAAAAGATTTAGCCATTGGTTCAGGTTTTGGGCTTAGATATGATTTTGGCTTTTTTGTGCTTCGTGGTGATATTGGCTTTAAAACTTATGACCCTTCATATAAGGAACAGAATCGCTGGTTTAATGATTACAACTTTGGAAATGCTGTATATAATATTGGTATAAACTATCCTTTTTAAATCTTTATTAACCTTAGCCATTCTCATTCGATTTCGTCAAAATTTATTGATTTCTAGAAAAAATATTCAATCCTTTTATTCAAAAAACACTACTTTTGAGGTTATTAGATTTATCAATTAAAACCGCAAAAATGGATCACAATATCAAAGCAGGAGTTGCGACAGGAAAAGAAGTTCAAGAAATTTTTAAGCTAGCAAAAGACAAAGGCTTTGCATTACCAGCTGTGAACGTTGTTGGTTCAAATAGTATAAATGGTGTTTTAGAAACAGCAAGAGATTTAAACGCTCCTGTTATCATTCAATTTTCAAATGGAGGTGGACATTTTAATGCTGGAAAAGGATTATCAAACGACAATCAAAAAGCTGCCATTGCAGGTTCAATTTCAGGAGCAAAACATGTGCACTTATTAGCAAAAGCATATGGTGTTCCAGTTATATTACACACAGATCATTGTGCCAAAAAATTATTGCCTTGGATTGATGGTTTATTAGACGCAAGTGAAGAACATTATGCTCAGACTGGAATACCTCTTTACAGTTCTCACATGATAGATTTATCAGAAGAACCTATTGAGGAGAATATTGAAATATGTAAACAATATCTTCAACGCATGAGCAAAATGGGAATGACTCTTGAGATTGAACTAGGTATTACAGGTGGTGAAGAAGATGGTGTTGACAATACAGATGTTGACGAATCAAAACTATACACTCAACCTGAAGAAGTTGCATACGCCTATGAAGAATTAAGTAAAATTAGTGATCAATTTACTATTGCTGCTGCTTTTGGAAATGTTCATGGTGTTTACAAACCTGGAAATGTTAAGTTAACACCGAAAATATTAAAAAATTCTCAAGAATATATTTCAAAAAAAAACAATGTTGGTCATAATCATATAGATTTTGTATTTCATGGTGGATCAGGTTCAACGGTTGAAGAAATAAGAGAAGCTATTGGCTATGGTGTTATAAAAATGAACATTGATACAGACATGCAATATGCATTTATGACTGGTGCACGTGATTATTTCAAAACTAATGAAGCCTATTTACAATCACAAATTGGAAATCCAGATGGTGATGACGTACCAAACAAAAAGTACTACGATCCAAGAAAATGGTTGCGTGAAGCTGAAAATACTTTTGTGCAACGTTTAAAGAAAGCATTTGAAGATTTAAATAATGTAAATACATTATAAAATTTATGTAGTTTTGCATTCTAACTAACAACTAAAATCACCCAATAACTATGGCTTGGTTTAAACGAAAAGATAAAGGTATTCAGACACCAACTGAAGCAAAAAAGGATACTCCAAAAGGCTTATGGTACAAATCTCCAACTGGAAAAGTAATTGATACAGATGAACTAGAAAAGAACTATTATGTGAGTCCTGAAGATGGATATCATGTAAGGGTAGGAAGCAAAGAGTATTTTGAAATTATTTTTGACGATAATAAATTTAGAGAATTAGATGCAAATTTAACCTCTAAAGATCCTTTGAAATTTCAAGACACTAAAAAATATCCAGATCGTTTAAAAGCAGCCGTTGAAAAAACTAATCTTAAAGATGCAATTAAAACAGCCGTAGGAAAATCTAAGGGAAAAGATATTGTTGTAGCATGTATGGATTTTACTTTTATTGGTGGATCAATGGGAAGTGTTGTTGGTGAAAAAATTGCTAGAGCCGCAAACTATTCCTTAAAAAAGAAAATTCCGTTTATGATTATTTCAAAATCAGGTGGAGCTCGAATGATGGAAGCAGCTTATTCATTAATGCAATTAGCAAAAACCTCATCAAAATTAGCACAACTTGCTGAAGCCAAAGTTCCTTACATATCATTATGTACAGATCCAACAACTGGCGGTACAACAGCATCTTTTGCAATGTTAGGTGATATTAATATTAGTGAGCCTGGAGCCTTAATTGGTTTTGCAGGACCTCGAGTTGTTAGAGACACGACTGGAAAAGAATTACCAGAAGGTTTCCAAACTGCTGAATTTGTTTTAGAACATGGATTTTTAGATTTTATTACACATCGAAAGAATCTTAAAAACAAGATAAATCTTTATATAGATTTAATAACCAATCAACCTTTAAGAGCATAAAGTTAGCGAGCCAATTGACTCGCTAATATTCATTAAGGCAAAAAAATCTAATTTAAAACGATATCAATGACTTCTCCTCCTTCAAAGGTAAAAGTCGCTTGATTATCGCAATCTCCTACTCCATAATCAAAAACACCAGAAAACAGGGTTCGTTCAACATCGATAGAACCACTTACAAAATAATGGCAAATCACCTCTCGTCTTAAAGGGGTTACTACTTCATATGAATGTGTATTTCCATTTACAAAAGTAGATGTCCAATTTCCAGTAACTTCAAATACATTATCACTCCATACACCACTTCCAAAACCTTCAATCCACTCTCTAATTTTCACACCATTTCTAGAGGCTTGTACACCACTTGGCCAAATAACAGTAATATCTGTAGTTTTTGTGAATTGTGGATTTCCATTTTCATTTGACAACACTTTCACAATAGTTTTTCCTCCAACTATATTTTTATTATTAAAGTAAAAATCTTCAAGCGTTTTGGTAATAGTAATTTGTTGAACTTCAAGATTACGTTCATAACTCAATATCATTTTACCTTTTAAAAGATTACCATTAATTAGGCAACCTTCAGCTCCAAAATCAATAGTTAATTCTCTGGACATTGCTTCTACAACAACAGTAATAGTCACACAGTCTGGAAAGTCATTTAACTCACTCACTGTACGATCACCAAAATTTGGCCCTCCAATTTCAACTTCTTCTTGAGCTTCATAAACTTGAATAGCTATGTCATCCATAGAGTCAGACGCTCTGTCTACTTCAGAAGACAAAACGACTTCCGAATAATCTTGTGATTCTTCTTCTTGTTCATCTGAATCATTGTTACTACATGCTGTAAATGTTAATCCGAGAACAACGAAAAACACCCAGATGTTTGTTGATAATTTTAATTTTTTCATGATTGCATTTTTTATGTTAATATGATGTTAAGACCGAGTCAATTTGAAAAGGTTTAAAACCATTCATCGAAAACCAATTCTTTACCTATAAAAAACTATCAAACAATTAAATTTTACTATATTTGCCGCTTGAAAGAAAATCTTTCAGTATACATAAAAATCATTTATAATAATATTAGCATGTATTTAGATCAAAAAGAAAAAGAGTCAATCTTTAAAAAACACGGTAAAAACGTTAAAGACACAGGATCATCTGAAGGGCAGATTGCGTTATTTACTTACAGAATTAATCATTTAACTGAACACTTAAAAAACAATCGTAAAGATTATAATACTGAGCGTTCATTAGTAAAGCTAGTAGGAAAGCGTCGCTCACTATTAGATTACTTAGCTAAAACAGATATCTTAAGATATCGTGCGATAGTAAAAGAATTAGGATTAAGGAAATAATTAACATTAAGAGGCTTTATGCCTCTTTTTTGTTTTTTTATATAACTCTTCGAAGAGTATAAACATCGTAAAATAAGAAGCTTATTATAGTTTTTCATTGGTTCACAACAACTACACAACACAACTACCAATGTTTAATTAGTATTAAAAAAATTTATGATTCCAAAAGTTTTTAGAGAGGTCATAGACCTAGGTGATGGTAGAGAAATTTCTATCGAAACCGGAAAATTAGCAAAACAAGCTCATGGTAGCGTTGTAGTGCAATCAGGAAAATGTATGTTATTATGTACAGTAGTTTCCAATTACGAACAAAAAGATCTTGGTTTTCTACCGTTAACGGTAGATTACAGAGAGAAATTTGCTGCTGCAGGACGTTATCCTGGTGGTTTCTTCAAAAGAGAAGCAAGGCCAAGTGATGGCGAAGTATTAACAATGCGTTTAGTGGATCGTGTACTACGTCCATTATTCCCAAAAGATTATACCGCAGAAACGCAAGTGATGATTCAATTAATGTCTCATGATGATGACGTTATGCCAGATGCTATGGCAGGATTAGCGGCTTCTGCTGCCATTCAATTATCAGATTTTCCTTTTGAATGTGCTATCTCTGAAGCAAGAGTTGGTCGTGTGAATGGTGAATTTGTGATCAATCCTACACCAGCACAATTGGAAGAATCTGATTTAGACATGATGATTGGAGCTTCTGCTGATTCAGTAATGATGGTAGAAGGTGAAATGGATGAGATTTCTGAAGAAGAAATGGCAGATGCCATTAAGTTTGCTCACGAAGCCATTAAAGTTCAATGTGCTGCTCAAATTAGATTAGCTGAAGCATTCGGAAAGAAAGACGTTCGTGAATATGAAGGTGAAAGAGAAGAAGAAGATTTAGCCAAGAAAATTCATGATATGGCTTATGATAAAGTGTATGCTATTGCAAAAGCTGGATCTGCTAAACATGAAAGAAGTGCTGCATTTCAACAAATAAAAGAAGATATTAAAGCAACATTTTCTGAAGAAGAAACGGAAGATTATGGTGGCTTAATTTCTGATTATTACCGTAAAGCAGAAAAAGCTGCGATTAGAGATTTAACCCTAGATGAAGGTTTGCGTTTAGATGGTCGTAAGACTGACGAGATTAGACCAATCTGGTGTGAAGTAGATTACTTACCATCAACACATGGTTCTTCAATCTTTACTCGTGGAGAAACTCAAGCTTTAGCAACAGTGACTTTAGGAACATCTAGAGATGCAAACCAAATAGATATGCCATCTAAAGAAGGTGAAGAGCGTTTCTATTTACATTATAACTTCCCTCCTTTTTGTACTGGAGAAGCTAGACCAATTCGTGGAACATCTCGTAGAGAAGTTGGACATGGTAACTTAGCTCAACGTGCATTAAAAGGAATGATTCCTGAAGATTGTCCTTATACAGTACGTATAGTATCTGAAGTATTAGAATCTAACGGTTCGTCTTCAATGGCAACAGTTTGTTCTGGTACAATGGCACTTATGGATGCTGGTGTGCAAATGACAAAACCTGTTTCAGGTATTGCAATGGGATTAATTTCTGATGCAGATTCTGGAAAATATGCTGTATTATCTGATATTTTAGGTGATGAAGATCACCTTGGAGATATGGATTTTAAAGTAACTGGTACTGCAGATGGTATCACAGCTTGTCAAATGGATATTAAAGTAAAAGGATTGTCATACGAGATTTTAGTGAATGCATTAAAACAAGCTCGTGAAGGTCGTTTACATATCTTAGAGAAATTGACTGATACTATTGCTACTCCTAATGCAGACGTTAAAGAACATGCGCCTACAATGGTAACGAGACGCGTTCCTAATGAATTTATTGGAGCCTTAATTGGACCTGGTGGAAAAGTAATTCAGGAAATGCAAAAAGAAACTGAAACGACTATCGTTATTAACGAAGATCCAGTGACTGAAGAAGGTATTGTTGAAATTTTAGGTGTTGGTAAAACAGGTATTGAAGCTGTAATGGCGAAAATAGATGCTATTTTATTCAAACCTGAAGTGGGTAGCGTGTACGAAGTAAAAGTAATCAAGATGTTAGATTTTGGTGCTGTTGTGGAGTATATGGATGCACCAGGAAACGAAGTCTTATTGCACGTAAGTGAATTAGCATGGGAACGTACAGAAAATGTGTCTGATGTTGTAAACATGGGAGATGTATTTGATGTGAAGTATTTTGGACAAGATCCAAGAACTCGTAAAGAAAAAGTATCTCGTAAAGCTATCCTGCCAAAACCAGAAGGTTATGTAGCAAGACCACCAAGAGATGATAAACGTTCTGGTGGACGTGATAACAGAGGTAGAGATAATCGCGGACGTGATAACCGTCGTGATGATAGAAAACCAAGAGAAGAGAAGAAAGAAGATTAATCTTCCTATCCAATTATAGAATAAAACCTCTCAAAAATTAATTTGAGAGGTTTTTTTATTCTTAGACGCAACCTTTTTAAAAATACAGGTCTTATTAATATAATCTTAAAAAAATCTATTATGAAAAATTTAAATTTAATTATGACTTATTCCAATACAGCCATTAATTTGAGCATATTAATTGTTTTTATGCTATTTTTTGGGTGCAATTCAGATAATGAAAATGATTTACCAAATATTGAAGTTGGTGAAATAGGACCTTCTGGTGGATTTGTTTTTTTCGATAAAGGAGAGTATACTGACGGTTGGAGATATATAGAAGCGGCACCCAACGATTTAGAGGGAATGGAATGGGGATGTTTTGATTCTCCAATTTTAGATTCAAGACAAACTGGTGTTGGTTTTGGATTACAAAATACCTTGGCGATAGTAACTTTTCATGACAGCTTTGATGATTATTATAATAACCCGGAGCAATGTTCCGATATGAGTAACGGAACAGTAGCGGCTAAAGCTTGTACAGAACTGGTAGTTTTGGGTTTTGATAATTGGCATTTGCCGTCTGAAGGAGAGATGCTCTTAATGTATGAAAATCTTCATTTAAACGGTTTAGGCAATTTTGATACCGTTAGCAACAAACTTTATTGGACTTCAACTGAACATGACGATAATACAGCTACTGCAACTGATTTTTCAAATGGAGATCAAGGTTGGCTTTGTAAACAATGTGATTTAGGTCAATCAACCAAGATAAGAGCTGTAAGGTATTTTTAAGAATATGACAAATAATTAATAGGTATATAATTTTGTAATCCTCAACAATTTGAATTTAAACCAATTAATAGAAGGCTGTAAAAAAAGCCATCTAAAAGCACAAAGTGAATTGTATTATACTTACAAGGATATGCTTTTTACTTTGTGTTTAAAATATTGCAAGAATACAGTTGAAGCCGAAGACAATCTTCAAGATTCGTTTTTAAACATTTTCAAACATATACATAAATATAAAGGTAAAGGTTCTTTTGAAGGCTGGATGAAACGCATTACCATAAATAAGGCAATTGATAAATATAAAGATGAAAAACACCTAAACATTGAAATTAACGACAATATTATTACTGATACATTAATTGATAATGAGATATTAAACATTCCTTTAGATCAGATTCTCAATGCTATAACAGAATTACCAACTCAGTACAGGTTGGTTTTCAATTTATATGAATTAGATAGTTATTCTCACAAAGAAATATCTAAAATGCTAAATATTTCAATAGGTACATCAAAATCAAATTTACATAGAGCTAAATTGATTTTAAAAAATACAATCCAAACTTTTAAACCTTCCCAACTTAATGCACTAAATTATGAGAAATAAAAAAGACATTGGGAAAGCTCTTCAAGGAAAGTTAGAAGGTTTCACAGCTTCTCCACATGACAGAGTTTGGGAAAATATAGAAAGGGAATTACAAAAATCTAAACGCAGAATATTTCTATTTTGGTTAAAATCTTTAGTAATACTAATTTTAATTGGCAGTAGTACTTTTTTAACGTTAAAATATAGTAACTTAATATTTCTTGATTATAAAATTAATACAGACGAATTGTCTGTCCCTAAAGAAGAAATATTGAATTCTAGACTTAAAAATAAGGATAAGGAATATGATTCAAATAAATTTAAAAATCAAATCCAACCTAATATTAAAAAGAATTCTTCTTCAAATAACAAAATGGCTGATTCTACTGAAGAACGACCATTCAAATTTTTTAATAATACTAATGCCAAAAATCAACTACACTTATCATCATTATCATCATTATCATCATTATCATCAAAAATTAGAGTTGATAGTTTAACTCCAATTATTAATGAAGCTAATTATATCAATGCTTATCCAATTACTTTGGTCAAGGGCTTATACATACAAGAACTTAAATTGGACAAAGAAGTATTGGAAGATGACGATTTTAATGAAAATAAAAATAAAAGATCCTATTCTGTTACAATATATGGAGGACCAACCTATTTAAATCAAATATCAAAAAGTTCCTTAATTGACAATAGTTTGGACAAAAATACAATAAAAGGTAATATTGATAACTCTTATGGTTTGGCTATAAATTTCAAATTATCAAAAAAATCTAGCATAAGCTTTGGTATTGGAAAAATAAATTTAAGTCAAACTACAAATAAGGTAACCAGTACTACTGAAGATGGTATGATTAATAGTCTTTTAAGTCTTTCAGGCTTATCTATTGACATAAATGCGATAAACAATATAAACAATAATAATGTTTTTGGAAATTCTCAGTTTATAAATCTTAAACAAAGTCTTAGTTATATAGAGTTTCCAATACAATACAAACATTTACTTATTGATAAAAAAATAAAACTAAATATCTATGGAGGCGTAAGTTATATATCATTAGCTAATAATAAAATTTATGCAGAAACCTCTAATTTTAGTAATGTTTATATTGGAAAATCAAATAATTTAAGCAGTAATAGTATAAGTTTAAATTTTGGAAGTGGTTTTTCATATAATATTAATCCTAAACTTGACATATATTTAGAGCCAGCAGTTAAATATTATTTTGGCTTAACAGACAAAGTCAAAAACAAATTTAACCAATATAGCATTGGAGTAAATTTAGGATTAACATATAATCTTAATTTTTAGAAATTAATATAGGTTTAGAATTTCCCCTTTAGTAATAATTGTTTTTAATTTTTTTGTAACATTTTGGTAAAAGATTGCGCTTAACTTGTATTGCCTTCATATGCAATATATATTTATTCAAGTCTCCATTGATTTCAAATTTTTCTTTTTTTATTCCTGCCAAAGCTCCAATTCCAGATCCTAGTGGAACTAAAAAAATACTAGATATTACTATGGTTTTAGTAGGTGCAAAAAAAACATCATTACTCGCGGCTGCTCCTGTTAAAATACTCAACCCTACTCCTGCAAGACTTCCGGTTAAAACACTTTTGCCCACTTTTCCTTTTCTTCTTATTTTAATTGATATTAATAATATCTGCATTTAATGTTCTTAAATTTGATATATCATACGAATCATTATCCATAATTTTAAGTTCTTTGTTGCTTGCAGAAAATAAAGTCCCTTACCTTAGAACTATCCATCAAAGCAATCCACACCTTATGAACCTTTATTTTTTTGTTGTGTTTTTGGCATTTAAAACTGTAGAGATTAATAGTATTCCACACAGTATTATTTTTAATGTTGTTTTCATAGTTGTTATTCTTTTTAATTAATATTCCTTTTTGTATTAGCCAGTAAACACAAATAAATTAATGTTTGTAATAATCTTCTTCTTCTTTGTTAATATTTTTAAAATTGCTCTCTGGTCAAACTTTATAAAGAAGCACTAACGAATCATTGCTTACTTGGCTTATTGAAGAATTGAAAAAATCTTCTGTATGATATCCTCTATAAAAAACCAGTGCATCATTCTCAATAAGCCAGTCATTAATTCCAGAGGGAAAACACCAATTAAAAAATTTTACAGATTGGGACGCAATAACTTTCACTGATCTAGACATATTAGGATTTTATAAGGACAAGCTATATCCTGCAACTTCATTAGAATAAACGTCTAATGTGTCTGATGTTGTAAACATGGGAGATGTATTTGATGTTAAGTATTTTGGGCAAGATCCAAGAACGCGTAAAGAGAAAGTATCTCGTAAAGTTACCCTGCCAAAACCAGAAGTTATGTTACAAGACCTCCAAGAGATGATAACGTTCTTGTGGACGTGGTAACAGAGGTGGAGATAATCGTGGACATGATAATCGTCGTGACGACAGAAAACCTAGAGAAAATAAGAACGACTAATATAGTAGCTTGTATCAATCATAAAAAAACCTTACAATCTTAGTTGTGAGGCTTTTTTTATAATTCCTAATTAAAGTTATCCTTGAATATTTTCCATTTCTCATTATCACCTTCAATAACTATGTTTTTGGAGTTTTTAAAAATACTTGTTATACCACCAATTGCTCCTCCTCCAATGGCACCAATTAAACCTCCAGCTAATGTTCCTTCAGCTGTAGTGTATCCAAGAATCCATGCATCAGGATCAGCAGAGGCAGCTCCCAAAACACCAAGCGTTGTTGATCCAGCAATTGAACCAATGAGCGCATTACTTCCTATTGATCTTTTTGTTTTGATATAATTTATATTCCTTAATGGCAAGCTTAAATATTCATTACTTCTACTTAATTCTAACGTTGAATCTGTTACAACACTTATATAACCCTTTCCTATTTTTTTACCATCAAAGTCAAACACTCTAACAAACATTTTTTTTTCTCTAATTTGATTTTGACCATAAATATTAATACTTGAAAATGTTACCAATATTAGCATTACGATACTTAGTTTACTTCTTAATTGTGTCATAATTAGTTCTGTTTAGTTATTATTAAAGTTGATAGGTAAGTCCAAATTTTGTTGATCTAATATCATTTTCGCCTCCTTCAAACGTAAGTTGAAACGTATGATTTCTAATTCGAAGCCCTAAGGAAAAACCTGTGTAACCTGATGTGCCACTATAATCGTTTTCATTTTTTTTATTCATTAAATCTCCAAAATAAAAACCAAGAGTAAACGCACGATCATGTGAAAATTTAAAAGCATATTCAGAATAAATATTATATGTGAGTAGAGAATTTTGATTAACAATGATTAAATCATTATCAGCATTCATAAGATCAGACAGTTTGTCTTGGTATGGTCCAAATTCGTTATTATATGCTATTTCAACACCAACAAATCTATAATCTATCTTGGGTCTTGTATAGGTGTAATTTATTCCTGTCTTTAAATTCAGCGTGTAAAAGTTTTTAGTTTCACCATCACTGATGACATCTAAATAGCCTCTTTTAAACTTGTAATTTCCAGCCGAAGCACCTAAACCAAAATAATAATTATAAAACTTTCCAGTAGAATTTCTATGGACGTTAATTGATACAATTGTTTTAGTATCATCAAAAGCACCTTCTTCTTGCATATGCTTTCCAAAACTTACATCAGCAGAAATGTAAGTTTTGGAAGTTTTTTGATCAACATAATGTTGTTTTTCTGTATACGATTTTATTGATCCATATGTTCCAGTAGTATATACGCGTTGTGGACCACACGATGTCAAATATATAAAGCTCAAAAAAAGACATTGTTTTATTAAAAGTTTCATAATCAAATCATTTTAATTTCTGATTCAAATCTAGTTTGCATTATTTGATATCGATTTAGTCAAAATGAGTAATTCTTGAATAATTTTTTGTAATTTTCACAAATACATTCACTTTTCTACTTGTAATTTTTTAAAAAATGCAAAAACAATTCATCAACTATTTAAAGGAAAAATCGCAGGACAACAAATCGTTTGTTGAAGAAATAGCAGGTGTTTTAGACATTGGCTATGATGCAGCATATAGACGTGTTAATTTAAAAACAAATTTATCCCTTGAAGAGAGCATCATTTTAGCTCGACACTATAAAATTTCACTTAATAAATTATTTGAAGTAGGAAATAAAAATACAATAATTGCCGAATTACCGCCTCAACCTAAAGATGAAACTGCCTTAGAAGAATGGATGAAAGTTTCTTTAATGAACGTTCAAGCTGTTTCTAATATAAAAGGAGCCGAAATAATTTATGGTGCCAAAGACATTCCTTTATTTCATACTTTAAATGATTCGACTATTACACGTTATAAAATGTATGTTTGGTTAAAGGATATTAACTCCGAAATGGCCAAAAGCAAAATTACGTTTGATGAATGGGTAAAAACCATTCCAGAGTCTTTATTAAAAGTGGCACATGAATTGGGAAACTCCTATAAAAATGTCAATATCACTGAAATTTGGGGTGAAAATTCATTGTCTGGCTCACTACAACAAGTATTGTATTATTTTGAAACAGGACTAGTTTCGATTGAAATGGCACTGTGTATCTGTGATGACATTACTAAAATAATTGACCGCATAGAACAACAAACAATTCAACAAAGTTTAACTGGTGGGAAAACAGAAAAATTTTACCATCTATATAGAAATGAATTGCATACGCTTCAAAATACGATCATGATTAATTCAAAATACGGCAAAGTCTTTTTTGCTCCTTTTACGGTATTGACTTATTTTAAGGTAGAACATCCCGAGACTTGTGAACTTATGTTTGATTTTCTTCAAAAAATGATGAGTAATTCAAAATTGCTTGCCAATGCTGGTGAACGCGATCGCACTTTATTTTTTAATAAACTGCATCAGAAAATAGAGATTACAAAAGCGCGAATTAAAATGGATGATAAAATGTCTTTTTTTTAACACTAATTCCACTGAAATTTTTGATATTTTATACAAAACGCAGACTATTAACATATGTATATAGCATTTAAGTACAATTTTTTGTAACATTACGGTTGTGTTTTTCGTATAACTATATGACAAGAGTATTAATCCCAATAATTAAAAAGAAGGAGACCTTTACATGAGACAACTTAAAATTACGAAGCAAGTTACTAATAGAGAAACCGCATCGTTAGATAAATACCTACAAGAAATTGGAAAAGTTGACTTAATTACAGCAGACGAAGAAGTAGAATTAGCACAGCGTATTAAAGCTGGTGACCAATTAGCATTAGAAAAATTAACTAAAGCTAACCTACGTTTCGTGGTATCTGTAGCAAAGCAATATCAAAATCAAGGCTTAACATTACCAGATTTAATTAATGAAGGTAACTTAGGTTTAATTAAAGCTGCACAACGTTTTGATGAAACGCGTGGTTTTAAATTCATATCTTACGCTGTTTGGTGGATTCGTCAATCCATCTTACAAGCATTGGC
>Ga0316189_10001890_pt1 | contig 20722 bp, 14 predicted proteins | sample LowCovwburrow_MG_FD_204930 | JGI IMG/M metagenome (GOLD analysis project Ga0316189, IMG submission 204930) | Coastal sediment microbial communities from Maine, United States - Lowes Cove worm burrow | ecosystem: Environmental > Aquatic > Marine > Coastal > Sediment | place: USA: Maine... | reverse complement strand
GAAATCGCTGCTAAAGGATACTGGAAGTGAAGTAACTGAAATCCCTTCGGGATGTTGTGGAATGGCCGGGTCTTTCGGATACGAAAAGGAGCATTACGGGCTATCTGAAAAAATCGGAAGGGAAATTCTCTTTCCTGCAGTGGAAAAATTGAAAAAAAACCATGAAATTGTAGCATGCGGATTCAGTTGCCGTCACCAAATACAACATTTTACCAAAGCAAAACCAAAACACTTTGTTGAGGTTATCAGGGCAGTAGAAAAAAAGTAACTGTAGGTTCAGGTCGAATGACAGGCTAAAATTAAACAATCAAAGTAGAACATTAAATATATCACAATGCGGAAAATTAGTGAAATGAAGACCAGTACAAGGGTGTTAATGGGGCCAGGCCCCAGCGATGTACATTCTAGGGTATTAAAGGCCATGGCCACACCCTTGATAGGTCATTTAGACCCAGAGTTTTTAGAGATTATGGACGATATCAAGGCGATGACCCAAGAAACGTTGCAAACACAAAATCCGTTGACCTTTGTAGTCTCAGCCCCAGGAAGTGCTGGAATGGAAACCTGTCTTGTCAATTTATTGGAGCCAGGTGACGAGGCGGTAATATGTATCCATGGAGTTTTCGGAAACCGCATGGCCGATATTGCCGAGCGCTGCGGAGCAAAAGTAATTAAAGTAGAGGCAGCATGGGGCAGCCCGATAAATGTTGATGATGTAAAGAAAGCTTTGGAGAACTGCAGTCCGAAATTACTGGCAATCGTGCATGCGGAGACCTCTACCGGTGTCTTGCAGCCTTTGGAAGAAATCAGCAAGTTGACCAAAGCAGCGGGAGCCCTTTTTGTAGTCGATGCCGTTACCTCTTATTGCGGTACCGATTTAAAAGTCGATAAATGGGGCATCGATGCTCTATATTCGGGAAGCCAAAAATGTCTGAGCGCCCCTCCAGGACTTTCTCCTGTCACTTTTAGCCAAGCTGCAATAGACGTGCTCGATAACAGGAAAACAAAAGTACAGAGTTGGTTTTTAGATTTGTCTATGGTAAAGAATTACTGGGCAGGTGCTAAAAGGGCGTACCACCATACCGCACCCGTATCGGCCATGTTCGCGATGCGCGAGGCCTTACGTATTGTTTTGGAAGAAGGTCTAGAAAACCGTTTCATAAGACATCAATGCAACCATGAGCTGTTACGTGACGGTTTGGAAGGTATGGGATTTGAGTTTTTGGTAGACAAGCCTTACCGGCTTCCCATGCTTAATGCTGTTCGAATTCCAGAAGGGGTAGATGAAGCAGGTATCCGCAAACGCTTGCTGGAAGAATACAATATCGAAATCGGTGGAGGTCTAGGCCCTTATGCCGGAAAAATATGGCGTATTGGTCTAATGGGTGAAAGCTCAGATGCTAACCATGTAAATATGCTCTTGGCGGCACTCAAGAATGTCATGTAATCTTATTTGATGATTACTAGTACTACAAAGAGGAAGCTACGCATGAAATTAGTTGGGAGCTGTTTTTTTGTTCCAATCTTGTTGGTGAGCTGTTTTGAAAGACCTAAAACATCGGAAAACAATTCGGTGAAGGAGGAAATGCCAAATATTATTTTGCTGATGGCCGATGATCAAGGTTGGGGAGATGTGGCGTACAATGGACACCCCCATCTAAAAACCCCAAATTTAGACATGATGGCGGCCAACGGAGCGGTTTTTGAACGTTTTTATGCCGCTTCCGCAGTGTGTTCACCGACTCGAGGAAGTGTTATGACCGGTAGACATCCCCTGCGCTATGGTATTTGTACTGCCAATTGCGGGCATATTAAACCAGAAGAGATTACGTTGGGTGAAATGGTTAAGGGTTTAGGTTACACAACAGGCCACTTTGGCAAATGGCACTTAGGTACACTTACGCGTGATACCATAGATGCGAATAGGGGTGGTAGAGCGAAATTTGATGCCGATTACGCTCCTCCCTGGGAGCATGGTTTTGATATCAGTTTTGTAACCGAATCAAAAGTACCGACATGGAACCCAATGATTACACCGCCACGCTCTTCGGGCGATGTAAATGGCGCGTTAATAGAGGGCAAGCCTTTTAATACGTCATATTGGACCGGCCCTGGTCAAATTGAAACCGATAATTTGAAAGGCGATGACTCACGGGTTATTATGGATAGGGTTATCCCTTTTATCGAGACAGCGGTAAAAAATAAAAAACCATTTTTAAGCATCATCTGGTTTCATTCCCCACATTTACCGGTATTGGCCGGAGATGAGTATCGAAAACCCTATACCGACCTATCCGTAGACCAACAACATTATTATGGTGTAATAACAGCCATGGACCAACAGGTAGGACGCTTGCGTGATAAATTAAAGGCCTTGGGCGTTACTGAAAATACGGTGCTGTTCTATACCAGTGATAATGGGCCGGAGGGGAAATCGGTCGGCGGTAGAACTCAAGGGCTGACCAATGGACTGAAAGGCCGGAAAAGAAGTCTTCATGAAGGAGGCATCCGGGTTCCTGGTATTATGGAATGGGAAGGTAAGATTCGGCCGGGTACTAAAGTGAAAACACCCTGTTTTACTTCTGATTACTTCCCGACCATAGCGAACATCTTAGGAATTGATCTCAAGAACAACGAACGACCTTATGATGGCGTCGATATACTTCCAATGGTTCAGGGACATATAGCACAAAGATCGGAACCTTTGGCATTTGAGTTTCAGGAGCAGGCCGCATTGATAGACAATGAGTATAAGATTTATAGCAACGACAATGGTCAGCACTTTGAACTTTACAATATCTTAGCAGACGCTGATGAACAAAGCGACCTTGCCGCAACAGAACCTGAAAAGTTTGGGGAAATGGTTTCCGATTGGCGAACCTGGAAAACTTCTCAAGAAAACAGCTCTCAAGAGAAAGATTATGAAAAATGATATAAAACAAGGGCCTTCAGTTTGCTCCTTTATTGCTTATTTTTAACATCCTTACAACAAAAATTGACGTTTATGAGAATATCACATGTAATTCCTTTGCTTTTGATTCTATTGATTGCATCCTGTAAAAATTCATTGTCCGAAAAAGATAAAAAAGCTGATAGTAAACCCAACTTTGTATTTTTATTTGCCGATGATCAGACTTTTGAAAGCATTGGGGCACTGGGTTTTGACGAAGTGTATACCCCAAATTTAGACCGATTGGTAAATGGGGGTACGTCGTTTACCCATGCCTACAATATGGGTGGTTGGAACGGTGCGATTTGCGTAGCTTCACGTGCGATGATTGTTTCAGGTTCTTATATTTGGAATGCCCAAAAAAAGAGCAAGACATGGGCCAAAGGAGATTCAATTGCATTGAATCAAACTTGGAGCAGACTGTTGGAGAACCAGGGGTACGATACGTATATGACGGGTAAGTGGCATGTAGAAGCACCTGCTGCCATTATTTTCAAAGAAGCGCGGCATGTGCGTCCTGGTATGCCGGGCGATAGAAGAGATGAGCTTGGGGCCGCCGAAAAGAAATGGAAGGAAGAATCAGGCGACATGAAGGATTGGAACGATTATATGCCTGTGGGGTATGGTCGACCAACAGGCCCCGACGATATAGAGTGGTCGCCTACTGACACTTTGCAAGGTGGTTTTTGGGAAGGCGGAAAGCATTGGAGTGAGGTAGTGCGAGACGATGCACTTGCGTTTTTAGAAACGGCGAAGCAGAAAGACGATCCCTTTTTTATGTATTTAGCCTTTAACGCCACTCATGATCCGAGACAGGCCCCTCAACGATTTTTAGATATGTATCCTTTGGAGGATATCAAGGTTCCTGAAAATTTCTTACCAGAATACCCTTGGAAGGACGATATGGGGAACCCTCCCGGACTTAGGGATGAGGCCTTAGCGCCTTTTCCTAGAACAGAATATGCGGTTAAGATACACCGCCGAGAGTATTACGCCCTTTTGAGTCATATGGATGAACAAATTGGAAAAGTACTCGATGCCTTGGAGGCCAGTGGTAAAATTGATAACACGTACATCTTTTTCGGTGCAGACCACGGACTTTCGGTCGGTCATCACGGCCTGATAGGAAAACAAAGTATGTTCGATCATAGTATACGCATACCGATGATGGTGGCCGGCCCTGGCATACCAAAGGGCAAACTTTTGGATCAAGATGTCTATTTACAGGATATTATGGCCACTACTTTGGAGTTGGCAGATGTTGAAAAGCCTGATTATGTGCAATTCAACAGCTTTGCGGATATTGTCAATGGTAATCGAAAAGAGAGTCATTACGATGGGGTATATGGTGCCTACGTTGATGTTCAGCGAATGATACGTAAAAATGGATTCAAACTTTTGATTTATCCAAAAATAGAGAAGATTCTTTTATTTGATTTGGAAAATGACCCTAATGAAATGAATGATTTGGCAAATATGCCTGAGCATTCCGAAAGGGTTAAAACACTATTTGCCGATCTCTTAGAACTGCAAAAAACGATGGACGATGAATTGTCATTACAAGAGATTTATGAGAAAGTGCTAAAAAAGTCCTGATAAATCTTATGCATAAAAATGGCTTGGTATTCATAGCGCTTTTATTCCTCAGTTGTAGCGGAACTGTCAAAACGAACATGGTCAACGATCGTCAGCCCAATATCTTGTTCATCCTTGTAGACGATTTGGGAAAAGAATGGGTAAGCGCTTATGGTGCTGAAGATATTGTCACACCCAATATTGATAAATTGGCCGAATCTGGCATGCAATTCAATAACGTCTATTCAATGCCCCAATGCACGCCTTCACGGGTAACCTTGTTAACGGGTCAGTATCCGTTTAGGCATGGCTGGGTTAACCATTGGGATGTTCCCCGTTGGGGCGGAGGTGCGCATTTCGACGAAACTGTGAATCCTTCCCTGGTTCAGGAAATGCGACGAGCAGGGTATAAAACTTGTGTTGCGGGCAAATGGCAGATCGATGATTTTCGGGTAGAGCCTGATGCTTTGACCAAAGCAGGTTTCGACGAATTCTGTATGTGGACCGGATACGAGGCTGGGGTAGAGGCTAGTGCAGAGCGGTATTGGAATCCTTATATTTTTACAAAGAAGGGTAGCAAGACCTATCCCGATACCTTTGGGCCCGATATTTTCCGTGATTTTATTATTGAGTTTATGAAGGAAAATAAACAAGACCCAATGTTCATGTATTACCCCATGGTCTTGACACATACTCCTCTGGTGAACACACCTGATGCATCTGCGAGCGATAACTTGGGCAAACATAAGGCCATGGTTCGCTATACCGATAAAATTGTTGGCGATTTGGTAGTGGCATTAAAACAAAATCAGCTGTTAGACAATACCGTAGTTGTTTTTACTACTGATAATGGTAGCACAAAAGGAATCACGGGAGCGTATAATGGGCAAAAGATAAATGGAGGAAAGGCGAGTACGGGGGAGGCCGGAATTTGCGAACCCTTTATTGTAAGTTGGCCAGAAAAAATAAAAGCTAATCAAAAATCGAATGCACTTATAGATTTTACCGATATACTTCCGACTTTTATTGATATTGCCGGAATAACAACTACTGATAAATGGACCCAAGGTAATGCGTCACATATAATTGATGGTAGGTCTTTTAAGAATGTACTGTTGAACGGTGACCCTGCTTCTGAACGAGAGTGGATATTGGGAATGGGAGGCGGTAACAATGCGCGCCTAACTGAAAACGGTGTTGAAAACCAATATAAGTTTAGGGATAGGGTGCTACGAAACGAAAAATATAAATTGTACATCAATTCAAATAGGGAACCGGAAAAGTTCTTCGATTTAAAATCCGACCCCTATGAAGAGAACAATATCGTAAATAGCCTTACCACGGAAGAACGAAAAACTAATTTTGAGCTTTTAATAAAGGTCGTTGAATCATTTCTGGCGGAGGATAATGACCCGCAGTACGAAATAAACCCACCTCAAGAGTGGGATGTAGAAATAACGGCCCAAAGCGGGCGTTGGAAATTATAGTTTGAAATATATTTTGGTTGATTGGTCAATAAAGTAACATTTTTCGATGCTAAGCATATAGATTTGATAACACACTATTTGTTGCTTTGTGATTTGTAAATAACATTCGCTACCAGTCCGACAATTATTAATATAATTCCCAATACACTCCACCAGTTATACAACTCACCAAGCCATAAAAAACCGATGAGACCGGTAAAAAGCACTTCTAGATATTTGAATGGAGCCACGAGATTGTTGGCCGCTATTTGAAAGGCCTTGGTCATATACAACTGTCCTATAAAACCAAAAACACCCAGACCTGATAAAAGTAGCCAATCGATGCCAATTGGATTTTTCCAATAGGGTATGGCCAATAACCCACCGAATACTGTAGCGGTAAACATAAAATAATTGATAATCACAATGGGGTGGTCGCTCGGCCCTATTTTGGTTATCGTAATATAAACAAGTCCGCTTAAAATCGCTGCGGCTAGAATAAGGGCAAGGCCTAGGGTGTTTACATTCATGTCAAATCCTTTGAGGACGAGTACACCGGCCAACGAAATCAAAAAGAAGACCCATTGTGGCGCCTTTATCTTTTCTTTTAAAAGGAAAATTGCAAAAATAGCCGAGAATATAGGAGCGAGATAACGTAATGACACGGCCGTTCCGGCAGACAGATATTTTAAAGACATAAAGAACAAAGTCATCGAAGCAGTTCCGATGAGCGCCCTAAGTACCAATAATTTTTTTTCATTTCCGAGTACTGGGATTTTTAAACGGTATAAAATACCCATAGTTAGTATAAAAGAGCCAAAGCCACGAAAAAAAACGATTTCATATACATTGTACTGCGCCAATTGTTTTACCAAAATATTCATTGAGGTAAAGGCGAATGCACTTATAATCATGTAAATTAGAACTTTTCTAATTGTCATTTATCCGTTTAAAAAAGTGGCATTATCGAACCGATTCGAATGGTAAAAAAAATCCAACCCGGTTTTACGGGTTGGATGGAGTTACTTCTTGTTAAAAAAGAACGAGCTCGGAGGCTACACTCTAGGTAGGTCACCTTCACCTTTTAGGGGTAGTTCTGATTCACCCATAAGATAGGTGTCTACATGATAGGCCGCTTGGCGCCCTTCAGAAATTGCCCATACAATAAGGGATTGTCCTCTACGTTGATCTCCCGCGGCAAAAACACCGGGCACATTGGTTTTGTAATCTGCCTCGCTGGCTTTAATGTTGGTTCTGCCGTCGGCCTTTAAACCTAACTGCTCTGCAATGGTCATTTCAGAACCTGTGAATCCTAAAGCTAGCAAAGCCAATTCGCATTTCCACTCTTTTTCGGTTCCTTCGACTTCTTTTAATTGTGGCCTTTGACCAGATGTTTTAATCCATTCGACTTCGGCAGTAACCAACCCTGTTAGGTTGCCATCTTTGTCACCAACAAATCGTTTTGTTGAGATGCTGAAAAAACGTTCTGCACCTTCTTTATGCGATGAACTAGTGCGCAATCGCATGGGCCAAAACGGCCAAGGTTGACCTTCCGGACGTTCGGTTGTAGCCATGGGCATAATCTCAAAATTGGAAACCGACTTGGCGCCATGTCTGAAAGACGTTCCGATACAATCAGAACCTGTGTCGCCACCGCCAATTACGATTACGTTTTTACCGGTTGCCATTATTTCATTTTCGAATTTTTTTACGCCATCAACTCGTCTGTTATTCTGCGGTAAAAAATCCATCGCTTGAACCACACCTTTTAAATCGGCACCTTCAATGGGTAAATTCCTACGAATGGTTGCACCGCCACAAAGCACAATAGCATCAAAATCATTTTTTAGTTCATCTGCTCTTACGTCTTTTCCAACGTTTATACCACATTTGAATTCAATACCTTCTTCTTCTAAAACTTTCAATCTTCGGTCGATTACTGTCTTCTCCATTTTAAAATCGGGAATACCATAGCGTAAAAGTCCACCCGGTTTTTCATCCCGCTCAAAAACGGTAACGGTATGACCGGCTCTATTTAATTGCTGTGCCGCTGCGAGACCGGCTGGCCCAGAACCGACTACGGCTATTTTTTTACCTGTTCTTTTTTCAGGGGGCTCGGCAACGACCCATCCCTTTTTAAAGGCGGTCTCCACAATGTTCTTTTCTATATTTTCTATGGTCACGGGGTCTTCGTTGATTCCCAGAACACAGGCTTCCTCACAGGGTGCAGGACACAACCTTCCCGTAAATTCGGGAAAATTATTGGTAGCATGTAAAATATCAGAAGCTTTATCCCATTTTCCACGATATACTGCATCGTTAAAATCGGGAATAAGATTTCCTAACGGACATCCACTATGACAAAACGGAATGCCGCAGTCCATACACCTAGCACCCTGATTTTTAAGTTCTTTTTCCTGTAAGGGTTTGGTAAACTCCTTATAATTTTTAACGCGCTCCTCTACGGGGGCGTACTCTTCTACCTTTCTATCGAATTCCAAAAATCCTGTAATCTTTCCCATTTCTCGATTTTAAATAGTTTCTAATTTTTCTCTTTCCATACGCAATAAAGCTTGCTTGTATTCTTCTGGAAAGACTTTTACAAATTTAGGCAGACATGTTTCCCATTTTTCTAAAATACGTTGCGCTAACGGACTTAAGGTAGAATTATAGTGGCTTTCGATTAGGTCTTTTAGTTCTTTGACGTCATTGTCTTCCGTAACATCCAACAAATTCAAGGCTTCGTTATTACACTTTTTCCGAAAGGTATTTTTCTCGTCAAAAACATAGGCGATACCGCCACTCATTCCCGCACCGAAATTTCTTCCAACCTCGCCTAAAATCACGGCGATACCTCCGGTCATATATTCGCAACCGTGGTCTCCTATACCTTCAACGACCGCTTTCGCACCTGAATTACGTACACAAAAACGCTCGCCAGCCTTACCGTTGATATACGCTCTACCCGCAGTAGCGCCATATAAGGTAACATTGCCGGTAATCACATTGTCTTCTGGTACAATTGTCGATCCGTCGGGTACTTTAATGACCAACTTGGCACCCGAGAGCCCTTTTCCGAGGTAATCGTTCGTATTGCCATTTACGGTCATGGTCAGACCCCGTGTGGCAAATGCCCCGAAACTTTGGCCGGCCGATCCGGTAAAGTTCAGTTTCAGAGTGTTTATGGGTAAACCTTTCGCGCCATAGATCTTTGAGATTTCGTTACTAATAATAGCACCTACTGCTCGATCCGTATTTTTAATCGGGAAATCAAGCGTCAATTTTTCCTTTCGGAACAAAGACGGATTCGCCTTGGCAATGATTTCAAACTCTATCGATTTATCGATATTATGTTTTTGTTTCTGGGTATTGTAGAATTTGGTTCCGACAGGAACATCAACTTGATATAAAATAGGGGTAAGGTCGATTCCGTTGGCCTTATAATGATCAAGAGCCTTCTTACGGTCGAGCTTTTGAACCTGGCCGACCATCTCATTGACTGTTCTAAACCCGAGCTGCGCCATAATTCCCCTTAGTTCTTGTGCCACGAAATACATATAGTTGACTACATGCTCAGGTTTTCCCTTGAATTTTTTTCGTAGTTCGGGGTTCTGGGTGGCAATTCCGACAGGGCAGGTATTCAAATGGCAAACACGCATCATTATACAGCCCGAAGCTACTAAAGGCGCAGTTGCAAAACCGAATTCTTCGGCGCCTAGCAAACAAGCTACGGCAACATCACGACCGGTTTTCAACTGCCCGTCGCACTCAAGGACAATGCGATTACGAAGGTCGTTCATAACCAAAGTCTGCTGTGCCTCCGCGATACCGAGTTCCCAAGGGAGACCGGCATGTTTTAATGATGTCAACGGGGAAGCCCCTGTTCCGCCATCAAAACCGGAAATCAGAATAACATCTGCTTTTGCTTTCGATACACCTGCAGCAACGGTACCAACCCCTACTTCAGATACCAATTTTACATTGATACGCGCTTTTCGGTTGGCCGATTTCAAATCATAGATTAACTGTGATAAATCTTCGATGGAATAAATATCATGGTGTGGTGGGGGTGAAATTAGCCCCACATACGGAGTCGAATTTCTCGTCTTTGCAATGGCGGGGTTTACTTTAGGGCCCGGCAATTGGCCACCTTCACCTGGTTTGGCACCTTGTGCCATTTTTATCTGTATTTCTTGTGCGTTGGTCAAAAAGTCGGAAGTAACCCCAAAACGGCCAGAAGCCACTTGTTTAATGGCACTGTTTCGCCAGTCGCCGGTTGCATTTTTATAAAACCTATCGGCGTCTTCGCCACCTTCTCCGGAATTACTCTTTCCGCCAATTCGGTTCATCGCGATGGCCAAATTCTCATGCGCTTCTTTACTAATAGAACCGTAAGACATGGCTCCTGTTTTGAAACGTTTTACAATTTCTGTCCATGGTTCTACCTCTTCTAAAGGAATAGGGTCATAATTCGAAAATTCGAACAAGCCGCGAATAGTCATTAGGTTTTTCGACTGCTCGTTGACCATTGCCGCGAATTCCTTGTAGGTATCCGGCTCATTACCGCGTACCGCTTTTTGAAGCTTCGCAATCGATAAAGGATTGAACATATGTTTCTCACCATCTCTTCTCCAACGGTATTCCCCGCCGATTTCTAAATCAAGGGTAGCCGCCACTTCTTTTTTGGTAAAGGCATTTTGATGTCGTTTGGCAACTTCTTTTTCAATTTGATACAACCCTATACCTTGAATACGGGTCGGGGTATTTGGAAAATATTTCTCTACAACCTTGGTGTTAATTCCTATACATTCGAAAAGTTGTGAACCGCGATATGAGTTTAAGGTAGATATGCCTATCTTGTTCATTACCTTAAGAATGCCTTTGCCGACTGCCTTGTTGTAGTTTTCAACAGCTTCTTCAAAAGTGAAATCTGTAATATCGTGTTCCTCTATCTGTTCCGCGATAATCTCGTTTACCAAGTAGGGGTTTATCGCACTTGCACCGAAACCGAAGAGAAGACAAAAATGATGTACCTCCCTCGGCTCTGCTGATTCTATAATGATGCTTAGCTTGTTTCTTTTGCCTAGTCGCTGTAAACCGGCGTTTACATATGAACAGGCCAACAAGGCGGGTATCGGGGCTTGTGATTTATCAACACCTCTATCGGATAGAATGATAATGTTGGTGCCCTCGTCTATAGCTTTTGATGCTTGCTTTACAATAGATTCCAAAGCATCTTCAAGGCCATTGTATCCTTTTTCGATTTCGTATAAGGTCGGAATTGAAACTACTTTATAATCAGGACTAACATCATAATTTTTAATCTTATCCAAATCTTCTTTCGAAATCACCGGATTCTGTATTTTCAGCTTACGGCAATGCAATTCTGAAAATTCAAAAATATTCTGATCACTGCCCAAGGTAAGGCTGATGTCGGTAATCAGTTCTTCACGGATACCATCTAAAGGTGGATTCGTCACCTGTGCGAACAATTGTTTAAAATAGTTGTAAATCAATTGAGGCCTTTCTGAAAGTACTGCAATAGGAGTGTCCGATCCCATAGAACCGATTGGTTCTTTGGCATTCTTGCTCATAGGAAGGATAATCGTATTAATATCTTCGAGGGTATAACCGAAAACCGATTTTCGCTTTTCCAAAGTGGCTTCCCCCAAGAAAAGAGGGCAGTCGTTATAGGGGATATCTTTTAGATGAACCAAGTTGTCATTTAACCATTTTTTATAAGGATGACGTTGTGCAATTTCTTCCTTAATTTCCTCATCATTTATAATACGGCCTTCCTCCATGTTTACCAAGAACATTTTCCCAGGTTCTAATCTTCCATGGAATTCAACGTTTTCCGGGGCTATTTCTAATACGCCCGTTTCCGACGACATAATCACATAATCGTTTTTGGTAACGGTGTAACGCGAAGGTCTTAGGCCGTTACGATCCAATACGGCTCCGATATAATTACCATCGGTGAAGGGAATCGATGCAGGTCCGTCCCAAGGTTCCATCATGCACGAATGGTATTCGTAGAAAGCTCTTTTGGCTTCCGACATATCGGCATTTTTTTCCCAAGCCTCAGGCACCAATATCATCATCACTTCGGGCAGTGACCGACCTGTCATTAGAAGTAGTTCCACCACCATATCCATTGTGGCAGAATCTGATTTTCCAGGCAATATTATTGGAAGGATATTTTTGATTTCGTCACCGAACCAATCACTTTCCAAAAGTTCTTCACGTGAGCGCATTCGCGAAACATTACCTCGTAGGGTATTGATTTCGCCGTTGTGGCACATATATCGGAAAGGTTGTGCCAAATCCCAAGTTGGGAAGGTGTTTGTCGAAAAGCGCTGGTGTACTAACGATAATCGCGTCACTACCCGAGGATCCATCAAGTCTTTGTAATACAGACTGATATCCTTAGGCATTAATAGACCTTTGAAAATTATGATTTTTGTCGAAAGGCTGGGCAAGTAAAAGAACTTGCTCTCTGAAAGCTTTGATTTGATAACGGCATGCTCGGTAACCTTTCTGGCGATAAAGAGTTTCAGATTAAAATTGAAATAATCTTGCTCATCGTTTTCTTTGGCGATAAAAATTTGCTTAACAAATGGCTCTGTTTCCATGGCTATGCGGCCAGGAATAGAACGGTTTACCGGTACGTCTCGCCAGCCCAAAAGTTGTAATCCTTGTTTTTTAACATTCTCTTCAAAAGTCGAGATACAAAAATTACGCTGATTTTCTTTCTGGGGCAGAAATACGTTACTAACTGCATACTCTCCTGGATCAGGAAGTTCAAATTTACATACGGCCGTAAAAAAATCGTGGGGAATATCGATAAGTATCCCTGCACCGTCACCTGTTTTTCCATCAGCACTAACAGCGCCCCGGTGCTCTAATTTATCTAATATCTCCAATGCCTTATGGATAATATCGTTCGATTTCTTTCCTTTGAGGCTACATATAAATCCTGCGCCACAGTTATCATGTTCAAATTCCGGCAGGTATAACCCTTGCTTCTTCAACGTCCTCATAAGTTATGGTATTTATTCAAAAATAGCATTATCGATAAATTATCAATAACAATTTCTTATAAAATCAAATAAAAATTCAACGTTTGGAATTAAACGTTAAAAAATACTCAAATATGGATTTTTGGTAGGGTCATTTTATCAGAATGATAAATTTAATCTTTTTGATACAATCTTGAAAGCTTTTTAAGGGGTGGGTTGATAAAAATTAGGTGTTTTTCACAAACACCCCCTGCATTTTTACCATTACAACATTTCTACCCTTGTTTCGGCACTTTTACTCCCTTGAAACGTTGGGGTGTATTTAGTAACAAAAGGTTAAAATTATATTAGTTTCTTAAAATACTTCTTGAAATCACTATTTTTTGTATCTCTGAAGTGCCCTCATAAATTTGGGTAATCTTGGCATCGCGCATCAAACGTTCTACATGATAGTCTTTAACAAACCCATTACCACCATGAATCTGAACGGCCTCTATTGTCGTATCCATTGCGACCTGTGAGGCGTATAATTTGGCCATGGCCCCAGAAAGGTCATAGTTGAGTCCTTGGTCTTTTTCCCAAGCCGCTTTGTAGACCAAATGTCGTGCGGCTTCAATTTGGGTATACATGTCTGCTAGTTTAAAGGCAATGGCTTGGTGGTTTGAAATTTCGGTACCGAATGCTTTTCTTTCCTTAGCGTATTTTAAAGCGAGTTCATAGGCCCCTGCGGCTATGCCCAATGCTTGCGCTGCTATTCCGATACGGCCGCCGGCCAACGTTTTCATCGCGAATTTGAATCCGAAACCGTCTTCACCGATACGGTTTTCCTTGGGTACTTTTACATCGTTAAAGTTTAAGGAATGTGTATCGCTTCCGCGGATACCCAATTTATTTTCCTTCGGACCGATTTCGAAACCCGGCATTCCTTTTTCAACAATCAAGACGTTGATGCCTTTATGACCCTTTTCCCTGTCAGTTTGAGCAATGACGAGATATACTTCAGCAGAACTTCCGTTGGTTATCCAGTTTTTTGTCCCGTTGATAACATAATGATCGCCCTTATCAATTGCCGTGGTCTTTTGTGAGGTGGCGTCACTGCCTGCTTCTGGTTCGGAGAGACAAAAGGCCCCAATGATTTCCCCAGAGGCCAAACGGGTTAGGTATTTTTGCTTTTGCTCTTCGTTGCCAAAGGTTTCTAGGCCCCAACAGACTAACGAATTGTTTACGGATACCACTACGGAGGCCGAGGCGTCTATTTTTGAAAGTTCTTCCATGGCGATGACATAGGATAGCGTGTCCATACCACTACCATTATATTTAGGGTCTGTCATCATTCCCATAAAACCGAGCTCTCCCAGTTTTTTGATTTGTTCTTTTGGGAATTTTTGCGCATCATCTCTTTCGATAACACCCGGCAACAGTTCATTTTGAGCGAAATCGCGCGCCGCTTGTTGTATCATCCAATGCTCTTCCGATAGTGAAAAATCCATATCAATTCGAATTAGTGACTTATCTACAAATATAAGGGTAAGCCGTAATACTTTTGGAACTTTAGATGTTGATTTTAATGGGTTTATTTTAGAACTGAATTAGTGAAAAACGCTTATTACGATTTCAAATTTTTATATTTGTTCAGTCAACTATTTCAATTGATTAAAAAGTAAAATTATGAGGCAGCATTAGCTCCCACAGGCGTTAAGTACAATTGCAATTTTCCGACGGAAGATTAATAAATGTCGCATAATTTTAAATAAATTTCAATGAAAGAATTACTAAGTGCCTACGAAAACAAGCAACCCGAAATTGTCTTTAACTGGAAAGACCCTGAGACTGAAGCCGAAGGCTGGACGGTTATCAACTCTCTAAGAGGAGGGGCAGCAGGAGGTGGAACACGAATGCGGGAAGGTCTTGATATGAACGAGGTGCTATCTCTTGCTAAAACGATGGAGGTAAAGTTTACTGTTTCTGGCCCACCAATCGGCGGCGCGAAATCGGGAATCAATTTCAACCCCAATGACCCAAGAAAAAAAGGAGTTTTAGAACGTTGGTACCATGCTGTTTCGCCTTTGCTGAAGAGCTACTACGGTACGGGAGGTGATCTTAATGTTGACGAAATTCATGAGGTAATTCCTATTACCGAAGATGCAGGGGTTTGGCATCCACAAGAAGGTGTTTTCAATGGTCACTTTAGACCAACAGAAGCGGATAAGATTAATCGCATCGGCCAACTACGACTGGGTGTGATAAAAGCGATAGAACATAGTGCATATTCTCCAGATACATCTCGAAAGTATACCATAGCTGATATGATTACGGGTTTTGGTGTTGCCGAAGCCGTTCGCCACTACTATGACATTTATGGTGGCAACGTCATGGGCAAACGGGCCATTATTCAGGGTTTTGGTAATGTCGGCGGTGCAGCGGCCTACTATCTTGCCCAAATGGGAGCAAAAATCGTTGGGATTTTAGACAGGGCGGGAGGCGTAATCAAGGAAAATGGATTCACTTTTGAAGAGGTCAAGACTTTTTTCTTGAATAAAAAAGGAAATAATCTTTTGGCCTCTGCCGACGAAATGATACCTTTTGATGAAATCAATGAGCGCATTTGGAGTCTGCCTACGGAGATTTTTGCTCCCTGTGCAGCTTCCCGTTTGATTACGAAAGAACAAATAGGAACCATGATTGATACCGGATTAGAAGTAATCTCATGTGGTGCGAACGTACCCTTTGCGGACAAAGAAATTTTTTTCGGGCCTATTATGGAGTACACTGATGAAAGGGTAAGTTTGATTCCTGATTTCGTTTCTAATTGTGGCATGGCTCGTGTCTTTGCTTATTTTATGGAAAAAAGAGTCGGTATAGATGATGAATTAATATTTAATGATACTTCCGATACCATTAGAAAGGCAATTTTGAATATCTTTAAAAAAAATCCATCAAAAAAAAATATAAGTAGAACAGGATTTGAAATCGCATTGAAACAATTAATATAAAACCAATCGAATATGGAAACCATTATCATCATTGTATTTGTTGTGGGTTATCTGGCGATAACCATGGAACACAACCTGAAAATCGACAAACTTATACCTGCACTGGCAATGATGGCCATACTGTGGGCCATAATTGCCTTGGCCCATATGGATGTTTTTGAAGTAAATACCGCGTTAAAAGAGCTCGAGCCTACTCATATCGATGAGATTTTATTACACCATTTGGGCAAGACTGCCGAGATATTGGTTTTTCTATTAGGTGCAATGACCATAGTGGAAATAATCGATTATTTCGATGGTTTTGCCACCATAAAAGGTTACATAAAGACCAAGAGCAAACGTAAATTATTGTGGTTGTTCTCTATTTTGGCGTTTATACTTTCCGCTATAATAGATAACTTGACCGCTACAATCGTTCTCGTTACAATCTTACAGAAAGTTATTAAGGAAAGGGATACGCGACTTTGGTTTGCGGGTATGATAATAATAGCTGCAAATGCAGGTGGCGCTTGGTCTCCAATCGGTGATGTGACCACTACCATGCTGTGGATCGGAAACAAAGTTACCGCTACTGTACTTATCGAACATGTACTACTACCTTCCATTGTTTGTATGGTGGTGCCAGTGCTTTTTGCCAGCAGATACAAAGCTTTTAAGGGCAACATTAGTGAAGATGTTGATACTTTGGAAGAACCAAAATCAAGATTTGGGGCGACGATGCTTTATTTAGGCCTTGGCGCTATAGTATTTGTGCCTTTTTTCAAGACGATTACACATTTGCCTCCTTATGTAGGGATGATGCTGTCTTTGGCAGTTGTCGCTACATTTGCCGAGCTTTACAGTAGTACTAAATTCAGTATTTCGTCTTTAGATGGTGAAGGTCACGATACTGTGGGCCATCATAGCCCTGTTCATGCTTCCTTGTCGAAAATAGAATTGCCCAGTATCTTATTTTTCTTAGGGATATTATTGGCTGTAGCTGCCTTGGAATCTTTGGGAATGCTTTTTCATTTCGCTGGAAGCCTTGAAAATAATTTACCTATGCTAGGTACAGAATCTCAAGGGGAACTAGTATCCGATTTAGTAGTACTTATTTTAGGTGTCGGCTCGGCAGTCATAGATAATGTGCCATTAGTGGCTGCCAGTATGGGTATGTTCTCTGTGCCTATCGATGACCCTGTTTGGCATTTTATTGCATATTCGGCCGGTACAGGAGGCAGTATGTTGATTATCGGCTCTGCTGCAGGTGTAGTGGCCATGGGAATGGAAAAAATCGATTTCTTTTGGTACCTCAAAAAAATTGCATGGCTCGCATTCCTTGGATTCATTGGTGGTGCGATAGCTTTTGTTTTAATTCGAAATTTTGTCTTGCACGGATAATTTAATCGATAAAATACCGTTATAGAGGCAACTCTAATACTTAGAATTTTATGATGTTATTTCAAGATATGGCGCAGGACCCTGCAATAGGGGATGTTATGTCAGAAGAGAAGACCCTATCCGTAATGGATTTAATTTTTAGCGGTGGTACCGGTAGCATACTGATTATTTCAGTGCTTTTTATTATGCTGTTCGTTGCGTTGTACATCTATTTTGAACGAATTTTTGCTATTAAGGCTGCTTCAAAGATCGACAGTAATTTCATGAACCAAATTCGCGATCATGTGACCAATGGTAAGTTGGAAGCTGCCAAGTTATTATGTGCCCAGACGGATTCGCCTGTGGCAAGATTGACGGAAAAAGGGGTTTCCCGTATCGGAAAACCGCTTGATGATATTAACACGGCCATAGAGAACGCTGGTACGTTGGAGGTATATAAATTAGAAAAAAACGTTAGTGTCTTGGCCACGGTTGCTGGTGCAGCCCCCATGATAGGATTCTTAGGAACCGTTATTGGTATGATTTTGGCTTTCCATGAAATGGCCACTAGTGGTGGGCAGGCTGAAATGGGATCTTTGGCATCAGGTATTTACACTGCGATGACAACTACCGTGGCAGGTCTTATAGTTGGTATTATTGCATATATCGGCTACAATCACTTGGTCAACCGAACCGATAAGGTCGTACATAAAATGGAGGCCAATGCGGTCGAGTTTCTCGATTTATTGAACGAACCTTTATAATTCGAACTCTATGAAGTTAAAGGGAAGAAATAAGGTCAGCCCAGATTTTAGCATGTCTTCAATGACGGATATCGTATTCCTGTTGTTGATTTTCTTTATGCTGACGGCTAACTCGCCCAACGCTTTGGATTTATTATTGCCAAAAGCAAAGGGTAAATCGACCAATACACAAAATGTATCCGTTAGTATTGATAAGAACCTACAGTACTTTGTCAATAATGAACGGATCAATGGAGAATACATAGAAATTGAACTAAAAAAGGCACTTCAAGGACAAGATAAACCCACGATTATTTTAAGGGCGGAAGAAAGCGTCGCCATCAAAGAGGCGGTCAACGTTATGGATATCGCCAACCGAAATAGTTATAAGGTGATTCTGGCCGTGCGACCAAATTAATGTCATTCTTAGACACGAGACACAAGAAAAAATCGTTCACACTTACCACTTTTCTACTAAGTGTGCTCTTGCTTGTATTATTCTATATAGGTCTTACTTACATGGACCCACCTGAGGAAAACGGAATCTCTGTTAACTTTGGAACGATGGATTTCGGAAGCGGGAACGTTCAGCCCAAAGAAAAAATACGCTCTGAACCTTTAGATACGCCTCCAGTGGAACCCACTGAACAAGAAGAGGTCGTAGAGGAAGTGGTGGAAGAGGTGGTTGAAGAAGAAGTTCCGGAGGAAGTTGTGGCCGAAGAAGCCCAGGCCGAGAAAGTACTGACGCAAGAGAATGAAGAAGCTATCAAAATAAAAAAGGAGCAAGAGGCCAAACGCAAAGCGGAAGAGGCTGAGCGGGTGGCAAAGAAAAAGGCCGAAGACGCTGAGAAAAAGAAAAAAGCGGAAGCCGCCAAAATAGCCCAACAGAAAAAAGCTGCAGAGGAAAAGGCCCGTAAAGAACAAGAGGCCAAAAAGAAAAAATTAGATGAACTTATCGGAGGTATCAGCAAGTCAGATGGAAATGCCACTGGTAGTGAGGGCGATGACAATAGATCGGGTGATAAAGGGCAGCCTGATGGAGATCCCTATGCTACCAGTTACTACGGCAGCCCCGGTTCGGGAAGTGGTACAGGCGGCTATGGTTTGAATGGCCGTTCTTTGGTCAGCAAAGGTCAGGTAAAGCAAGAATGCAATGAAGAGGGCAGAGTAGTCGTTAAGATTATTGTGGACCGTAATGGTAACGTAGTAAGTGCTACCCCAGGCGTAAAAGGAACGACCAATAACAGCCCTTGTTTATTGGATCCCGCTAAAAAGACTGCTTTCAAGCATAAATGGAATCTAGATTCCAATGCGCCAAGCCAACAAGTCGGGTTTGTTGTGGTCAACTTCAAATTGGGAGAGTGACCTATCCCGAAACTATAGATTGGATGTTTGCACAACTTCCAATGTACCAACAAAAAGGAAAAAAGGCCTACAATGCCAAACTTGACGGCATTCAAAAGTTTGCAGCTCATCTAAATCATCCCGAAACTAAATTCAGAAGTATACACGTTGCGGGTACTAACGGAAAAGGGTCAAGTAGTCATATGTTGGCCTCTATTCTACAAGAAGCCGGTTACAAAGTGGGCCTATACACTTCCCCACATTTAAGGGATTTTCGTGAGCGTATCCGAATAAACGGAGAAGCTGTCAATGAAAGTTTTGTTGTTAGTTTTATCAAAGAAAACATACCTTTTTTTGAAGAACACCAATTATCCTTTTTTGAAATGACAGTGGGTATGGCATTCGATTATTTTGCGCAAGAAAACGTTGATATTGCTGTTATTGAAGTAGGATTGGGCGGCCGATTAGATTCGACCAACATTATCGTTCCCGAAGTTGCCTTGATTACCAATATTGGAATGGACCATGTCGATATGCTCGGTGATACATTAGAAAAGATTGCTTTTGAGAAGGCTGGAATTATCAAAGAAAACGTTTCCGTGGTTATCAGTGAATTTCAAAAGCAAACAGCTGAGGTCTTCGAAACTGTGGCCAAATCAAAAAATGCCGAACTGATTTTTGCCGAAAAGGAAATTCAAAAAGAGTATCGAACATCGTTGTTGGGAAACTACCAATCTAAAAATATAAAAGGAGTTCTGGCTGTCTTGAAAAAATTGAAAGGGTTTGGAGTAAGTGAGGGAAATAAAATTTCGGGACTTCTCAACGTTACTGAAAATACGGGATTGATGGGGCGATGGCAGGTATTACTAGAGTACCCCAAAGTAGTATGTGATACAGCACACAATAGGGAGGGTTTGTCCTTGGTACTCGACCAGATTCGACAGCAAGAATTTGAAAAGTTACATATTGTTCTTGGTTTTGTTGCAGATAAAAATCTTGATGCCCTATTACCGTTATTCCCTAAAAAAGCTGAATATTACTTCTGTAGGCCCAATATTCAAAGAGGTCTTGAGGTTTCTGTTTTAGCTGAGAAGGCGGCCGAACATAAGTTGAAAGGAGAAGCCTATTCGTCCGTAGATGTGGCGTATAAATCCGCATTAGGAAAAGCAAATTCAGCTGATTTTATCTTTATTGGGGGTAGTACATTTACTGTTGCCGAAGTGGTATGAATTTTTATGGTTTTTCTTTTGGAGTAACTAAAAGAGTTCTA
>Ga0316189_10001889_pt1 | contig 20723 bp, 23 predicted proteins | sample LowCovwburrow_MG_FD_204930 | JGI IMG/M metagenome (GOLD analysis project Ga0316189, IMG submission 204930) | Coastal sediment microbial communities from Maine, United States - Lowes Cove worm burrow | ecosystem: Environmental > Aquatic > Marine > Coastal > Sediment | place: USA: Maine... | reverse complement strand
TAGCGCTCGTCGCCGAGCCAGGTTGTCTCAGGACCCCAGTAGATGTCTTCTTCCGGTTCCCAGACGTCTTCGCGTCCGCCGGCAAATCCGAAGGTCTTGAAGCCCATGGATTCAAGCGCGCAGTTGCCGGTCAGGACCATCAGGTCAGCCCAGGAGATTTTCTTGCCGTACTTCTGCTTGATCGGCCATAGCAGGGCGCGGGCCTTGTCCAGGTTGCCATTGTCCGGCCAGCTGTTCAGCGGCGCAAAGCGCTGTGAACCGGAAGACGCACCGCCACGGCCGTCATAGGTCCGGTAGGTACCTGCGCTGTGCCATGCCATGCGGATAAAGAACGGCCCGTAATGGCCATAGTCGGCAGGCCACCACTCCTGAGAGTCGGTCATCAGTGCTACGATGTCCTGCTTGACGGCGGCCAGGTCGAGGCTCTTGAACTCTTCGGCATAATTGAATGCCTCGCCCATGGGATCGATCTTCTCGGAGTTCTGGTGCAGGATCTTCAGGTTCAACTGGTTCGGCCACCAATGCTGGTTGGCGGTGCTGCCGGTTGCCTTCTGGGCATTGGATCCGCTCATTACGGGGCACTTGCTGGCGCTCATATCGTTCATTTTTGTCTCCGATCTTAGTGTGTTTTTCTGTTCCGTTGACGCTGGTGGTGGATGCTTCGGAAAGTCATCCTGGTTTTCGCGGCCCGGGTTGTGACAAAGGGGTGGAAGGGTGAAATGTCCTGATCGCCGTCTGCCTGCCTGCAAGCTGGATATCCAGTAGCAAAATCGCGCCGGTCCGTTGGCATTCTGACTGCTCGATATGTTGCGACCGTCGCGCTGTCGGCGGTTTCCTGCCGGGCTCTTTAGGACGTTTGTTCCTCCCTGTCTTTGTTGCGCGTATTATAGCAAAATCCCATCATTAGTTGAAATCGTATTTACTGATCGTAGCGATTAGAACATCTTATTTTTTGGGTTGGTGCCTCAGCGGCTTCGCCAAGCGAGTTGTTGGCCCTGCGTGGCCGTAGTGCACACATGGTCGAAGCTTGTGCGATCTCTCGGCCGGCATTGTTGATGCAGATCAAGGAATTGCCGGAACTGCTGGACCAAACCGGCAGTTGCTGCAATTCAACAACGTGCAAGAAGATATTCTCGCACATGAAATTCGCCCGTTTCAGCATCTTCACCGCCATGAACCGAAACACTGCCATTTCACAGGTGTGTGACGCCGTTTCTGAATCGCGCGGCTGGATTGTTGACCAGTCATTTCTTCAAACATTTCAGCGACCATAAATTTCGAGTTGCCGTCGCATTCGCTTCAGATGTTTCAGCAATCCTTGCAGGAGACAGACTTGAAGGCGCATGTTGAAGGAGAGTTTCCTGCAGCTGAGTCTGCTGATGTGCGCGGAACGGTCGCCTTAACGTTTTCCCATGATGAATCCGACTTGAAGAGGGACGTTCCCCCGTTCGGTTGAAACTTTGTTCTTCTTTTGCCAACCTGTTTGGCGGTATCAGCAGGCAGTCGTCATGGGACCCGCAGATTTTCACATTTGCCTGCAACCCAAAACAGATACCGCTTGTTTGAGAAGCCTGATCTCTTCAGGGCAGTTTGACGCCCATGCTTTCCCGTAGCTGCGGCACCATGAAGTCAACGAATGCCCTGACCTTGGCCGATACCAGGCGGCCTTCCTGATGCACGACATGAACCGGTTGTGGCGGCATTTCAAAAGCGTCGAGTACGACCTGCAATCGCCCATCCGCCAGGTAAGGCGCTACCTGATAGGACAGCAGGCGCGAAACCCCGCCGCCGCGAACGGCCAGTTCGATTGCCGCGTCGTTGGTGTTCATGCGCACACGCGGTGCCAGCCGGACCGATATCGGTTTGCCGTTATGCTGGAATTTCCAGTCGTCGCCGGGATTGGTGCCGGTAGCCTGGATGATCTGGTGACTGGCAAGACCCTCCGGCAATGTCGGCAAGCCGTGCCTGGCAATGTAGTCGGGTGAGGCGACCATCACCTGGCGCACTGTCGCGCAGCGCACTGCCACCAAGGATGAATCCGGCAAGGCCCCAATCCGGATCGCCACATCCTGTCCTTCATCGACCAGATTGACCACCCGGTCGACAAACAGCGTGCGTGCGCTGAGTTGCGGGTGCAGGTCTAAAAAGTCGCCCAACAAGGGTGTGACATACATCCGCCCGAACAGGACCGGCGCTGTGACATGCAGTTCACCGCGTGGGGCTGCATGGGCACCGACAGCGGCGTCTTGCGCTTCTTCGAGGTCCAGCAGAATACGCCTGGCATCTTCCAGGAACCGCTGGCCGTTTTCCGTCAGGCGAACCGAGCGGGTGGTGCGCACCAGTAATGGCGTACCGAGGTCTTCTTCGAGCATGGAAACGGCGCGCGTGACCGCGGGCGGTGACATGTTCAGGCTGCGCGCTGCAGCGGCAAAACCCCGCTTGTCAGCGACTGATATGAACACCTGGATGGCGCGAAACTTGTCCATATATTATTCCATTTATCGGAATAGATAATTCAATATTACACCAATTCTAAATTTTTTTGAAACGGACTATTTCTCAGTCACTGGACGAAAGCGAGCGATCAGATGATCGACAACCGAAAGGCGCATCATGTCACGTGCATTTGCAGAAATCAGTTTCACCCCGTCCGTTCTGGCTGTGCAGGAACAACAAGGATCAGCAGACAGCTACGCAAAGTTCCTGCACCCTGACGCTGATCGTGGCGACCGTATTGGCCCGTCCGAAGCGGAGTTCATTTCCCGGATGGACGGTTTCTTCCAGGCAACCGTATCAGAAACCGGATGGCCCTATGTGCAGTTCAGGGGTGGTCCTGCCGGTTTTCTCAAGGTGCTTGACGATACCACCATCGCTTACGCGGATTTTCGCGGCAACCGGCAGTATCTGAGTGTTGGAAACCTTGCCGAAAACGATCGCATTTCCCTGATCCTTGTTGATTACCCCAACCGCCGGCGCCTCAAGGTGTGGGGCCGGGCGCGGCTTGTCGATGCCAGGCAGGACCCGGAACTGATCGTGCAACTGAAAGACGAGGGCTATCGCGGTCTGCCGGAACGCGCGCTTGTCATCACCATCGAGGCGCTGGACTGGAACTGTCCGCAACACATTCCGCAACGACTGACACTTGAAGAACTGGAAGCGCAATTGCAGCCGGTTCGCGATGAGATTGCCCGTCTCCAGGAGCAAAACAGAGATCTGAAAATCGCGCTTGGCCAGGGCTCCTGACCAGCGTTTCGCAAACAAGCAGCACCACATGCTTCCTCAAACCAGCCCTCTAAAGGAGGACATCAAAATGCACCACTCCCTGAAATCCCTCATCGGCGCCAGTCTCCTGGCATTGTCTTTCGCCTCGCCTGTGTTGCTGCCATCACCGGCCCACGCAGTTGATGCCGCAGTCACCGTCCAGCATGAGCAGATTTCGTTTCGCTCCGAAATGATTGACGGTGTCAAGGTGGCTTACCGCGAAGCCGGTGATCCGTCGCGGCCGGCGATCCTGCTGCTGCATGGCTTTCCAACCTCGTCGCACATGTTCCGGAACCTCATCCCGCAGTTGGCGAAGAGGTATCATGTGATCGCCCCGGACTATCCCGGATTTGGCGCATCGGACATGCCGGCGGCAAAGGATTTCGATTATTCGTTTGCCAATATCGCAAGCATGATGAGCAGACTTCTCGACATCAAGAAAGTCGACCACTATTCGGTCTATCTGATGGATTACGGCGCGCCGGTCGGTTTCCGCATGTTTGCCCAACACCCTGAGCGGGTTTCAGGCTTTATCATCCAGAACGGCAATGCCTATGCGGAAGGACTGGGCGAGTTCTGGGACCCGCTCAAGGCTTACTGGGCTGATCCATCAGCGGAAAACGCCAGCAAGCTGCGCGGGTTTCTGACGCTGGACGCCACCAGATGGCAGTTCACCCACGGCACCCAAAAACCAGACCAGATCAGCCCGGACAATTACTGGCATGTGCAATACCTGCTTGATCGAAAGGGCAACCAGGAAGTGCAACTTGAACTGTTTCTGGATTACGGCACCAACGTACCAGAGTATCCGAAATGGCAGGCCCTGTTCCGCAAGCATCAGGTGCCGACCCTGCTGATGTGGGGCAAGAACGACCACATCTTCCCGGCAGCAGGTGCCCATCCCTACAAACGCGACCTGAAGAACCTGGAGTTTGAATTGCTCGACACCGGCCACTTTGCCCTCGAGGAATACGGCACCCGCATTGCCCGCCGCATGATCGGCTTTCTGGACCGCAACACGAAGTAGGCAATGCAAAAACCACCAAAAGGACAATGCGCCGACCTTGGAGGTGGCGCGTTGTCCCGCAAAGGCCTTGGAACCACCTTGCTGAATGTCTTGCAGTGATGAGGGTGACTTCTAACTCAAGAAATCTGTTTCGTTCGAAGGTGCATCACGTGCCTGTCGCACGTTCCTGGCGATTGCCCGCAGATGAGTCTCTCCTGTTCCGCAGCAACCTCCCCAGACGTTCATATGCGGGTAACGACGCGCCAGATCGCCCATCAGGCGGCCAAGTTCGACCGGGTCGCCTTCTTCAAGATGGCCAAGCTTGCACAACGCGATTTTTTCCATTTTTGAAGCATTGGGACGGAATCCGTGCAGACGGCGTACCCAGGAACCTGCTGTCAATGCCGGTTCAAACTCCACCGGATGAGAACAGTTGAGCAAGTAGGAAATTGGGGCTGCATCGGCTGCCTCAAAGTCGATGGCTTCGATTGCATCTGCCACCGTTGGACCGGATTTCAAACGTGACGAGCTGTCTACAGTGAGCGAGACAATCAACGGTACGCCGATCTTTTTCGCAGCCCTCGCGACGCCGACAGCTTCCGGGATATTGTTGAATGTGGCCGCGCAGGCGAAATCTACGTCGGCTTGTTTCAATGTCGCCAGTTGGACGCCGTGGTAGTCCTCAGCCTCTTCAGCCGTGATGGTCCTGTTCAACTGGTAGGCATCACCTCGCGGACCGATGGTTCCACCTATCAGGGTACGTGGTATCTGGCCGTCATATTCGCTGGCAAGCTCGCGCAGGAACTCGATGGATTGAATGTTGGCCTGCGCCAACCCTTGCGGTGAATATCCGAGCTTGGCGCCCCAGTCCGGGCTGGCGCGATAATCGATGCCGGTCAGCAGCATCGACATGGCAAATTCCGCAGCGACATCGAGGTGGCCGCGAAACATGTCCCGCATGGCCGTCACCGCGCTTGGGTTCTCCAGCAGGGTAAACATCGCAAATTCAGGCAACTCGAAGCCATGCTTGTACATGATTTCGGTTTCGGTTCCGCCCTCGGTGAGGAACAGTTCGCCTGGATGAGGGTTTGGAAACTGTGCTTGAGGGCCCATCTCAGGCCTCTGGCGTTATGTTCTGATTGAATCGGAAAACGTTTTCCGGGTCGTATTTCGCCTTGATCTGGGCCAGTCTGGTGTAGTTGGCACCAAAAGCTTCCCGGGTGAGGTCCTCGCCATCCTCCCCATGACCGGGGAAGTTCAGATAAGCCCGTCCTTCTTGCGCATAAGGTTCCGCGGCGTTCCAGCCATCCCGCGACCAGGTGATGTTTCTGCTGTCATCGGCTTCATCCGGCCAAATGGCGTCCAGCGAATACATCCAGCCCATGGATCGGTCACCGAAGGCGGTTGCGGCAGCCGGCACCCTGGCGGTGGCACCGCCGAAGTTCCACAAGGAAGAAATCGTGTTGTCCGATGGCGCAGCTTTTGCGTTTGATATGGCCAGATCGATCATTTCATCGGAAAGATCCGACAGGTAACGCGCCTTCCAGTAGCAGCGATAATCGCCGAACGGGATAAGCGTGTCGAAAAGTTGTTGCACATCAGCGTAGTTCATCCGGCCCGAAAAATCAGTAGCCAACGGAGCAAGCTCGCTCAGGGGTTTCAACAAAGCCTCGCCCTCGGCTGCATCGCCGTTGTAGACGCAGGCGAGCGTGTAGACCCGTTTGCCCCAATACTCTTCGGGGAAGTCCTCGCCTTCGGCGGCCGTCGAGAATTCGCACAAGGAAGCCACGCGGTCACTGTTGCGTGCTACGAAGTCGCGCCAGAACCGGATAGGCTCCGGGCCCGCAGAGAGCGGATAGATCGGTGCGGCGAACATCACTTCCGGCCCCATGGGATGCAGGGCGAATTCAAATTTCACTACCACACCAAAATTGCCGCCGCCGCCGCGCAACGCCCAAAGCAGATCCGGATTTTCCGTATCGCTGCAGTGCACGAGTTCGCCATCGGCAACAACGACGTCAGCCGCCATGAGATTATCGATGCTCAGGCCATGCTGCGCGCGCATCCAGCCGATACCGCCGGACAACGTCAAACCGGCAACACCGGTGTCAGAGATCAATCCTCCGGGTGTTGCCAGGCCATAGGCCTGAGTTGCTGCATCCACATCCGCCCAGATCGCACCACCCTCAACCTCAGCGCGCCGCGCTTCCTGATCGACGCTTACCGAGCGCATCAGGGACAGGTCGATCATGATCCCGTCATCGCAGACGGCATGTCCGGCGACATTGTGCGCACCGCCACGGATCGAGACAGGCAGGCCCTGCACCCGGGCAAACTTCACTGCGCCGATTACATCTCCAACCTCCCGGCAACGTGCAATCAGTTTGGGTCGTCTGTCGATCATCGCATTCCAGACAGCGCGCGCAGCATCGTATCCCTTGTCGCCGGCGACGAAAATCTCTCCATGAAATCCGCTGCACAAGTTTTTGGTGCCTAAATTGAAGTCACTCATATGTTTTCTCCATTGCTGGTTCGTGATCAGCCTAGGAGATGGGCCAAGTTGTACCAGTGGCATAATCGTCAAAACAAAGGCATAGTGGACGTGTTATGGGGGTGAATTCGACAGTATCGAGCTAAATCAGACAATGGAGACATCGGATGCCCCGAACTGCCAGGCCTCTTATTGCGCTGCTCGTGGCGCCCGAAACATCTTCATCAGTGTTGTATGGGCTCTATGACGTTCTGGTATCGGCTGGCGCAGTTTATCTCGACATGACCACTGGCTCGCCGGGGCGTGAGTTGCTTGATGTGCAGATTGTGACTGCCGAGGGCAAGCCGTTTCACTGCGTCGCCAATGTCCCGGTGTCCCCGCACGCTTCACTTGAAGACATCGACGACCCCGACGCAATTGTTGTTTGCGACATGTATACGTCTATCCATGCTTCACCGATTGGGCGCTATCCCCGCGAGATTGCCTGGCTAAGCCGTATGCACAAGCGTGGCACGTTGATCAGTTCGGTCTGTTCCGGCTCGTTACTGCTGGCTGAGGCCGGTTTGCTGGATGGTCGTGCCGCCACGGCCCATTGGGCGTATCGTGACATGTTCCAGCGCCATTTTCCGAAAGTCCGCTTCCAGAGCGCATCGATGCTGTGTCTGGCTTCTGCCGACGACGGAGTTCTGACAGCCGGCGGCGTGAGTGCCTGGCACGATCTCGCGGTCTATCTGATCACCCGGTTCTGCGGCCAGGCCCAGGCAATCGAAACAGCCAAGGTGTTTTTGATATCCGGCCATTCAGAGGGGCAGTCGCCCTATGCCGTGATGACCCGGCCCATGGAAAACTCTGATGGCTCGATCTCTGAATGCCAAAGCTGGATTGCTGACAATTATGCTCTGGGAAATCCGGTCGAGCGCATGGTTGAACTTTCGGGGCTCAATGCGCGCACGTTTGCCCGGCGGTTCCGCGCTGCTACAGGATATGCGCCGATCGACTATGTGCAGGCGCTCCGGATCGAGGAAGCCAAGCAGATGCTGGAGAGTGAAAGTCTCGGTATTGAAGACATTGCTGCCTCGGTAGGATACGAGGACCCGGCCTCGTTCCGCAGAGTGTTCAAGCGCCGGGTTGGGTTACCACCTGCTGCCTATCGCCGAAAATTTCAACGCATTGCACAGATTGCAGCGCCTGCGGTCTGAATGTGAAATAGTCTGGACGCTTACGAAAAACGCTTGGAAAAGCAGTTTATTCAGGCGCTATCTCAACTCACTTACCAAACGGCAGCATCACTGCTGAAGTCGCCGCTGGTAAAGTGACGGGATCTGACTGTGGGTCATCGATAGATATTCGGTTACCCAATGCTCGGTTATCTACCAGATTGCGGAATGCTGCTGAGATCATGAACCCAGTCCAGTGCAGATCCGCTCCAGGCCTGCACGGTCGGCTTCAACTGATCGCGCTGGCGTATGGTACCAACACGAAGGCCGAAAAACTTTGAGCTGTCACCCGGTGTGGTGGCATGAATTCTGGTGCCGCATTCAGGGCAGAAGGCCAGCGCCCGGATGGTGCCGCTGTCGGCTGTCTTCTCGTAGACTTTCAATGTGCCCTGCAATAGCTGGAACTGCTGGTCCACAACTCCGACGACTATGCCGTACGCCGTGCCGGAATGGGTCTGGCAGTCGGTGCAATGGCAGATGGCCACCATGGAAGGGTCAATCACCGCTTCGTATCTGATGTGTCCGCACAGGCAGTTGCCGTCAATTTTCATCGGCATGCTCCGGCATTTGAAAGGACATGCTCAGAAAACCACATTGAGCATGACCAGTGAGACGATAAGGAACAGGATTGTCATGATGCCGCCGCTCTTGACGAAATCAATCACCTTGTAGCCGGCCGGTCCCATGATCAGTGCGTTGACCTGATGGGTCGGGATGATAAACGAGTTTGAGGTCGAAATCGCCACGGTCAGCGCAAACAGGGCAGGGTTGGCACCTGCCGCTGCCGCAATGGAAACAGCCAGCGGCACCAGCAGAACCGTGGCACCGACATTGGACATCACCAGCGAGAACACGGTGGCAAGGATTGCCACGCCAACCTGCAGCGACCATACTGGCCAGCCGTCAAGGATGGTCAGGATCTGCTGGGCGAGCCAGGCAGCCGTTCCGGTGTTCTGCACCGCCTGACCCAGCGGGATCAGGCCTGCCAGCAGGAACACCGTGTTCCAGCCAACCGACCGGTAGGCCTCATCAATACTCAGCACTTTCGTCAGCAACATGCCCACTGCGCCGGTCAGGAGGCACAAGGACAGGCGCACATCGGTAAACAGGATCATCGACAGCGAGAGCAAGAAGAACGCAAGCGCCCAACTGACCTTTTGCGGCCGCAGTTCTTCCTGCGGGTAATCGGAGGTGACCACGACCCAGGACCGGTCCTGCTTGAGCCTGGTCAGCATGTCCCATTTCACATGTGCAACCAGCATGTCTCCGGCCTGGAACCGGACCAGGCCGATCGCGGTCGGTTCGTGGTCTTCGGTCTCAACGTGGCTCAGGATCTCCTCGCCACGGTAAATCGCCAGCAGGCTGAGGCCGGTGGTCTTGCGCAGCAGAAGGTCACGCGGACATTTTCCGATAACGCTTGATCCCGGCGGTACCACAACTTCGGCAATACCGGCATTGGTAAGGGCGAATTCCTCACTGAACACATCCAGCTCCGGTCGCATCCGCAGATTGTATTTGCTGGCAAATCTCGCAACAACGGATTTCTTGCCAATGATTGCCAGGCGGCACGGTGCCTCGATTTCGGCGGTCAGAACCTGCACCATCGATACCTTGCCCTTGTAGTAGGTGCTGATGATGTACAGGTTGTTGTCGAGATTGATGTCGGCCAATTGCTGCCCGACCAGCGGGCTGCTGGCCGGCACATCGACCTCGAATACGTCTGCCTGAAGACCGTACACCCGCTCCAGATACTCTGACATGCCTTGGCCGGCCGACACGTTCATCTTGGTCTGGCCGCCGGGCAGCACCCAGCGCCCCAGAAGCAGGAAATACGCGATACCTGTCAGCACCAGGGCAAGGCCGATGGGCGTTACCGAAAACAGCCCGAACGGTTCCATCTTCTGCCCTGATGGCAGGTTGGCATTGGCTGTCAGGATCAGGTCGTTGAGCAGGATCAGCGGAGATGATCCGACCATCGTCATGGTACCGCCGAGGATTGCGCAAAATCCCATCGGCATCAGCAACCGGCCCGGCGCAATGCCCGTGCGGGCAGAGATACGGCTGACGACGGGGAGGAACAGCGCCGCAGCGCCGACATTCTGCAGGAAGCTCGAAATCACACCCACGGTACCGGACACGATAGGCAACACCCGTGCTTCGGTGGTGCCGCCGCGCTTCAGGATTGTGGCTGCGACCTTGTTCATGATGCCGGTCTTGTCGAGGCCCGCGCCGACAATCATCACGGCGATGATCGAGATAACGGCGTTTGACGCAAAACCGTCAAACAACCGGGTCGGGTCGGCGAGATTGTCAAGGCCGGGCACATAACTCAGAAGGCCCAGCAGAACCAGGATCACAATGGCAGCCAGGTCGATGCGGATGATTTCGGAAACAAACAGGAAGATCGTGAAGGCCAGCGTTGCAGCCACCACGCCCATCTCGAATGTGAAAGCCATCCCCTCCAAAACCAAACCCTCCTCTTGCCCGGTCAACAGGAGCGGTCAGCGAGTGCCATGCCGGAACGAAAGGAAAGCCTATCGTGTTCGCTTGAAGCTGCCCCATAGCGACTGCTGATCAGCCCGCAGATGACACTGTGCACGGCTGATCCATCTGCAACAAGGGGTTGTGCTTTCTGTCCGGTGCAACCAGACGTTTTGGTGGTCAGTGCCATGGCAGATCAAGCGTATCATCAGCCATGTTCACGTATTAACGCGGCATTAAAATCGATTGCAGTGAGCGTGTGTCGAGGACGTCCAGGAAGGCAGATCTGGCGTCCGCCATGACACCCTTCAGCCTGCATCGCGGTGAAAACACGCAACTGCATTCCTTGTCGAGCATGCACTCGACGATTGCCAGATCGGCCTCAATCTCCCGGACGACATCACCGACCATGATCTGTGATGGCTGTTTTCCGAGGCTGATGCCGCCGGTTCTGCCGCGATGTGATACCAGTATCCCGGCTTTCACAAGCTTGGCGACAATCTTCATGACGTGAGACTTTACCAACTGCAGCCGCAGGGCAATTTCCTCAACCGTGACCGGTTCTTTCTCATTGGCCAGCAGCATCAATACCCGCAGAGCGAAATCGCTTGCTTGGTTCAGGCGCATGATCTCTCCAAAAACATTCAAATAGTATGTTGCAAATAGCAAATTTCTCGCTTATAAAAAACATCGAAATTAAATGAATGTATTTAGTTTCCCAGGATGCCGGTTTCCCGGCACAGGAGGTCTGCTTGCCGTCACGCCGCTGCAGCAGGCGAGGTGATGGATGTTGATCGGTAATTTCCCAACATTGAAGGGACAACATGATGGCCATTCTGAAAGCACTCGCACATGGACTTCTTCTGCCGGGCACTCTTGTTCTGGGCTGTATGGGTATCAGCGTTGAGGAAGACGCCGGCATATTCCGGTCGTTCATAAACAGCAGCTTCTGGGGGGCGATCGCCCTTTGGATCGCACTGGCGTTTTTCGTCTGATCCAGGGATCAGATAGAATGCCGCCGGCATTTCTCAGCCGGTCTGGGTTAGGTACTGGAGGATTTTCCTTTGTCTTGCCATGCTGACTGTCCCGGCGTCTGCTGCAATAACATTCAGCTGTTCGACGAGCCTGGTTCTTAATTCGTCGGCAAAGTTGCTGATCAGGAACTCACACAGCCATTTGACCTGACCATCGGAAATTCCACAGGTCTTGAGTTTGTGCGAGACAAAGCGCAGATCATCTGCGCGAAGATTCAAGCCCGGCTTGAACAGCAATGCCAGGTACCGGCGCTTCTGCATGCTGATAGTACCGTTTTCGCCAAGTACCCAAATCAACATAATCAGTTGCAGGAACTGCTCATCATTCTCCTGCAAATCCGGAAAAATTGCATCCTGCCGATGCGCGTGATCGATTATTTCAACCAGCCTGCGTTTCTTTTTGGTCCGTCGGCGCACCCCGTTTACGGTCATTGTTTCCCTGACTACTGCTGCCCCAAGTCAACGCCGTATTCCTGGGGTTTCCCTAGATTTTTGCTGATTTGCCTTGATTGCCCGGATGATCAGGCTCGCTTGATCAGTTCTGAGCTGCGCCTCATGCCCAATGTGGCCGCCCGTCTGTCGGATTTCTGGAGCCAGTTCTGTAGCGGCAGGCTGGCGGTTTGGTTGCGGATGACATGTCGAATTCGAATGGCCTGTTCGATGCAACTGTCAAACAACAGGGCGTTTTCCGGTGCAATCAGTTCACCCTTCAGGACAAGTTGCTCCAGTTGCACAAGTTCCTGCGCGATCGCCTGGATCGCCAGTTCCTGCTCTTCCATGAAATTCAAACGTGACATGGGTGTCATGGTCGATTACGCAGCGGCAGATATCAATTGATGATATTAAAATGTTTACGGAACAAGCGTACCATATTGTAGGTGCATTGATCATCCATCGATGGTAATTTCATTTACCAATGAAGTTGTCCACGCACTCAATACCTGGTCGCTGGAAGTCTGGCCGGATTGTTACAATATTATGAAACGTGAAATGAGCAAGAAGCAACCCACTGTGCAGCGCCCGCCAAACATCATGCACGAAATGCTGCGCTCTTTCGTGACCCTTGCGAAGTTTCTCAACCTCACACATGCAGTCAACCATCTTGGCTCAACCAGGCAAACTGTGCGGCGCCATATTGAAATGCTTCAATCGCTAAGGGGAGAAAAGCTGCTTGCTTTCGTTGATCGCCAGTATCTCCTGACCGAGGCAGGTGAATTGGCATTGGTCGAAGCTGAACAAATACTCCTGCTTGACGATGCCTGGATGCGAAAGGAAGTCAGGGTGGTCGATGGTCTGACCGCAGTCCTGTACGATACCAATGCTGAGGTTCCCTATTATTCGCAGCAGCATGCCATCGACATGATCTGGAAAAACGGAACACCGCTCATACAAAAAGGGCTGCTTTGCTGGATCGAAGCCAAGGCCCAACTGGAAGCCCCCGAGTTCGATGCAGTCCGCGATTACCTCCTTGCATATCGGCGACACAACCATGAGTGGCTGTGCGTCAGCATTGGTGAAAAGTCTTCCTATGCAACCTGGTTGGGATGGTCGTGGGCAAAAAGCGCAATCGGCAAGCCTCTCGCCGACGACCCCATGGCCAGCGACGCTGACCAGTATGTGGGCCAATCATATGACAGCATCCTGCGCAGCGGCGGCCTCCGGATCGATCATGTCTATACCAGGATAGCCAGGACCCATGGCGGTGTGCCTGAACCGATCACTTACCAACGGCTCATCTTGAGGTGCATGTTTCCCAATGGTGACCATGCGCTTGTGACCCTGGTTGACAGAACCAATACTGTACAGATCGTTGATGTGAATCTTGATGATCTGCCTGCAATGGACCCTGCCATGTTATAAGCTGTGATCAGGATGGCCTAAACATGGATTGTTGACATGAACCACCCGAATCACGCCTTTTATCCTAGCAGTAGTGTCCAGATGGAGGCAGAATCGATTGTGCTTAGTAGAGACAGAAGGTCGATTGCCAAGTATATCGCCGGTGCTGAAAGCATAGTTTCAGAACTGGGTATTACAATTGAGGTCGGATCGGATTTTGACTTCTTTTGTTCGATCCCCGATTTGCAGCCTGACCGGCATGCAGTTTCCCCGATATTTGATCCGGACGAATCCTGTATTTCGGCTTCAAATGGATTTTGGCTGATCGGGCGTAATGCTGCTGGCGAGATTGTACTGACCCAGGCAATAAAATTGATTCCGGTCGGAGAAGCCGGTTTCCTCACTCATCTGACGGAAAATCTGGCTGATTACAGGCCAAAAGGCGACAGGCTCGACATTGCCAAATCGCAGGTTCACCTGACCGATCGTGCCGCCAGACTGTCGGGGGACCTGTGCTACTATGGCGAGTTATGGATCAGTAGTTCATATCGCGGCAGTTGCCTGACCGCAGTCATGCCGCGGCTGATGTTCGCGATTGCGATTGCGAAATGGTCTCCAAATGTGGTGTTCGGGGTTATGGAGCCCCTCGCAGCCTGCAAGGGCCTGGCGGCACGTGAAGGCTTCATGCATCTGGAACAGGGCGGGCTTCATTGGTGGGATCGCGTTTCTTCCGAAACGATGGAAGAATGGCTGGTCTGGACCACCAAGGACGACTTTATCTTCAATATGAGAGTGTCGCCGGAGATGCTGTCGAACCTCTATCCAAGCAGGATGGGCAAAAAGCCCGCCAAGGTGTCTGAAGTCGCCTGATTTGGCCGATTCCATCCGGGAGCTTGCCGACCTTCGTCCAGTGCAGTGTGGACAACTGCGTTTGATCGAGCCTGGGCAGAATTCACATCGCAATCACCTGGACGTGACGTGGATTGATTTCCCCTGACGGTCTGCAGGTCCCCACAATGGTCTTCGGATATCAGGAGACCATGACGTGGACAGGACGCATCTACTGCAAAGTCAACGTTCCCGATATTTCTATTCGACGGGAGCGACCTGCGCAAAACACCTGGCGGCACTTGCGCTGGTGGCATGTATTACTGTCACTTTCGGGTTAACTGCCGTGGCGCAGGAAACTGAGAGGGAACTGGATGACGGCGACAGGCCGGTTCAAACCGGTCCGATCAGACAGGCGGAAGATCCCAGCGGCCCGCGTCGGCACTTCCGCCTGAAAAACCCGGCTGTCCTGAGCGCGCAGGACGCCGAGACACTCTACAACGAGCTCAAGCCGGACATGGCAAGGCGCTATGAGCTGTCGCGTCAGCCGGGAGTTGCGAACTACCAGACATGGAAGCGTTACAGCCGGGCACCTTACCCGAGCGTGTCGCACGGAAACCGGTATCTCAACAACTACGGAAACCAGGCAGCGCAGGCCTATGGGCGGTACGAACAGGCCGGTAGGCTGCCCGTCGGCTCGATACTTGCGAAAGACAGCATGACGGTGAGCAAAGACGGCAAGGCAATGCCGGGCGCATTGTTCCTGATGGAAAAGATGCAAGCCGGCTTCAATTATGTCAGCGGCGACTGGCGTTATACCATGATCCTGCCGGATGGCAGTCTGTTCGGCACAACCAATGGTGAAGGGACGCAGCGGGTAAAGTTCTGCATTTCCTGTCATCTGGCCGTTGAACAGCAGGATCACCTGTTTTTTATCCCCGAAGAATACCGGCAAAACTGACGGCAAGACCCGGTTGTTTCGCTCTGTGCCGCTGCTATGGACACGGCTTCTCACGAGCCGGTCACCGGATTGTGATAAATCACACATCGTCCTTGTGCTGTCTTGCGTAACGTCATCCTCAACAACCGCGATATATCGCGCGCGTCAAAACCGGGTTCTTTCGCCGCCTGGGTTGGCGGCCATATCGCACAACACCGGCAGGTATACGGGCGGTCCTGCCACTAGAGGAGACTCGAAAATGACCAAGAAACTCATGACGATTGCGTTGTCCCTGGCGGTTCTCGCAGCTTTTGCTCCCGCAACTCCTTCGGCTCTTGCTGGGCCAGGCTTCAAACAAGGCGGTGGCGGCGGTGGTGGTGGCATTCCACCCGGTCCTGGCGGTTTCGCACCCGGCGGAGGCGGCGGTGGAGGCGGCGGCAATGGCGGTGGTTGGGGTGGCTGGGGCGGCGGCGGCTTCGGCATTGTCATCAATCCGGGTTCGCAGCGCTACTATGATGACGATCGCATTTCCTGCCGGACCGGCAAACGCATTGTGCGCCAATCAGGCTACCGCAGGGTTCGCGTCATCGAGTGCAGAGGCAATACCTACACCTACAGGGGCAAACGCGGATCAAGGGTCTACCGCCTGAGCGTGGACTCGCTTGACGGCATCATCGTCGGCCGTCGCCGGCTGTAACCGGCCCACCGGTTCGTTCCCGGTAAAACAACAATCTGGTGCCCTCGACCGGGTCGCGGTCGGGGGCCTGCCTGCCTGAAAACCTGCACACTTTTGCAATCATATGTAGCCGGGTTCCTTCTGGTTTTCAGTAAATAAGTGTTGTCAGTCGCCGGCCTGCAGGCCCTCAAGGGCATGGGTCACCGCCTGTCGCGTCAACCCATCGCCGTCCCTGGCGACATCCCACCCCACGGTGGTTGAGATCGCCACCAGGCGGCCCGTCGCCATCAACTGTTCCAGCGCGTGGCGCATCTCTTCTGCAGATGGTCCGCCTCGAGCCGGATAAAGGAATGCCGGAGCCTCGTCAGCGTCAATGATGTCGCTGTCGAAATGCACATAGAGCGGACCTGGCGGCAGGGTGGTTGTGTCAAGCTCATTCAGGCGTTCAATGAACTGAATTCCCGAACTCTCCACCAGCATGCGCTCGCCGGGATCGAGGTCACGCCCGTCACACAACAGCACGCGTCCATCTTCAATCGGGGCAAGTTCCACGGCCTGCATCATGCGCTGGTCGCCGCGTCCGGTGAGCATGGCGAGCGGCATGCCGCCGAGAAAACCGGACGGTGATGTTTGCCAGGTATTGAAGTCGCCATGGGAGTCGAACCAGACCAGGGTTGGCTGCAGGCCATTGCGCTCAAGCCCGGCCATCACCGGAATCGCCTGGCAGCAGTCACCGAGAATTGCGAACGGCCTGTCACCTCCGGCGATGACGCCGGAGACAGTCTCTGCCAGTTCCCGGTGAATGGGTGCGAGGCTTTCCGTCTGGTCGCCACTGCCCGGACCTGCGGCGATCACCTTGTCACCGGGCCGGCTCATTATCGCAACTGCATCGGACCGGCGGTCCAGAAACATCGGTGAGGCAATGCGAACGTCCTTCACGGCGCGCTCCTTCTGGTGGGAGTGTGAAAAACACCGGCTTTGCCAAATTATGGCATTCCTTGCCACAAAGACAATCTTGCGTTGCAGGGCGCGATTCAACAGCCGCCCTGCCTGCTGCAATGCTGCCTGCTTCCGACCCTAATCTGATTGTGGACGCCTATACGCCAAAGCGCCAGGTCACGGCGCGTGACCTGGCTCAATACTGTGATGGATTGGCAATTCACCGGCAGCCGTGATACACCATGCAACCACGGTAATCTCGGCCGCGACCCCATCTGGCACGACAGCGGCGATGCCAGCGTTCGCACCGGCCATATCTGCGAGGGGCGGCATACAGTGGTACAGTCCACCATGGGGTAGCATACCAGTAACCGCCATGGTAATGGCGATGAATACCGCGCCGACGACGATGGCGCCGCCCATGTCTTCGCCTGTTATAACGCCGGTGCCTGACCTGTTCTATCGGGAAGACTTTTGTCGTCTGTGGTGCAAGAACAGACGCAGACGGACTGCTGACGATGCCGGCAGACGCGCTGACCGATCCAGCTGCGAAAAGGCCTAACGTGACTGCTGAGGCCATAAGGATTGACTTGAATATTTTCATCTTTCCTCCAGTGGAGATAATGACGCCCCTCACAAACAGGTTGCGATTTTTCGCCCAGGCCCGCATTGACGAATATCAAGCGGCAGTCATTTGAATGAAACAATATCGAACCAGGAGACGGGTGCCGACCACTTGAACCGAGTATGCTTTGGGTCGGTGACCGGTCAGTTTCAGTTGCTGTCGGCTAGTTCAGCCAACCATCTGGCCAGCAATTCATGATGGTTGTGCGGACAACTGCCATGATTGTCCAGAAACACTGTCAGAGCGTTTACAGCCTCGTCAGCGGCGCCCCGAACGGAAAACCACTTGCGCGCGAGTTGTTCCGGCTGGTGGCAACGGATGCAATAGGCTTCGTACGCCTGATTGACAGCAGCAACTTGTGACGGATCAAGACAGTCAATTGTCTGGGGTTTGTCTTGCGCCGCCGCCCCGGCACCGGCAAAGAGTGAGAAGCAAATGATTGAAGCCGCGAGGCGTGCGGTTGTTTTCGACAAACGCCTTTCTGGATACATGTATTAACGTCCTTACGATGAGATGCGCTTGCCAGACTGAGATGCGAGCGGAATCTGTTGGCGGCATGAATCGGCCGCGGGCAGATGTGTGCAGGTCAATCTCCCGGCCCGGACAGGCTTTTCATGTAGGCAAGCATGTCACTGATGGTGTCGATGCTGAGCTCGAACTCCGGCATTGCCGGATGGCCCGTAACAATTCCCTCGGCAAAGGCCTCGGCGAGGCTGTCGATGGGATAGCGATTGTGCAGCGTGCGAAAGGCGGGCGCTTCAGGCATGTGACTGTCGTCATCCATGCCAACCGCGTGGCAGCGGGCGCAATTGCTTTCCACAAACGCTTTGCCCTTCATGGCATCCCCGTAGGATTGGCTATGGGCGGGCGAGCCGGACAGTGTCAGCACAAGAACACTTGCTGCCAATACGGTCGGGATACAAAAACTGGTTTTTATCTGCATGTCTGAAACGATAACAGGCAATCGATCTGGCTTCTTTGATCCGTGTCAAACAGTACCTGAATGTTTCTCTGGCTACCACGTCCCGGCTGTGGCGTTTGCATGCGGCATGAAGTGGAGATCTAAACCAAGTCGATGATGCAGCAGGCGGAGTGGGCACTGTCCGTCAAAGGACTTCAACATTGCCGCAGATACTGATGGCCTGGCCTGAAATGTTGGCGCCCAGAGGCGAGCACAGGTACATCGCCTGATTTGCGATGTCCTGGGCGGTAACCATGCGGCGCAGGGATACCTTGTTGATGTACTCGCGCTCCATGTCTTCATAGGACACGCCGGTGGCGTCCGCGCGCGCGGCAATCACCTTTTCGATGCGCGGGCCTTCAACGATGCCGGGCAGCAGGGCGTTTACCCGGATGCCGTCGGGGCCAAGCTCGATGGCCAGGCTCTTGGTCAGGCCGATGATTGCCCATTTGGTTGCGGCATAGGGCGTGCGCCAGGCATAGCCAAGCCGGCCTGCCACCGACGAGATGCCGATGATCGATGCATCGGCGGACTGTTTGAGCAGGGGCACGGCAAGCCGGGCACAATAGAACTGGCCGTTCAGGTTGACATCGACAGTGGTGCGCCAATCCTGTGGATCCAGTTCGTCGATGCCGCCAGTGGGGCCTGCAATGCCGGCATTGTTGATCAGCACATCCAGGCCACCAAGGTGGGCTTTCACGTCTTCAAACAGTGTCGCAACCTGCTGCTCATCGGACACGTCGCAATGGGTGATGCCCCAGTCGGGGAAATTGTTGTTGCAGTCGGCCAGTGCCGCATCTGAAACATCACACACATGCAGCCGCGCACCGGCAGAAGCAAAGGTCTCTGCGATAACCCGGCCGATACCGCCGCCGCCCGCCGTTACCAGAACGCGCAGGCCCGGTTTCAATCCCATTGTCTCAGTCATTGTTTCATCCCGCACCATTGAAGCTGTCAAAAACCAACCTGGTCGCCGCCCTTCAGGTCGAGCATTGCGCGGGCCTCGTCAGGCGTCGCGACATCGAGCGACAGGCCTTCCAGGACCTGGCGCATCTTGGAGACCTGGTCGGCATTGGATTTTGCCAGTTCGCCCGGCGCGATCCACAAGGAGTCCTCCAGTCCGACGCGCACATTGGCACCTTGCGCTGCGCCCATGGCAGCCAGCGGAATCTGGTTGCGCCCGGCACCCAGGATCGACCAGCGATAGCTGTCGCCGAACAATCTGTCAGCGGTGCGTTTCATGTGCATCAGGTCTTCCGGGTGTGCGCCGATGCCGCCGAGCAGGCCGAAGACCGACTGGATGAACAAAGGCGCGCGCGCCAACCCCCGGTCGACAAAATGGGCCAGGTTATAGAGATGGGAAATATCGTAGCATTCGAACTCGAACCGTGTGCCGTTGTCGTTGCCGACCCGCAGGATCGTCTCGATGTCATTGAAGGTGTTCTTGAACACCAGGTCTCGCGAGTTTTCCAGGTGCGTTCTTTCCCAGTCATGGGTGAAATCCGAAAACCGGTCGAGCATGGGGTACAGCCCGAAGTTCATGGATCCCATGTTCATGGAGGCGACTTCCGGCTTGAACACCGCGGCAGGGCGCATGCGCTCTTCCACGGTCATGTGCGGGCTGCCGCCGGTGGTGATGTTGATCACGGCCTTGCTGGACTGTTTGATGCGCGGCAGGAATTTCTCGAAGACCGCCGGGTCCTGGGTAGGGCGCCCGGTTTCGGCATCACGGGCATGCAGGTGGATAATGGCAGCACCTGCTTCAGCCGCTGCAATGGCCGCCTCGGCTATCTCGTCAGGCGTGACCGGCAGGTGCGGCGACATGGAAGGCGTATGAATGGCGCCTGTGACAGCACAGGTAATGATGACTTTGCGTTTTGGTTTTGCCATGACGAGTGGGGAGTCCTGTTGGTAGTGGGATGCAGGCAGGGTAGCACGATGATGATCATGCAGGGTCTGCCGGTCAATGCTGTTGTCGCCATCAATATTTGCTGGTCGCGACCTGCCGGAAAACATCGCAATCAGTATTGTTCTATCGGAAGCTGATCTTGATCAGAAGCATGTTTCGCCGAATTCGGGCAACATGTTACGACGCGGTGTGTGGTTTCCGTTAGGGCATGAGTTATCATCACAATGATGTTTATCTCCGCTTGATCCTGGTTCCCAATGCCAGCACATTTTCAGCGTATTGTTTGCCTATAGAAGATGGTCTTTATCCTTCCTACAGCGGAGAAATCGCTTGGACGTCGTTTTAGCAGGTATGTCCACGGTTGTTCCGGATGCCAAATTGCCACAAGATCTGGTTTTGGATTGGGCTCGCCGGACCCTGGGCAGCAGGTTTGCCCAGTTTGAGCGGATGTCGAAAGCATTCGACAATGCAGGTATTGAGTCTCGCTATGCCGTGGCAGATGTGTCCTGGTTTGAA
>Ga0316189_10001888_pt1 | contig 20745 bp, 27 predicted proteins | sample LowCovwburrow_MG_FD_204930 | JGI IMG/M metagenome (GOLD analysis project Ga0316189, IMG submission 204930) | Coastal sediment microbial communities from Maine, United States - Lowes Cove worm burrow | ecosystem: Environmental > Aquatic > Marine > Coastal > Sediment | place: USA: Maine... | reverse complement strand
AAAGATACTGTCAGCACATTGAAATCCCTGCCGATTTTCCACTGCTCAACTTCCTGCAGTGTGTTCCAGAGGTTACGATTCAGAACGGAACAGGCACCATCACAACGATAATAGGAGAGAGCAAGAATAAGCGGCTTGCCAAGCATGTCTCCAACGGTAAATTCCTTACCATCCTGATCCACCACCCTGTAGTCGGGAGAGATTTTCTGGCCCAGAAAATTCACCTCTTTGATCTTCACAATGGTTGGATCCACATCGGTATTCGTCGGGACATTGCCATATGCTGCATAAGCACTGGTTGAGAACAGCAACATCAAAATAAGAGAACCAAACCTTATCAGTTTCATCAAAACTCCCTGCTTGAAAGATAGGCATCAACCATATCCATCAGCATTTCTATGTTTTCAGGCAAGAGATAAACCATCAGAGCCGCCAATGCTAACACAAAAGTTGACAGGAGTAGCACCCCCGAAATGATAATCAGTAGTGCTTGAACGCCACCCAATCCGCCGTGATGCACCAGCCCCTTCCAGTTAAGAAGCATATTCCAGAGTGCCATCACAGGCCCCAGATATGGCCCCCAGGCGATCGCAAAGGGAGCCCCGCTATAAGCACATATCTGAAAAGCGGTCTCAACGGAGAGGCTCTTTCCTCTGAATCTACCGGATGCCCAGCTCAGGTATCTGGCCCACAGAAGTGATGTCCCCAGACCTATAGATAACGAGACGGGAATAATCAGCAGAATAGCTATCAGGCCCGAAAGAAAACCGGGAGCGATAGTCGGGATACCTGTTCCTGCGGTCATAGTCATCATCAGTGTCGGTACCGCGAGATAGAGCACCAACAGATGCGCGCTCTGCCAGAGATGGCCGGCAGCAGGCATATTGCTAAACATTCTTTTCGGAAAAAAGAGTCCTGAGATAAATACTGAAAAGAACACTTCAGGCATCCTATCTTTTTGGTAATAGGTGACCTGAGGATTAAATCGACTCATGGCTATTTAACGGTCGGATAACCCGCACTCTTCCAGGCAGTGATACCACCCTCGATATTCTCAATATTTTTGAACCCGGCTTTGACTAAAATTCCTGCAGCTGCAACAGAGCGGCGTCCGGAATGGCAGTAGAGGTAGACCCGCTTATCCTTCGGCACTTCCGTTACGCGCTGCTCAAGCTGCTGAAGCGGAATGAGTGTTGAGCCTTCAATATGTGATTCGCTGTACTCTTCAGGCGTGCGCACATCGATAAAAACGAATGCTACCGGGGAGTTCTCACCAGCCTGCCAGTGCGTATATGCATGCTCAACACTGCTGTTCTCGTAACCATCAACCTGTTTGCCCATGCCACATGCTGATGCATTGATAGAGAATAGAGCCGCTGCGGCAAAGAGTAGAACCATTATCTGTTTCATTTTCATCTCCGGGGATTTTAGTTTTTTCGCCTTCCGAAATACCACATCACGACAAGAGATGCGGATATCACAACGGCCGAAGCACCGTAGGTGCCCAGATGCTTAACAAGGAATTCAGCGATATAGAGCAACCGGGCCTCTACCCAAGCTCAATCGTTACAGCTGGTGAATTTATCAGTGTGGCGTGCAGAAGACAGGATGATGCCACACGCTCAACAGCCTTTCTGCGCGCCTCAGGCACGCCTGGAAGCGTAATCCTGAAAGATATCTCACCAATACGTTTCGGTTTCTCCGCCGTGTCCCAGTCACTCTCAACCAGCAACCCCTCGGTAGAGATACCTGCCTGGTTGCAATATCCGGCCACATAATGGCCGATACAGGCAGAGAGCGATGCAGCAAAAAGCTCAGGCGGTGTCATCGCCGCATCTGTACCACCGTTATCCAGCGGCTGGTCAATATTGACCGAGTGCCCGCGGCACTCCATACGGAATGCCGTGCCACCTTGATAACTTGCAGTAAGACGGGCCATGTTCCTTTCTCCTGTTTACACCTACTCAATAACAATGAGTTTGAAATATAGTGATCTACTTTTATATAAATGTGACATTGTCACTTTGCATGACCTGCCACTAAATCGAGTTCAGTGCCTTGTTTAATAATACTCTGATTTCAGTTGCCAAAGAGATCATATCATCCCGGTTAACCACCGATAACATCGTCTCTGGTTCAATCACCGAGACAACTGTCTCACCCTTGCTGTTCTGATAAACAATCACATTACACGGCAGAAGAAGGCCAAGCTCCTCCTCCATCTCCAGTGCCTCAGAAGCCACCTTAGGATTGCAGGCACCCAGAATGACATAGGGTGCTCTGTCATAATCGATCTTCTTTTTCAGCGTGTCAGCCACATCAATGCGCGTGAGCACGCCAAATCCGACCTCTTTCAAAGCCGCAGTAATCGCAGCTTCAGCCTCAACTACACTTCCGTTATAAACCTGGCTCATACCGTAATCGGACATCTTCATCTCCTTGGAAAAACAGCGGCCTATCTGGTGCTTTTGTGCAATCCAAGCAGGGATTGCCTAAACAGCTTCTCAGGAACCATCAACAGGGTATCCCGCATTGATCCACTCCATGGTACCGCCATCAATATTGATAAGACGGGTAAACCCCTGCCCTGCAAGAATTTTTGCGGCCTGCTGAGAACGCATGCCGGAGCGGCAAATCAAGTGGAGGTCACACTGCCTTGGCAGGTCAGCGCTCAGATTACCAAGCTGATCAAGCGGTTTAAGGGTTGCTCCGGGCACATGCCCCAAGCTGTACTCCTCAGCGGTGCGAACATCGACCACGCAAAATGGCCTTCTGTTTTCCGAGCTGGTCAGCCAACGCGGATAGAACTGATGAACCGTCATATTTTCAAAGATTCCAGCACTCATTCCTTGCTCCTACGTATAGTCATACCTGATGATTGCCATGCTCCCATTCCGCCGGTAAGCGAATAGACCGGCAAAAAACCATGTCGGGCAATGACTGTTGCCGCCATCATTGAGCGGCTGCCAGTTGCACAGATACAGACCACAGGTTTTCCCTTGGTAAGCTCATAGAGTTCATCGTGATTACTTTTGGCAATCTGCTCAACTGAAACGTGTTTTGCTCGAGGTGAATGCGCTGCCGCAAACTCACTGTCAGACCGGACATCAAGCAACAGATGGGACTGCTTTTTAAACTGATCCCGATATTCGGCCATGGTCAACTTCTGAACACCGGCAAAGTTTGGTGCCAGCACCTTCAGCCAGATCACATATAGTGCCATCAACGCAAAAACAGCGATGAAAACATAGAGGTAATCAGCCACTGTTTTTCTGCTCTGCCATGATCTCGTGATTATACTTCATACCGAACTTACGAAGGATGGTCTCCAGAAGACACCAGCCTGTAAACGCGGACTGAAGCAGATTCAGGCCCACAAAAGCGGTGAACCAGAGCCATGTCGGGCCATCATAAAGGCTTGCACCATTAAAGGTGCTTGCCAGTTTCAGACTGACCAGAATAAAAGTGCCTGCTGCCAGGCGAATAGCATTTTCAATACTCATCTATTTTTTTCTCCATTTATTAAACAATTAAAAAGTCCATTTAGTATTCATGTAAACATTATCGTCATGTTTCATCGTGCCAAGCATCCACGTATCGTGCCCGCCCCAGAAGGTGTGGGCACCAACATTGACAGAAAACGAATCAGTCACGGCATAATGAAGATCTGGATTCAACATCCTGCCGCCTGCATCACCTACCCCCATAAAAAACAGACTGGTTGTCAGGGTCTGGTTCATCCAGAGGGCTCGAAGGTTTGCAGTCACGATTTTTCTATGTGCAGGAAGTGGCTTTGGCCCCAATCCTGCCAGAAATGCCGGCTGAGCTGCAGCCTTGTAACCGGCATGGTTCTTCATCACCTCGCCATACCACTGAAGCCCCAGCGTCACATCTGTCATAAGCTCATGTTCATAGCCAATCATATATCGATACTGCGAATTGGCGATCATCGGATTGGTTCCGTTGCCATCATCAATGGAGTGATAAAAACCACCCTCCAGCGACAAAACCCCGCCCAGCACAGTGTCCTGTATCGTAAATCCGTAATTGTTCAGACGCGGGTAAATGATACTGCCTCCGGCTGCTCCCTTATCCGGTTGATGCCAGAAGCCTCTAAAGGCATAAAGAGCAATATCCGTTGTGCCCAGAGCTGTGTGAAAGCGTGCGGCAACTTCGCCATTTGCGAGCTTTTTCCCTGGTTCTGTAATCGTAGGAATCGGCGAATAGACAACAAAACGGTCCGTGCCGGGAGTAACATCAAACTGCGCAACAGGAATCAGTGCCAGCTCCAGATCCCACCCACTTCCAAACATGAAAACCTTGGCCATATCAGAGCCCATCTTCATATATTCCAGTGGTTGCCCGGAAAAAAAGGCACTCCAGTTTTTCGGAAATACATCGTTAATAAACAGGCGATCAGCCACGCCCCATGTCAACATCTGACGACCAAGGCGAACCTCAAAATCATCCGCCCGATAATCAATGTAGAGCTCACGCAGATCAACCTCAGCCACTCCTGCAACCTGATCAGTGACAAAGTCGGCCTTGCTTACCAGGCCCACACTGCCCTCATCCGACTCGGCACTCAGGTCGAGTCGTACACGCTCCTCACCAAGAAGCCAGTTGTTCTTCTTGCCGGAAACCAGTGGTGTTGAATTAACACGTGAACTGGCGGTCCCCATCAGGAATCCGTGGACCTCTACATCGACCGCCTCAGCAGGCGTCGAGAAAAAAAGCAAAGCAGCAAGGGCTAGGGGGAGGGAGAGGGGTGCCCTTGCCGCTTTACCTGTTGGATCAAAACGGTTCATGCTTATTTGATCCACTTTTTCGGTGCAGATTTAAGACTACGCTCTGTGAACACCTTGTCAGGAACACCGACATCAAGCTGAACGTCTGAAAAACGGACAACTGTTTTGTGTTCCAGCTCAAGGTTCTCCATGGTACCCGCGATACCAACCCAGAATCCATTGACCTGTTTGTATTCATCGGTGGTGAAGCGGCGTACTTCAGCACCATCCTCATCATAATATGACTCTTTCAATACCAGATGAGTCTCCTGATCCACCCAGGTTTTACGCCAGCTGTAATCATCAAGCTCCTCTTTAGGTGTGTTTTTCACCGCCCAGGTCTTACGACCATCCAGCTCCTCTTCACCCATCAGTTCAGCACTGTCATTGTTTGGATGACGCCCTGAAATATCCTCATAGGTATAGTCAGACCCGACAAAAGAAGCACGAGCATCACTGGCAGCGATACGTTTCACCATCTTGATAGACGGGATAAAGAGCCAGCGATCATCAGCACGGTCCGGATGTTTGTTGACCAGAAAAGTCATGTCACGAACATCATTTGGCTTCTTGAAATGGACGTAGAACCATTGGTCGCCGCCATCGGTTACATCCTTGCGAAGAATGGTAAATTCACGAACACGTGTAGCGCCGTCCGGATTGATGATCTCCATATGCACGCTCGCCTTGCCATCATTGGCTGCATAGTAGCTGGCAAGATGGGCCTTGTTCATGATCGACGCAGCATCCTCAGCCTGAGCTGTAGAGCTGAATGCCAATAGTGCAGTTGCGATTGTAATCAAAATATACTTTTTCATCTCAATCTCCTTAATCTTAAAACTTTCCGGCCTAAGCCTTGAACTCTTTTGCTTCTCCAACACTGAACATACGGATCAGTGCGGGAAGCAGCAGTATTGTTGTAGCCCATGAGAGCGCCATAATCGAAGCAAGCAGCACACCAACGGTAATGTAAGGCACCAGTGGTGCAAACAGTAAAGGTGTAAAGCCGATTGATACGATCAGTGCATTCTTGGCAAGTGCGCGCGCAGACTCACCAAACATCTCATCCATTGCTGCATCAACAGTTGCATGACGTTTACGGGTCTCACGATAACGCTCAATAAAGTGAATCGCGAAATCAACCGACAGTCCAAGAGCCAGCGCTGAAAGCACCGCCACCGGCATATCATAATTCTTTCCGATCATACCGATAAATCCGTATGAGAATACAATCGTGACCGAAAGCGGAAGCATCGCAAGCAGTGACCAGATAACTGAACGGAATAGCACCAACATCAGGACAAACACCATAACAAATGCGCCCATCAATGAGTCGATCATGCCCCCTACCATCTTATCCTGCCAGACGGTATTGATGTAGGTCAGCCCCGCCCAGTTATGAGAAATTCCGGTAGGCATTGGATGCTTAATAATATAACTCTCTGCCGCATCAATCACCTGCAACATGCTCTGATTATCACCACTGGAGAGCTGCATCCAGAGATCAGCACTCTTCTGATCATAATCGAGGAAGTGATCTAGATCGCGGGGATTGCCGCTCATGCCAAACAGGAAGAGATACTGCGCAATCTCTTCACGGCTGTCAGGAACCACGGAGAAGTTTGGATCCTCTTCATGCATCGCCCAGTTCACCCGCTTGATCAGATCAATATAGGAGGTGGTTTTACCCACGACTGGCTGCGCTTCCATATGCTGCTGCAGACCATCAATCCAGTGAGCCACCTTTGGATCTTTCATGGAATCCGGTTCACCGTTAAAGCGAAGGAATGCCATGTAAGTTCCAGCAAAGTGAGCATTCATCACCTTGTCGGCCACACGTACCTTCTCTCCATCCTTGAACCAGTTTACAGGATTATCATTAATCTGAATCAGTGATATACCGTAAGCTGAAACTGCAAACAGAGCCGAAACCACAATGGCAATCAGTGTGCTGTTGCCCTGTGCAAAACCACCGATCTTCGGCAATACGCGACCAAGCGCACTCTCATCGGCAGAGGTAGAGCCGCTGATACCTCTCTTCAGCTTCTCCTCTGACTGAGACAGCAGGAATGCCGGAATGAAAACGATTGTTGTCAACCAGCCAACAAACACACCAAATGCAACAAAACCGCCAAAAGCCTGAACCGGTGGAATTGGCGTCAACGCCAGAGATCCGAAACCGATCATGGTTGTGATTGATGTATAGATCATCGGCTTAAACAGGTGGCCCATCACCTCACCCAGCACTGCCTTGGCATCAGGGTTGGTCTGATATCGATCATAAAATTCGGAGAGGATATGAACCGAGTTCACCACCGCGATCGGCATCAGGAAGATCGGGATCATCGATGACATAATATGTACAGTGAACCCCGTACCGATAAGTGTTCCCATAGTGATGATCACGGCTACCATCGCCACAATCATCGGTGCCGCTACAAAAATCCCCTGTCTGAAAAACCACCAGAGCATGATCATCAGGACCAGACCAGCCAACGGGGCAGAAATGGCCATCTGCAGAAACATATCGTGACCAAATGTGTCTTCTGCCACAGGAAGGCCAGCAATATGATACTGCTCTGACCCCTCACCCTTGGTGATATCAGCTACCAGTGCCTCAATCTCGGTAGCAACACGGTAAGAGATCATCTTATCTTCAATCGGAACGTAAATCGCCAGACCCTGACCATCACTTGAGGCCAGTTTTTCAACTAGAAGCGGATTATTCAGCACCTTCTCTTTCAGCAGGTCCGCCTTCTTCTGGGTTTTCGGAGCCCTCTTCATGATCGTGTGGATATCCAGCATGCCGCCACCGGCCTCAATCGTATCCGAGATGGAGAGCGACATGGTGTCGATCTTGATGACACCATCAATCTTCTGAATCTTCTTGGAGAGTTTCTCTACACGTTTAAGCACCTCAGGGCGCCATACACCGTTGGCATCCTGCTCATCAACCACACCGACAACAATCAGGTCGGCCAGTTTGAAATCCTTTTTCAATGCATGATGATCAACACGAACCTGTTCATGCTCACTGAGCATGTTTTCGGGATCAGTATCAATTGAGATATTCGGAAACTGCCATCCGGCAACAGCCACGGCAGCCAGCATGACCACATAGATCAGCTTCTTCATCCCTTCAATCTTATCGATCATTTTTTTCATATTAACCCCTTCCATGCTCATATTCTACTATTCTAATATAAAAAAGCAAAAAAATGCTATAGATATTCTATACCAATCAATCTGACACGCAAATCTCCGGGCAATACACGCGCTTCAGGGCGTGAACAATGTCACCATAGGCCGGATTGGCAATATGGTAAAAGACCTGTTGGCCGCGTTTTTCGTTGGTCAACAGCCCCATCATTCGCATCTTGGAGAGATGCTGAGAGAGATTCGACTGGGATGAACCGGTCGCCTCCATCAACTCATGCACACACATCGGCCCATTGAGAAGATGGCAAAGCACCGCAAGGCGCAGCTCATGTGCAATGGCCCTCAAGCCCTGTGCTGCATCCTTAATATTTTCTTCTGGAATCTCTTGCATGGGCGAACTTTAACCCACCTTTATTATATTAGCAAGTGCTAATTAGTCTCGAATTAAATCTTCCTGAATCAGACATAAACCTAACGTTTACAGGAGTTTATAAGGCATGCTTCTTCGGACTACAGGTAGGGCAGATAGACTTACCTGACTTTTTGTTTTGTTATCAAATCCTTCTTCCACTGACGCAGAGCAACTTTGTCAGCATTACAATTTTTCAATGCTTTTTTCTGCGCAAGGGTATATTTGATCAGATCACCATAGGTGACATGCTTTCTGTTCGGAGCATCAGCCTCCTGACAGTCATTCATCAATTGATCAGGTGGAAATGCCGGAGTTGACTTCGTAACGACTCTGTTTTGGCTACAGGCAGAAAGCAGAATAAGGCATATTAAAGTAACCAGATAAAATTGTGGGAATGTTTTTTTCATCATAACCTCCTGCTTAAGAACCAAAAACATCTTTCTGAATCTGCTCGGGAATATGTTTATCAATGCATCCATCAGATTCTCGCGCCTTCTGCAGAGCGGTCTCCAGTTTTTTCACATCCTCTTTAAAAGACCTGTTTATCTCACCAATTTTTTTATCTCTGGTTTTGATGGCTGCCTGGTCTGTTTCTCTCAGTTGACGCTCTTGCTTGAGAGCATCATCCAGTTCGATAATTCTGTTGTTAAGTTCGATGACCTTCTGTTCGTTGGCGCCGGCATCTTTGATTTCCAGATATAGAGCCGTTACCAACCCTATCACCACGGCAATGGCCAGCCCTTTGATCAGCACTGCTGAAGATATCCCCAATGGCATTTTAAAGCCTCCCCTCTCTAACTTTCAAGATGAACCAGCGAGACACCATACTGATAAATCCCCACTATCATATCGCATGAACATGCGACTGATAGTTACAACCCATTAAATAGGTACACTGTCCCCGGAATTCTCCAAATCAATCGAGTCTGACCCCATTGATCTCATAATTTACTCTTCTCCTGCAAGCTTTAAACTTTCTGAAACCACCGCATTACGGTGCACCTCTGGATACCTTGGTATGTTTTCGCACCATGCAACACTCCCAATGCCTGCATCGCTGAACTGGGCAAGAAATCTCTCGGCCCACCCGCCACTAAAAGCAAATAATGTATATGTTGCCAATATCTCTTTGTTGTCTATTTTCTCAGATTGATGGATAGACTTGGAATAAATACCACTCTTTCCTATATAGCGAACTAGGTATTTGCTTTTCGAAACCACATTCTCATCAATAACAACCTCTCCATTTTGACGAGAGAATCGGTAAACCTTACCTGTAGATGTTTTACCTTCACTAAATTGATAACCATGATTTTTAACCCAGTAACCATCAGTGCCACCTTGCACCATAAATCCCTCAACACCCTCAACCACACGATAGACCTTGAGGCCGCCTTCGGTGTCGCAGAGATGCTGGAGATAGATGCGTCCGATGATTGCATCGGCGGAGGGGATCAGCAGGGCAATCACCAATGCGATGATCTTGGCACGCTTTGACTTCTGCACCTTCATCACCCAAACCGTTCCGGCAATGTAAAGTCCGATCAGAATAAGAATTGCTAGTCCACCCATCAGGCCACCTCACTCATTTGAATTGGAGAGCAGAAAAGAGAGGTGATGCTCTTTAGTAAAAGAGGCCGCTTGTGCAAAGCAGATGGCAAACTGAATATCATAAGACTCCCTTCCCAAGGTTGATCGGCGTGGAACCGTACCAGTAAGTTCTGATAATCAAATCGCATGAATATGCTATATCCATTGCATTGATCAGCACTGTTACACAGTGGTTTAGGAGAAGGGTTGATCGAACTATTTTGTAAAAAAAAGAGAGCCATCCCACTGGCTATCCAAACGAGTACAAACCGGACTCGGTTATCCCCTTCCCTTGAGCAGCTCAGTTAAGAGAAGTGTGCCCGCTCTGTCAAACCGGCAAAAAAAAATGGGCCGCGCTTTCGCTCGGCCCATCTCATAACGATCGAAAGGTTGATCAGTCGGCCGTAAAGACCGTGCCGACACCCTCATCGGTAAACACTTCCAGCAGCAGCGCATGAGGAACCCTGCCATCAATAATATGGGCACGGGAGACGCCATGCTCAACTGCATCCAGGCAACAGGTCACCTTGGGAATCATGCCTCCGGCAATGGTGCCCTTCTCAATCCAGCTGCGCGCCTCATTAGCAGAGAGCCCGGAACGAAGCTCCTTGTTCTCATCCAGCACACCCGGCACATCGGTCAGCAGAATCAGCTTTGCCGCACCGAGCGCCTGAGCAATGGCTCCTGCGACCAGGTCGGCATTGATGTTGTAGCTCTGCCCTTCCGCGATGTTGTAGCCAACCGGTGCAATCACAGGCACAAACCGGTCTTTCTCCAGCACATCCAGTATCTGCGGATTAATTTTCCGGACCTGTCCAACGTGCCCGATATCGATAATTTCAGGCACATCCAGCTCTGGTGCATCACGCTTCACTTTCATCTTATCAGCGCAGATCAGACCACCATCCTTACCGGAGAGGCCAACAGCCTTGCCGCCTACAGAATTAATGTTGGCAACAATCTCTTTATTTACCTTGCCAGCCAGGACCATCTCGACGATGTCCATCGTCTCAGAGTCAGTCACCCGCATACCATCGATAAACTTTGCCTCTTTACCGACCTGTGCCAGAACCTTGCCGATCTGAGGGCCACCGCCATGAACCACTACAGGATTAATGCCCACCTGCTTCATCAGCGTGATATCAGTTGCAAAACTCCGTTTCAGATCCTCTTCAACCATGGCATTACCGCCATATTTAATCACGATGGTCTGATCTGCAAACCGCTGCAGATAGGGAAGCGCCTCAACAAGCGTGGAAGCCCGCGACTGTGCATGTTTCATTGCCCTGCCTCCTTAACCTTCGGCCTTATGGACCTGCTCGGGCTCGCAATCCAGCAGCATCTGCCAGAGATACAGTGTGCCACAAACCGCAGCTGTTACACCGAGGCTCAGCAACAGATAATCATTCTCCGGATTGGCCAGTTGTCTGCCGACCGGAATGAAAAGCAGGATCGCTGGCAGAAGCAGTGTAATCCGTGTCCACCGAACAGACTGCTTGAGCAGTACAGACGCCGCACCGGGAACCGACATAAGCGCAAGCAGCCCCAAAGCAATCCAGTGATTTTCAGGATCAACAGCGGAAAGCCTCTCCATGGCCCTCACAGTCCCTGCCTGATCAAGCCTCACCTCAAACAGTGCTGCAACAACAAGCAGAACAGCGCCGAGCGCAGACCATAAAACCCAGCCCAGCCAGTTTTTTTCACGAACCAGGTGATTCACCCATACACCATTACCCAACACATAGAGCAGCGCTGCAAAAAAGACACCCCAAACGGCATAATCAAACTGTACCGGCATATTCAAATCTCCTGATGAACCCCAATTGAGCCCAGTGTCGCGAAAGATAACAGCATCGATTCGGTAACGACACTCCCTCTTTATGCATAAAATATAGGCGTGAATGCCTTTTTATTAGGCATATGTTTCACACCTGAAACGGAACAACCCTTTGTTTTCAACGTTTTCTAAAAATCGAATCTTTGGCACGTCTGCTGCTATAGATAGAGACAAATGCACAGCATCAATAGCTGTTCACAAAAAAAAGGAGTTATAACATGACTAAAACAATCATTAAACATACCAGCGCACTGTTGCTTGCCATGGGGCTAATGGTTTCAGCAGCACAGGCTGAAGATGTGGCCATCAGTGGCGACATCGGTGTCTACAGCCAATACATGTGGAGAGGTATGCAGCAGACAGCCAGTGCATCCGTGCAGGGTGACCTGAATGTCGACTCAGGCATGGGTCTTTCAGCCAATGTGTGGTTCGCCTCTCTGGCAGGCCCTTCAACAGAGTTCGATTTCACCGTCGATTACTCTGGTGAAATCGGCGACGTTGGCTATTCAATTGGTGCTATTGCCTATTCCTACCTGAACTCAGCTGCATCAAACGCTTCTGAAGTCTATGTGGGCTTAAGTTATGGCCCTGTCTCTGCAACTTACTACTACGCAGTGAATGGCGCATGGAAAAAGGATGCTTATCTTGATATCGGCCTTGGCCACAGCTTGATGGGTTATGATCTGTCAGCCGACTTTGGTTTCTATCTTCCTACGACAAGCCTTACCAGCCCGACAGCGTTTCCAACCACGAAGAAAGAGCTTGGACACGTAGACGTAGCCATCAGTAAAGATATTGAAGTCAGCGGTATCACGTTCACACCTTCGTTCATGGTCTCAATCCCGACCTACACGGGCAAACCGAAAAACAGTACTCAGTTTGTTGGCGGTCTGAACGCAGCATTTTAAGGATCCAAAATAAAGACGGGGGGCAGCGGCAGCTGCCCCCCTACCCGAGATAAAAAGGAATAAACTCAGGAGGAGCAATCATGAAAGTAATTCGAGCCATCATCAAGCCGTTCAAACTCGATGATGTAAAAGACGCCCTACTGGCGCTGGATGTAACCGGGCTAACAGTAAGCGAAGTCCGGGGACACGGCCGCCAGAAAGGACACACGGAACTCTACCGTGGCGCCGAGTACAACGTCGACTTTGTGCCAAAAACAGAAGTCAGCGTCGTTGTCACGGCAGATAAGGTCAATTCCGTTATTGATGCCATCAGAGAGGCAGCGAACAGCGGCAAGATCGGCGATGGAAAAATATTTGTCAGTGATATCGAGCGCGTTATCCGTATTCGTACGGGTGAAGAAGACGCCGAAGCGCTGAGCTAACAGGAGAGCAAAATGGAACAGATAACAGGAGATATTCTCCAAGTAAAATACGCACTAGATACCTTTTACTTTCTTGTAATGGGTGCATTTGTCATGTGGATGGCCGCTGGCTTCTCAATGCTTGAAGCTGGCCTTGTCCGCTCTAAAAACACGGCCGAAATCCTCACCAAGAATATCGTGCTCTATTCGATTGCATGTGTGATGTACATGCTGGTGGGTTACAACATCATGTATGGTGATGCTATCTCATCAATCATCCCTGGCATTAGTTTTGGCCTGGGCGGAGACAATGAGGCGGCTGCGGTGTTGGCAGGCGGCGAAGACGCCCCCTACTACTCCAACCTGTCAGACTTCTTCTTCCAGGTTGTATTCGTAGCAACGGCCATGTCGATCGTATCAGGCGCTGTAGCTGAACGTATGAAGCTATGGGCTTTCTTTGCCTTTGCTATCGTAATGACCGGCTTCATCTACCCGGTACAGGGCATGTGGAAATGGGGCGGCGGTTTCCTTGACGCGGCTGGCTTCCTCGACTTTGCAGGCTCAGGTGTTGTTCACATGACCGGTGCTGCTGCTGCACTTGCAGGTGTAGTGCTTCTCGGTGCTCGTAAGGGCAAGTATGGCAAAGATGGTTCGGTTAACGCCATTCCTGGTGCAAACCTTCCCATGGCCACACTGGGCACATTCATCCTCTGGATGGGCTGGTTCGGCTTTAACGGCGGTTCGGAACTTAAGGTTTCCGATATTGCCGAAGCCAACGCAACGGCTCTGGTTTTCGTAAACACCAACATGGCTGCTGCCGGCGGCTGTATCGCAGCGCTGATCTTTGCACGTCTCTGGTTTGGCAAAGCGGATCTGACCATGGCACTGAATGGTGCACTGGCAGGCCTGGTATCGATTACTGCAGAGCCGCTGACGCCTTCACCTGAACTGGCAACTCTGATTGGCGCTATTGGTGGTGTGCTGGTTGTGATTTCGATCATCACTATGGATCGCAAGTTCAGGATTGATGATCCGGTAGGTGCAATATCTGTACATGGCATCGTTGGTATTTGGGGGCTGTTGGCAGTATGCCTGTCAAACCCTGATGCAACCCTGTCAGCTCAGCTTCTTGGTATCGGTGTGATCTTCGCGTGGGTCTTTATCACGAGCTTTATCGTCTGGTTTGCTGTGAAAGCAATCTTCGGTATTCGTGTCTCGGAAGAAGAAGAGTACGAAGGTCTTGATATCGGAGAGTGCGGTCTTGATGCCTATCCTGAATTCACTAATTCAGGAAAGTAAGAAGTCTGAAACGGTTCTCTACAACACCCATCCATCCGTGGATTACCGTTGAGGAAATGAGAGGCAGGTTTATACCTGCCTCTCACTTTTATTTTTAACAGGAGTAAGCATGTCTAAATCTTTGTTACTACACTCACTTTCACTCAAAGACCGTATTCTTGAGCCCAACAAGCTCCCCCTGAATGGGCATGTATGGGCTTACAACAAAGAGAAACACAGCAAAGAGGAGTTTGTCGGCAACTGCATCAGCATGCTTAGCCTGCTGGGAATGCAGGATGCCAGTATTCAGTGGAAAGAGGATATTCTTGCTTTTGACGCAAAATGGGAGGGTAGATTCTATACGGTTATCATCTCTCTGCAGGACGACTCTCTGGCATCAGAGCACTACTACTTTCTTGGCGTATGGGAGACTCCTGAAAACATCAGCAGTAAAAACCTGCACCGTTTTTCTGACTCTCGTCCCTGGAACGATGAAGACCTTATCAAACCAGATATCTCATATTCGGTAACTGTGCTGGATGAACCGCTACAGCTACCTGAGGTTTCCAAAGCATTTGGGTCGGGCTTTTTTGGTCAGACAATCTATGATGGAGAGTACTACCTCTGTGGCGTTACCGACCCTTCTGATAACCATGCAGGTAAATTTCTGATTTTTCCATCCAGCCAACAGGGCAACCATGCCCGATACAACATTCAGCACGCGCTCTATTCACTTCGCAATCTGATGGCGCTTATGGGTAAAACCATTGCCATTCATGATGCCTCACTCTCAGACCAGAGTTTTGATGAGCTTGAAGAGCAAAAGCACCAGCTTTCAGAAGCCATGCTTTCACCTGAGTTGAGTTGCGGCGATTACGGAGAGCTTACAGCTTCATTAGGAGAAAACCTGATAAAGAGTTGTAATCTTTTAGATCATTACAACTCAAGAGAGAAACAGACCAAACAGATAAGACTTCTGTTTGAGAGCATTGTCACCGAACTCAAGTCGGAAGAGACCCATGCTTTCAGGCCGCTATTTTATCGCATGAAACTGCCATTCAGATATACTGAAGCAGAGCTTAATGAGCTATGCGACGGAATAACACGTATTGAGAAACATCTGCAGATTCTTCATCAGACTCTGCACTCAAGAATGCTGGTGAATCAGCAGATAATGATCGAAACAATTTACAATACTATTAAAAAGGAGGAATAGAGAATTGAACAGAGAAATGTTATTGATGAATTGGCAGCAAAGCTTCAGCTTAGCAACCACATCAAAATCTGAGGGAGAACACTCATGAAAAAAGTAACCGCAATTATTAAACCGTTTAAACTGGACGACGTAAAAGATGCGCTACTCGATCTCGACATCACCGGCATGACAGTTGCCGAGGTGCGTGGTCACGGCCGACAAAAAGGCCATACCGAACTCTACCGCGGCGCTGAATACAACGTCGACTTCATTCCTAAAACCGAGCTATCGGTTGTCATCCCTGAAGATCAGGTGGATGCAGTAGTGGATGCCATTCGTAACGCTGCCAACACCGGCAAGATTGGTGATGGGAAGATCTTCGTATCCGCCGTCGAACGTGTTGTTCGCATTCGAACAGGTGAAGAGAACGAAGAGGCTCTTTCTTAAATATATTAATAACTTAAAAGGATGGATTAAATGAATACCGCAGGTTTTGATGTTTTCTTTTTGACCATGGGAGCTGCCATGGTTCTGGCAATGCACGCAGGCTTTGCCTTTCTCGAAGTAGGTACAGTTCGCAAGAAAAATCAGGTGAATGCACTGGTACGAGTCATCACCGATTTTGGCTTTTCGACAGTTGCTTACTTTTTTATAGGGTTTGCCGTTGCTTACGGCATAAATTTCTTTGCTCCAGTTTCGGAGCTCAACACTCTTGGCGGTGCTGCCAATGGCTATGAGATGGTGCACTTCTTTTTCCTTCTCACCTTTGCAGCCGCTATCCCGGCGATTATTTCGGGCGGTGTGACTGAGCGCATTCGCTTCTGGCCAAATGTTCTTGCCACAGTTCTGCTGGTTGCATTTATCTACCCTCTCTACGAAGGCATGATCTGGGCAGGCAACTTCGGTTACCAGGAGTGGTTAAACGCCTCCTTTGGTGCTGAATTCCACGACTTTGCCGGATCTGTGGTCGTGCATGCCATGGGTGGGTTCCTTGCTTTAGGGGCTGTATTTATGCTCGGTGCACGCAGAGGCCGCTACAGACGTGATGGCGGTGTGAATGCAATCCTGCCATCCAACATACCCTTCCTTGCACTGGGATCATGGATTCTCTGCGTTGGATGGTTCGGATTTAACGTGATGAGCGCAGGCAATGCTGAGGGCGCATCAGGCCTGGTTGCCATGAATTCACTGCTTGCCATGGTCGGCGGTCTGCTGGCAGCGCTTGTTGCAGGCAAGAACGACCCGGGCTTCGTACATAACGGTGCATTAGCAGGCCTTGTAGCCATCTGTGCAGGCTCCGATATCGTACATCCGATCGGCGCACTCGCTATTGGCATCATTGCCGGCGCTGGATTTGTCTATGGCTTCCAGTTTATCCAAACCAAACTCAAGCTGGATGATGTATTGGGTGTCATCCCTCTGCACGGTGGCGCGGGCCTCTGGGGTGGTATTGCTGCAGGAATCTTCGGAACTACTGCTATGGGCGGTGCAGGCGGCGTGACCTTTATGTCACAGCTTGTAGGAACACTTACAGGTGTGGCAATCGCGATTGCCGGTGGGTTCCTTGTTTACGGGGTTATTAAAGCCGCGATGGGCATCCGCCTCTCTGAAGAGGATGAGTATATGGGCGCTGACCTTGCCATTCATCAAGTCAGCGCAAACCCTGAAGAGGATATGGGCGCTTAGCCTCAACCACTCTTACAAACAAAGGGCGCAACCACTGGTTGCGCCCTTTTTGTTTAGCTCGCCGAATCTCCACTCTTGGTCTAAAGCAGTTACGTAACCCACTTCGTTCTACAGGGCAAGTGCCTCCACTGTCTTATGTGTGAGGGCACTGAGCAGTATGATAACGGCTAATAGCAGGGCCCACTTTTCCCAATCCCTCACTTTCACTTTTCACCTTCCTGCACACATATTTGTAAATGAGATATCACAGGATTGATCATAATAATGGGCTGCTTGTTAGCAAATCCCCTTTTTATGGGATAATGGCTGTTTTTCGACAACAGAAGAGCTTCGTTTAAACCTTAAAGTGATCTGACATCAGAGATTGAACTGTTGCGACCACCGCATCCAGTGCCTGCTTCGAGTAAGGCTCTGCAGGTGCATAACCCCAGACAGGAGCCGGCCATGCCGGATCACTCTGATATCTGACAATATGGTGAATGTGTAGTTGGGGAACCATATTTCCAAGCGCTGCCACATTGATCTTATCCGCACTGAAATGATCGGCAACAGAACGTGAAAGAGATGAAGATTCCCAAAGCAGTTGGCTCTGGTCAGCTACCGAGAGCTCAAAAATTTCACGCACACCCTCTCTCCGGGGAACCAGAATAAACCAGGGATAGTTGGAATCATTCATCAACAGCAGTTGGCAGAGTTCAAATCTGCCTATAGTGATGCAATCTTCATTAAGTCTTGGATGGAGTTCAAACATAGGCTGAGAATAGACCGGATAAAGCTTTCAGTGAATTAGATTATGTTTGCAGCTACAATTCGCCTCATGTTTACTGGCATTATCATGGATGTCGGGAAGATTGTCGCCATCGACAAAGAGCCCGAGCAAACCCATATGCACTTCTCCACATCACTGAATACTTCTAAATGGTCTCTGGGTGACTCTGTCGCTGTTGATGGCTGCTGCCTGACCATCACCGGCTTCCCTGAAGATGGTAAGTTTTCCGCCACCCTCTCCCAGGAGACGCTCAACCTGACCCGTCACTCCGATGTGAAAGTTGGTGAAAAGGTTAATCTTGAGCCTGCGCTCTGCGTAGGCGATCCGTTAGGTGGTCATATTGTGACCGGGCATGTCGATGGCATCGCCACCGTAGAAGAGATCAGAGAGGTAGGAGAACACAAAACCTTCCGCTTCGTTGTCCCTTTCTCTCTGGCAAAATATGTAGTCAGAAAGGGTTCCGTTGCCATCAATGGTACCAGCCTGACAGTGAACGAGGTGGAGAACTGCTGCTTTACCGTCAACCTGATTCCCCATACCCTTTCACACACCAATCTTGGTGAACTCAGCACAGGTAGCAGCGTCAACTTTGAGAGTGACATGCTGGGTCGCTATGTTGAACGAATCATGAGTTTTCAAAACAGTACCGAACAGGAGTTTCAATGAGCCTAGCCAGTTGCAAGGAGCTGATCGAAGAGCTGCGAGCCGGACGGATGATTATCCTTGCCGATGATGAAGATCGCGAAAATGAGGGTGATCTTGTCATGGCGGCAGAGTGGGTTACGCCTGAGGCGATCAATTTTATGGCAACCCATGGTCGGGGGCTGATCTGCCTGGCCCTGACACAGACACAGACAGACAGGCTCAACCTGCCGCTGATGGTCTCCAACGCCAACTCGAAATTCAAAACCAACTTCACTGTATCCATTGAGGCGGCTGAAGGTGTAACCACCGGTATATCAGCCTTCGATCGTGCCCACACGATCCGCACAGCGATTGATGATGATGCAAAGCCGTCTGATATCCATACACCCGGACACATATTCCCTTTGGTCGGCCGTGATGGCGGGCTTCTGGTTAGAGCCGGGCATACCGAAGCGAGTATCGACCTGGCCCGTATGGCCGGGCTGAAATCGGCCGGTGTGATCTGCGAGATCATGAATGAAGACGGCAGCATGGCGCGTATGCCGGAGCTGAAAAAATTCGCCAAGAAACACAATCTTAAAGTCGGCTGCATTGCCGATGTGATTCGTTATCAGCTGAAGAATGACTCTCTGGTTAAACGCGAGGTTGAGGTTCGACTACCAACTGAATTCGGTGAATTCAAGATGGTCGGTTATACCAATGCTGTAGACCAGGCTGAGCATGTAGCAATTGTAATGGGCAACCCCAATCCGGACACCCCGTGCCTGGTACGTGTTCACTCCGAATGCCTGACTGGCGATGTCTTTACATCACGTCGTTGCGATTGCGGCTCTCAGCTCCATGCAGCCATGCGACAGGTGGCCGAGGCTGGTGAAGGTGTCATTCTCTATCTACGCCAGGAGGGCCGTGGTATCGGCCTGCTTAACAAACTACGCGCCTACGAACTGCAGGATGCTGGCCACGACACGGTCGAGGCCAACAAAAAGCTTGGCTTCAAGGCTGATCTGCGTGACTACGGTATCGGTGCCCAGATTCTGCGTGACCTTGGGTTGCGCAAACTTAAACTCCTGACCAATAATCCGAAAAAGATTATTGCTCTGGATGGTTATGGACTTGAGGTCGTTGAACGTGTTCAGCTGCAAGTGAATGCTCATGATGACAACATCACCTACCTGCAAACCAAGCAGGATAAAATGGGGCATATGCTGAATATCAAAGGTAAAGATAAATGAGCCTGGATGCCCCGCACTTGGCTGGAAACGTCGATGCCACAGGCATGCGCGTCGGCATCATTGTCAGCCGCTTTAACGAAAATATCACCGCTGCCCTCCGTGATGGCGCAATTGCAGCTCTAAAAGAGCATGGAAGCAGTGATGCAGATCTGAAGGTCATTCATGTGCCGGGTGCACTGGAGATTCCGACAATTGCAGCCAAAATGGCCGATTCAGGTAATTTTGATGCGCTGGTATGCCTGGGTTGTGTCATCCAAGGCGGTACAGCCCATTTTGATCATGTCTGCAGGGTCGCCATGGATAGTATCGGTGCCATTGCCGAGCGTGGAACCATCGCCATTGCCAATGGCGTGCTAACCGTAGATACACTGGAGCAGGCGCTTGACCGTGTCGGTGGTACTCATGGTCATAAAGGTGCGGAAGCAGCACTAACAGCAGTTAAAATTGCCACGATTCTTAAGGAGCTTTGATTTTATGGCATCCTGTCAGAAAACCATGACGCAAACGCAAAAGCGCGGTTTCGCCTTTGCTCACAAAACCGATGGCTTATGCCAACAATTTTGGCAGCCCGTCCATGGGCTGCACGGAAGCGCCGAACCAATCAGCACTTCCGTAAAAGAACTGGAGAGCTGAAATTGAGTAGCAGTAAGAAAGGAAAAGGTCCAAACAGGCATCAGGCCCGGGAATCAGCACTGGAGGCCCTCTATGCCTGGCATAGTGGCGGTGGTGACAACGCTGATCTGCCTCACCTGTTAACCGGTCATATTCATGAAGATGAGCGCTCCGGTCAGGATGAGGATTATCTTCGGGAGCTTGTTTATGGCGTTACCGGAGATATGGATGAAC
>Ga0316189_10001887_pt1 | contig 20749 bp, 20 predicted proteins | sample LowCovwburrow_MG_FD_204930 | JGI IMG/M metagenome (GOLD analysis project Ga0316189, IMG submission 204930) | Coastal sediment microbial communities from Maine, United States - Lowes Cove worm burrow | ecosystem: Environmental > Aquatic > Marine > Coastal > Sediment | place: USA: Maine... | reverse complement strand
GGTATTGGAATAAGCGAGGAAGATGTGAAAGTTATTTTCAATGCATTTGTTCAAGCGGGAAGTTCTAAGAAAACATCTGAGGGTACTGGTTTGGGTTTGGCGTTAAGTCACCAGTTCGCAAAACTTATGGGGGGTGAATTAAAAGTAGAAAGTATAACGGATAAAGGAAGTACATTTTATTTTGACATACCTGTGGAGGAAACTGGTGAGTCAGAGGTGACTTTGCGTAAGAAGAAGAAAACAGCCTTGGGAGTTGTTAAAGGTCAGGAAAAGAAAAAGATACTGGTGGTTGATGATGCTGAAGATAATTGTAACGTTTTGGTTGAGCTGCTTAGCAGTTTAGATCATCCTTCCGGAGAACCTGGTTTTTTTATTGTGCGAACTGCCGGAAACGGACAAGAAGCACTTGATATTTTCAAAGAATGGGAACCGGATTTGATATTCATGGATATCCGGATGCCAATCATGGATGGATTTGAAGCTTGTAAGATAATTAAATCCACAGACCAGGGTAAGTCTGTATCTATAGTGGCTCTCTCAGCAAGTGTCTATGATGAAGAAAATAGTAAAATAATGGATTGTGAATTTACCACTTTTGTCAGAAAGCCTTTTAATGACTATCAAATATTTGATGTATTTGAGAAGTACCTTAATGTAAGATTTATATATGAGTCGGCTGATGAGGCTAATGATCCTACGTCGGATTTCGGATTGGAAGTCGCAACATCACAGAGGATTCAAGCGATGCCAAAAGCAATTCGCAAATCTCTAAAAGGAGTAGTAGATACTCTGGACGTGGAAAAAACAAATGAGATCATTACCGAGATAGCCAAAACGGATGAAAAACTGGCATTGCATATAGCAAAACTAGTTGAAGATTATCGTTTTGATATTCTCAATTCATTACTAACTGAAGAAAAGTGAGTACTAAAGATAAAAATCAGAAAATACTGGTTGTGGACGACAAAATTCATAACCTAAAAGTACTAACGTCTATACTTACTGAGCATAATTACATTGTACAGCCTGCCATAAACGGTTCATTGGCTTTAAATGCAGTTAATAAAACGAAACCAGATTTAATATTGCTTGACATTAATATGCCTGGAATAGATGGGTTTGAGGTGTGCAAAAGGCTTAAAGAGGACGAATCTGCGAAAGACATTCCAATTGTATTTGTTAGTGCTAATATTTCTATAGAAGACAAGGTCAAAGGGTTCCAAGTGGGTGCCGTTGATTATATAACCAAACCTTATCAGGTTGAAGAAGTATTGGCGAGGGTCCAAACGCATCTTTCAGTGAGAGGAATGCAAATTGAATTAAATAAGCGTAATTTAAAATTGGAAAAGACACTTGCTGAATTAAAAAATACCCAGGATAAATTAATACAATCTGAAAAGATGGCTTCACTGGGTCAGCTCACTGCAGGTATTGCTCATGAAATAAACAACCCATTGAATTTTATTCAAGGCAACACAGTGGCACTGAGCAAAGACGTAGAAGACCTGAGAGGTCTGCTTGCCAAATACAAAGAAGCACAGTTTCAAGGCGGTATCACATCAGATCAAATTCTAGCATTCGAAAAGAAAATTGATTTGGAAACCTTGAATAACGACCTGAAAATGGAGATTGAAGGCATTAGAGAGGGTACCCGTAGGACATCAGAAATTGTAAGTGGCCTAAGGGAATTTTCACAGGAAGCCAGTCTTAAAAAGGAACCAACTGATATTCATCATGGAATAGATGTCACCCTGAATTTACTTGCAAGCAGATTGACCAAAGACATAGAAATCATGAAAAATTATGATGAATCTATCGGCGAAATTGACTGTCACATAGGTCAGCTCAACCAGGTATTTCTGAATTTATTTCTGAATGCCTTGGATGCGATTGGTGAAAAGGGGAAAATTGAAGTGTCCACAAAAAAGGAAAAAAAGTGTGTGAGAATCTCAATCAAAGATGACGGAGTAGGGATTTCCAGGGAAAACCAGAAGAAAGTTTTTGACCCATTCTTTACAACAAAGGAGGTGGGAAAAGGGACTGGCTTAGGGCTTTCCATCAGTCATGGCATCATCGAAAACCATGGGGGTAAAATTGAGGTGAAAAGTGAGGATGGAAGAGGAACAGAGTTTATTATTCAGATTCCGAAATAAGGAGGTACTAAGAAATTTTAGATCACAATCCCCAAAATCCAAATAAAAAAGCAAGATCTAAAGTTCAGAAAACCAAACCGACTGATTTCTAATTTGAAACTTGTCATTTTGTCATTTGAAATTTGATTTTTAGAATTTGAGGAGACAATATCATTTTTCAGGTTGCCACAACCTAGAAACTCATTTCAATATACTATTGAAAAATCTAGATTAAAAAGGCTTAGTAGAACACTTCTCACAACTCCAATTGTCTTGAGCATTTAGTGATAAATATTGGCGATAAGCGATTCACGTATTCTTCAATTTTGGTATAACACTGTGAAATCCAATCTCAGCGGTAGTGAATTTACATGCTTAATGTGAATGTCATTTGCTACCAGGTCTTTCGCTGGGTAGTTATGAAATAGATAACATATGGATTTAACGAAATGCTGGTTCTTGGAACGGTCTTTTGAAAGGTTGAGAAATGTAGGTGCAACTGAATTTAGAATTTTTTGCGATCATCTTGCTACAAAATCTTTTCGGAAAGGCACCTCGATCTTTGGTTCATTTGATGACCATAGTTCTATTTTTTTTCTGGCAAAGGGCCATGTCAAAATTGGAACTAAAAGGGATGCAAATTTTTCACTAAAATACATTCTGAGTGAAGGTAATATCTTTGGTGAAGCAAGAATTGTTCACGAAGATATCTAGCCCTTCAATGCAATTGCTGGGTCTGATTGTCTCATTTACTCCATTGAAATTCACCAAATGGAATCGCTAATGCTACAGTATCGTGCGCTTCAAGCGTTCTTTTTTCAAACAGTTAGTTTGAAATTTTTAGCGATGGAAAAAAGACTGGATAATCTTAGCAATGGGGATGCTAAATCGCGGATTAGAGATTTCTTACTCAATTACGTAAAAGAAAATGCTGAGGAGAATAGCGTTAGAGTCGCTGCTAAAAATATTTTTTTCTCAGAGGGAGATAGCTAGGTTGACATTAACAAGTCGACAAACAGTGAATAACGCCATTAGTCAATGGCGGAGATCTGGTGAACTTCTTTATACAAGTAGGGAAATTGAAATTCTATCGAAATGAGAATAAATGGAAATGGGGGATTTCAATGATTGCTTAGAAATGAATATGTGTGGTATTACCTTCCGTAATCCTAGTATATATATCCACCTGGATAAAATGGAGGTATAGAAATCAGACGAAACTCCTATTTTTCTAGTCTTCGATGAGGCAACTCATACATGGGAAGCTACTAATTTGTTTATTTTGAATGGCCTGATTTTTTGGTAAGGCCACCGAAGTGAGTCAGGGTTTCATCGAAATCTAAACAACTCAGACCTAACACCCCTGTATTTTTGTTAGCTATTAACCATTATCTAAGTCACCCTAACAATGAATATTCCATCTAAATTTATTGAAGAACATTAAGTTCAATCGGAACAATTTGGTACAGCGCCAGATTTATTGTTAACTGTTGGTAACAGGAAGACCTTTGATATAGATCAGGATTTGTTCTGATGAGCGTCAAACAAAAGCTTCCTGACTTTGATTATCTTCTGATAAGAGGTCAATAGGTTATAAATGTAACTACTATGAGCAATATACTTTACGTTGACGATGAACTAGAAAATCTTGCTGCCTTCAAAGCAGTGTTTAGGAGAGATTATAATATCCATACTACTGCATCACCAACAGAGGCGTTGGACTATTTGCATAGTCACGATGTCAATTTGATCATTACAGATCAGAAAATGCCTGAGATGACTGGAGTAGAGTTCTTAAAAGAGGTGAAAGAGTTCATACCTCAAAGATGCCCTGGAAGGATAATACTGTCGGGCTATAGCAAGTCATCTGCAATAGATGAGGCCTATAAAAAATATAATTTGTGTTTATTTATATCCAAGCCATGGGACCCCGAGGAGCTGAAAGGGAAAATCGACTTGGTACTCACAAAATGTGCCTGAACAACCATGGTAGCAGAAAAGCAGAACATTTTATATGTAGATGACGAGGAGAACAACTTAAATTCATTCATGTTAAACTTCCGAAGGAAGTATAACATTTTCACTGCTTTGTCTGGGGCAAAAGGGATTCAGATATTAGAATCACATCCTATCCATCTGATTGTCACAGATCAGAAAATGCCCAAGATGACAGGGGTCGAGTTTCTTAAAAAAGTCAAAGAGAAATGGCCGGCTCCAAAATGCATCCTTCTTACCGGATATACCGATCATGAAGTGATCAAAGAGGCTATCAATGATGTTGGAATCTACTGGTATTTAAATAAACCCTACGATCCGAACGAGATGGAGTCCCTAATGAACAAAGCCATTGATGCGTATCAGGAAGAGGAAGAGAAAAATACCATTAATGAGAAACTGGCTGGACTGATGCAGTCAGCAAAGGATGGCATCATTACCTTCAACCAAGAAGGCATTATTTCCATGCTTAATCCAAGTATAAAAAAGATGTTTGGCTATTCTGAAGAGGAGCTTTTGGGTCAGCACATGGAAATGCTGATACCTGACACCAATGGTAATCCTTCAAAGCTTATTCAGGACTTAGAGGCAAAGGCAAAATCCAATGATTCTACCGCACCAGAACAGATTTTTCATGGAAGGATCAAAAAAGGAAAATTAATTCCGCTGGAGATTTCCGTATCCAGAATGATCATGGGGGAGCAGGTAGCCTACAATGCGATCCTGCGAGATATTTCCCAGAGGGTGGATGCTGAAAAACTAATTGTCGCAAGCGAAGCTTATTACCGTACAATCTTCCAAAACGCCCTCTACGGAATTGCCATTACGGGAGTAAACTTCGAGTTTGTAAAAGTTAATGAAGCCTTTTGCAAGCTAATCGGGTACTCCGAAAAGGAATTGTTAATTAAGATGAATGTGAAGGATGTCACAACTCCCGAAGTTTATTCTGAAAGCGATGAGATATTAAGAAAAATGGTAATTGGTGAGATCAAGGAAGGCTCGCTTGAAAAGAACTATCGGACTAAATCAGGTCGGGTTGTTGAAGCCATAACTTTCGTAAGAGGAATCTATGATGAACAAGGTAAGTATATCGGTAATGCCGCTACTATCCTGGATATCACTGAGCGCAAGCGAGCAGAGTTGGCTGTTAGGGAAAGTGAGGAAAAATTTCGCTCACTTTTCGACTCAGCAAATGATGGCATTTATATCATCGATCCAGTCACTAATGAATTCTTAGATGTCAATGACTCAGCTTCAAAAAGTTTGGGGTACTCGTCTGAAGAGTTGATTGGAAAACAAGTGACCATGTTGTTTCCGAAAGAACAACACTCTTTAATTAAAAAAAAGATTGAGGAATTACGCAAGAGTAAGAAAATCTCTTTTGAAATCGAACATGTAAGAAAAGACGGTAGTACCGTGGAGGTTGAAATTAGCTCGGCAATTTTCAACATCGAAGGGAGAGAAGTATTTCAATCATTTGTGAGAGAAATAAGTGAGAGGAAAAAAGCAGAGAGGAGAATTCAAAAAATGAACGATGAGCTTGAAAATAAAGTGCTGGAGCGAACGGCCGAACTAGAGGGGGCCAATGACGAACTCAAGAAGGCGGAGGAAGAAATTCTTGAAGCCTACTCAAAAGAGAAGGAGCTTGGGGAACTTAAATCGAGATTTGTTGCTACTGCATCGCACCAGTTTAGAACACCCCTTACTGTGATCCAGTCCAATGTGGAGTTGCTGGAAATGAATCTGGACAAACTTCAAGAAGACTTAAAACCTCGATTTCATAAGTCGTTTGAGCGAATCAGCAAGGAAACGAATCGAATGACTGACTTGATGAATGACGTGTTGATTCTGGGAAAAATCAATGCCAGGGCAATGTTGCCAAGTCGAAAAAGGATAGATGTCTCGGTTGTTGGAAGAGATTTGGTCGAGCGACTAAATGAAGTTGAAGGTGTGAAATCAAAAATTCACCTGCAGGTAATAAATAAGCCACGCAAAATTTTTATTGACTCAAACCACCTAGAGCATATTTTGCTTAATGTACTCGGTAATGCACAAAAATATTCACAGGAACGTGGAGATATATCGTTTGAGATTATCTTCAACAATGAAGCAGTTGAATTAATCGTTGCTGACAAGGGAATTGGCATGTCCGAAGAGGACTTGAAAAATTTATTTCAGCCCTTCTTCAGGGGGAAAAATACAGCAGGAATACAGGGAACAGGATTGGGTATGTCCATTATCTACGAGTACATCAAAATAAACTTTGGCGAAATTGATGTTGTGAGCAAACTGGACAAGGGAACTACTGTAAAGATTTCATTCAAATACGATGAGCCGTCTGAAGGATGAGCTTTAATTTTTTAGATAACCATAATACTAGAGACCCATGGCGAAAATACTGATTGTAGAAGATGAAGTAAATATTAGGCAGACTCTGGTTGATATTTTAGAGACGTGTAGTTACGAGGTGGTAGAGGCTGAGAATGGGTTATTGGGTTCAATTAAGGCTGTAAAGGAAAACCCGGACCTAATCATCAGCGATGTCAATATGCCGGAAATGGACGGCTATGAGATGTTGGAAGCAATAAAGGGATGCATGGAAGATACGGGAATGCCACCATTTATTTTCCTTACTGCAAATGCTGAAAGGACAGACCAGAGGCGAGGGATGATACTTGGAGCGGATGATTACATAACCAAACCATTTAAGGCGAAGGAACTTCTCGAAGCGGTAAGGATCAAATTGAAAAAACGAGCTGAGGTCGAAAACGTGATCCTCACCAGAGAAAGATTACAGATATCTGTGGAGTTGCATGACAGTATTCAGCAATTGCTGGTTGCCTCGTTTATCGGATTTGATTCTTTAAAAAACAAAATCGACAAACTAGATCCGATGGATCAGTCGGTATACAAATCGGCTCTGGGGATATTAAAACAGGCTAACAATGATTTGAGAAGCTACGCTCACAACATTGGTAATGTGGAAGAAATCGATGACATAGATGTCAGATTGAATGAAATGGTTGACCGTCTTCGAGGGGCAAGCAACACCAGTTTTGAAGTTGATTGTGACTTGCAAAAGTCGATTTCGACGAAGATTCAGGGACACCTGTTTAGAATTACACAGGAAGCACTCAGCAACATCTTAAAGCACGCAAAAGCAACCAATACCATCATTCAGCTCCACTGTGATCAATCAGGAATAAAACTTAAAGTTTCTGATAATGGAATTGGGTTTGATACCTCCCAATACAACGGTATGGGTTTGAACAATATCAAGAAAAGGACCGATGAGATTGGTGGAGACTTAACACTAACCTCTCAAGTTGGAACAGGGACGACCATTGAGGTAACTCTTGATAAAAATGAACTGAGCTGGCTATAATTAGGTCTTACATACTAATGGGAAGGACAAGCCTCTTCTATGCAGTAAGACAAAGTAGCGTCTGATCATCGAGTTGAGGAGTTTCTCCTTTCCACGAATTTAAATTCTTTTTCGCAGGGTCTTCCATTTTTAAAACATTCCCCCAGTATTTTTTGAACTCCAACTTTACCCAATTTGTGTTTGTCTTCTTTATCGAACTGATCTGGAATGCCATCCGAGAACATCACAAGAGAGTCGCATTCACTTAGCTGAACCTTTTGATGATGAAAAACTCTTCCAAAAAGACGCTTTTTTGCCTTTATCAAATTCGGACCATCTTCTGTCTGGTGAATCAGATGAATTTCGTTGCTTGAAAAAGATGAAGCTCTTGTAGTCTTGTTGTATTTACAAACCCCAAGCTCAACACCCAGGCCGTAGCCTTTGCTGCCATTCTGAGATTCATTATAATCATCAATTTTTGAAAATATCTGCTCAATTATATCGGATGTCTGAAGTGATGATTTGGTAATGATTTGTTTGATAATGGCCGAGACTGCCATCGTTGCCAAGGCTCCTTCTACACTATGACCAGTGCAGTCTGCTACAATTACGAAAACGACATCATCAAAATCATAAAAACTATAAAAATCCCCTCCAATAACATCTTGAGGTTCATACATTAGAAAATGATTTGAAAAGAAATTGTTAAGTATCAGGTCATTTAAAAGTACCAACGATTGAATTTGTTTAGCAGCTTCGAGGTGACCATTCTTCGGATTGTTTACCTTGTTTTCCTGAAGGATGGGTTTGAACATTTCATCTTTGATAACAGCCCTGACAGCCAAAATTCCGAGGTTCTTTAAGTACAAGTCGACATAGGAAAAGATATTGTAATTACAAGCCATATAGAGAAAAAGATGATCGCTTAGTTTTTTGATCGCAACGAATCCATACTCGCCATAACTTATGTTTGCGAGATATTCAGATTCGTCTTCACAGTCAGCTAATAGAAAAATATCTATGTATGCTTCAATGCTGGCTACATTGAAGTCTTTTCCTTTTTTATGGAGACAAATTGATTCACCGGCATTCACATCATAGCATCCGCTAATTTGCAAATTGGGAAATTGAATCATCAATTGATAATTAAAAGGACACACAAAAAATTGGTATGAGAAGTGATTAGATCAGGCCAGTTCTATACTAATCATGTTTTTCGGGTATCTCCACCCATGTCTCCTTTGGGAGGAATCTTTTTTGGGCCTTGATGGCAAGTTCTACGATGGACAGATCCTTTTCTTCGAGCGCTATTTGCAAGAGTTTGTCACCACTACATTCGTAAGCACTACACGTTTCGGGTCGATTCTGCCAACTCGTGCAGTTCAAATTGTCCCTATCGAAGAAGATGCAATAGCCGTCTTCAGGATCCTTATCTAAAAACCTCTTCCCAGACTGGCCGCACAGATTAGCCCCTTCATCATCTCTGAGCCGTACCAGTAGCTTACAGCAAAATGCCTGACAACCCATTTCTACTCCTATTTCACAGTCTGTCATAATAATTTAAGTTTATTGGATGTCAATGTTATCGCTCATCAGATTTGACCTGGACCTCCAGTTCAAAAAGCTCTTTCAATGCACTAACCAAGTTTTCTTTTTCGCCGCGTAAGCATGCATTTTTTAAGGTGATAGTAGGGAGCTTCACAATTTTATTTATCATAGATTGTGAAATTTCCGTTATCAAACTCTGAGCCAAATCGTGTCCTTTATATTTCTTAGCAACTCTGTTTAGTTCATTGAGCCTTATAGACTCTAGTGCAGCCTTAAATTCCTTAATGATCGGAACCACCTCAAGTTCTTTTACCCAATGAACAAATTCTTCAATATTTTTTCTAATGATAGTATTTACCAGTGGAGTACAAGACAGCCGTGATTTCAGCGTTTCATCCACCCTGCTTTTGATCTGATCGATAGTGAAAAGGCGGGTATCATTCAATGTTTTAAGATCTGGTTCAATGCTTCTCGGAACCGATAGATCAAAAAATATTCTTTTTTTGTTTTCCGGAAGCGAACCCACCATCTCGCTTGTAATGATGTACTCATCAGGTCGGATACTGGAAATGATGATGTCATTTTTGTCCAATTCGCCTAGAAGGTCTTCAAAGTTTGAAAACGTCAGGTCGTGATCTTTGGCCAGCCTGATTGATTTGGCAATCGTCCTGTTTATAAGTGTTAAGTTCTTATAGCCAGATTTCACCAGATTTTTTACTACGTCTTCACCAATTTCACCCACGCCTACTATCAAAATTTTAGCCTCTTTTTCACGATTAGTTAATTCATCAATCATCAGTTTAGTTGAATATGAAATTGAAGCTGAACCCTGCTTAAAGTCTGTTTCAGTTGAGACCGATTTGTTTGTGTGGAAAATGGTATGAAGCAGTCGGTGAAGAAAAGGACCAGCCATATTATGCTCGACAGAACAATTGTAGGCCGCCTTGATTTGATTGATTATTTGCTGGTCTCCAATGGCTTGTGATTTTAGACCAACGGATACTTCTGACAGGTGGTAAAGAGCATCTTCATTTTCATAAATTTCAAAATATGAACTGTAATCACTTTTTGCAATGCCTAAAAAAGAACACCAAAAACTGACCACCTTGTTTGGATCAAAACTTCCAGTATAATGAATTTCACACCTGTTGCATGTTGATAATATAAGAGCTTCGCTGATGCCAAGGAAATCTTTCATTCTGAGTAAAAAATCCCCTTGAGATTCTGGCTTGATTTCAAAACACTCCCTTATTTCAACTGGCACTTTGGGTGCCGCTATACTTATTGATGTGAACATTTGTATGCTTTTTTCTATTTCCATATTGATGCAGATAGACTCAAATTTTAATAACATAAAATTGAAGCAAATACACCCCAAAGATCGTAGGGCATCCAGCATATAGATCTAGTAATTTTACCTATACCTCAACTCTTTTTTAAGACTGAGTAACAAACTGTTACGAGAAGTGAGGTGGGACATTGTGACCAGAGATTTCATCAAATATCTCTCAGAGGTCTAGAGGATGTCTGTCAAATTTAGGGCCCAAAGTGCCTGGAGAAATATCACGTTTGATCACTCAAATAGGCCGAAAATTGATAAATGAGTGTCATCGGCACTTGGAAGACAAGCGAAACTAGGTAATTAACCTAGTTGAAATTAAATTCTACTCCTATTATTTCCCTGCACAATACACATCAGCTTTGAGGAAAGATTGTTTGAAGATGCAATGGAAGATTATTTTAATTACTCAAAATTAACTAATACTATTATGTTAGAAATAAAGCCAACAGTAAGTACTCCTGCTATTACTCTCAATGAAAGTGAAGGGCTTTTGGAGTTCAAAGGCAGATCTAGCCCAGACAATTCAGTGGAATTTTATTCAAAGATTCTGATGGCACTGGAAAATTACTTTAAGACTACTGAAAGTGGCCTTACTACCAATTTTAATCTGGAGTACTTCAATACAAGTTCTCTAAAATGCATATTCCAGATTTTTGAAAAAATTGCTGAAAATGTTGGCGATAAGAATAAGGAAGATGTGGTAGTTAATTGGTACTATGAAGAGGAAGACTTTGATATGCTGGAAACAGGTGAAGACATTTCAAGCATGATCGATTTCGACTTTAATTTCATTAAGTACAGCTATTAATCGGGATCAACCCAGTCGATCATGAATCAGCAAATCAAAGTAATTGTTGCAGAAGGGCACCCCGTTATGAGGGAAGGTTTGAAGCAAATTCTAAAGCCGATTGTGGGCAGAGTGGAAATAAATGAAGACGAAGAGGAACTGATGAATTCGCTGTCCAATGAAAAAGCAGATTTCATCATTGCAGATCCTTTGAGTTTTTCTAGTAACGGATTCAAATTTTTCTTAGCACTAAACTATGAATTCCCTGAGGTCAAAATTATCTTCTACCTCGGCTTTTTGAGCAAGTTTGTTTTAGTGGCCCTTCGCGATGTAGAATTTGCAGGAGTTTTGATGAAATCGCAAGAAATAGATGAGGTAAGGAAAATCCTAACGGGAATATTTGACGGAGAGCAATACATCCAGCCGCAGGTTATGATCGATTTACTTCAGGGGAAACATGACAGTGTTGGATCGATAATCCAGTCATTGACCAGCAAGGAGAAAGAAGTTTTGAAATTGGTAAAGGAGGGTTATTCCAACGAGGAAGTAGGTCAACTCCTAAAAATTAGCAAAAGAACAGTCAATTGTCACAAAAACAATATTATGGGTAAAACCAGAATGAAAAATACCGCTGCACTTATCCAATTTGTCAATGATTTTGAATACCTGATTTATGACAAAAACTGAGGGTGTAGTATAAAATTTACTCAAACAAATAAAAAGCATCAAAATGAATTATATACCAAAATACAAGAATGTGCATGATGAGAATATCATCATGATGTATCGAGGAGGCTTATCCTTTGAATTGATATCAACCATTCTACATACGTTAGAAGAACGGATTAATGAATACGAACTGGACAGACGAACCCAGAAGAAATTTTACTCACTGGCTACCGAGTGCATTCAGAATGTGTACTACCATAATGAGAAAATGGAAACGGACGACGTTTCAATTACAGAGTATAATTCAAAGTCCACGTTGATTATGGTCACAGCCAAAAAGAGGTTTTACTCTCTGGTCACATGTAACTTTGTTTCCAATGAACAAGCGGATATTTTGAGAAACAAAATTGATAGGATCAACTCTTTTAATGAAGAGGATTTGAGAATTGCGTACCGGACGGCCTTACAAAATGGAGAATTTAGTTCTAAAAATACCGCAGGATTAGGCTTTATTGATATAGCAAGAAAATCTGGTTCGAAGCTTTCATATGAAATATCCAAAGTCAATGATGAATGCTCCTACTTTAGTTTTGAAGTTCGTCTCAATAAATGATGTGAGCCGCATGAAGGCAGAATTCTTTTGGTCAAAGTAATGGAATCGATCCTCGAAGACTGGCTCCTAAAAAAGGAGAGCTTTAAAATACTCAAAACCAAAGAGAAATGCCAAGGAGACAGGTCACAAGAGAAGTATCACCCGCTGGGTACGAAAAATTGAACTTAAGTGTGACCAGCTAATCGGGACATGTTGCCAGTGGATGAAAAAACAATTAGGGTATATATTTGAAATTCGCAAATGACTATTTTTATGAAAACCTACTTACGTCTAAAAAGGAATAGCGCTTGTAGGGTTTAAGTATGGACAACCGAATTAATAAGGTACTGATCGTTGAGGGTTCAAAGATTGCAAGCAATCAGATACAATCTATTCTGGAGAAAAATAATTTCGAATCCGAGGTTGTGTTGGAAGAAAAAGATGTATTAACGAAGGTATTTGATTACGGACCTGATTTGATTTTGATGGATGTTACTCCAGGGAGTGATCTTACTGGAATTCAATTGGCCAGGTCTATTATGGAAAAGCAAGACGTTCCAGTCATTTACATGACTGCACTCAGTGGAAAATTATCGATTGATAACACCAAGCTTGCTAGACCTTATGGTTTTCTTTCCAAGCCGTTTGGTGACGATGAGCTCATCAATTCAATAGACTTTGCATTGAAGATGAATGGACTTGAAAAAGAATTGAATGAAAACTACATGGGTCTTAAAACGACCCTTGATAGTATTAACGATTCGATCATTATTATTGATGGATCCAACGAAGTGGTATACATGAACCCTACAGCTGAGGAAATGACAGGTCATCGATTTTCATCGGCATTGAAAAAGAACATCATGGAAATATTGGATGTTAGATCGATTGATAAAAAGCCGATAGTACTTCCATTCACCCATAATGATGAAAAAGGTGAGAGCATTCTTCCTGAGGGGATAATAATGAATGAAAGAATGAGGAGCTATAAGCACTTTGGAGATGGTAGGGTTATACCCATTTATGATAAAGAAATAGAAGTTAAAAGAAGGGTGGTGCTGTTTCGCGACATTTCAGATAGAGTAGAGAAAGTGAATATGGAGCGGGAATTAAACCAAAAGATGCAAAGTCTTTTGGCAGAAGAGAACGAGAAAAACAGAGTAAAGCAATCCCAGGATCTTCATGACGGAATCGCACAGGTTTTGAATGTGATCAAGTTCAGGTTGGAATCTAAAGATGATGCCAATAAGGATGACGAGTTGGTTTCTATGATAGACACAGCCATCCGTGATTTGACTTCAATTTCTGAAGAGATTTTGCCATCGATTTTATTAAAATTTAATTTAGAAACCTGTATAGAAAGCCTATGCAATCAGATGTCCATACAGGGCGACATTGATATACAGCTAACAACAAAGCATCTTCCGGCCGAGTTGGGAAACACAAAAAAGATCCATATTTACAGGATAGTTCAGGAAGGGTTGCTGAATGCTATTAGCCATGCTTCTTGCAAAAGAATTGAAGTACAGCTTTATGGCTATAGCGATTTTATCAGGATGACGATTGAGGACGATGGAAAAGGATTTGAAATGAATGGTAATTACCAATTGGATGAATTACGAAACGGGATTCGGAATATGACTGCAAGGGCAGAGAACCTGGGTGGTACTTTAAGTATTGAATCAAATGAAAAATATGGTACCGTAATAACGGGACAGATCCCTTACCAATGACATATAAAACAATTCTAGTTGATGATCATGTATTGGTGCGTGATGGAGTAAAATCACTCTTCAATTCCTATCCGAACTTCGAAATTGTAGGAGAATTTGGAAGTTCTGAAGAGCTATTCCTCTACCTGGAAGATAACGATCCCCCCGATATACTAATTCTTGACCTTTCTCTGCCGAAAATGAGCGGAATAGATGCTCTAAAGATCTTAAGTAAAGATTATCCTGACATGAAGGTCATCGTATTGAGTATGCATAAGGAAAAAGAATTCATAATGGCTTGCCTTGACTATGGTATCAAAGGGTATATTTTCAAGGTAGAAGCAGCCAGTAGCTTAGGAAAAGCATTGGAAAATGTTCCTCAGGGTAAGGTGTATTTTAGTAAGGAGGTATATGATATTGCCCTTCAGACCTATGTTTCCAAGAAAAAGGAAAGGGTTACGATGAACAAAATAAACCTCACTACCAGGGAGAAAGAAGTAATTAAGTATATCGCAGAAGGCCTGACCAGCAGACAGATTGGAGAGAAACTGTTTGTAAGTTCGAAAACCATTGATTCTCATCGGTCCAATATAATCCGAAAATTGGAGGTCAAAAACCTTGCAGGCCTTATAAGAAAGGCCATGGAACTAAAATTGATTTAGCCCACAACTTTTGTCTACAACCGTATCCAGGAGGATCTATTCTGGATGCATCCTAACCCCCATGGAGGGGAATATTGGAGTTTTACTATGAGCTTATATCAAACTCAAATCGACTAGGTAAAACTCCTAGCTATAATTCAACTTTCCCCCAAACTTTTCCATCCAAAATGGTGCGTACTTCACATATAATTTAATAAGTGAACAACTGGATGAATTTAAAGATCATCTCAAACGGATAAGAAGAATTTACCAGTTAGAATTCAAATAAATTTTGAAGCAATGGAGAACGAACTAAAGAAACTAAATGCCACAATAAAGGCTGACGAATTGATACTGATGGATGTACTTCAGAATAAAATTGCTGGAAGATATACCGCTAAGGATAGTGGAGAAAAACATCTGGATTTGTTCATGAAAAATGTCAAGCTGCCCTCATTCCTGACGAATATCAAAAGTTTGTGGATCAAGAATGCTGAAGCCAATCTGGATTTCAAATTCCCATGGGGCTACGTTTATATCAAGCATATCAATGCTGAACATCTTTTGTTACTCTCATTCCCAACAAGCCGGATATGTACAAGCAAAATCAATGCTTACCTCAATCTTTTTTCACCCGAAAATGAAAATCAATAATGAGTAATCTAAATCAAATCCATCAGTTGATCAACGGCTTAGTGAGCTATTTCACAAGCATAAAGGCCTATGGTCTCATTGATATTTCCAACTACAGTATATCAAGTCTTGAACTGAGATCTGCCACAATAGATGAAGCTTCATTGAAAGCTACAATTGAGGATATAATCTCCTTGTGCAAAGGAATGAAAATGCCCTTGGAAGAACTGATGATTGACTATGGAAGAACTGGTTTCTTGAACTTCAAATTATATGGAAATCACCTGATGTTTTACTTGAGTGATGAGGGGAACTTTGGTCAGATCAACTATTTCGTTAAAAACATCAAAATAGAGGTTGACGATACCGAACTATTGAAAGAAGTACAAGAGGAAGAAAAGGAAGAAGGAGAAACAGCGGATCCTAAATTGCTAGCTGCCAGAAATATTCAACAAAGTATCCTTCCGAGCCCTGATCAATTTGACAAATATTTCAAAAAATCATTTATTTATTTCAAGCCAAAAGAGGTAATCGGGGGAGATTTTTACTGGATGAAAGAAGCAGGAGATTCTGTATACTTTGCTGTTTCGGATTGTACAGGACACAGCGTTGAGGGAGCTATGGCATCTATGACGGTTAGTTCCATTCTTACTCAGGTGGTTGATGGCAAATCTAAAGTCAATCTTTCCCTGAAAGAAGCGCATGAGCGACTCCGCGGCTTTAAAAATGGAGTTAACGAGAAAAACATTTCCGGAGGTATAGGTGCTGAGATCATATTATGCTGCTACGACAAGAAAAAGAATGAATTAGAATATGCCAGCTCAGGTATCCCCCTAATACATTTTTCAAAGGGAACCTTGAACGTTATTAAGACGAAAAGCAAATCCAAATTTAGGAAAGAACTATCGCTGGATGACTTCAGTTATGAGAAACTAAAATTAGCCAAGGGGGATAAGCTGTGTTTCTTCAGTGATGGCCTGGTTGACCAATTCGATAAGAACAACAAAAAGAAACTCGGCCTGAACGGGCTGGGTAAAATAGTCGAATCGATTGGTATGAACGGATCCTTTAACCATAAGAACTTCAAGTCCAGTATCGATGACTGGCGAGGAACAACTGCCCAGACGGATGATACTGTCTTGCTAGGTGTTGAAATTTAATTTTTTATGTTCAATCTAAATAATAAACAAAATGAATGTTGACGAATCTTTAAATGCGGTACTAAAAAACGTACCAAAAGCTGTTGCAGGGGGTGTAATAGACATCACCGATGGTCTCTTATTGGGTATCAAAACCTCAGATAGCCATCCCAAGGAAATTTTTGATTTTCTGGCTGCGGCTACCAAAGACATGTTCGAAGGTGAAAATGTTGTTACCATTGAAAACATGTTCAAGAAATCCAGGGGTGTAAAAACAAAGGAGCATTACTTCCAGGAAATCATTGTGTATTCAACCAATCTTCTGCATTATTTCTCCCGCATACCTGGAGAGGGCAATGTAGTACTTGGTGTTGTTTGTTCAATTGACGCCAATATTGGGTTGGTGCTTGTGAAATCCAGAGAGATTGCAAAGAACCTGGAAGTATGATAAAGGTGCTTCCATATAATAAGATCACAGGTTTGACGGTAACTCGAGGGTCAAAAAGAGTCATCAATGGCTTGAGCCTCGAGTTTCTTCCTGGTCAAATTCATGTGATCCTAGGACCTGGAGGTAGTGGAAAAACTACTTTACTTAAACTATTGACTAATCAGAAAGGCTTGGAGTCTTTTGAGGTCGAAGGAAAAATATTGCAGACTGTGGATAAGTATATCCACATGACTCAATACATTGATAAACCTTCTGACTCATTAAATAATAAAATAAAAGATGATGAGTCTTCTCTGTATGTCAAACAGCTTTGGGGGGATCAAAATCAGGTGGTGGTAAAGCGCCTGTTTGATCACTTAGATACACCAATGGATGTCCTACCCAAGGAGCTCATCAAGCTCGCACAATTCACTTATAGTATGCAAAAAGCAAGTACTTCAGAATGGTTGTTTTTTGATGAGCCAGAAGTAAATACGGGAGACTATATGACCAATATCGCGGCTGTTATTAACTCGTATCGCAAGGGCAGAATAATCATAGTTAACACACACAATATTGAGTTTGCGAGGTTGTTGGCTGACCGAATATTACTGCTTGTTTATGGAGAGCCAAAGTTCGTTGGGCCATCTGAAGAATTTTTTAATTCGGAAGATCCAATGATTCAAAATGTACTAAAATTTGGAATTTAAAATGTTACAAGGATTTTATTTTATAACACCCAACCTGGCGGGATCTGCAAAGCCCGGTATTTATGGAGAGCTCAACGATGATGTAAAATTCCTAAGGGAATCTAAGATTGACATAATTGTCAACCTCACGGAAGAGCCAAATGATCCACCCATGACTGACTTTGGGTTTGAAGAAATTCATTTTTCTATCAAAGATATGTGTACACCGGATCTTCGTCAGACTCATCCCTTTTGTTCCAAGATTATTGATTCCCTCAATGATGGTCTCAAAGTGTTGGTTCATTGCAAAGCTGGATTGGGTAGGACAGGCACTATCCTGGCATGCCTTCTGGTAGAACTGGGAAGAAAACCAGACACGGCTATCGATGAGATCAGATCCAAAAATCCTGATTTCATACAAAACACATTGCAGGAAAATTACATTCAACTGTATTATAATTTTCTCAAGAAGAAGGCCTTGTTGCCTGAATTCAATTAATTACTAATCAAAACATAACTTAAAATGGGTACTATAAGATTCAAGGAAACCAACTATAAGGGAAATCATGATGAATCTATTCTTGATACCTTTCTAAGGCAGGGAGTAGAGGTGCCCCATTCCTGTCGTACTGGTGTTTGTAACGGGTGTAAAATGAAGCTTTTGGAAGGAGAAGTACGACCAACTTCAGCAGGTTCTACTAACTCAGAAAACGAAGATTACATTCTGTCATGCAAAAACACCCCTGTTACTGATATCAAATTAGAACTACCAAAAGAGGGGAACACCTATTTCAATGCGGAAATTGTAGAGAAAGAGATGCTGGCCTCAAATATTTGCAGGCTTAGAATGACGCAGGATGTTTTCTTTCCCTATGAGCCTGGACAGGTCATCAACTTGAAATTTCCTGGAGATAGTGAATTTAGGTCGTACTCTTTAGCGAGCCTTTTTTCCAAAGATGAATTTTTAGAACTACATATCAAGAGAGTTCCCAAAGGGAAATTCAGTAACATCATTTTTGATCAGGTAAAAGTTGGAGAACAGGTAAAAATTAGCATGGCTGCAGATGTTGTGCCTCCTCTTAATTACGAACCTGATCAGAAAGTACTCTTTATCGCCAATGGCACTGGTCTCGCACCGATTCAGGCGACCATCAAGTCCTTGTTGAACCAAAATCATTCTGGCGACCTGATATTGTTTCACGGTAGTCGTGACCCTGAAGGTCTGTATATGCATGATGAGTTAGTGAAGTTGCAAAAAGAGTTTCCAAATTTCCACTACCACGCTTGCGTCTCTGGTTCTGATGTACCAAAAGGATACAGAAAAGGAAGAGCCCATATTGTAGCTTTTCAGGATTTTCAGGAACTGAAGGGGTTTAAAGTATATCTGTGCGGACTACCTCAAATGGTTAGCGCTGCTACTGTGCTGGTAACCAAAGCCGGGGCGGCTCATGAAAATATCCATACCGATTCTTATCATGTCACGAAGCATGTGGATCAAGCCAGGCAAGTAGATTATGAACTAGTAGAGGAAAAACCTTTTTTTCCAGAGCCTGATCCCGAAATGTGGGAAGCTCTGACAAAAGACGATCTTCTGAATGCGATTCTAAAAGATTTCTATACTGATGTTTTGGAAGATGCACGCCTTGGGGGATTTTTCACGGGAGTAACGAAGGATCGCATAATGCAAAAGCAGTACAATTTTCTATATCAGGCTTTTACAGGAGAACGAGTCTACTTTGGGGCAAGGCCTAGAAATGCACACCATTGGATGCAAATTTCTGATGAATTGTTTGATTATAGGGAAGACCTGCTGTTTTATCACGCACGAAAACATGGACTTGCAGAGCACCTTGTGGAAAGATGGAGGGAATTGGATGAGGTGTTTCGGGATCGCATGGTTAAAAGCAAACCCTGGCCAAAAATCATGGATGGAGTAGTTTACCCATTAGAAGGGTTTGAGGAAATAGTGCTTGATGCATCAGGGCTATGTGATTCATGCCAAGAGGAAATTGAGGCGGGTACTCGGGTAAAATACCATATCCGCCATGCAGAAATGTATTGCCCAGATTGTTTTCAGTCAGGAAAGACAAAGTCTGCCTGATCGACTTCATTATCAAATGAGATTTTCATTTTAGGGTTGTTTGATCCAAAATATGTGGAACCCCAGTATCCAACTGAGAGCCAGAGCACTGAGATCGAGCTGACTATTTCTACACTAGATTGTAGTTGAATTTTTAAAAAGAAAACCGTATTGATACGATAAGACGGTGTATTATTTGTGCCGTCGATTGCTTAACTTTTGCCAACTAATCGCCTGAAAAATCAATGAAACAAATTCTACTTGTAGATGACCATAAAATAATAAGGGACGCCCTAAAGCTTTACTTTCAAGATTCGACAGAATATGAGGTTGCTGGTGAAGCAGCAAATGGAGCCGAAGCCTTGGATTTAGTAAAATCTGAACAGTACGATCTCGTGATAGTGGATGTCAATATGCCCAAGATGAATGGGATTGAGTTTATGGAGAATGTGAGGTTGAATTTTCCAACGCAAAAAGTTCTCGTCCTGTCAAGTCAGGAAGATGCCCTATCGATCAACAAAATGATAGCTTTGGGAGCGCATGGCTATATTTTGAAAAACGCTCCAAAAGAGGAAATGTTTACTGCAATAGAGGAAATTCTTAATGACAAGAATTATTATTCCAAAGAAGTGTATGAAACAATCATTGCCCACATCTCCAAGAAAAAACCAAAGCAAAGACTGACTGTTGAAACCAAGCTTTCCGAGCGAGAAATAGAAGTACTGCAATTAATAGTACAGGAAAATTCCAACCAAGAAATAGCCGATAAATTATTCCTTAGCATTCGTACTGTTGAAGCCCACAAACGAAATCTCTTGGAAAAAACAGGTTGTAAGAATATTGCAGGCCTGGTGATGTACGCAGTAGAAAGAGATATCGTCTAGGCGAAACAATCCTTGCTCGTATTTTTGTTCGGATCTATTTGAGATCTCACGAAGAAATTCCAAATTCTAGCAATTAAGATCACCCCCCCCCCCTTCTACGTACTTCTGATTTGTC
>Ga0316189_10001885_pt1 | contig 20764 bp, 16 predicted proteins | sample LowCovwburrow_MG_FD_204930 | JGI IMG/M metagenome (GOLD analysis project Ga0316189, IMG submission 204930) | Coastal sediment microbial communities from Maine, United States - Lowes Cove worm burrow | ecosystem: Environmental > Aquatic > Marine > Coastal > Sediment | place: USA: Maine... | reverse complement strand
GACGTCCTCATCATGGACGAGCCGACATCCGGGCTGGACCCGCTGCAGATTCGCCAGGTCCGTGCGCTCATCCGGGACCTCGGCAAGGAGAAGACGGTGCTGCTGTCGACGCACATTCTGCAAGAGGTCGCCGCAGTTGCCGACACGGTCATCATGGTCACCGAAGGCCAGATTGTCTTTGACGGCACCGCCGAGGAACTCGGCGAGCAGGGGCCCATCGAGGACCGCTTCTACGCGCTGGCCGGGGCAGACAAAGCCGACGGCGCCAAGAAGAAGAGCAAGCGTAAACGAGACGAGAGTGGGGCGAGGGCGTAATGGGTATCGATTTCAAGGTTGTTAGCGCGATCTTCCGCAAAGACATGCGGGTCTATCTCGGCAATCCGACCGGCTACGTGTTCATCACGTTGTTCATTGTCGCGACCGGGTCTGCGGCCTTCTTGCAGGAAGAGTTCTTTGCTCGAAATCTGGCCGACCTCGCCACGCTCAACCGCGTGATGCCGGCCATTTTGATGTTCTTTGTGCCGGCCATCACCATGAACGCGTGGGCCGATGAGCGCCGCGCGGGGACCGACGAGCTGCTGCTGACGCTGCCCGTGCGCGACGTCGAAGTCGTGCTGGGCAAGTACTGCGGGATGCTGGGCATGTACACGCTGTCGCTGGGCATCTCGACCGCGCTCATTGGTGTCGTGGCGACGCTGGGCGATCCGGACGCGGGCCTCATGTTCTCTACCTACGCCGGGTACTGGCTGATAGGCGCGCTGTTTGCCGCGGTCGGCCTTGTCGGCTCGCTGCTGTCGGTCAATCCGACGGTTGCGTTCATCCTGGGCGGCGTCGGCTGTGCGGCGCTGGTGTTCACGGGGGGGCTGCCGTGGGCATCGGGCCTGGTCGGCGTTGGCCTCATCGGTGGGGTGACCGCATTGATAGCGTTCGTGGTCCGGGTTCGCGCGAGCGAGGCCGGCATCGGCGGGCTCATCGGGGCGGCGGTTGCGATGGTCTTGTGGCGTTGGCCCGTCTGGATCGCCGAGGAGGGCGCCGAGGTCGACGACAATCAGTTTGAACAGATCTTCGGCATGTTGTCGGTCGAGGAGCGCTTCGCCAGCTTTGGCGAGGGCATCCTGCGGCTGGGCGACGTGGCGTACTTCGTCGGGGGCGTGGCCGTCCTCTTGTATCTGTGCACGTTCCTCATCGGACGGAGGCACTGGTAGTCATGCTTCCCCGTTATCAACGATTGATTCGCTTCTTTGCCCTCACGGTCATCGTCGTCGCGACGGTCTCGTTGGCCGGCCGTCCGGGCTTTCGTACCGACGTGACCTCCGAGGGGCTCTCGCGGCTCACCCCCGAGACCACCGAGCTCATCGCTGGGATTAGCGAGGACCGCCCAGTTCAGGTCCACGCGTTCATCTCGGACGAGGTGCCGCGCGGCTATGTCACGGCACGCTCGCGGTTGCTCAACATTCTGGGCGAGATGCAGGCGCGGGGCGGCCCCGGCTTGCAGGTGCGGATCGTGGCTCCCAAAGAGTTCAGCGAGGCTGCAGAAGAGGCCGTCGAGCGCTACGGCGTGGTGATGCGCCCGGTCGAGGACCGCAGCAAGGGGCGCAGCGAGGTCCAGAAGATCTTCTTGGGGCTGGCGTTTGTGTCCGGCGCCCGCGAAGAGGTCGTTCCGTTCCTCTCTCCGGGCTTGTCCGTCGAGTACGAGGTCGCCCGTGCGCTGCGCGTGGTCACCCAAGAAAAGAAGAAGGTGCTCGGCGTCTTGCGGACGGACGTGACCATCATGGGCAACTTCGACCTGCAGACCAAGTCGCAGCAGCCCCCATGGGCGATTGTCGAAGAGCTGCGCAAGGTCTACGAAGTTCGCAGCGTCAGCCCCACGGCCGACATTCCTGAGGACGTCGACGTCCTGCTCGTGCCTCAGCTTCCGAGCCTGACGCAGGCCGAGCTGGACAAGATCAAAGTCTATGTGGACGCAGGGCGCCCCGCGTTGCTGACCCTCGATCCGTTTCCTGGGTTTGCGGGGCAGCTCGCACCCCTCGAAGACAAGCCCGCGCCGCAAGGGCAGGGCGGCATGATGGGCGGCGGCGGTGGACCACCGCAGCCCAAGGGCGACTACGCCGGGTTCATGTCGTCGGTCGGGGTCACCTGGAACGCGGACCAGATCCTCTACGACAACGACAACCCACACCCGAACCTCGCCAACGTCGGGCCGCAGGTCATCTTCGTGACCAAGCGGAACGACGGCAGCGACCCGTTCGCCGTGGACGACACGTCGGTGCATGGCCTTGAGGAGGTCGTCACGATCTTCGCCGGTTCGGTCAGCAAGGCGGACGACTTCGCGGGCACGTTCACGCCGCTGCTGGCGACGGGTCGGCAGTCTGGCTACCACCTGTACGCCGACATGTTCGATCCGGACTATCCGTCGTTCTTCGGTAAGCGCATGTTGCCCGCCGAGCGCATCAACAAGTCGCTCGTCACGGGGACCAACCAGGCCATCGCGGCCCGCGTGCGCGGCGGCGGTGACGGGGCCGAGATCAAAGACCGCAACCTGGTGGTCATCGCCGACCTCGATCTCATCGGCGACCAGTTCTTCGCGCTGCGTCAGCAGGGCGGCGACTTGGATGGCGACGGTCTTGTTGATGTTCGCTTCGATAACGTTGCCTTCATCCTCAACGTCATCGACTCGCTCGCCGACGACGACCGGTTCATCGAGCTGCGCAAGCGCAAGCCCGCGTTCCGCCGCCTGACGCAGATCGAGGCCGAGACCCAGGCGTACAAGAGTCAGAAGCAGGCGGCCGAAAAGGCCGCGGACGACCGCGCCAAAGAAGAACTCGAGAAGGCCCAGACGCAGCTGGACGAGCGGATCAAGAAGATCCAAGCGGGTGAGGGCGACAGCGCCACCCGGGCGACCAAGTCTCAGGCGGCGCAGGCCACCGAGGAGCGTCGCCTCAAGGTCAAGGACCGCGACCTTCGAGAGGAGGCGGGCAAGGAGAAGGATCGGATCGAAGCGCGGTATCAGCGGCGCGTCGACGAGGTTCACAACCGCTACCGCCTGGTCGCGGTGCTCGTGCCCCCGCTGCCCGCGCTGCTGCTCGGTGTGTTCATCTTTTGGCGCAAACGGCGTCGGGAGCACGACACAATCCCGCAAGGGCGGTCGGCATCGGCCCGCGCAGCGGGACGGGGCGTCGTGGCGGCTGCCAAGCCGAAGTCGGAGTCCAAGCCAAAGGCGAAGGACAAGCCAAAGTCCGAAGACAAGCCAAAGTCCGAAGACAAGCCAAAGTCCGAAGACAAGCCAAAGTCCGAAGACAAGCCGGAGTCCGAAGACAAGCCGGAGTCCGAGGCATCCCAGGACGGCGACACGGAATCGGATGACGCGGATGACAAGAGTGCCGACGACAAAAGTGCCGACGACACGAACGCGGATGACCCCAAGCAAGGCGACGCCGACAAGGCGTGAACCACTCGGAGTGATGCAACGATGAATCGCACAACCATCCTCATGGTGATTCTTGCGCTTGGCACCGCGGCCAGCGCGTGGACATTGCGTCCACAAAAATTCGATCACACGGTCTTTCGGGACGAGGGCGCGCCGTTGTTCCCTGAGTTCACGGATGCCGAAATGGCCGCGACGCTCGACGTGGTCGTGTGGTCCGACGACGACGCGCAGGCCCTCCGATTCTCGGTGACGCAAAAAGAAGGCCGCTGGGTCATCCCGACGCATCACGACTACCCCGCCGACGGCACCGACCAGATGGGGAAGGCCGCCGCGTCGTTCGTCGACGTCAAGATGGATCGCTACTACAGCGACGACGCCTCGGAGCACCGAGCGTTTGGCGTGCTCGACCCCGAAGGCAGTGTCGGCGAGGGCGACGAGAAGGGCCGCCGCATCACGATCAAGAACGCGAAGAACAGCGTCGTTGTCGACATCATCGTCGGCAAGCAGGTCGAGGGGCGACAGGGCTTTTACTACTGCCGCAAGCCCGACGAAAAACGCGTCTACGGCAGCGCCATCGACCTCAAGGTCTCGACGGACTTCGCCGATTGGATCGAAAAGGACCTGCTCAAGGTCGAGCGCGACGACTTTGTGCGGATGAACTACGACCCGTATCGCGTCGACGAGACGCTGCGCGAGGTTATCGGTCGCGATCCCATCTTGGCCGTGGTCGCCGACGAATCGCTGACCGATCGCACGGAGTGGAAGCTCTTCGACGAGTTCTCTCAGGTGGGCGCGGGCACGCTCGATAGCGTCAAGGTGCGGGGCATCTTGACCGCGATGGCGGCGCTGAAGATCGTCGGTGTTCGTCCTCGCCTCCCTGTCGGGAACGACAGGAACTCGCGCACCATGCAGATGCTGCAGCTGCGCGAGCGTGGCTTCTTCGTGAGCGGCCAAAATGAGCTGCTGGGCAATGAAGGCATGGTCCAAGGCACGACGTTTGATGGCGTGGTGTACAGCCTGTTCTTTGGCGAGGTGACGTACGAAACAGGCATCGCGTTGACGGGCGGCGTCGACGACGACAAGAAGGCCGCGGGCGACGAGGCCGGAGACGACGCGGCTGGCGACGAAGGTGGCAGCGGCGGAGCCGACGGCGCAGAGGACACAAAGAAGACGGCGAGCCGCTTCATGTTCATCAACGTCTCGTACGACCCCGCGGCCGACGCCACCGCTGATGGCCGGGTTCCCGTGCCCGTGCCCGAGGAAGGCGAACCTGCGTACGTGCCGGGCCCGCAGCGGGCCGAGCAGCTCAACGCTCGCTTCCAGCAATGGTTCTACGTGATCTCCGATACTTCGTTTCAGCAGGTCCACAAAGACCGCGCCGAACTGTTCAAGGGCGGCTGAGCGCAGCGGCCGTCGGGGGCGTGCTCGGCCCCGGCGGATCGTCCACCGTGTGATAGCGTGCCTCCGTGGTGCGCAGACGGTGGGCGTGGGCGGCGGCGCTGGCGGTGACGGCAGTCGCGTGCGCGCCTGAGCGTGGCGATCCGAATCTCGGCAGCGCGGACACAATCGCGTTGTGCGTCGGCGTCGTGGACGTCCCGGACGAGGCGCTGCGGGAGTTCTTGCTCGAGGTGGTCGAGCAGCCGGAGGGCTCAGGTACCACGGGTGATGACGACGAGGAGCCAGAGCTCGTCATCTTGGCCGAGGAGATTCGAAGACTCCGCGGGATCAATGCGCCCGGCCGTGGGATCAAAGACCTCACTGGCCTGGAGTGCGCCCAGGGGGTGATCAGCGTTGGACTCGCCAACAACGAGATCGAGGACATCACCCCTCTGCTCAACCTGACGGGGCTGACGCAGGTTGAGCTGTCGGGGAACAAGGTCACGGATCTCTCCGCCCTCTCGAAGCTGTTTCGGCTCGAACGGGTCGCGCTCGACGAAAATGGTGTCACCGACCTTCGCCCGCTGGCGGGGCTGGACAAGCTTCAGTCGCTCGACCTGGCCAAGAACGGGTTGTCGGACCTTCGCCCGCTGGCGGGACTGACCGGCCTGCGTACGCTGGTGCTGGCTGACAATGAGATCGTGGACTTGCAGCCGCTGGCGGGACTGACGGAGCTGTTTGGGCTCCGTCTCAACGACAACGCGATCGAGACCATCGAGCCACTGTCGGCGATGACCGAGCTGGCGTTCTTGGACCTCGAGGGCAACATGATCCCCACGCTGACGCCGCTGGCCGCCGCGACACAGATGCGGGAGCTTGAGGCCTCCCGCAACGCACTGACCTCGCTGGCCGGAGTCGAGGGCATGACGGCGCTGACGCGCTTGGTCGCGCAGGAGAATCAGATCACGACCACACGGGGCGTGGACGCGCTGGTGCAGATGAGTGTGTTCGACCTCGGCGACAATGCCGTGACGGAGCTTCCGGGCGTCGAAAAAATGCGCGACCTACGGCGACTCGCCATCGCGCTCAATCGCGTGTCCGACATCTCCGCCGTGGACGGCATGGCCGAGCTGCGGGACCTCGACGTCCGCTTCAACGACGGGCTGACGGACGTGTCGGTCGTGGGCAGCTTGCCGTTGCTCGGGTTCTTTGGGACGGGCGGTTACGGGCAGTCCCAAGATCTGTCGGCGCTGGCGGGCCGCATCGTGCTGCGCTCCCTGACGTTTCAGGACGCGGCCGCGGGCGACCTTGCGTTCTTCGCTGATCTGCCCGCGCTCGAGAAGGTCAACTTCACCGACACGGCGCTTTCCACCGCGCAGCTGGAGCAGGTCGCGCTGGCGCCCACACTGCAGTCCCTGGGTCTACGGCGCACCGCCATCGAGGACTTGACCCCGCTGGCGGCGCTGCCGCTGGTCGAAGTTCTGGACGCTCGGGAGTGCATGCTGACCGGGGTGGCCGCTGCCGCCGCCTGGCCGCGTCTGCAGACCCTCCGCCTCGACGACAACCCGCTGGAGTCGCTGGAGGGCCTCGAAACCCAAGAGATTCTGTCCGAGCTTCAGATCTCGCGCACCGCGGTGTCCGACCTTGCCCCGCTGGCCGCCAACGAGACATTCCGGCAGGGGGATGAAGTCGAGGCCGAAGACACGGAGCTGGGCCCCGATGACTGCGCGGACATGGCCACGATCCGTGAGCGGAACGGCGTCGTCGTCAGCGACGTCGACTGCGAGTGACCGGCCTGCGAGAGTTTTGGACGTCGCTGGCCTGCGCGCTACTGTAGGGGAGGCGATGGAGGCAGCAGCACAACGATTTGCGGCCTACCTCAAGGGCGAGGTTCGGGCGTCCCCGCACACGATTCGCGCCTACCGCCGCGACGTGGCCGCGTTCGCCGAAGCCGTGGAGCAGCGTCACGGTCGGCCCGCCGAACCCACAGATCTCAATCTGCACGAAGTCCGTGCGTACCTGGCCCTGCTGCACGGCGAGGTGGCGACGGCCACGATCGCGCGGAAGCTGTCTGCACTCCGCACGCTGGGTGAGCTGCTGCGCCGAGAAGGGCTGATGCCCGACAACGAGGTTGCGCTTGTGCAGAGTCCCAAGCGGGCCAACAAGCTGCCCGTAGCGCTCCCCGTGGCGGACATCGACACGATGATCACCGCAGACCCAAGCACGGGAGGCGGTAAGGACCCGCGAACCGTGCGCGATGTGGCGGTGCTCGAGCTCTTGTACGGCGCTGGCCTACGCGTGAGCGAGTGCGCAGCGCTCAACCTTGATGACCTACGCTGGTCCGGCGACGCAGAGCTGCTCATCCGGGTCATCTCCGGCAAGGGCGGCAAGGACAGGATCGTCTTTGTGGGTAGGGTGGGGGTCGCGGCGGTGAAGGCCTGGCTCGCAGTCCGCGACGCGCTCGTTCGCCCCCGGACACCCGCAGAGGCGCTGCTGGTGGGCAACCGAGGCGGACGCATGGGCGTGCGTCAGATTCGCGCGCTTGTCTACGACCGCTCCGATGCCCATGCCCGCGCCCGCGTGGGGCCCCATGCCCTGCGCCACAGCTTCGCGACGCACTTGCTCGACAGCGGGTGCGACCTGCGTGCGATCCAATCCATGCTCGGTCACGCCAGCCTGTCGACGACCCAGCGCTACACCCATATCAGCATGGGCAAGCTCGCCGACGTGTACGCCGCAGCGCATCCCCGCGCCCGGCACGACTCCGGCGCGAGCGAACCAGACGCCTGACCCGCGGTCAGCCTGCCGCGAACACGACCGGACCGCGAGCGGTGCGGGCCTTGGATGTATCGGACTGGCCACGGATCGTCTCGCCGCGGACGGGCATGACGCGGTCGCGCCAGCGTCCGTTGACGTACGCGTCGACGAACTCGACGGGCAAGGAGAACTCGCCGTCGGGGTGATAGACGTCGATGTGGATGTGCGGTCCTGTGCTTGCACCGCTATTGCCGACCAGGCCCAGCACCTGTCCAGCCTCCACGTGATCGCCCACGTCGACGCGCACCGAACCAGGGATCATGTGCCACAGCGAGGACCACTCCCCGAAGCCGTGGTCGATCCGCACGCCGTTGCCGCCCCCCTTGCCCTTGCCACCGATCTTGTTCTCCGCGATGCCGTCCTTTTGCAAGACGACCACGCCGGATGACGGTGCGAGGATGGGCTCGCCATGACAGTAGTACGACGCGTTGCGCTTGGCGGAGCCTGCAGGCCGACTGCGATTGTCTCGCTTGATGATGAGATCAAACGCGAACCGCTGCTGCCGACTGCCGTGGTGCTTGTTGGTCGCGCGCGAGCGACCACCGTGGCGCACAAGCCAGTCACCTCGGCCCGGCACCCGGAAACGGTTCACGGGCACGTAGTAGTCGGCGGGATGCTGCACCGCCGACCAAAACCAGTGTTCGCGGACGAGCAGACGGGCGAAGCGACGGTCGGCCGTGAGCGCGAACTGATACACGACGGGGGTCAGCAGGCTCTTGGTTCCGGGCTGGTCGTCGGCCGTCGCGTGCACGACCAGCGCGGAGTACCAAAGCAAGTCGCCCTCTGTGTGGACCTTCTCCTCCATGATCCCGCGGGCGGGCCCAAACTGCTCGGCAAGGTGTGCCGCGGCGAACTCGAGCTCGGGGAGCCGAATCCGCTCGCGCAGCCCAGGTGTCATGCTCGCGTGCAGCTCGGTGAGCGCGCCGTCGGCACCAAACGCGGCGATCAAGGTGTCGGCCTCGGCCACGAGGTCCGATCCTGCGCTGAGCTGTCGGGCCTCGGCGGGCGGTCGGGAGGGCGTCTTGCCGCGACGGCACCCCGCCATGCCCGATCCCAAGGCGACGACCATCGCTGCTGCCACGCACCCATGCCGCATTGCCTCGGTGTATCACCGCGCTCGCTTGCGCCGAAAACGTGCGCGGCTGCTTTCGTTTGGCCGCGGCGGACGCATGCGTGGGATGGTCTGGCCTGTGTTTGACCTCCTCATGCTGATCCCGACGATCGGCGCGAAGGTCGCCGAGGCGACCGTCATGGTGCTGGGTCTGGCGGCATCCTTCGCCCCGGGCGCGACCGACGCACCCCAGGCGACCGCGAACATGGATCCCGCGGACGATTGGGTAGTCGCGCCCCCAGCGCCCGTCGAAGGCTGCGAGGAGACCCTTGCGGCAGGCGGTGTGACGTTCGCGTCTGCGCGTATCCCGATCCATCGCAACAAAGGGGGCGCATTCCTCTGCGGCGCGGAGCAGGTCGTCCGCTACACCCGGGGTCCCGGCAAGATCCGATGGCGGTCGAGCCCAAAAGTCGCGTGCGGCCTGGCGCTGGCGCTGGCGGGATTTGAGGCGGTCATTCAGGAAGAGTCCCAACGACACCTGGGTGCGAAGGTGGCGAAGATCATCCACATGGGCACGTACAACTGCCGCGAGATGGCTGCGTACCCGGGCTGGGTGAGCGAGCACAGCTACGCCAACGCACTCGATATCAAGACGTTTGTTCTGACCAACGGCCGAGAGGTCTCCGTGCGTTCGGGTTGGTCGCCGCGCGGCAAGTCCAAACGTGCAGTGGCGGAGTCGGCGTTCCTGCACGCGGTGGCGCATCGAGCTTTCGCCGAGGACCATTTTTCGGTGGTCCTAACCCCTGCGTTCGACGCCGCCCATCAAGGGCACTTTCACCTGGACCTGGCACGGTATCGCGTGGACGGAACGCGACCGGACGAGTCCGAATAGCGCGTTGAAAAGCTCCGTGCGCGTGTGTCAGGAGTTTCTTGTGACACGCCGGTATTGGTATCGTCACCCACGGTGCCTCTTGAGCGGAGCCAGCGGATCGCGATCGTCCGCGGTGCGACCAGCACCTCGCTGGACATCGGACCCAAGGACTACTTTGTCCTGAGTCGGATCGAGGGGCGTCCGACGGTGGGCGAGGTGTTGGACACGTCGGGTCTGCCGAGCGGCCAAACAAGGGAGATTCTGAGTCGACTCCTCGACCTGGGCGCCATCGAAAAGGTCCAGGCGCCCGCGCCCGCGATTCGCAACGGTGGCGGGTCCAGCGGCGTGGTGAGGGCGCGAGCGGCGAACCGCCGCCGCCGCACGCTGGTCGAGGGGCTCGCAAAGAAGGTTCGCAACACGCCGACCGTGGAAATGCCGGCCGCGCGGGCCCCCGCGCCTGCGAAAGAGGAGGAGGCGGCGCCGCCACCGCCACCACCACCACCACCGTTCTCCTTGCCGCCCGTCGGCGTCGACGACGACCGCGTTGATCCCGACCTGGGGATCGCTGTGGACGAGCAACGCAAGCTGCTGGCCCTGGCCGACCGCGCCGAGGAGCTGACTCCGTTCGAGATCCTGGGTCTCCACCCAACCAACGACAAATCCGTCATCCGGCAGGCATTTCGCGACGCCAGCCGGCGGTTTCACCCCGACGCGTACCACGGTCGCCAACTCGGATCGTTCGGCGAGCGCCTCGAGTCCCTGTTTTCCGCCGCCAAAGACTCGGTCAAGCGGCTGGGCGATGACACGGTCCGGGCCCCGCTGGTCGAGGCGTACGAGGCCAAGCGAGACGCGGCGCGCGCCGCCGAGGCGCAACGGCAGTCGCGCATGGACGCGGCCAAAGCGGCCGCCGAAGAGATCAGGGCCAAGCGAGTGCGGGACGCTGCAGCGGAGCGACGCGCGATTCGGACACGGAATCGCGCGTCGGCACAGCGGGACCGGGTCATCGCCAATCTGACGCACCGTGCCGCCCAACATGTCCAAGACGCGGAGCGAGCCGAGTTGGCGGGTAACCTCCCCGCAGCGGCCAACCACTACCGACTGTCGCTGCGCGTCAACCCTGACCAGCCCGATGTCAAGGAGAAATGGGAGGCGGTGCGCACCAAGGCTCGCGTGATTCGTGCAAAGGAGGCGTTCAGTCGGGGCAACGCCTACCTTGAGCTGGGGCAGTCCGAAGAGGCCCTCCCACTGCTCGTCGAAGCCGCGGATGCGGACCCCACGATCGAGCACCTCGCCCTCGCAGCCGACCTGCTGCGCACCGTGGACGCGCCTCGTGCCCGCGAGCTGGCCATGGCGGCGCTCAACGCCCTGAGCCTTGAGGGGTCTCAGGAAGCCGCGCCAAAGAAAAAGCCCCGCACCACCCAACAGATGGTGGAGCTGCATCTGATGCTCGGTCGGGCATTTTTGTCGGCGGGCCAGAAGAAGACGGCGGCGGTCCAAGCTCAGCTGGCCCAGCGGCTGGCCCCCGAGGATCCCCAAGTCCGCGCACTTCTCAATTCGGCCAAAGTGAAATAGCCTCACAACGGCCTGTAGGCACGGGCACTAGCGAGTCACATGGAGAACGTCGTCGGCATCGATCTCGGCACCACGAACACGTGCGTGGCCATCGTGGAGGATGGAGTCCCAACCGTCATCCCGAACAAGGGCGGTTACAAGACCACACCGTCGATGGTCGCCATCTCGGAGAGCAACAAGAGGCTCGTCGGTCACATCGCCAAGCGGCAGGCCGTCACGAACTCGCAAAATACGGTCTATGCGGCCAAACGCCTGATCGGACGTCGGTGGGATTCACCAGCGTCGCGGGCGGTGCAGCAGTCATGTCCGTTCTCGATAGTCGAGGGCCCGCACGGCGACGTGCGCCTGCGACTGCGCGAAACCGTCTACTCCATCCCCGAGGTCAGCGCATTCATCTTGCAGGAGATGAAGCTGGTCGCCGAGCAGTACTTGGGCGAAAAGACGGAGAAGGCCGTCATCACCGTTCCCGCGTACTTCAACGACAACCAGCGTCAGGCGACCAAGGACGCCGGTCGCATCGCGGGCCTCGACGTCATCCGGATCATCAACGAGCCTACGGCCGCAGCGCTGGCGTACGGGTTCGGCAAGGATCTCGAGCGCAAGGTCGCAGTGTTCGACCTGGGTGGTGGCACGTTCGACATCTCGATCCTCGACATCGGCCACGGCGTGTTCGAGGTCATTTCGACGGCCGGCGACACGTTCCTGGGCGGCGAGGATTTCGACATGCGCGTCATGGATGCGCTCATCCAGTCGTTCGCCGAAAAGTCCGACATCGACGTCCGCGACGACCGGATGGCGCTGCAGCGGATCAAAGATGCGGCCGAGAAGGCTCGCTGCGAGCTGTCGGTTGCACGCGAGACCCTGATCGACCTGCCGTTCCTGTACACCACGCCCAGTGGCCAGACCTTTCACATGCAGGAGACCCTCACCCGCGGTCAGCTTGAGGAGCTGACGCGTGATTTGGTCGACCGCACCGTCTCGATCTGCGAAAAGACGCTCCGCGAAGCCAACATCGACAAGAGCGATCTGGACGATGTGATCCTCGTGGGTGGCATGACCCGCATGCCGCTCATCCAGAGCCAGGTCGCCGAATTCTTCGGCTTAGAGCCATGCAAAGGCGTGCACCCCGACGAGGTCGTGGCGCTCGGTGCGTCGATCCAGGCCGCGGCACTCGTCGACGAGTCGATGGACGTGCTTCTGCTCGACGTCACGCCGCACAGCCTCGGCATCATGATCGTTGGCGGGCTGTTCCATCGGCTGATCGAGCAGAACACCACGGTCCCGACCTCCGCGTCGCACATCTTCACGACCGTCCGTGACTTCCAGACGTCCGTGAAAATCCTTGTTCTGCAGGGGGAGAGCGACAAGGCTGCGTCCAACGAGCTGCTGGGCGAGTTCATCCTGTCCGGCCTGCGCCGTGCGCCCCGTGGCGAGGTTGAGGTCGAAGTGACGTTCTCCATCTCCGCCGACGGGTTGGTCAGCGTTGCAGCCAAGGATCTCGAGACGGGTCGCGAGCAGTCCATCACGGTGACGGCCACCTCTGGCTTGACCGAAGACGAGCTGCAAAAGCTCGTCGATTCGTCGCAGAACTACATGGTCGAGGTTCGCGCGTCCGAAGAGTTCGAGCGCCAACGCCAGCAGGCCGAGCGCTTGATCGCAGACGTCCGGGAGCTATTCCCGCAGGTCGAAGGGATCATGAGCGGTACCAGCTTTGGGCGCGATGCTATCGCCAAGGCGGAGGGCGTACTCGAACGGGCCGAGGGCGAGATCCGCAGCCAGGATGCTCGAAGCCTCGAAGAGGTCATCGAGAGTCTGGAGCGGACGCTCAACATGTTCCGCGGCGTCGTATCCAAGACGGGGCTGACCTAGCCGTCGCCACCGCCGGGTCGGTTGGCCCGGCGGATCCTCCCTGGTACAGTCACCGCGGGATATCCGCGCCGTGGGGGGCCAATTGCACGGCTGGCGTCCCGCGCGCGTGGCGAGAGCAGGCGTGACGACCGTGCCCACATCGAACGAGCTGAGCGACGAAGCGCTCATGGCCGCGTACGTTGCGGGTGACAAGGCCGCGTTTGCCAAGCTGTTCGCTCGCAATGCACCGCGGGTCGTCCGATTGTTTGCCCGGGACCTGGGCGGACGTGACGAGGTTCAGGATCTGGTGCAGCAGACGTTTTTGCACCTGCACCGCGCGCGCAAGGACTTCCGCCCTGATGCGCGACTCCGACCCTGGTTGTTCACGATAGCGCTCAACCTCAAGCGGCAGCATTTCCGTCGACTCGGCCGCCGTCCTGAAGCGTCGCTGGATGCCGACGACGCGCGGGAGCCCGTCGCGGCTACGGGCGATCCGGAAGCAGACATCCACGACGCGCAGCTGCGGGCCGCACTGGACCGACTGCCCGAAGGGCAACGCGAGGTCATCATCCTCCACTGGTTCGAGGGGCTTTCGTTCCGAGAGATCAGCACCGCGGTCAACGCTGGCGTTTCGGCCGTGAAGGTTCGGGCGCATCGCGGCTACGAGAAGCTACGCACGTTGATGGCGGAGTCGCGCCCGGGCGGTGCGCCACCAGCGGCGGCACGCGGAGGTAACCGATGAGGGCACCTCGGCATAACAACCATGCCCAGCGCGTCCGCTGGGTCCGAACGTCTCACTTTGCGGAGAACCGACGTTGAGCGCGCACACCCCACCCACGAGCGAGAGCGAGTCCATTGTGGACTTGTGTGACGCCGTGCGCGACAGCTTCCGGACGTCCGCCGCGTTGTCGCCAGCGTTGTCCGAGCACGTCGCGGGCTGCCCGCTGTGCTCGGCGGTGACCCAGGCCAACTTGCCTACCGTCGCGTTGCCCGCGGCGGACGCTCTGCAGCCACCGTCGCTGGCGGGTGAGCGGGGCGCTCGCGCCTGGCTGCGCGAGCAACCAACCCGCGTTCGACTTGCGATGGCGACGGGCCTCGCCATTGCCATCCCCGTGTTCTGGTTGTTGGGGGCGCCGCGCGCCGACTTGGGCGTGTACCCGTTGGCTCGGTTGTCCCTGGACCTGGGGCTGCTGCTGGCGCCCATTGCTCTGATGTTCCCGCTCGTGTTCCGACCGCTCCACCGCCGCGCGGTGCCGCAGTGGGTCGGCGCCGTGCTTGTGTTCAGCGCGCTCGTTGCGACCGTCGTCTTGGTCACGATGCCCGCTGCACACTGGGCTCACCCCGCGTCTCAGCTCGGCGTGGGCGACGATCGCAATGCCCGTGCGTTCGGGTGCTTTTTGACCGGTGCTGGCTCGGCGGGCCCATTGCTGGTCGGCCTGTGGATGCTGTCGCGCCGTGGCCAACCGCTGTGGCGGCTTGGTGCCGTCGCCGCGACCCTGGCCGGGATGGTCGGAGGCCTCAGCGTTTTTCTTCACTGCCCGTTGACCAGCCCAGCGCACCTCGTGCTCGGGCACGCGACGGTCATGCTCCCGTTTGTGGCGCTGGCGCTGCTGAGCCGCAGCCGCGCGTAGCAGGTCGCTACAGCCCCAGACGAACGCCGTAGGTGCGGCACCGGTCGCGCACGCTCGAACGACGCGACAGCGGCAGCTTTTTGAGCAGCCCGCGCGCGGTGGACTCGTCCTTGCGCTGACACGAGGCCAGGGCCATGGTCTCCAGGGCGGAGGTGCTCCGCTTGAGACCATTGCTCTGCTTGGCGAGCTTGTACGCCTCGCCGGAACGGCCGGCGGAGTAGGCCCGCCGCGCATCGGAGAGCAACTGTGCTGCATTGGGCGCGGCCGCAGTCGGGGTTGGTGCGGGCGTGGCAGGCGTCGGCTTTTTGGGTGTCCGGCGGGGTTTCGGTTTGCTGCTTGGCTTGCGTGCCTCGGCGGACGGCTCTTCGCCTCCGCTCCCACCGCTTCCCTCGCTCGTTGCCGAGTCGGTGCCTCCCGAGTCGGTGCCTCCCGAACCAGCGCCCCCCGAACCAGCCCCTCCCGAACCAGCCCCTCCCGAATCGGTGCCCCCCGAATCGGTGCCGTGCGTCGCCCCTGCGGACCCCAAGCCATCGGCCGCGGACCCCTCGGATTCTGCCCCCTGCGTCTCACCGCCTCCCGTACCTGCCTCGGCGGCAAGGTTCGAGGTCGCATGAGCATCCGCCCCGACGGCGGTGCTCTGTGGGTCCGCCTCGCGCGGCGGCCGTGGAGCGACGGTACCGGGCGCCTTTGCAGCGACTGCGTTTGGAGGCACGTCGGGAATCGGCGGGTCGCCGCCGCCGAGCGCCCACCACAGGCCGCCAAGGAGCAATACCGCTGCGACCGCGACCCGCGGACGCGTGGCAATGCCAGCGACGGGGGCCGCCTGCGCGGTCGTGGGTGCATCGGGCGGTGTCGCCAGCAGGAGCGGGGACTCGGTGGCTTCGCCCTCCGGGCCGTCTGCAACATCCGCCGCGGCGGTGGCGGCGGCCTTGGAGCTGGCGGCGGCCTTGGGGCTGGCGGCCGCTCCAAGCTCTGTCCCGTCTTCGTCGCTGACTTTGGGCGCGCCCAGGCGCTCATCGCCGATCATCTCGAGCGCGACCTCAGCGATCAGGACGTCCGTGTCGGCACCCGTGACCGCGACGGGCGCTCCGCTGGCCGTGGACGGTGGCGTGATCCCTGCTGTGGGCAGGACGCCGGCCGTCGGGGGCGGCGGCGGACCCTTCCGTGCCTTGCCGCGGAACTCTTTGACCTCGAGCGGCGCGTCGTCGCGCAACATCCCCGGCATCGGCAGTCGGGCGCCAGCCTCAGCCCCTTCGGCCTCGTCGGCTTGCGGCCCGTCGGATGCGGGCGGCGCGTCGGCGGCATCCCGCTCCTCGTTCGCGCTTGGTTCGCTGCTGCTTGCGCCTTCGCCCACGGATGGGTCCACGGCGTCATCGTCCGGATCGGTGCCTGGCGCGCGCGAGGTCGCGGGGCGGAGCGTGACCGGGCCGGCGGCGAGGCTGGGCATCGGCTTGGCCGCCGACGCGGGCCGGGTCGGTTTGGGCTTGGCGGTCGCGGGCGGCGCGGTGGGGCGGCTGCCTGCGCTCTCGGTACCGGCCTCGGACCGATCGTCGTCATCAAACGTGCGTCCCTCGACCTTGATCGTCGGGCTGCGCCGCGGTGCCACCATAGGGGTGCCTTGGACCCGCGGCTTGATCGTCGGCGGGGCAGGGATGGTCGGTGGCGGCGGGGTGCGAGGCTCCGACTTCGCGGCTTGGCCCTTCGCGTCGGCCTTGAGCGGCCGGCTCTTATCCGGCGGAGGGTCCGTTTTCGGCTCGTCGTCGGGGCTCTCTGTCCGCGTGGGCATGGCGCGGTATCAGGTCCTTTTCTTGGGCCGCGGGACGACAGCGCGGGCGATGTCCGTCTTGGCGGCCTCATCGACCTCGTCGTCGGAACCCGCAACCTCCTCGAGCTCTATCTCGAGCGCGGCGGCGAACTCTGGCGTGCCTACGGCGGGGGCGCGCATCGTGCCCCCTGGCTTGGGGATCGGAGGCTCCGCCGTCCGAGCCACGACATTGGGGGCCGAGCCTGGGGTTGGGCGGGCCACTGGGCTGGGGGCGGCCGTTTGCGGGCGGGACTTGGATCCGCCGTCGCCTGCCGGGGCGGCGGGGAGGGGCGGCGGCGTGGGTGTCGGCGTCGCGACCGAAGCGGCCGCGCGCGCTTGAGTCCCGAGCGTTGGCGCGGGGGGAGCGGGGACCCCAGGCGGGCTGCTTCCGGTGGCCGGGACAGGTGCAGGTGTACCCGCGGCGCGGGCGCTTGGCCCAGCCAGTGGCGGCGCGGGAACGCGAATCGGCTGGCTGCCCGCCTTGGGGGCAGGAGCTATCGGTGGAGCGAGCGGCTGGCTCGGGGCAGGGACCGCCGCCGCAACGCTGGCCGGCGAGGGCAGTGGGGGCACGACTTGCGTCGCCGTCTGGGCCGGGACAGGCGCAGCGGCCGGGACAGGCGCGGCGGCCGGGCTAGGCGCGGCGACTGGGCTAGGCGCGGCGACTGGGCTAGGCGCGGCGGCCGGGCCAGGCACGACGGCCGGGGTGGGCGCCGCGGCGGCCGGGGTGGGCGCGGCGGCTGGGGTGGGCGTAGCGGCCGGGCTGGGCGCGGTGGTCGGGCCAGGCGCGACGGTCCCGGGCGGCAGTGTCTTGGCGGAAGATGCAGACTCGGCGAACGCGGGGGACGTCAGCGTTTGCGCGCGCGGCACAGGGATCGGGGCGCTGTCGTTTGCGCTGTTTCCCAGCAGAGTCGGGTCCGGGAGTCGCTGGGTCTCGGCCGACGACGCGGCCATGGGCGTCGCGGTGTTGGGGCCGGTCGGGATGAGCGTGACCCCAGGTGCGGGGGCGTCTGATTCGTCGGACGGGCGGCGGATGTTGGCGCTCACCCGGAAGAAGCGGGCGAGCAGAAACTCCACCTCGCGCCGCAGCTCATCGACGGTGCCGTCGTTCTCGATGACGTAGTCCGCCCGCTTGCGCTTGAGCGCCTGGCTCATCTGAGCCGAGATTCGGGCACGCACTTCCGTCTCGGTGACGTCGTCTCTGCTGCGCACCCGGCCGACGCGGGTCGCCTCGGGAGCAGCCACCAGGATCACCGCCTTCATGTCACCTTGGAGGTTCTTCTCGAACAACAGCGGCAGCTCGTACACCGTGACTTCGTGTCCGGCCTTCTCCAGTGCGTCGAGGACCTGCTCGAAGCGCTCGCGGATGCGCGGGTGAAGGATGGCCTCCAGCTCGCGCCGCCGGTTGGCGTCTTGGAACACGATCGACGCCATCTTGCGGCGGTCCAGCTCGCCCGACTCGTCGATGACTTCGTCCCCAAACAGGCGGACCACGTCTTCGAGGCCCGGGCTGCCTTTGGACACGACGATGCGCGACAGCTCATCGGCGGACACGACCGGGATCCCGTACTCCTCGAGCAGGGCCGCAACCGTGGATTTGCCGCTGCCGATGCCACCGGTTAGCCCGTAGACATCCATGCTCCCTCACCATAGCAGACCGCGATTTGCGGGTCGTCCAGGGCCGGTCGTTGCATCGCGTGGGGCCATGTGCGACACCGGCTCTGTGGCCAAGCAGTCTACGCCGCGCTCCGGCTGGCGCATCGTGCATACGGAGTTCGAGACGAGTGCGGTCAAAGCTGGCCAGTGCCCAACTGCGGACCGACCCGAAGTTGCGTTTGCCGGCCGATCCAATGCGGGCAAGTCGAGCCTTATCAACGCGCTAACGAACCGGCGCGGCCTTGCTCGCGTCAGTCGCACACCCGGTCGCACCCGACTACTGAACTTCTTTGCCGCACGCTTCAAAGGCCCAGGTCCTGATTTAGGGGTCCGGCTCGTCGACCTGCCGGGCTACGGCTTCGCGCAGGCTCACAAGTCGATCCGCGAGACCTGGGGCGGAATGATCGAGGGATACCTGCACAACCGGGAAGTGCTCGCGGGCCTGGTGCTGCTCATCGATGTCCGTCGCGGCGCCTCGGATCTCGACCTGGCGCTGGCGGAACTCGCCACCGAGGCGGGCCGGCCCACGCTTGTGGTCGGGACAAAAGCCGACAAGCTCGGCAAGTCAGAGCGCGGGCTCGTCCGCCGTCGCGTTGCCGAGACCTTCGGTGTTCAAGCACGGGACATTGTGCTGACGTCGGCCACAGAGAGCCTGGGCATCCACGGTCACGACGGCCTCGTGGGAGATATCGCTGAGCTCGCGCGATCCATCGAGATCCCCGGGCTGGAGCCGCCGTCGGAAGGGGCGCCGCCCGAGGCAGAGCCCACCGAGGCAGAGCCCACCGACGGGGAGCCCGCGGACGGGGAGCCCGGCGAGGCAGAGCCCACCGACGCAGAACCCCCCGCTGCGTCGTGAGCGTCGTCGCCCTCAGACCGGCTCGGGCAACGGACGTACCCGCCCTCGCTGACCTGGACAGCGCGTGCTTTGGAAACCCGTGGTCCGCCGAGGTTTGGGCGCAAGAAGTGCAGCGCGACCTGGCCTCGGTCGTGGTCGCGACCAGTCTGGATCCGTTGGTGGGGCTCGTGGGGGCATCATGCGTGTGGCTGGTCGCCGACGAAGCGCATTTGCTTCGCGTCGCGACGCGTCCGACCTACCGTGGCCGCGGCGTTGGCCGAGATCTCTTGGAGGCTGCGTTTGTGAGCGCGCGCGCAGCCGGATGCAAGACGATGCTCTTGGAGGTCGCGCGCCGCAACCGCGCCGCGCTCGCGGTCTACGCACGGACTGGATTTGCCATCGTCGGCGAGCGGAAGGGCTACTACGCGACGCCGCCGGACGACGCTCTGCTGATGCGTCGCGCGCTCACCCCGCTCGAATGCGACTGAATTCACGGGCGCCCGGTCTGGACGCGGCGCGGTCAGATGTCTTATGAAGCGGCCGTGTCGCGCACCTCCCCCGAGGGCCAAGCGGCACGCGAGCCCAGCCAGTGTGGCGCGCGTGTAAGGCACACCCGCCAGCTGACGGGTGGCTATTACCGGGTTGAGGCGCAGCTCGAGGGCATCGAGCCCGGCCAGTCGCCGCTTGCCAACGTCCAACCCGGCCGATTCATCATGTTGCGCGGTGACTGGGGGCGCGAGTTGCTCAACCCTCGCGCGTTCTCGGTGTTGGACGCCGACGCCGACGGCGGATTCTCGGTGATGCTTAAGGCCTACGGCCGGGGCACCAAGCGGCTCTGCGCGCTGTCCGAGGGCGACCCGCTCACGGTGACGGGACCGTTGGGTCAGGGGTTCGCAGCGCCGACCGAGGATGGCCCCACGCAGCTGCTAGTTGCAGGCGGGGTGGGATTGCCTCCGCTCCATCTGCAGGCGCGCCGCGCAGCGGCGGCCGGCCTGGGCCACAAAGTGGAGATGCTGTACGGCGGTCGCAATGCCGACGACTTGGTCCTGACCGACGACTTCGCGTCATGGGGCGTTGCGCTGCGTTGCGCCACCGAAGACGGCAGTGCCGGAGACCGTGGGTTTGTCACCGTGGCACTGGCGGCCCGCCTTGCCGCCGCGGCAGCCCGTGGCGAGGCCGTCGAGGTTCTCTCCTGCGGACCCACGCCAATGCTCGCCGCAGTGCGAACCTTGGGCCTCAAAGCCGGCGTGCCCACCTGGTTGTGCCTTGAGGAGCAGATGGCCTGCGGCTTTGGGGTGTGCCTTGGATGCGCCGTGCCCGTGTATGGCCCCAAACCGTACCGCTACTGCTGCACGGACGGCCCCGTGTTCGACGCCAAAGAGGTCCGCTGGTGAGCGCCTCGCAACCCGATCTTACGGCGCGCTTCGGGCCGCTGACGCTGCCGCACCCGGTCATGACCGCGTCCGGCTGCTTCGCGTACGGACAACAGTTTGCGCCGTTCATGAAGCTCAGCCATCTGGCCGGGTTGTCGACCAAGGGGATCTCGCCGGAGCCACGGCAGGGCAACCCGCTGCCCCGCATCTGCGAGACAGCCTCGGGCATGCTCAACTCCATCGGGCTCGAAAACGTCGGCGTCGACGTGTTCCTGAGCGAGAAGCTCCCGTACCTCGCCGATGCGGGTCTATCGGTGTGGGTCAACTTCTTCGGCGAGGACATGGACTCGTACGTCGAGTGCGCGCGCCGCCTCAACGCAGGCGCCGACTGTGGGATCGACGTGCTCGAGATGAACATCTCGTGCCCGAACATCAAGAAGGGCGGCATCGAGTTCGGGACCGTGCCTGAGGTCGCCGGCGAGCTGACGCGGCGGGTGGTCGAGGT
>Ga0316189_10001884_pt1 | contig 20783 bp, 23 predicted proteins | sample LowCovwburrow_MG_FD_204930 | JGI IMG/M metagenome (GOLD analysis project Ga0316189, IMG submission 204930) | Coastal sediment microbial communities from Maine, United States - Lowes Cove worm burrow | ecosystem: Environmental > Aquatic > Marine > Coastal > Sediment | place: USA: Maine... | reverse complement strand
TTCTATACTTCTTCTTCATCTTCATTTAATTCAATCATTGTTAAATAATCTCCTCCTGAGGATTTAAAAAGTATCTTGCCACCTTTGTCCATAGCAAAAGCTGTGAGCCATTTTGTAATCATTTTAGAACTTACATCTTTATATTTAGTGTATTCTGTTTTGAACAGTATATCAAATTCGCGCTTATCATTCCATTTATTAAATTCAAACATTAGCTCAGCAAAATCAACAAACTCTTTACATGAAGTGCTCTCTTTTCTTGCTTTTAATAAGTTTATTGGTTCTACATTTATTAGCCCTTTAGAAAGATAAACTTGAATGCATTGCATCATAAAATGATAAAACTTATTCCATTGCTCATCTTCCCAATCAGACTCAAAAAAACGATTGCCAAATTCATCTTCCGGTTGATAATCTTCATTATAATGATTAGCAATTTCAAATTCGTGTCTTCTTCTTTTGTCAGAATTCCCACCAGGTCCAAGAACTAAATAGTTGGAAGTAATAATTAATTTAGGTGCATTTTCTTTTGGAATTTGAAATGCTTGCATTCTTTTCTTTTCAACTTCTACCTTACCTGTTATTATTGCAAAGAAATTTTCCAAACTCGTACTTTTTTCTAAATCGTCATATGCTAAAACATCTGTTGTAAGGTTCACTCTTTGGTTTCTAAACCAACTTCCTATCTTTACATTTTTTCCATCAAAATCAACTACCTCCCTAATTTGGTTCAATGCATCGGACAACAATGTTTTTCCTGTTCCTCCATGAGCTTGATTATATAAACCCATCTTTTCATCATACAAAATAATTGCTCTATCTTCTCCCCTTTCTCTATTGCGGTGTAGTAAATATCCAATTATCATCTTTAGAGCCTTAAATCGCTTATCATCTTTTTTACTTAGATTCCAACAAAACATCTCAAACTGCCCTTGAAATTTATCTTTAGGCAGCTTAAAACTTCTATCCAAAATTCTGTTTTCCCAAATAGCTCCTTTTAGTTCACTATATGAGTTCAGCTTAATTTCATCTGAAGTGATATTTATAAAGCAATTTTTAAAATAAATACAGGAATTATCTCTACCATCACGGTCGTTAATTAGGTCAATACTATTCAACAACCCTAGTTTTCTACCTCCTAAATATGCTCCAACACCTTTTGCAAATGTTTCATAGACATCAAATAGCTCATAACTACAGAGATAGTCTCTAATGATTTGCATTGGTACTTCAATAGAACACTCAGAGATTCTGTTGTTCCGCTCTCTAATTAATAAATAATTCGTGTTACTTACTTTAATATTCACGAATCCTTTACTTTCTAGAAACCCAATCAATTTACTTTGTAAAATTTTAGGCTTCCCTTTGTCATCATACTCCCAAAATTGGAGTTCCTCTTCAACTTTATTATTCATTTTTTTTATTTAAAATGTTACTCGAACTTAAAGCGATAGAGTAACGATATCGCAATGAATTAAAATAATTGATGTGATTATGCATTTATTTATGCTTTAATCATTTGCATCTTTAAATATTTTAATTTTTGCAAAGATTATTCAAAAGAGAGGTGTTAAACGAGGAAACTTGTTTTCCCCTAACTATATGGAAAGTTGTAAAAAGACTTATCTGTCAATAATTCCTCTAAAACTTTAAGAGGATTCTTAAGCGATTTATTGTAGTTAATATAATCACTTATTAATTTATTTGATTTTTTAAATGGTTTATAGTTCTTTTCTTTTTTATCCCACCAAAGGAAATTATCGTCTATAAATTTTCCAAAATCAACATTATATGGGGCGTCTATATATTTCTTTTCCCTCAACATAGCAAAAAGAACAAGAACAACACCTTTACCTAATTTAAACTTCAACTTTTCTTCTAAATTGCTGTTTTGATGGATATGAACTTCTGTAAGGTGCTCAATTATTATATCAATTTGAATCTCTAATTTATCATATATCTGTGAGTCCAAATAATTAGCAGTTTTAAAAACTTCACCTACATTAATAAATTTGTCCTTTTCCTTAATTGCAAATAAACGTATCTTATCCTTATCCAAGAATACAGTGTTTTCAAACTGCTTTGATAAAAATGATAAATATCGTTTTGATAAATTATCAATTGCTTTAAATAAAAAATCATTGTAAAATGATCTACTTTGATAAACATCTTTATATGTTATTGGATTTAATTCTTTAATAATAATATTAAAGTCCTTTTTTATTACTTTTTGGTTTACTTCTGGCTCATATGGATTTGATCTTTCATCTAAAATTGAAAATTTGTTTTGTAGATTTAAAAAAGATTCTTCACTATCAAAATTTTTAAAAGTAATAGGGATATACATAACACATAAATTAAGTTGACACCTTGGCAAAGTCATCTTGTCAAGATTTATTGATAAAAATAGGCAACCCAGTTAAATAAACAAAGTCACCTATTTTAGTATTGCAATATCATTTTCAGTAGTTTTAGTATTATAGAGCCAAAACTGTCTCAAAACACACCTATTGGTGTGGAAAATTCAGCATAATGCTCTTGTTCAGTCAATCAAAATATAAAAGTGATGATAGTAGTATGCTTTACCTTTTACAATAAAAACCGTTTTCAAGTTTTTTGATATTTTTACTAGTTCAACAAGTTCTATTTTACTTTTAATTAATATACCAACGTCATTTTTGACCACTACCCTAAAAGGGCATTTTAACTCCATAATCTTATTTTGATAATTAATTACCAAAATAGAATAAGGCGAGGCATATTTTAATAGCTCCGCCAGTTCTTTCTGATTCATTTCTAATTAATATTTTAGGTGGATATGATTGTTTAAAAAGATTTAAAAAACACAAAACAGCTATATTACATTGGGCAAGAGCCAATCATAGGAGTTATTTTCTATGGAATTACCTAGTTTATTGATTAACTCATATACATTGACAGATCGTTGAAAGTTGTTATCGATGTAACTCGACTTGTTTGCCTCAGTCATTAGATTGTACAAATTCCACAAATTTAATGAGCCATCTTCATTCCTTCCAAAGTTTGGACAATTATAATAATCCTTTACAATATGATTTACTTGACTATCGTTTAAGGTCACTAATGGGAGATTTACCATTTCTTGTTTTGGTAAATGTTGAAACATCCTCAGTTTACCAATAAGGTGGGCAAATTGTTTTTCTTTTAAATTATACTTTGACATTTTCTCCAACATACCAAGATGCTTTTCTTTTTTATAGTTGAATATTACATCGTTTAATTGATTTTGCAACTCGTCAATACTTGCAATCCTAATATTATCTGAATACCCATCTGTACAAATACATAAGTTCAAACATATCATGTTTTTAAAACCAATAAACACCTTGAATTTTTCTAATGTCTTTCTACTGTAAAGATTTTGTTCACTATATGACCGAACTCCTCCTACTGTTAGTGTTAATGGATTTCTATTTACATTCTCAGTTACAGATGGTATTTCAATTACAAACGCACATCTTTCAAAGTACAGGGTTTTCTCATGCTCCAATAGTTCTTTTGCTGGTTTTCCAATAGCTGAAGGTATTCTCCCTTTCACAACATGACTAACTCTTATCTCAGGTCTATTGATTATTTCTCCTTGAAATTGTTGTTTAACAAGATCATGTACAGCATCTATAAATTGAAAATGACTTATTGTAGATTCATTGTCTTTTGCAAATACAGGGATGACACAATCATTTTTTAAATGCTGGATTGTAACTGATTTAGTATTTGCTTCAATGAAGTTGGTTCCTGATTTTGGTTCTACATCTGATACATCCAAAATCATCTGCTGTGGTTGATTATTCGCTATGAGTTCCATTGCTTTGAGTATTGTTTGGATTAATAATTTCCTTGCTATCTATGAGCTGTCCATTTACTGAATCCAACTCATTTTTACGTTTCAGAATTAAAGGATGTATCTCTTTTTGATTACTAGTGTACTTATTGTAAATCCGTTTTAAATCTTCTACCGTTTGGGATTGTTCAATCTCTTTTTTTATACTATCAATAGATAATCCCATATTACACCACTGTATAAGCTTCTTGCCTGTTGCAGCATTTATCACAAACTCTGGTTTATCCATAAACAACCCTGTTCTGTCCTTACTAGCCTTTGCTAAATGTTTGTCATTTATAAGCTCAAAGTTTGCTGTTAATTCATACTCAAACCCTTCTCTGGTGATTTCTTTAGTACCATGTTTGACAACTTTTGTTCTACCATTCTGAGCAGTATCTAAAGAATAGTCAATTTTTCTTCTCACAGTTGTTATTACATGACAATTAGATTGTAAAATTGCATCTATAAACCCCTGATGTCTTGGGCTCACTTTTGCCCAATCTTGAAACCGAGAGCCCAGTTTCTCATGTATGAATAAACACCCTCCTTTACCGCTCCACTCATGAGTGATAGAATCAACAATTATCACCTCCATAGAGGCAGTTTCACACGCTCTAATGGCTTCAATATACCTCTCTGGACTGTAAGGCTCATCAAGAGATAAAACGTTGAATTCACCTAGATGTGAATACAGACTTGCTGAGTTGTTTTCAGTGTCGATAATAGCAATTTTAGTCCAATCATTAGTGATACCAAATGCTAATAATAAAGCTGAATAAGTTTTCCCAAATCCACTTGCTCCAGACAATCCTAATCTTAGTTTTACCTGATTTCTTTTTGCTTGTTGTAGTTTCATAATTGTTATAATTTGTGTTGTTATTTGTTTTAAATTTTTGACATAAAAAAAGAGCCTCATTTCTGAAGCTCTATTTGTCCTGTAATTTATGATAGTCTAAGCCACCAATTCCTCATCAACCAATTGATTGTCGACTTGGTTTTCTGCCGCTTTTAAATAAGCATCTACGTCTATACGTTCTACCGCAGCTAATTGAATTTTTGCAAATCCTTTTCCTTCTCCTTCTGTTTGTATAGAAAGTTCAACCTTCTCACCATTAACAAAAGCTTCAGGAAATCGTTCATAAGAACGCTCAAATAACTGTGCTTGTTTTGTTAGTAATTGCCCATTAGGGTGTTGAATTTCAACAGTACATAAGCGCCATTCTGTACCATTTGAATTCATCTTTGTTTCAGTAGAAACAGATTTCATTTTGGCTGGAATAATAACAACTGTAGTTGTTTGTAAATCCCCATTTGAAGTCTCGTAAGTTTTCTCTTCAATTCTCATAATATTTGATTTTAAGATTATGCAAACCCACTATGGGTATGCGTCAAAACCAAAAAAAAGTGGGGGTTGATTAATAGATGGACTCACGCACTCATTAAAAAAGGCTTAAAAATTTTATCAAAAAAATTTATTTGCCTATGAGAATATTAATCAATCTTCTTATAATACCTTACTTCAACCCAATCATCATCACAATCATTATTAAAACATGATTTCCTAGCAATTAGATAATCAGTTGTAAAGCTGTAAATTTTCCTACTTAACCACACATCCTGAGGGTTAAATCCAGACAAAAACAAGTCGTTTCCTTCTATATAGTATTCTTTGGTATATTCATCTCCCCATTCATTTATAAATACCGTTCCATCTGTTCTAAACAAAAATGTGGTAGATTCACTTAATTGTGTATAATCCTCTGTATTATCTGGGTCTGTTTGTGGCAGCCCAACATAATCTTCATAATTTTCTTTTGGCACTCCTTCCCATTGATACTCTACTATCCATTTACCAATTACCATTTCTTCATAAGTGGCTTCATTGTTTTCTTCTGAATCACTGTCACCTGAGCAGCTAACTAATAGTGTTAAAATAAAAATTGATTGTGCTAAAATTTTAATATAATTTTTCATGTTTAAATATTTGGGTTATTAATTCTTTTTAAATTTTATTGGAATGTTTAGGCTAATAAACTTATGCTTAAAAGTATTAGAACAATCAAGGTTCCTAGACATCCACTATCTTTTTTCTTTACATATCCACTTTTTAATGCCTGATACTCTTCAGTCATAAAATGAGCCATTTTAATATTATGTATAATATCTATCCATTCCATTTCTGAACAATCACGAAAATAAATTTCTGATTCAGTTTTAACTATTGTTCTTAAACCTAGCATGGTAACCACATTAAAGTACACTCCTCCATTTTTATGTCTAGTTAATTCAAAATAATCAAATCCCTTTTTAAAGTTTCTAAGAGGAAGAAAATAAGATAGTATCTTATTATCATCTGATGCTACTACAGGATTCTTATCGCCTATTAAAGCCAATATCGCTTTATTATAGTATGAATATTCTTGTTTTAAAGTCATTTGCTGTTGTTTGAGAAAAAATTAATCTCTTACTTGTGTAACTATCTGAAGAATTAAAATTTCTGTCATATCATTAATTTTATAATTACTTCTTAAATCAGAGTCAACAAGTTCATTAAAAGTTTCTTGTATTAAACCAAATAGTGTATTAAGATTTGTCATACTTATAGGCATTAATTCATCATCAATATGGATTAAATAAAGTATTAGAATAAGCAGAGGTAAATCTCCCATATAACTATCAATTACCAGTGCTGAATTATCGGCATTAAGATATTTAGTGTTTGGTAAATGATTATTGTAAGTATATATTAATTCATCTAATCTATTAACCATATAATCAGGGTTAATATCAATCATATTTCCATACTCTAAAAATTCACTTAGTAATATATTTGTAAATTTTAAAGGATTCTTTTCTATTGACTTAAAATAGGATTCTAATAAATGATTTTTCATAATTAAATTTGGGTAATGACTATGTGTTAATTTTCTTATTTTAAACTAGAAAACCCTTCCTAAAGCAAGTTAATAATTCAAAAATATATTATTTGTTAAGCAATATTATACGGGTTTCCTTAATTGGGCTTTACATAAAAAAGCATAAATCAAATATATACAAATGTAGTATTTTAAGGTTACAGTAATGAATTTTTCAAATTGGAATTTTGCTGTATGGCAGAATTATCAGATGTAAGACTAGAAGAATTAAAAACTTCAATTCCTATTGAAATTGGTAATAGAGTTAAGTTTTTAAGAAAGGAAAATGGTCTTACTCAAACCCAATTAGCTCAATTAGTCGGTAAGGATAGACAATATCTATATAAAATTGAAAAAGGCAGAGTTACCCCCAATATTGTGACTATCTCAGCACTAGCTTATGCATTAGAAATTTCACTTACAGACTTCTTTGATTTTAAGATTTAGACACCCTATTAAAATTCAAGAAAAAAGTTGACAACATGACTTTGACAACTTCGCCAAGTTATTTTTCTTATTTTTAGTACCCTATTAAATCTTTAATGTCAAAAAAGAAACTTCCATATTGGTATAGATATATCCGCTATTCATTAAATAGTTTATGGTATCATGTTTTATTTCCTGTTGGTGCTGAGCAAGATGAGTTCTCTAAACAATTCTTTGGAGATAAGAGCAAACCTAAAGATTAATACTCCCTGAGTATTTCTCCATACTATGTCCATGTTTGAAGGATTGGATGTCTACAATTTTATTGGACTTTGCATCATAATAAACTTCTACAAAGAACTTATCAATTGCATACAGATTTATGCTAAACTCATCTGTAAATGCAGTATCAATATGAGTTCCTAAATCCCAGGTGGTTTGGTATTTATCTTGTTCATCTAATATATTAAAATCGTAGAGGGTCAATAAACTAATGTTTTAATAGACAAAGACCTCCAATATTATTTTCCTTCACCCATTGTTTTTTATAATCTAAATGCCGTGTATTCTCTAACAATGAAACCATTACAATTAATTTCGACATTGGAATTTTACCATTACGATAAAAATCAATTGTTTGTTCTAATTCTTGAGGTGATATTACCATTTCATCAATCTCGGAATTATCTAGTAGAGTAATACTTTTATGACGACTTACAAGTCTATCTGCTGACACTAAATAAGAATCAACAAATGCATTTAACGATGTAAAATCAAAAGCCCTAATTCTATCTAAACTTTCATCTGAATCTACAGTTGGTATAGAGATTGTTAGCTTAAACTCTCTGTTAATACCATCTAAAAACTGTTTAAGTCGTTCTACAAATAGTGTGAATTCTTGACTTTTATTCTCCAAAATTGGGTCTAAGAATAAATTAACTCCACTAATATTACTCGCTGGGAGCAAGAGGCTCAACTCATATAAAAGCCTGCCTTGAGCTTTAGAATCATCTAAAAATAATGATATTTCTTTTATATCATTACTCCAGATTATTAGGTGATAATTGGACATGCCAGAAACTTTTTCATTTATAGAATTTAAAAGCTTTAAAACATCCATAGGGTTATTACTATTTCCCTTGTGTGATAGCTCATATCCAAAAAGGTTTATAGAATTTATTTTGGAAGTTGGAACAATCTCCTTTTTTAATTCTATTGTTTTAGCAGGTTCTTTTTTTTTATTAGCACATGAAACTGATATAATTAAGAGAAATAGTAAAAGCTTAATACGATTCAAATCACAATCTTTTATAGAGCTAAAGCTAATCCTTTTATTTGGAATTATATAACATACTCTGCATTACATCTTCAGGATTACTATCACTTGTAAGGTCATTAATCTTCTTAGATAGTCTATGAATCCTAACATCATATTTATAGTGCTCATTAGGGCTCTTTAAGCCCTCTTTTAAGTCTAATAACTCTTGTAATCTACCTTCTAACGAGACTATATTCATAAGCCTAGCATATTGCTCCACATTAAGATTTGGAGCACCCTGATTCCTTAAAACTCCACTAAAATACTTTGTATATCTCATTAACACACAAAGTTAAATTAGAACCTATAAAATTGTTGCTTAGGATTGTAGTAATTGGATGAAAAAGTTGACAACTTGCAAAGTTATTTTTTTAGAGAAATAGTATTAAATCTTTATGATTTCTATTTTAATATTGGATTAGCCATACTTGTTTTGCCATTAGATTTTTTTCCAGTTTTATGACAATATTTTTCAGGGAAATGTTTATCTCCAAATTGTACCCAAACCTTCCAAGCATCTACACTCAAAGGTTGTTCTGGATTATAAGGTATTTCAACTCCCGTTCTAATACAATACCCTGTTTTATTACTCTTAATCTCATTTGAGCTGACATTTTTACCCTTTTCCTCTAATGTGCTTCCACATTCTGGACAAAATCTATAATGTTCTTCTAGCTTTGACTCACAACAAGGACAAAGTACTACAATGTTGGTAGTAAGGTCTTTTTTAGGTTGGTCTTGATAAATAAACTCATTTGGAATATCTACAATAAAGTCCGACACTGCCCCTTTTTGAGATATTAAATACAGATAATCTTCTGCTCTCGTTAGTGCCACATAAAAGAGTCGTCGCTCTTCTTCAAGCAAAAGATCGTAATCTGTGGGCTTTATAACTTGGTAGATTTTATCTTGTAACCAAGGGTCTGGGAACCCACCTTTATTAGAATGCAGACCTAAAATGAATACTACCTTAGCCTCTAATCCTTTAGCGCTATGGATGGTCTTAAATTGAATTTTATGACCGCTGCTTTTTAATGCTTGCTTTAAATCATAAGCCATTGCTGTCCTTCTATATAAAACCAATATGTCTTCAGGATTTACACCTTCTCCAATATGCTTTTCTATCGTTTCCCAAATAAAAGAATTCGACTGCCCATCTTGCTCCTCATAGAAGACTTTAATTTTTTGCCCCCCTTTTTTTACAGCTTTAATTTCTTTTGGAATTTGAAATTTATTCTTTTTAATCGCTTCTGTAGATGCACATACTATTGGGTCTGTACTCCTGTAGTTTAAATTGAGGGTCAAAAGTTCTGAATCTGAAAAATGTTTTTTGAAATTTACAATATACCCTATTTCAGAACCTCTAAAACCGTAAATACTCTGCCAATCATCACCCACACAAAACAGCTGTGTTTCCTTTTTTGTAAGCAGATTAAGCAATTTTACTTGTAAATTATTTACATCTTGAAACTCGTCTACCAAAATATGCTTATATCTATCCTGATATCTATCTCTAATATTATGATGTTCTTCTAGTAGTTGAATACTTTTAGTCAACAAACCATCAAAATCTAGATACGATCTATTGACACAATAGTCATTAAATGCATTTATAATGGGTATAGCCAACTCATAGAACACCCGAACCCTTTCATAATCACTTTTTGATGCTTCCTCTATAATTTGTTTTATAGGTTTTTCTGAGTTTACAATTTTATTTCTTACTTCATTTACCTCTCTAAAAAACCTTTTGATTTCTTTTCTAAAATTCGCAAACTCTTCATCATAGTGCAAGACTGTTGCAGAGCTTAGGTCATCGGTTATTCTACCTTTAATTACTCGATCTAATACTTTGTTAAAAACAGCTGAATTATGCGTAGCATCATCATAAGTTTTAATACAGGTATTGCCTGCAATCTTCATTTTACCTTCTTTCCAAAAAGTGGGATGACTTAGATTACTAATGTGCTCTAAATAGACATTTCCTTGTGGAATAAAAAAATCTGGATGGAAAGCAGATTTATCAACCTTTACCTCTGGTTCATAAACATAGTCTATACTATTACGATATAACCAATCTGCAATATATTGCTCGGATTTGGATCTCACTTTATCTCCTTTTAAACTCGTAAAGTACTTCCCTTCTGGTCTAAACTCTTCTCGGGCTTTATGATTATGAATAAAGTCTACAAAATAATCTAAAATATAGCGTTTTAACTTTAAGAGAAACTCCTTGTTTTGCGATAAGTGTATCGTAACCTTTTCAATAATTTCGCTAACCGTCTCTTCTGCTGAACTTCCTAAGAACTCACTACTCGATTTTTGGTCTGCTACTATTTTAAATTTATTATCAAACACATGAACACCATCTGTTTTAATGATTTGATAACAGAGGCTATGTATAGTTTTAATGGTTAGTCTATTTAACCATGGGAATTTATTTAGATACTTTTGGCGTTCAATCCGTCTATCTTCAAATGTTATACCTTTAGTATTAAGAAACTCTTCATAATAGCCAGTTTTGTCTGCATCCTGAATCATCCTATCAAGCATTTCATTCGCTGCATTTTTGGTAAATGTTACTGCAAGAATATTTTTAGCATTAACCAGTTTATCATCTATTAAGTAATTTATTTTATGAAGCAACGTTTTTGTTTTACCTGAGCCAGCACCTGCTAAAACAAGAAGGCGTTTACTGTCTGATAAAACAGCTTTAAGTTGCTGATTATTTAAAGAAGTTAAATCAGTTTTGGTTGATATGTTTTTCATTGGTTGATTTAAATTATTTTGGGGTTAAAACAAAGAATTATAATCTGGTAGATCTCGCTTTGCGTCTTCTACCATATACATTGCTCTGCAATTAGGACAATACAAGTAATATTCATAATAATAATTTTGATTCTTTTTTATTTTTCGTTTTTTAGGGCTTTTCTTTACAGTAGGCGTATTGCAATTTCTACATAAATCACCTTCCTTTTCTATTTTTTGTACTTGGTAGTACTCAATATTTTCTAGGTACTCTAAATACCCCTCATCTTTAACCTTATGCTTTGAGTTAATACCTTGATTTGCTAAAGCATCACATCTTTCATTCTCTGCATGACCCGCATGCCCTTTTACCCAATTAAAGGTAACGACATGCTTATCAAAAACATCAAGTAGTCTTTCCCATAAATCTTTATTAAGCACCAAATTACCTTTCGGTTTAATCCAATTATTCTTTTCCCAATTCGATGCCCAGCCTTCTTCTATACTATTTACAACATACTTGGAATCTGAATACACTGTAACCTTAGCTTTGGTTTTTATTTTTTCTAAACCAAAAACAACAGCCATTAACTCCATTCTATTATTGGTAGTGAGCTCATAGCCACCAAAAAATTCTTTTTGTCTCCCTTTATAACTCAGTACTACACCAAAGCCACCTTTTCCAGGATTTAGTTCTGCACCTCCATCGGTAAACAATTCTATTTCTGGTATTTCATTAGCTTCCACTGTGATTGTTTAACTATTCTCTACTATTGCAATTTCCTCATCTGTTAACCCATACAACTCATAAACCAATCAGTCATTTTTACTTAAAATAAATATTTTTTTTCCTTTTAATATAACCTTATAAGCATATGACATACTTTCACTATTTCCAACTGCTGAAAAATCTATTTTTCTTTTAGTTAATTGAGCTCTTAAAGCGGATAAATAAGCCATTTTAGCCATGCCTGACCCTTGATTACCAACTTGTCCATTAAATGCTTCAACTACGTCTTCATCTGAACTAGAGTCCATTCTTTGGTTGTATTCATCAAATAGTTCTTTTTGTGATTTTGTGTTCCAGTCCATAATATAATATTAACTATTTTCTACAATTTGTATTTCCTCATCAGTTAACCCATAAAGCTCATAAACCATAGCATCAATCTCTTTTTCTGTTCGGTTAATTTGGTTTTGTAGCTCTTGGGCTTTTTGTTTGTTATCCTCAAACAACTCTAACCACTCAAATTCATCTTTTTTGGTGAGAGATGTACCACCAGCTTTTTTAATAGCCTTATTAAGTTCTTTTATAAAGCCTATAAAATCTAAATCATACCAACTTTCGAGCTTTTTAGTAAGTTTTGCAATATTTACACTTGAGCTGAAATAACTACTAAATCTTTCTATAATGGAATCTAACTCTATTTTTTTATCTAAAACTATATCTACATTAGACTCAAGATTATCATTACTTATATTGCTCGGAATTGGAAGTTTGTATACATATTGTCTCTTCCATCTTAAAAAACCACCTCGTATTTCAGAACTAATTTGTTTAAAAATGAAACTTATTAATTTAGAATTAAGTATTCCTAACAGTTCTTTTGAATCAGAGCCAATGATAAAACTTGTCATATCAAAGTATGAATTTGTTAAATCGAATGAAAATCTACCTTCTGTAGCTATTTCTGGATAGACAATTTTAGGTTTCTCAAATTCATTGTAATAATCACAAGCTCTTAATTCCCACCAATACTTACCCTGGTCACTCCTTTTCTTAGCTCTTTCTTGATATGGACTTAAATGATTTGCAACTAAAGAATATTCTTTTTTAAACCAATTCCAAGCCTCATCCTCATTTTGAAAATCATCTTGTTTGTCAGTCCAATTATTAGGAATCGCAATAATATATTTTTGAATAGATGGCTTACCATAACGTGATAAATCCCTACCAACACCATATGGTTTCACTATTACACTATAATCAACAGAATCAGATAATAATATGTTATAAAAATCTTTACCTATAATAAATGCATTGTTAAGACCCGTCTTTAAACCAACGTACATTCGATTATTAATGAAATCTTTAAGGCTTTTATACTTTTGAGTTAAGCTTGTTATTATTTTAGCAACACTTTCATCGGCTAACGACCAAGCCTCATCATTCAATAAATCTCTATCTACTACTTTTTTATTATCTCTAATATACTGTTCGAGACTTGAAAAGACCAAAGTATCAACTTCGACACCAATGAATTTTTGTGATGGATATTTACCTCCTACAGTTATAATACAAGGATATGCTGTTGCATCAGCAAAAACAGGTAAATCTTTGAAATCTATTATTTCGACTATGTTTTGACCTTTAAGCCATATTCTTAATTCCTTCCCATAATTTGCTCTCATCCATTTATTCGCTACTATTATACTATAGATACCTTCATCCTTAATTAATTCTTTAATACTTTTTTCAAAAAAATAGGTATATAAATCTGCAACGCTATTGTAACATTTATAATTAGCACTTAAATAAGGTTTAATATCTTTAAAAAGCTCTTGTCTCACATAAGGCGGGTTACCAATTACAACATCAAATCCACCATTTGCAAATACTTGAGAGAATTGCTCTTGCCAATTAAATGCTTTTTCTCCTGCAATAGCTTTATTATCTATTAAAGAGTTGCCACATTTAATATTAGAGCTTAAATCGTTTAATTTACGTCTAGGTTGTGCTGTACGTAACCATAAAGATAATTTAGCAATCTCGACACTTTCTTCGTTGAGGTCAACACCAAAAATATTGTTTTCTAATATGGTGTTTTCAATATCAGAAAATGGTAATCCACCACCTAATACCTTAATCTTTAACTCATCAATATAATTATGTTCTTTAATTAAGAAGTCTAAAGCTTGATTTAAAAAAGCTCCACTTCCACATGCAGGGTCGCATATAGTTAATTGCAACAACCAATCTCTATATTCATCAAGTATATTGACCAACTTTGTTATTGTGGTCTTATTTCTATTCTTACGCCCTTTAAAATACTCTTCTTCATGGAATCCTAATTGTATTTTCTTTTCTTCACAAAGTTTACCAATAGTGTTTTCTACTATGTACTTAGTAATGTACTTTGGCGTATAAAAAACACCATCTTTTTTACGTTTGCTTTTCTGCTTATCGAAATCACCACCTTCAATCTCAGCATTAACACTTTCAATCTCATTCAATGAATTTTCAAAGATGTGACCTAGTATGTTTACATCAACTTGGCTGTCAAAATCGTAATTAGCTAATTGATAAGTGTATTTGTAAAGCAATTCATTGTCAATCTCTAAACCATCCAATAAAGTATCTTCCTTAAACAATCCACCATTGTATGCATAAATCTCGGCTCTACTGCTTGTGCCTTGCCTACCTATATCTAAAAACCTGAAATATTGTTTAAATAAATCGTAAACTGGTCTATCATCACCAAAATCTACATCAGCTCTCCATTTATCTAAAATTTGCGCTGTACTATTTGGGGGTAATAACCCTCTATCTTCGGCAAAGAATATAAAAAGGAATCTGTCTATAAGTTTTTGAGATTTTTTAAATAGCGTAAGTTTTACATTTTTCTCTAAACGAAATAACTCAGCCCTTTCAACCTCATCTAATTTATCTGCTGAATCTAATTTACTGAAAGAGTTTTTAAGTCGTTTAGCATTACGCTTAACCAAATCCCTAAAAAGTTCACGTTTAAATAATGAGTAGTCTTTATAGAATTGCTTAGTGATTTGTTCTTCTACTACAATGGATGCTTCTTTAATTCGTAAAGGAACATTATTGTGTATATTATCTTTTTGTAAGCATAGGTAAAACCACTGAAATCGTTCTTCAGTTAATTCAAACAAGTTAAACTCTTCAAACTCGGTCGCATCATTTATATAAAACCGTAACTTCTCAAAGTTAGAAGTAATGACATAAAAGCATCCTTTTTGATTTGCTTTGTAATCGAAAGCTTGTTTGCGAATACTTTCTAAATCTTTGGTATTTGTTCCTTTTAGTTCAATTACTCCAGTTGCAGCACCATCTTTTAATATTGCACCATCAGCCTTTCGAGAATTTGTTTGATTTTTATATTCAGCTACTAAGTTAAAATCTTCATTTGGCTTTAATGTGTAATCTAAAATATTGACAAAAAGCTCAGTAAGGAATATACCCTGATATTCCTCTTCTTTCGAGCTACGAATATTATCCTGAATAGTTGGATTTAAAAAATACTTAAAGTATTTCTTATAAGCTTTATTTACTTTCTCTTTATCTTGTAATTTAAGTTGACTACTTAATACAGATTTTTGAAATAATGGCATTTAAAGGGATTAAAACAATTCAACTTTAAAAGTAATTAAAATAATAGGGAGAGTTTAAAAATATGCAATATTTTCAACATTGTAATAAAAAAAAGGAAGCTCTCACTTCCCCTTTAATCTTTCCATTTCCAAACTAATTTTCTTCTGAACCACTTTACCGTAACTGTCTTGTGTAACTTTCATATTACTATGACCTAACAACTCACTTACAATCTCCATAGGTACGTCGTTAAAAAGCAATACAGTACTTGCAAATGTCCTCCTAGCCATATGTGTGGTTAATCTTTTATCAAGACCAACAATCACAGCAATTTCCTTTAAATAAGAATTATAACGTTGATTACTAATTCTAGGGAAAATCATATCAATATCCCTTTTATAAAACTCCAAAATCTCTAATGCTTTTGGTAAAATTGGAATGGACAGCTCTTTTGATGTTTTCTTACGTTTCATCTTAATCCATAAGTTGCCATCAAAACCATTTACAATATTGCCGTGCTTTAAGCCCATTAATTCACAATATGGCAAGCCAGTATAACAGCAGAATATAAACAGTTCTTTTACAAACTGTAATCTAGGTTGTGTAAACTCATGCTTTTCTAATAATTTTAACTCTTCAGGAGACAAAAACACAACTTCAGTTCTAACCGTTTTAGATTTATAAAGCATAAATGGGTCTTTATCTAAATAGTTTTCTGCAACTGCAACCTTGATGATTTTTCTAAAGCGTTGTATCTTCTTATTAATGGTTATCTGCTTTAATTTCTGCTCTGTCTTAAAATAGTATTCCAATTCTGTTATGAAATTAGCTTTAATCTTCTTTAAAGGGTAATCATTGGTTTTATACTTCCATTTAATGAAGCTTTTAATGTCATTTTTAACATAGTTATGTTTATTCCAAGTTACTTGTACAATATCAATCCCTACAAGCGTTTTAAGACGTTTTAAGTAACGGTCAAAGAACTCAATTACATCGTATTCTCTAGTTGATTTCACGCCTTTATATAGGCTGTAAATGTCTTCGACAGAAAAGCTGTTTTCTTGAACTTGAAGCAATAAAAAAGCCCTATTAATTTTAGTTTTAATAAGGCTTAATTGTGAGTTAATATAATCACTGTCTGGTTCTGGTGGTTCTACTTCTTGTTGTTTAGAGTTCCAGTTGCTAGGATAGATTAGTTTGCCTATTGCAAATTGCTTCCTTTCTTTTTTAAATGTAAGTCTACATCTAATAGGGCATTTCCCTGATTTATTGGCATGAGATTTGCTGATAAAATATAATATATTCAATTTCATAATAATTCTTGTTTAATTAAATTTATGGGATGCGTTTCTTATTAGTATTATTACTTGTTTGTATTTGCTCATGTGGCACTAACCGACAGTTAGAATTAGCTTGGGAGAAAGAAGTTAATGAGTTTCCAGGGGTATACAAGGGAAAGATTAAAGGGCTTAATGACCTTTACAGCCAATATATCCTAAGAATCAACTCAGATGGTACGTTTACTTATGAAATTAACGCCTTTGAAAGCAATCCTGAATGTTCTGGTGAGTGGAAATTTGTTAAAAATGATAGTATTCTATGTCAGTGCAGTAAAGAAGAAGATATTACAATTGTCCTATCAAATGGTTACATGAATCAAAGAAAAAATTTCTTTCGAGTTCTTTCTCAAGATTTGTTAAGGAAGGATGATGTCCTTCTTTGGAAACAAAAAGATTAACTTTAGGGTACTTTCAGATAAAAGAGGTGTACCTCTCGGGGTACTCCTTAAACAAAAAAGCACCTCAAAAAGAAGTGCCGTTTATTGTCACCAAATAATTAAAAAGTTAGTAGCATTTCTAAAGGTACTGAAATTCTATATGTTGAATTAAAAACATAATAAAAGTTGAAAAATTTTATCAAAAAATATTTTTTTAATCGCAACTCGTTCCATCCTCATAAAAACTGCGACTTAACGGGGCGCCCTGATGTTGGTCTCCAAAAATATCTGTCAATGTAATAATAACACATGCATTAGCCCTTTCCAATCTATTAAACTCTGCTTCAGTAACGCAGTAGGGTGTTCTATTTTGTTAGTTTTCACAATTTGGGGCTAGGGTAACAATCCACTTAGAAAATATGCTATTCTCGTTATCGTTATCATTTGAACAATTATATAGTGGCATAGATATTACCAGAATAAGTGTTATTAGTTTAAATTGTGTTTTCATTAATCGTTGTGTTTAAATCGAAGTTGTTCCCTAACAAATAACGTGATTTAATCAACGTAAATAAACGTTATAGGCTCAGACCTTCCAACATTCCCGCTTTCATCTGTTGCTTCAAATACAACACTATATGTTCCAGAAATGGGTGAGGTATACACAAAATCAAGTGACATTTGTTTTCCATTAATTATTGGGTGATCAATTATAGTTTCTGATAGATTACCCCTAGTATTAGTAATTATAAACTTCATAGTTGCTATTTGGGTTTCATCCTCTCCTTGAGCAATTAAATTAACGTCATCTGGAGAGGGATGAGGAGGGGGTGTATTTATATTTGTTAAATAGGTTGAGTTTAATTCGGGACTTATTACAGTAACAATTGGTGGAATAGTATCAATCACCGTTTCATTTTCAGTTTCAGTATCATTATTCTTAGAACAATTCATGAAAAACAATACTAATATTGCTATTCCCATTAAATATGACCTTTTATTTCTCATTTATTTAGCTAAGTTTTTAATTTTAGATGTAAATCTAGTAATATATAAATTACAAATTAGTGACAAAAAGCATATAAATAAAAATCTTTATAAACTACTGAAGTGCCCTATTGATTGATTACAAAATTGACAATGGGTTTTAAATGAAAAAACCACCTAATTTCTTAAGTGGTTTTTCTTTTTTTGCTCCTCCTCTAAGACTCGAACTTAGGACCCTCTGATTAACAGTCAGATGCTCTAACCAACTGAGCTAAGGAGGACTGTTTTTTCGCTTTTGCGAGCGCAAATATATGTTTTTTTTAAAATACTACAACTATAATTAATAAAAATCTTTAATTAAATATTGCCTTAAAAATATCGTTACCATTAGCAAAAAGCACCAAGGCAATTAATATAAAGAAACCAACCATTTGTGCGTACTCCATAAATTTGTCACCTGGCTTTTTTCCCGATACCATTTCATATAGTAAAAACATAACATGACCACCATCTAAAGCTGGTATTGGCAACAAATTAAGCACCCCAAGCATTATAGATAAGAAGGCTGTAATATTCCAAAAGGCTTGCCAACTCCAAGTGTCTGGGAAAATATCAAAAATTGCTTTAAAACCTCCAACACCCTTATAAGCACCTGTGCTTGGTGTGAAAATTAATTTTAACTGCATCCAATAGGATTCAATTTGTGACACAAATTTATTTACACCAACACCAATACTTTCGCCAAAAGAATATTGTTTATCTACAATTTTATAATACCCAAGTTTTTCAATATCGCTGTAGTTTCCTCCAGAGTATATTCCGAGCTTACCTTTGTCACTTACGCTAAGAGTTCTATTAATTTTTTCATCGCCCCTTAATAATTCAACATCAATTGTTTGATTTTTAAAATTACTTAATCGGGCTTCAAGTTGGTCAAAATACTTAAGCTCTTGATTATTTACAGAAACAACAATGTCTCCCTTTTTTAAATCTATCCCTTTATTCAATGAAGAATCAGCTACTTTACCAATTACAAACGGGTATCTCAATTCAAAAAATCCTCTGCTTTTACTTGTGCTCAGTCGTCCAAGGAAATCTTCTGGTAAGGTTATCTTTTGCTGTTCTCCATCACGTACAATAGTTATGACTTGAGCTTCTAAAAAGTACTTTCTTAAATCAGAATAATTAACAATTTCATTGTCATTAATAGCCAATACATTATCTCCTGTTCGCAAGCCTAAATCATTCAATAGCGGATTAGTAACTAAATAACCATCCTTAATGCTATCAACCGATATATCTGTTTCTCCATAACCAAACGCCATGAAAATGTATATAATCGCAGCCAAAATAAAGTTTACCGTGACACCGCCAAGCATAATTATTAAACGTTGCCATGAGGGTTTAGAACGAAATTCCCAAGGTTGTGGTGGCTTAGCCATTTGCTCCTTATCCATGCTTTCATCAATCATCCCAGATATCTTAACATATCCACCTAGAGGCAACCAACCAATACCATAAACTGTATCGCCTATTTTCTTTTTAAACAAGGAATACTTTATATCAAAAAACAAATAGAATTTTTCAACTCTGGTTTTGAATATTTTTGCTGGTATAAAATGTCCTAATTCATGTAAAACAATAAGCAAGGAAAGACTCAATAGAAATTGAGATATTTTAATAACAAACTCCATGTATATTTTGTCAAAATTTATAAACGCACAAAAGTAAAACTTTAATGCTACATTAAGAAACTTAATGAACTATCATTAACGTTTCTTTATCATTTTTAGGTATAATTTAGTAGCCTTTTTTAAGGTTTGTACGTATTTTTGCACCTAATCTTATAGTGATAAGCCAAAAGTGATTTAGAAATGTTAGCGTTTTTTAAAAAATATAAATTTTTCGGCCTTAGTCTTTTAATTTTATCAACAGTCATAATTGCTATATTTTATAATATTTTAGACGTAAAGAAACCACTGCCTATTTATCAACCGGCATCTGTGAATACAGAGCTGGTAGATAGCACAATTCAGCACCAAAAAAAGTACCACCGCATTGCCAATTTTAGTTTAATAAATCAGAACGGTAAAACCATTACCCAAAATGATTATAAGGACAAAATATATGTGGCCGATTTCTTTTTCACAACCTGTCAAACAATATGTCCAATTATGACAAATAACATGCATGAACTTCAAAAAGAATTCATAGCTGATAATGAAATAATGCTACTGTCACATTCTGTAACTCCCGAAATAGATACCGTTGCACAATTAAAGCGCTATGCTAAAGAAAAAGGCGTGGATGCCCGAAAATGGAATTTGGTGACTGGAGATAAAAAAGACATCTATCAATTAGCCCGTAAATCTTACATGGCAGTGAAAGATGATGGCGACGGAGGTCCTTTTGATATGATACACACCGAAAATTTTATGCTCATCGATAAAAAACGTCAAATTCGAGGATTT
>Ga0316189_10001883_pt1 | contig 20783 bp, 21 predicted proteins | sample LowCovwburrow_MG_FD_204930 | JGI IMG/M metagenome (GOLD analysis project Ga0316189, IMG submission 204930) | Coastal sediment microbial communities from Maine, United States - Lowes Cove worm burrow | ecosystem: Environmental > Aquatic > Marine > Coastal > Sediment | place: USA: Maine... | reverse complement strand
GCAGCTGATCGCGTTCGGCAGTCACAGCAGCAAGCATCTGCTCTGATTGATCGGCAGCAGCCAGGGTGGCGGCCTGTGCCTGGGTCAGCTCTTCGCTGCGGGCGGCGAGGTCTGTCTGCAGCTTATCGCGTTCAGCAGTTACGGCAGCAAGCATCTGCTCTGATTGGTCGGCAGCCAGGGCGGCGGCCTGCGCCTGGGTTAGCTCTTCGCTGCGGGCAGCGAGGTCTGTCTGCAGCTGATCGCGTTCGGCAGTCATAGCAGCAAGCACCTGCTCTGATTGATCGGCAGCAGCCAGGGTGGCGGCCTGTGCCTGGGTCAGCTCTTCGCTGCGGGCGGCGAGGTCTGTCTGCAATGCATCGCGTTCGACAATCACACTGGCAAGCTTCTGTTCTACATCCTGCAGTGCAGTTTGGCGGTCGTCCAGTTGGGCTTGAAGTTCCGTCCGCTCGTTCTTCGAAGCATTGGCCTGTGCCCTCAAGTCGCTGAGTTGCTGACTGGAATTGCTGACCTCGGATTGTGCCTGCTTCAGGGCCTGCGTGATGGTCTGTAGTTCAGTCCGCAAGGTCGCCAGCTGCTCGTCACGGTTGGCAATATCATCGCGCAGCTTATCACGCTCTGCAGTCAGTTCATGGGCTTGTTTCTGATTGTCTGTGAGCTGCTGGCGATTTTTTTCCAGTGCCGCGGTGGTAGCATTTAATTCTGTGGTCAGTTCGGTAACGCGTGCCTGCATGGCCTGCTGTTCGCTGGTGATGGCCGCCACTTTCTCGTTAAGCGCAATTTCTGCTTCAAGCCTGTGCTGAAGTATGACGCGTAACTGTTCCAGGTTTGCATTGACCTCGCCCAGCTCTGTGCTTTTCGCTGTCAATTGCTCCTGCGTGCGTTTAAGTTCGGCGCTGAGTGGGTTTACCACGGTCACTGGTGCAGCTGGGGCGGTCCGGTATTGTCCGCGTGGCGGATAGGCGGGTGGCAACTGACCGTAACCCTGCGGGGGTGCAGGCCAGTATGACTGTTGCTGCCAGGGTTGCGCGTAGCCGCGAGCGTTGTGAGGCGGTGGCGGCGGATACCAGCCCGGTGCAGGACCGTTACTGTATGCGGGTGTGTTCCCGGCAGGCCCGCCCGGCGTTATTTCCTGCGACCAGGCGCTTGCTGCCGCGATAGCCGTCAGCGCGGCGGTAACGTACGCGGCAAAAGATGATACTTTCTTCATTACATGCTCCGGGTAGCCGTGAGGAACGCTGGGCGCTGTTGTCTTTCGACGGCCCGACTCCTGAGGTTATAGTACGTAATCCTACCACTGCCGCTGCTCAGAACGAATGCAAATGTGCTTTAGACCGGGAAATAACCGGGTTCCTGTTCTACTAGCCCTGGCGGAGGGGCTGGAACACAGTTTTATCAGGCCAGCACAAACCGATGCGAGACTATGAGAATTAACTGGAACTTTGCCCATGCACATTGAATTCTACGGCGCGACCAGCGGTATTACCGGTTCCTGTCATATCCTGCGAGCCAATGGCCACCTGGTCCTGCTGGACTGCGGCCTTATCCAGGGACGTCGTGAGGAGGAGGCCGGAAATCGGGAGCCATTTCCATTTTCACCGGGTGACATCAGTGCTGTAGTACTGAGTCATGGACATATCGATCACTCGGGCCGGCTGCCGTTACTGGTGAAGCAGGGCTACCAGGGGCCAATCTACACACAGAATGCAACGGGTGCCCTGTGTGAAATTCTGCTGGAGGATTCTGCCTCGTTGCAGAGGCGCGATGCCGAGTACGAGAACAAGTGGCGCAAGCGCAAGAACAAGCCGCTGATCGAGCCACTGTATAGCATCGAGGATGCCCGCAATGCGCTGGCGAATATGGTCGGCATGCGCTATCGCGAGAAAAAAGAAATTCTGCCGGGCATCAGCATACGCTTCCAGGATGCCGGGCATATCCTGGGCTCAAGCAGTGTGGAAGTGTGGCTGAATGAAAACGGTGTGCAACGCAAGATCGTATTCAGCGGTGACCTGGGGCAGTACGACTCGCCGATTCTGAATGATCCTGCTGTCATCGAAGAGGCCGACCATGTGCTGATCGAGAGCACCTATGGTAACCGACGCCACCGCGACCGGCAGATGACCATAGATGAAATCGGCGAAATCATCAGTTCCGCCAGTCACCAGCATGGCAACCTGCTGATTCCCGCCTTTTCGATCGGGCGCAGCCAGGAGATTCTGTACTTCCTCGGCAAGCATTACGATGAGTGGGAACTGGATCGCTGGGAAGTATTTCTCGACAGCCCGATGGCGATCAAGGCCAGCAAGGTCTACTGGGACTACCCGCACCTGTACGACGAGGAGGCAACACGCCTGCGGCGTAACATGAATGAAATGCCACCCTTCAAGGCTCTGCACCTGACGTCAAGTGTGGAGGACTCTATGGCGATCAACAATATCAAGAGCGGCGCCATGATCATTGCCGGCAGCGGCATGTGCAATGGCGGTCGCATTGTTCACCACCTCAAACGCAACATTGCCCGCGAAGGCGCGCATATCATGATTGTCGGTTACCAGGCCTTTGGCACGCTGGGACGCCGGCTGGTGGACGGCGAGGAGCAGGTAAAGATACACGGTGATTTCTATCCGGTGCGCGCGCAGGTACATACCGTCGGTGGTTTGTCAGCGCATGCCGACGTTGATGACCTCAGCCGCTGGATCAGTCATTTCAGGAATGACCCGGCAGTGCATGTGGTGCATGGCGAAGCGCAGTCCAAGCAGGATTTCCGTGACTGGCTGGAAGGAGAGCTGGGGTTCAGGGCCGATGTGCCGGAGCAAGGTCAGAAACTCGAATTATGATCAGTTTAAGTACATATAAAACAAAAAGATATAAGACAAACCTACAGTGTTTTCACTTATAAATATGCCCTGATGCGATAGGCCATGAGTGATACATTACACATCGATCATCAGCCTCAACAGTTACGCTTTGTGGCAGTAGTAGACGGCCAGGAAGCCCTGCTCGAGTATCAGCTGTTGCCTCGAAGCGGTATCGATTTTACCTACACGTTTGTACCGGAATCGCTACGCAGACATGGCGTCGCAGAGAAGCTGGTACGAACTGGCCTGGCGTGGGCGCGAGAACAGGGCTATAGCATAGAGGCAAGTTGCTGGTATGTGCGCCGGTTTCTGAGCCGGCGTGGTCAGTAACTGCTGCGCTGCCACCAGTCGAAATGATGTGCTGTCAATCCGGTCCTTCATGGAGGTGGGTCTTTATAAATTCCGTCATATGCCAATGCGTGAATCCCGCCAAGTTATTTTTCTTCAGCAAGCACGCGAAAACTGATCACTGAATACGCTGTGTCCGGCTTGTTGGCTGAGCGATACGCAGGGCGGGTTTGAAACAGGGGGCAGTGATACGAGCCACCGCGACGCACCCGTGATTCGCCTTCTGCAGGCCCCTTCGGGTTGAAGCGTTTGGATTTTGTGTAGGTGTCCGGGTGATAGCTATCATTAACCCACTCCCAGGCATTACCCAGCATGTCATGCAGCCCAAAGGCATTCGGCTTGCGGGTTGCCACCGGGTGAGGCACGTCTCCGGAATTCTCAATAAACCAGGCATAGTCGGTGAGTTGCTGCACCGGTACCGGTCGAATCGAAGTGTTGCCGGCCCTGGCGGCATACTCCCATTCCGCTTCGGTGGGCAGGCGATAGCTGAATTGCCTGTCGAGTTGATTCAGTTTGCCGATGAATTGCTGTGCCATATCCCACGAAACCGAGACCACCGGTAGCGATTGCCAGTCGGGTTGTTGCCAAAGTTCGGCTGGTCCCGGTTTGTCACCCATTACCTGGTGCCACTGGTCCTGTGTCACCTCGGTCCGCCCCAACCAGAAACCATTGCTGATAGACACCGTATGTACGGGCGCTTCATCCAGGAATTTGCTCGCGTCCGGAGTTTCCATTTCCCAGGCGATGGTTTCTGCTTCGTCCAGGCTGGTACCCATGCGGAATTCACCTGACGGAACGTAGACAAAGGCCATGCCCAGCGAATTATGCTGCAGCTCTGCAGCGTAGGCAGGTATCGTCAATGCATGAGCGAGAATCAGCAGTATTGCGCCTGCCGGGGATATTTTCATCATGCAGCCTCCTGGAGTTCTTCGTTGGGCAGCGGGGGCAGCGTAAAGTTCAGGCAGCCCGGGCCCGGCGAGAAAAACGAAGTCTCTGTGTGGCAGCAGAAAAAGTGCATCGATTCCGACCCGGATACTATAATCCAGCTCTTCGTACCGACAGTTAATCTCTGCGTGCAGATCATCTAATGCCAACGCTAGCACTATTCATAACGATTATAGTCACATCGGCAGTGATTCTGCCTGGATGCGACTCTCTGATTAACTATTTCGTATTCCACCCGGATAACGTAAATGTTATGCCGGCAGATCAGCTTCCCGATGGAATCGAGGAATTTGCTGTTACTACCGGCGATGACGTAAAAATACAGGGGCTTTATCTTCCCCTGGCCGAATCCGGTAAAGTATTGATTTATTTTCATGGTAACGCCGGCAATATTTATCACCGGATTCCGGGTTTGCTTCAGCTGCGAAAATCCGGCGTGAGTGTTGTCGGCGCAAGCTATCGTGGCTATGGAAACAGCGAAGGCGCGCCAGGTGAGTCTGGAATCTACCAGGATGGCGATGCGGTCTATCGTTATGTGACTGAAGAACTGGGCTACCCGAAAAACAATGTCATTATATTGGGCCGTTCGATAGGAACAACGGTGGCATTACACCTCGCGCAACAACACGAGATTGGCGGCCTGATTCTGGTGTCGCCACTAACCAGTGGAAAGGCACATGCAGAAGCGAGCGGTTTGGAAATCATTGCTTCAATTGCCGATAATTCGTTTGATAACCTGACCAAAATCAAGCAGGTAAAAGCGCCGCTTCTGATTATTCATGGTACGGATGATCGCGTCATTCCTTTTTCCATGGGCAAGGAATTATTCGACGCTGCCAGGACCAGGAAACAATTCATAAAGATAGAGGGGGCAGGCCATAATGACCTGCAAGGCAGGTATGGGCAGTTCTACTGGCCACCCATTGCCGATTTTATAAACAATCTCGATTGACCATTGTATCGAAGTTAAGCAATTTCCTGTGGCTATTCTATTATTTGGGCAACCGGATTCCGGATGGAGCAGGAGAGTTCTGTACAAGCGTAGTCTATCGTTGCACGATACGCCGGCATGGCGGATCGATTCAAAAATCAGAACAGTTGAAGTCATCGCCGGTGACTGCATAGGAGAAGTAGTGAGTGGAGCGTTTTATCAATTGGCGTGACGAATGGCTGCTGGGTATAGATGCCCTGGATAACCAGCACAAAATGCTTTCAGACGGCATTAACCAGCTTGTGCAGGCATGTCATCAGTACAGCGAATCAGAGAACGGAGACAAGGAACAGCAGAAAACAGTCCTCAGTGAGCTGATGGATGGGTTGTATAAAAATACCAGGGACCACTTCAGGTTCGAAGAAGCCATGATGAAGAAGGCAGCCTATCCAGGCTATGCGTCCCATGCGCACGAGCATGCAATGTTGCTTGCGGAACTGAAATCGACTTTTTCCGGCCGCCTGGAAAGGGGTAATTGCTACATGGACCCGGAAATACTCAAGGCGCTGAAATCCTGGTTTATCGGTCATGTCTCCCACAGTGACCGGGAGTTCGCAAATTACGCCGCGAGCGGAAAGATTGCCAGGGCGGTGGATTAGCAGTTCGGGTGCCGGTTGATAAGTCATGCCGGCCAGATCAGAATTCAGGTTTGAGCTGAAGCACTGAAAACTGGCTGGAACATGCGACGGTATTGACTCGGCGTGAGTCCGGTTCGGCGTTTGAACAACCTGCGAAAGAAAGACGGGTCTTCGTAGCCGACCTCCACACTGATTTCATCCACGGGCATCTGTCCGGTTTCCAGCAGGCGTTTGGCTTCTTCGACGCGGAGGTTTTGCAGGTAGTCGATAAGTGTGGTCCCGGTAGCCGCCTTGAAACGCCGCTTCAGGGTACGTTCCGGAATGCCTGATAAATCGACGACCTGTTTGATTGCGCCGGTAGCCTGGAAATGTTCACCAAGCCATTGCTCGCAGGTTCGTACCACGGAGTCTGCATGCGGCGTTCTGCGTACCAGTGCCGCATAGGGTAGCTGACCTTCACCGTGCCATTTGAGAAGATATACCTTGGCAATACGCAAAGCTTCACCCGGACTGCCATGGCGCGAAATAATATGTATGGCGAGATCGTGCCACGAGGTCGTTCCTCCCGCGCTTACGATTCGGCCTTCCTCATCGGCAAATACAAGATTCGGTTCCGGACGAAAATTAACTTTCGGATAGCGCTTGCTGAAAAGATCCTGGTAGCCCCAGTGTGATGTCGCATCGCGTCCATCGAGCAGCCCGGTCTCCGCGAGCATTACAGCGCCGGAACAGGCTGAATAAAGCGTGGAGCCTTCCCTGTATTTCTGACGTATCCATTGCATAAGTTCCGGGTAGCGTCCATGTATGTCCTCGTCCGGACCAAGCCAGAGTTCGGGTAATATCAGAATACCGGCACCGGGATTATCCGCGACCGAGCAATCCGGGTTGACCGGAACCCCGTTACCGCAGGTGAACGCATTTCCCGTCGGCGCGACGATGCGAACCCGGAACAAGGTCTGCGCTGGCTCAGTGCGCGCCAGCGTCTGCCAGATATTCCCGGCAGCCAGGAGCACGTCCAGCATCCCGTAGAGTGCCGAGCCTGCAGTCTCCGGCACAGCGACGATGAGCACTTCAACCGGGCCTTTTCCTGAGTTCGTCATCCTGGTGACTCCCAATCATGAGATGAGTGGCACAAATGCCCCGTTACTGTCCAAAATCCATCTTATGCGTTCGCTTGTCAAGGTCTATCGTTGGTCTCGAGTCGTTTCTACGCTGTCACTCAGCAAGGCGACCCATCCAGAAACCCACCACGAGAAGGAGCACGAACATGACTGAGCAGATGACAAGCAAACAGACGCAGAGCGGGGCACATGAAACAACGATAAATGGCATCCAATTGGAGACGCTACGAGGGACTGTGCATGCGATAGAGCAAGAGCCGGATCTTGGACAATGCAAGTTCCGCGCTCGTAACACCTGGCTCGGGGGTAACCATAATTGCACTACGATTACCGGCTTCTACGGTGCCAGGCAGGAAATCGCCCATAAACAGCAGTTTGAACTGCATGCCGATGAACCGCCAATACTGGCAGGCGGTGATGAAGGTGCCAACCCGGTCGAGCATCTGCTGAACGCACTTGCCTCCTGCGTCACTACAAGCATGGTGGCGCATGCAGCGGTAAGGGGTATCCACATCGAGGAGCTGGAGTCAGAACTTGAAGGCGACATTGATCTGAATGGTTTCCTTGGTCTTTCCGGGGATGTACCGAAAGGCTTTACCAACATTCGCATTAACTTCAGGGTCAAGGCTGATGTGGACAACATGGAGAGACTGAAAATGTTGACTGAATACTCGCCGGTATTCAATACCATCACCCAGGGTGCACCGGTGGATATTAAAGTGGAGGCGAAACAGGGATAAACAATGGCAGTCAGCCCCGGCTTGAATCATTGAAAAAAGTAATAGCCACAAGCCGGGGCAAGAGAGGGAAATTGGTGCTATATATTCACTAGCAGAGGTTGTGGATTGGTCAGGGTGGAGAGACACGAGTCCTGGCTGGTTCGCGCATCTGTGTGGCTGTACCTGAGTTTGCTGGTAGTACCAGCAAGGAGGCTGACATGAACAAAGAGGCACACATTGCGGATATTGTCGTTCATCTTCATCCGGGAACTTCCTGTGACGACAGCGACAAGATCGAACAGGACCTTCGGGCTCATGAAGGTGTGATTTCAGTGCACTTCAGTGAGGAAGAACACCCTCATTCCATGGTGGTGGCGTACAATTGTGAAACCGTCACCTCGGAAGAGGTTCTCTCCGAGATCAGGAAATGCGATCGTAATGCGGTGATGGCAGGTATGTAGTACTGGTCACCGGCGTCATCGCTATTGGTTGTGCAGCAATAACATGGGGCTGCGTTCGACTACGGACCTTGTGCCCCAGTAGCCGGCTGCACCGATAAGCAGTGCGCCGGCGAGGGGCGCAGCGAGCCATACTGGCCACTGAAAGCTGTATTCCAGGTGCAGCACTTTGCTGTACAACGCCCAGGTCAGGCATTCTGTGCCCATGGCTGCAAGCAGGCCTGCCAGTCCGCCCAGCGCTGAGAACTCCGCCAGATGTCCGGCGCGCAACTGGCGGCGGCTGCCACCGAGCGCGCGCAACAGTGCCCCTTCATAAAGCCGATCGTCCTGGCTGGCTTGCAGAGCAGCGAACAACACTGCAAACCCGGCTAACAGGGTAAAGACCAGTACATACTCAACAGTCAGTGTGACCTGCCGGAAGATACGGCCAACCTGTTCGATGACCTTGTCCATTTCCAGCACTGTCACGGCCGGATAACGGGCCACCATTTCGCGAAGCACCGGTTTTTCTGCTTTATGCAGATAGAAACTGGTCATGTAGGTGGCGGGGAACCGGTGTATCACTTTTGGTGGAAACACCATGTAGAAATTGGGCCGGAAAGAATCCCACTTCACGTTGCGGATACTTGTGACCTTTGCCGTGAAACGTTGTTCGCCGACCGCAAAGCTCAGTTCGTCACCCATATTGATGCCCATGCGTTTTGCCAGTTTCGACTCGACTGATACGAACGGTTTTCCGGTGTCATCCGGTTGCCACCAGCGTCCGTCCAGGATGCTGTTGTCTTCCTGCAGTTCGGTGGTCCACGTCAGGTTGAGTTCTCGGTTCAGGGCATTGTCATTGCGCGCTTCCTTGGTAACGGCCTTGCGCACTGACGTGCCATTGATCTCCACCAGCCGGCCGCGCACCATGGGGTAGAGCTGTGCGGTCTCGATACCGGCTTGTTGCATAAATGCTCCAAACGCTTCTACCTGGTCGGGCAGGATGTTAATGGCGAAGTGATTGGGTACATCGGCAGGCAGTTGCTGCTGCCAGGTCGTCAACAGGTCGGTACGCACCAGGGCCACTACTGCCATTGCCATCAGCGTCAGGCCAAATGCCAGTATCTGGTTGATGCTGCTACGCCGACGGCGCCAAAGATTGTTCAGGCCAAAACGCCACGCTACGCCGACCCGGGCATTAAACCGCCGGCCCAGCAATAACAACAGCAGGGCGAACAGACCCAACAGAGCGACCAGTGCAACACCACCGGCCAGTACCGACAGTGTTAACGGCCAGCTGTCCGTATAGCGCCACATCACTGCGACAATGGCGCAGAGGGCGGCACCATAGACCAGCCAGGCGCGGCTGGGCATGGGCAGCAAGTCGCGGCGTAACACGCGTAATGGTGGCACGCCTTTGAGGCGCATCACGGGCGGTAGCGCAAACCCGGCCAGTATGACCAGGCCGGTGGCGAAGCCCGCCAACACCGGCCATGCCTGGGGTGTGGAGGGGGCGGCGGGCAATAGATCGGCCAACAGGTACAAAATGCCGAACTGGGCAACCCAGCCAAGAAAACAGCCGACGGCAGAAGCGGCCAGGCCGAGCACCAGCAACTGGGGAAGATAGAGCGCCAGCAGGTCCCGCTGCGAAGCGCCCATGCAGCGCAGCATCGCGCTCATATCGAAATGTCGCTCGCTGTAACGCCGCGCTGCCATCGCCACAGCGACGCCTGCCAGTATGATCGCCGCGAGCACGGAAAGTCCGAGGAAACGTTCTGCCCGTTCCAGCGCCGAACCCACGGCGCGCCGACCTTCCTTCACACCCACCAGCTCATGGCTGGGTCCAAGGCGCCCTTGCAGCCCGTTGCGGAATACCGCCACGTCCACTTCGCGACCGGCAAACAGGTACTGGTATTTAAGCCGGCTGCCCGGTTGTACCACACCAGTGGCAGGGACATCTTCCATGCGCATAAGCAGTCGCGGCGATATGCCAAACGGGTTCCCGACCTGGCCGGGTTCGAAGGTGATTACGCGGGTAATGGTGAGCGTATGCGAGCCAACCTCCACGGGATCTCCCACCTTCAGGCCGAGGTTGGTAAGCAGGCGTGGTGCTGCCCAGGCTTCGCCGGGGCGGGGCAGTTCACTGGTGTCCGCATCGGGCGCGAATGGCGCCGGTGCCGTGCGCATCGTGCCACGCAGGGGGAAACCATCCTGCACCGCTTTCACGCTGGACAGCAATAACGCTTCGCCACTGACGACCACGCTGGCGAACTCAAGGGTTTCGATAGCCTGCAAGCCTTCGGCGCGCGCTTCGTGCAGCCAGTCGGTATTTACCGGGCGCGGGCTGACCAGGGTCAGGTCGGCACCAAGAATGTCGGCCGACTGGTTTGCCATGCCGCGGCCAAGCCGATCGGTGAAGAAGCCGATGGCCGTGCTGGCTGCCACGGCGATCACCAGGGCAGACACCAGAATACGTTGTTCTCCGGAATGCCAGTTGCGGATCATTAACCGCATGGCGAGGCGCCAGCGACTCATGTGCTGTGGTCCTCTGAGACGTCAGAGACGATCCTGCCAGCCTCCAGGCGGACCAGCCGATCGCAACGGCCGGCCAGATGCTCATCGTGGGTTACGAGTACCAGGGTGGTGCCCTTGTCCTGATTAAGGCGGAACAACAAATCAATCACCCGCTCACCGGTTACATTGTCGAGGTTGCCGGTCGGCTCATCGGCAAACAGGATGGCAGGCTCGGTGGCGAAGGCGCGTGCAATGGCCACGCGTTGCTGCTCGCCGCCCGACAGCTGTTTTGGATAATGCTGCAGGCGTCCTTCCAGTCCGACACGGCTCAACAGCTCCACGGCCTGGTCACGCGGATTCTGATCGCCTCTCAATTCCAGCGGCAACATGACGTTCTCGAGCGCCGTTAAGCCGGGTAGTAACTGAAAGGACTGGAAGACGAAGCCCACCAGCTCGCCGCGCACCCGGGCCCGGCCATCTTCGTCCAGGTCATTGAGTCGATAATTGGACAAAAACACCTCGCCGGCGGAAGGCAGATCCAGCCCGGCGAGCAGTCCCAGCAGGGTTGATTTGCCGGACCCGGAAACGCCGGCAATGGCCACAGCCTCTCTCGCCTGGATGTCGAGACCGATATCTGTGAGGATATCCAGTGGGCCCGCGGCAGTTTCCACACGTTTACTCAAGTTCCGTGCGGCAATCATGGTGGTATGCTTTGTTCCAGTCATGTTGAATCGAATCCTGCTTCTGTTGTTGCTGATCCTGCCGACTACGGCCCCTGCCCGGATCATACTGATTGTCGGCGACAGTTTGAGCGCCGCCTACGGAATTCCGGTAGAACACGGGTGGGTTTCCCTGCTGCAGCGGCGCCTCGACACCGGGGGGTATCCCTACCGGATCGTCAACGCCAGCATCAGCGGCGACACTACCGCAAACGCCCGCTCCCGGCTGCCCCAGGCCCTGGCCAGCCATGAACCCGCAGTGGTGCTGCTGGAGCTTGGTGGCAACGATGGCCTGCGCGGCCTGTCCCTTACGGCCATGAAAAGCAACCTGGACGCCATGATTGCCAGCTCGCAGGAGGCAGGATCGCAAGTTCTGCTTATCGGTATGCAACTGCCACCTAACTATGGTCCTCGCTATACCGAAAGGTTCCAGTCAATCTACCATGAGCTCGCGGGCGAACGGAATCTGGCCCTGCTACCTTCGCTGGTAGACGGAATTGGCACCAAACAGAATCTGATGCAGGAGGATGGCATTCATCCCAATGCTGTCGCCCAGCCGCTCATTGTGGATCGTGTCTGGAAGGAGCTGGTGCCTCTGCTTGAGCAGACGGATCACGAATAGAGTAATTGGTTATTTTCAGGGCTGGGAAGAAGACGGCAGACAGTGATTGATAATAAAGATATCAGCGCAGATACGGTCATAGTTCTCGATTTCGAGACCACGGGTATGTCTCCCGATCACGGCGATCGTGCCATCGAAATCGGTGCTGTGAAGCTGGAGCAAGGTGAAGTCGTCGACAGGTTCCAGTGCCTGATGAATCCGGGAATGCGGGTCAACGGATTTATTGAAGACTTTACCGGCATCACCAATACGATGTTGAAACAGGCGCCTCCCTGCGAGGAGGTAATGGACGAATTTGCCGACTTTGCCGGTGACAGTAACCTGGTCGCGCACAATGCGTCGTTTGATCGGCGTTTCCTTGATGCCGAGTGCTATCGTATCAGCAGGGATTATAAAGGTGAATTTGCCTGCTCCATGCTGGCGGCACGGCGCGTGTACCAGGATGCGCCAAACCATAAACTCGGCACACTGGTGGCGTTCAATCAGCTGCCCAACGATGGAACGTTTCACCGCGCTCTTGCAGATGCGGAAATGACAGCTCACCTCTGGCTGGGTATGCTGGACGATATCAACAATGGATACTGTATAGAACGTATTCCCTTCGCGTTGATGCAGGCATTATCGCGGGTTCCAAAAGCTTCGGTGCGTGGATTTATGGAGCAATGGTCAGGGTCTCCATTATGAGCGGGCGCCGGGTTAGAATAGGCAGGATAATTTATCGTATGACTGGAAATTCAAGGTAACTCCGATGGCAAACTCGTTTGGTGACCAGCTTCTCAAGGCGGGCCTGGTAAACAAGGACCAGCTCAACAAGGCAAAGAAGTCGAAGCACAGGCAGAAGAAACAGAACAAAGCCGATGTCGTTAACGAGGCGGCGGAGTCTGCCCGTCAGCTGGCGGCAGAGAAGGCGGCTCGTGATCGTGAACTCAATCGACAGCAAAAAGAAGCGGCCGAGCACAAGGCGATTCAGGCGCAGATACGTCAACTGGTCGAAATGAATCGCTTGCCGCGGGATGATGGCGAAACGGGTTATAACTTCCAGGATGGTACTGCGATCAAGAAGCTCTATGTCACGGAAGAGGTTCACGACAAGCTGGGCAGAGGACTCCTGGCTATTGTCAGGTTTGATGACGGCTATGAGGTGATTCCGTCTGTGGTCGCGGAGAAAATAAAACTTCGCGATGCATCCTGTGTTGTGAGCAATGCAGCGACTCAACTGGAAGAGGGCGACGACGACCCCTACGCGGATTACAAGGTCCCCGATGATTTGATGTGGTAGCTTACGCGCGCTTTGTACATTACGTATGAATGTAATAAGGGCACAAAACCTGGCTTGCCCGATTGACGGAGCGCGGCTTGTATTCCACGACAAGCAGGTGGATTGTGAGAATGGGCACGTTTTCGATATAGCGCGGCAGGGATATGTGAATTTATTACCCGTGCAGCACAAGCGATCGAAGCAGCCTGGTGACAGCAAGGAGATGGTTTCAGCGCGAGCTGAATTTCTGAATTCAGGTATATATGGGCCTGTAGCCGACAAGTTGGCTGTAATAACATGCGCGCAGATCAGGGATGGTGAAGAAACCTGCTTTATGGATGCCGGTTGTGGTGAAGGCTATTACTTTGATTATTTATTTGATTATTTAAACAAGAAAGATGGTTGTGGTGACCTGTCCTTCATTGGTCTGGATATATCGAAAGATGCAATAGCGAGCGCAGCAAAAAGAAACAAACAGATAACCTGGCTCGTAGGAACAAACAGGCAGCCACCGGTTGAACCTGCCAGTGTTGATATAATTACCTGTGTGTTCGGTTTCCAGAGCTTCGAGGGCTTTGCAAACATATTAAGGCCGGGAGGCAAGGTGGTTCTCGTTGAGCCCGGGCCCGATCATTTAAAGGAGTTGCGGGAGCTGATTTATGCGGACGTCAAAAAAACAGATTCTCCGGACCTTGCGTGCGCCGAAGAAGCGGGATTTTCAGTTCGGGACAGACAGCCGCTGCAATTCAGGGCAGGGGAAATCAATAACCGGCAAATCAACGATTTGCTGGTAATGACGCCGCACTTTTACAGGGCGAATATACAGGGCAGGGAGGCCGCGCAAAAGCTGGATAAACTGGAGCTGACGGTTGATATCGTTTTTACAGTGTTGGAGAAAACAGCTGGGGTTGCCTAGAGTAATAAATCTTCGTCAATACGATGATAGACGCTGGCGGAGTCTATAAGAGAGTTGGCGGTGAGTGCCGGTACGCCATAGACTTCAGCACTGACGGCATAATCCTTTTTGATTTTTTCCATTAACAGGTCAAAGTCTCCATCGCCTGACAGCAGCACAACGGTATCAACGTCTTTTGCCGTGTCCATCACATCAATGGCAATGCCAACGTCCCAGTCGCCCTTGGCGGAGCCATCGCTGCGTTGAATATAGGGTTTGAGCTTTACCGTGAAGCCGATGTGTTTGAGGGCATCCTGGAATTTGAGCTGCTTGTCATCATTGCGATGGATGGCATAGGCGGTTGCAGAAACGATCTCCCCTTCAGCACTGATTCGTTGCCAGAGTTTTCGATAATTAAACTGGCGACCATAGGCGTCACGGGTGGTGTAGTAAATGTTCTGCACATCGGCAAAAATTGCAATTTTCTTCACAATAGAGTGCTGTTAGCGGGATGCCTTTACCTTTCGTTGCTCTATGTCCTGACTGCTCAGGTAGTCGTCATAAGTGCCGTGGAAATCTACAATCCCGGTTGGCGTTAACTCGATAATCCTTGTTGCCAGCGAGGAAACGAATTCCCGGTCATGGCTGACAAAGATTAACGTGCCGGGATAATTTTCCAGTGCCAGGTTCAGTGACTCGATCGATTCCATGTCCAGGTGGTTGGTGGGTTCGTCCATTAACATAATATTCGGGCGCTGCAGCATGAGTTTCCCGAACAACATGCGTCCCTGTTCACCACCCGATATCACCTTGACGGATTTATTGATGTCATCCTGGGAAAATAACAGGCGCCCCAGTGTTCCACGGATAACCTGTTCGTCATCGCTCTCCTGGCCCCATTGTCCCATCCAGTCGATTAGCGATTTGTCTGTCTCGAAGTCAGCGGCGTGATCCTGTGCATAGTAGCCAATCTCTGAATTTTCAGACCATTTCACATTACCGGCTGATGGCTCCAGGTCACCGACCAGGCATTTTAACAAGGTGGATTTGCCAATTCCGTTAGGGCCGATCACGGCAATACGTTCACCGACTTCTACCATCAGGCTGAGATTGGTAAACAGCTCTTCATCAAAACTTTTGCCCAGGCCTTCGATCTCCAGTGCAAGGCGATGCAGTTTCTTGTCCTGGTCAAAGCGGATATAAGGGTTTTGGCGGCTGGAGGGCTTGACTTCTTCCAGCTTGATTTTGTCAATTTGCCTGGCGCGTGAGGTCGCCTGCTTGGATTTTGATGCGTTTGCGGAGAAACGGCTGACGAAGGCTTTGAGTTCAGCAACCTGTGCCTGTTTCTTGGCATTGTTTGCCAGTAACGTTTCGTTTGCCCGCGTAGCAGCGATCATGTACTCATCATAGGAGCCCGGGTACATGCGTATTTCGCCGTAGTCCAGATCAGCCATGTGGGTGCAGACGCTGTTCAGGAAATGGCGGTCATGGGAAATGATGATCATGGTGCAGTTGCGTTCGTTCAACACACCTTCCAGCCAGCGAATGGCATTGATGTCGAGGTTGTTGGTGGGTTCGTCCAGCAGCATGATGTCCGGTTCAGAGAACAGGACCTGTGCCAGTAATACGCGCAATTTCCAGCCGGGTGCAACTTCGCTCATGGGGCCGTTGTGTTGTTCAATCGGTATGCCTACCCCCAGCAACAGTTCGCCGGCGCGGGCTTCAGCCGTGTAGCCATCCATTTCCGCGAATTCAGATTCAAGGTGGGCGGCCCGAATACCATCTTCCTCGGTCATCTCCGGGTTGGCGTAAATCGCGTCACGTTCGGATTTGACCGCCCAAAGTTCCTCATGCCCGATGATTACGGTGTCGATGACGCTGTAATCTTCGTAGGCAAACTGGTCCTGTCTTAATTTGCCGATGCGTTCGTGCGGGTCTTTGGATACGTTGCCGGCAGAGGCTTCCAGGTCACCGCCCAGAATTTTCATGAAAGTGGATTTTCCACAGCCGTTGGCTCCGATCAGGCCATAGCGATTGCCATCGCCGAACTTGACAGAGACGTTCTCGAACAGGGGCTTGGAGCCAAATTGCATGGTGATATTCGCGGTTTTAAGCAATGTTTTATTCCGGGTGATATGGGTTGATGTGGCCCTGCACCCGGTGGACGGGGGCGAGGCCTGTATGAAATCGCAGCGCGCTAGTATATCCGCTAATCGCTCTGGCCGGTATCCGGCTGCGGATTCAATCGAAATACCACGAACTATACAGGGAAAATATGCCAGTGAAATGCGGGTAAAAGTTTAACCAAGCGCCCTGTGCCAGTGGAATACTGGCGGGTAATAACAAGTTCAGCTTGCGATGCTGTGTTTATGCGGCGCCAGCATTAATATTAGCGCCTGGGCATGTTCGGCGGCCTTGACGCCTAACTCGGTCAGATAACCACCGTCTTTCTGGGTAATAAGACCTTTGTCATACAGGCGTTGTACCGCCTCGATTTTTTCTGCATCTGCGTTTGAATGGACTTTGATGCCCTGGCTGGTAGTGTCCAGGCTGTAGAAAATCAATATATTGAGTTCGGCTATTTCTTCTTTTGTGTAATGCATGATGGCACCTTTCCGCATCGTCAAACCTATCAACTATAGTATCTCAAGGTCTGCGTAAAGGTGCCATCGTTATTATCCGCGGATTCCGCGCTGCCGGCCCGTCACCCCGCGCACTCAATACATAACGTTGCGTAGGGGATAATCTCAAGTCGCGCTTCGGAAATGGGTCCCCCGCATTTCTCGCAGATTCCGTAGGTACCCTTTTTCAGATTGAGCAGGGCGTGGTCGATTTGCCGTAGGGTGATTCTGGCTTCACCATCCAGTGCGCCCAGCACTTCATCATTTTCACCCTGTGTGACCTGTTCGGCAAAATCTTTTTCGACGGGCTCTTCGCGATGATGAAGATCGTTGTCAATTGCACTAATACGGGATGTCATTTCTTCGCGTAACTGGTGCAGCCTGGCTTCAAATACAGTGTGACTTGTCACAGATCACCTCGCGTCAATTTACATTCCTTATCATCGCGAACAATTCATCTTTAAACGCAAGCCGCCGTTTTTTCAGTTCTTCCAGGTATTCATCTGATGTGTTTTCAATGCCTTCCTCGATACGAAGTACCTGCTCATCAATTTCATGATACTTGTCAAACTGATTGGCGAAATGCTTGTTGGACATTTTCAAATCGTGAATGCGGTCCTTGTACTCAGGAAGTTCGTTAACCAAATTGTGCTTCTCACCTAGCATGGGCTATCCTCGTTTAGAGTTGACTGTTCACAGGTTGATCATATGCGTGTATTTTTCATATGTAATTGATATTAAGCAAATATCCGTCACTGCCAGAAACGCAGTGTCTGCGTAAACGTGCCATTGTCGTTATTGACAGATTCCATTTCCCCGCTAATGCCGGAATAAATGCCGGTCCCGCCGACAATACTGATTGCCGAGGTCCCCTCGTCAAATTCACGACCAGCGACCTGAATGCTTCCGTTTTCAAGCGAGAGCGTCCAGTTGCACTGAAAGCTGTGTGCTGCGCGTGTGCGTATGCATGTCCCGCTGTTAGTACCAATCTGCCGCTTGTGTTCGTCGAGTAGCGGTTGATCAAATACCAGCATATCACCCACCGAGTCGCCGGGCTCGCCGGTATCAATCAGTTGTGCCTTGCTGACGCTCGCGTCCGCGATGGTGACGAGAATGTGTGGTGCTTCCCCGGTACAGGCAGATATCAACAGCATGCAGACTGCCAAAACCGGGGGTTTGATAAAAAGGGGCGCTCTGTACATCGGGAATATCCGCCTGATGTCAATTTATGCCGGGGACTATAGCAGCAGAAAGGGGGTTTGAGGCAGTGAATCGAAAAAAGGAGCGGTATTTGCCGTTCCTGAAACAGGTGAATAATATTCCTGCCAGCCAGAGCCAAACCCGGTGACTTTTAAAAGTAAATCAATCAGGCCCCACTGCTTCCGGGAGCGTTCAATTCCCTGTTAAGCGTGAAATAGAATGTTGCGCCTTTTCCGGCTTCGCTTTCAGCCCAGACCCGTCCGTTGTGGCGGCGGATAATGCGCGCCACGGTCGCCAAACCGATGCCGGTGCCCTCGAACTCCTTGTCATTATGCAGCCGCTGGAATGACCCGAACAGCTTGTCGGCGTATTCCATGTTGAACCCGACACCATTGTCACGCACATGGTAAATTACGTTGCCGTTTTTGTTCGTCAAACCGAACTCTATCCGTGCATTGGCCGTCCTGCCGGTATATTTCCAGGCATTGCCGAGCAGGTTGTCCAGCAAAATATCGATCAGGTGTGCATCTCCCCAGCCGTGTATCCCCGGTGCGATGTCAACTTTTACTTGGCGTTGTGGTTCATACCCCTGTAACTTGCTGACGACTGCTTGTGCGATTGCACTAAGGTCAATATTTTTTCTCTTGAGTTCATAGCGCATAACCCTGGAAAGCGACAACATATCGTCGATAAGCCTGCCCATGCGCTGTGCACCGCTGCGGACCCGTTGCAGGTAGTCTTTTCCGGAATCGTCCAGCTGGTCAGCGCAGTCTTCCAGTAGTGCAAGACTGAAACCATCAATAGAGCGCAGCGGTGCACGCAGGTCATGAGACACAGAGTAAGAGAAGGATTCCAGTTCCTCATTGGCATCCTCAAGCGCCGCAGTACGCTCGGCAACCATTGCTTCCAGATGATTACGGTGCTGCTCCAGTTCATGTTCAGCCTGCCTGCGTCCGGTAACGTCATCCACCAGCGAAGTCACACCGATAACCGTGCCATCCGAATCGATTAGTGGCGTGTTGTACCATTCACAGAGTATGGTGCGTCCATCCCTGGTTATATTTTCGTTGGTGCTACGTTCACCGCCTCGCTTTTCAAGCAGATCGTTCCACACTTTATCCACCGCTTCGTGAGCACTTTCCGGAAGTATGCATTTTGTTGCATGTTTGCCCAGTACTTCTTCCCGGGTAAAACCGAATATTCTTTGTGCGGATTGATTCCAGCTCAATACCTCGAAATCCGTATTCCACTCGATGACCGCCAGCGGGGTATGTTCGCGGTGCAGTAACAAACGTTGCTGTGAGAGGCGCAATATTCCATCAGTAGCTTTTAGTTCCTTTTCGGTGGAAGTTCGAAGAGCAATTTCCCGGGACAACCTGCGGTTCCAGTAGGCGAAGACGCCCAGCAGGAGGATAGCAACAGCAGCTACCTGATAGGCGAGGGTGTAGTCAGTTTTCTCTACGTATTTCTGCTTAATCCATCCATCAAGTATCAACTGCTGTTGTCCGTAACTGATTTCGTTAATAGCCTTGTTTAGTATGGAGACCAGTTCAGGCAGGTCTTTTTGCACACCCAAAGCCAGTTTTGTATCAAATTCGGTTTTGCCAGTGATCTTGACGTTGTTCAATCCAAGCTCGGCGATGGTATGGCTGCATAGTGCCAGTGTGCATAAAAGGGCATCAACCTCGCCCGTAGAGACCGCGATCAATCCATTCTGTATGTCGGTTACGGTCGTAAAACTGATATCCGGGTATTTTCGTCTGATTTTCGATACGTAACCGTAATTCTTTATCACGGCAATATTCAGGTTCTTGATACTGCTCAGGCCTTCTACATAATTTTCCCTGATATGCATGGCAATAACGATAGGGTTGGACAGGTAGGGTTCGGTAAATACGAGATGCGATTTCAGGTCGGAGTCATCGGTTTCAGAAAGAATATCAACCAGTCCATTCCTGGCTTTTTCTGTCGACTCAGTCCAGGTTTTGCTCGGGCTCATCCTGAACTCGATCCCGGTCGATTCCGCTATCAGATCCAGGTGTTCTGCTACGATACCGATATAGTTGCCTTCGCTATCAAAAGCTTCATAAGGTAGCCAGTTTGGATCACCGGTAAAGCTTACTGTCGGATGGGTTTCGAGCCACAGGCGTTCGCTTTCACTCAGCTGTAATGGTGCCCTGGATTCGGTTTCAGGTTCTGCCGCCAGGGTCGGTATTGCGAGAAAAAGCAGGATCAAAAATGATATGAATGCGTTACATATCATGGTTTGCAGGGCAAGCTTGCCGCAGTTGGGTTGGGACCTGAGTATCATGGGTAGGGTTTTTGTGTAACCTTGCTATGGCTATTTCCAGCATGCTTGTGGCGCAAAATGATCCACGAGAACCACTCAAAGTATAGGTTGGCCAATTCTTTAAAAGCAACAAGTTATTCGGATGGCAGCGCTATGGCGAGAAGTCAAAGTCACCTTCCCCGCATACGTAGTGCCTTACCCATAAGGATAAACCCCCTGAAAATAAACTCCCTCCCGTTTCTGCTTACCTGCATGTGCAGTCGATTTATCTGGACTCGGATGTATACAGGGTCAACTCATTGGCATCCAGGGACAATCCAATGATGGCAGCCAGTGTGTAGAGTATCAGCCAGTTAGTTCGTGAGCAGTGGTGTGGTGAGGTACCAGTGGAAAGTAGTCAATCGGATCCAGGGTCGGATAATTATCTGCGTTGTCTCGCAGTCTTGCCCATCAGTTTTCTGGGCGAGCAGGGTGACAGGATTGCTGAATTGTGCAACCAGTCAGCCATTGGCGACAACTATCGAAATCTTTTCGTCTCAAGCATCTGGGTTTACCCAATGCATGCCTACATGGCACTGGTACGGGAACACATGGGAGTGGCGGTTGCAGAAGCGGTTTGGTCGCGTCAGCGGAATATGCTCGATGAGGCCGATGCCGGGGCAGGCGAATC
>Ga0316189_10001882_pt1 | contig 20783 bp, 19 predicted proteins | sample LowCovwburrow_MG_FD_204930 | JGI IMG/M metagenome (GOLD analysis project Ga0316189, IMG submission 204930) | Coastal sediment microbial communities from Maine, United States - Lowes Cove worm burrow | ecosystem: Environmental > Aquatic > Marine > Coastal > Sediment | place: USA: Maine... | reverse complement strand
AAATTCTAACAGGGCTTTCTGAGCATGTAAACGGTTTTCAGCTTCATCCCAGACCACGCTTTGCGGCCCATCAATCACCTCGGCAGAAACCTCCTCACCACGATGAGCAGGTAAGCAGTGCATAAATAAGGCCTCTTTATTCGCTAAAGACATTGCCGCTTTATCAACCTGAAAATCAGCAAAGGCAATTTCGCGTTTTTTCTGTTCTTCCTCTTGACCCATGCTCGCCCAAACATCCGTCACGACAAGATCAGACTGACTGACAGCGTCATTGACATTATTAAATAAAGCGACATTAGCACTCGAACTAGCGATGATATTAGCATCGGGTTCATAGCCCTTGGGAGTCGCAATATTCAGCTTGAAATCAAACTGTTCGGCAGCATTGATATAAGAATGGCACATATTATTGCCATCGCCGACCCACGTCACTGTCTTACCTTGAATCGAGCCGCGGTGTTCAAAATAAGTCTGCATATCGGCTAATAACTGGCAAGGGTGATAATCATCGGTCAGGGCATTGATCACTGGCACTGATGAATAATGGGCAAACTGCTCCACCTTGTCATGTTCAAAGGTTCGGATCATCACCATGTCAACCATGCTTGAAATGACCCGGGCAGAATCTTCTATCGGTTCACCACGGCCTAACTGGGTGTCATTTGGTGACAGGAAAATAGAACCACCGCCAAACTGAATCATGGCAGATTCAAATGACACCCGTGTTCTGGTTGAGGATTTCTCAAATATCATCCCGAGCACTTTATTATTTAATGGCTCATAAAGTTCGCCATTTTTGTGCATTGCCTTTAGCACAATCGCGCGCTGGATAAGATCAGATAATTCTGTTGTTGATAAATCTTTTAATGTCAGGAAATGTCTCATCTAAACTACACTCTCTCTCGCATCTGTTGACATAAAACCAATCACAAGTTCACTCACCGTCGTCACCATAATATCGGCTTCCTTGGCAGACATCACCAAAGGAGGTAGCAAACGAATCACGTTTCCGGCCGTCACATTAATCAATATTTTTTTATCTAAAGCCTGCTGCACCAGCTCTGGGCAAGGCCTAGGTAGCTCGATGCCAAACATAAAACCATGACAACGTATTTTAATTCCATCCACGTTTGATAATGCCTGCTCAAATGCAGACATAATTTGGGCGCTCATCGAAGTGACCTGGGCTAATAAATTATTTGACTCAATGGTTCTCAAAACAGTCAACGCCACACGACAGGCTAAAGGATTGCCGCCAAACGTTGAGCCATGATTACCTGGTTCTAAAACACTCATAGCCGAGCCCGCAATTAAACACGCCCCTATCGGGAAGCCATTGCCTAAGCCTTTTGCCAGCATTAATACATCAGGAAAAACATCATCACAATGTTGGTAGGCGAACCATTTCCCTGTTCTACCAATGCCTGTTTGCACTTCATCTAACATCATTAATAATTTGCCCTGAGTACATAGTTCACGGACTTCAGCTAGATAGTCAGGCGCTGGGACTTTGACCCCACCTTCACCTTGTACAGGTTCTAACATTACTGCAACGGCTTCAGGCCAATGACTAATAGCCATCCTTAATGCGTCAATATCGTTATAAGGTATACGTACAAAGCCTGAGACGAGCGGCTCAAAGCCCGCATGTACTTTAGGGTTGCCCGTCGCCGTCAAGGTCGCCAGTGTTCTGCCATGAAAACCACTATCCATCACAATAATGACTGGCTTATCAATGCCCTTATTGTGACCATATTTACGTGCAATCTTGATAGCCGTTTCATTGGCTTCGGCACCAGAGTTACAGAAAAAAGCCTGTGACATGCCAGATAAGATCGTCAGTTTATCTGCCAACTGTGTTTGAAGTGGTATCTGATAGATATTTGAAGTGTGGATCAACGTTTCAGCTTGATCACATATTGCACGCGCCACAGCGGGATGACTATGCCCCAGATTACACACGGCAATGCCGCTTAAAGCATCAAGGTATTGTTCACCTTTATCATCATACAGCCAAGCGCCATCGCCCTTTGTAAAGGCGATATTGAGACGACCATATGTTGGCATCACTGATTCTGACACGGTGTTTGCTCCATTAACACGATAGTCATATCAAAAACCAATTTGAAAATGTAACTCTGATATGACGACTAAACGAAAGATGGCAGTTTCTTTCGAAACTGCCATCTTCAAAACACGACATTTTATAACGTTATGACACTGTTAGCAAAACTTGCGTAAAGTTAAACTATTTAATCGCCATTTAGGCCAGATTTTTACGCCGCGAAATTAGCTGCAACAAAATCCCAATTGACTAACTTCCAAAACGTTTCAACATATTTTGGTCTCGCGTTACGGTAATCAATATAGTAAGCATGTTCCCACACATCACACGTTAAAAGTGGTGTTTGTCCGGCTGTTAATGGGCAGCCCGCATTACTGGTGTTAACAATTTCAATACTGCCATCCGCATTTTTAACCAGCCATGTCCAACCTGAACCAAAGTTAGTCAGACACGATGTTGTGAACTTGGCTTTAAGCTCATCAAATGAACCAAAAGTGGCATCAATCGCAGCAGCTAAAGCACCTGATGGCGCTTGTTGTCCATTGGGTGTAAGTCCATTCCAGTAGAAAGTATGATTCCAAATCTGCGCAGCATTATTAAACAGGCCACCATCTGCTTTCATAATGATTTGTTCTAGCGATAAGCCTTCAAACTCAGTACCGGGTACTAAGTTATTAATATTAGTGACGTAAGTCTGGTGATGCTTGCCATAATGGAAGCCAATTGTTTCAGCTGAAATATGGGGTTCAAGTGCATCATCTGCATAAGGTAAAGCTGGCAATTCAAAAGCCATTGTAAATTCTCCTAATAATTATAGATATAACAGAGCGTTCAGGGGCTAAGTCTATGTGAGCACTGATGCCAAAGCAAGTTGATTATTCATTCTGGTCAAAAAAGGATAATAAGGCTAAATCCATACCCATTAGCACTGCATCCTCTCGCCCTTGCTGCGCGGGATAATAATCTTTACGCACTGACATTTCATTAAAGCCAGCATCGCTATAAAGCGACTGAGCTCGGCCATTTGAACGTCTAACTTCTAATACAATGAGTACCGAAGAAATTTGTTTTGCATAAGCAATAACGGCATTTAAAATAAGTCGTCCTAAGCCTTGACCTTGCTCTTGTTGTCGTACACAAATATTTAATAAATGTGTCTCATCCACGACCTTTTGGACAATTGTAAAACCGATAATCTCTTTATCCGAATTACAAAACACCCAGGCCTGATGACCTGCTTTTAGACAATCCTGAAAGTTTTTCAATGACCATGGAAAGGCCGTTGCAGCGCGTTCAATTTGGACGACTTGCCTTAAGTCATCCCCTAACATGGCTCTAAACGTAACACTCTCCAAGGACAGGGTTAGATCTTTAGCTACACTCATCTCAGTTTATAAATGCTGCTGGCGTTTTTTTGCCAGCTGACAATCCCGCCAAGCCAATACTTTATTTTCAGGGGCTTGTATTAGGTCTTCCAAACTAAAACTAACGATCGTTGCCAATTGAGATCGTGGCATGAGGTGTATCTCATTTCGATAGTTCGCCAGGTGTGCTGATTGATCAAAAGCTTGTTTAACAGCGCCCTCACCCAACAAAAACAATACTTTTTGATTAGTCTCTATTTCTGATGTATCAGCAAGTTCCTTGAGCTCAGCTAAGGACAGTAGGCAAATATCAGCGTGTGACACATCCACTGTCAACAGCATGGCCTGTAGCAGGCGATGTGTATGTTCTGTAAGCTTGTTATCAACACAAATCAGCCAGTCTGACTCCGTCACTCTTTCTAATAATGCGCCAATATCAACTATCGGCTGTTCGATAGTATCTACCGGTATCTCATCCGTGCTTCGTAGCGCCCAGACAGGTATCCCCATTTCTGTTAATAGCAATAACTGCCTAGGATCTAACATCATTAAACCTGTGGATGTGCCCTATCAGCCGGCACAATCATCTTATTCAAGGCATGGATGTAGGCTTTTGCCGAAGCAATAACAATATCAGTATCGGCACCTTGTCCACTGACAATTCGACCACCCTTTTCAAGCCGTACATTCACTTCGCCTTGTGAGTCGGTACCACTGGTAATATTATTAACAGAATAAAGTTGCAATTCTGTATGGCTTTGTACAATTTCTTCGATGGCACGGAACGTAGCATCAACGGGGCCGCTGCCCCCTATTTCTACTTGTTGCTCATCGTTATCAACAGACAAGGTCATTTTTGCAACAGGCCTCTCACCAGTTTCACTGGTCACTTTTAATGAAATCAATTTAACACGCTCATTATCTGACATAACAGTTTCATTGACTAAAGCCTGAATATCTTCATCAAACACCTCATGCTTTTTATCCGCCAATTCTTTAAAGCTTTGGAAGATAACATTAAGCTCGGTCTCTGATTCAAACGTGATACCTAATTCATCTAAGCGTGATCTAAAAGCATTTCGCCCTGAATGCTTACCCAACACCATTCGGTTAGTATGCCAACCCACATCCTCTGCACGCATGATTTCATAGGTTTCACGGCTTTTTAATACACCGTCTTGATGAATACCTGATTCATGAGCAAAGGCGTTAACCCCGACAATCGCTTTATTGGGCTGAACGGCAAAACCGGTAATACCTGAAACAAGACGTGATGCAGCGACAATTTGTGTTGCATCAATATTAGTGTCGCAACTGAATAAGTCCTGGCGTGTCCGCACCGCCATAACGATTTCTTCCAAGGCAGCATTACCCGCCCGCTCACCCAAACCATTGATCGTACATTCCACTTGACGTGCGCCGTTTAACACCGCCGATAATGAATTGGCCACAGCTAAACCCAAATCATTATGGCAATGCACAGAAAAGATGGCTTTATCCGAATTGGGAATACGCGCTCTTAAAGTATGAATTAGCTGACCAAATTGTTGGGGTACGTTATACCCAACGGTATCAGGGATATTTAATGTGCTGGCACCAGCATCAATAACCGCCTCTAATATTCGACATAAAAAATCAGGATCACTTCGCCCCGCATCTTCAGGTGAAAACTCGACATCATCGGTATATTGCCTTGCACGCTGAACCGCTTTCACCGCATTTTCGATGACCTGCTCCGGCTCCATCCGTAATTTCATTTTCATATGGATGGGTGAGGTTGCGATAAAGGTATGGATCCTCGATGCGTTGGCTTCTTTCAATGCTTCGCCTGCACGGTCAATATCATTTCCTAAGGCGCGCGCTAAACCACAAACACGACTTTCAGTGACTGCTTTTGCCACCGCTTGGACTGATTCAAAATCCCCTACACTGGCAATAGGGAAACCGGCTTCTATAATGTCTACCCGCATCCGTTCTAATGCTTTTGCAATACGGACTTTTTCGTCCTTGGTCATGGAGGCGCCAGGGCTCTGCTCACCATCTCTCAAGGTCGTATCAAAAATAATTAATTTGTCACTCATTTTCCTGCTCCATCTCTGCAGACTTTTTAAAATATAGGATATGTGTCGACACGCTCGCCGACGAGTTTTGTGCTAGGTCTGTATGCCACTAGGGCAGTCGAAGCAGGGCTTTTAGGCAAACAATAGACGCGTTATTACATAACTGTACAGCGTGTGCAGTGCTTGAAGTGTAATAAGTCGATTGAATCTCCATAGCCGTCATTCTAGGCTGAAATAGAGCGCTTGCCAAGCCTCTCTATTTGTCTTGTTGCCGACCTGTTCTATGTTGTCGCAATTTGACCAAGGTAAAGATCGGCCCAGAAAAAGCATAAATAAGAAAGCCACCAAACAAAATCAACGGTGGATCAATCGCAATCAAGGCAAAACCCAGCACTAAGACCAACATCACGACAAATGGCACTTTGCCCCGGACGTCTAGTTCTTTAAAGCTATGATAGCGCAATGTGCTGACCATTAAGACGCCACAGGCAAACGTTAAAGGTAACGCAACATTACTGATGAACACAGGGTCAATGTGATTGTTACTACCGGCCCATACCCAGCCCGCTAAACACGCCGCCGCCGCTGGGCTTGGCAGTCCTTGGAAATAACGCTTATCTTCAATCCCTATTTGGGTATTGAATCTGGCCAAGCGCAAAGCACCACACGCGGCATAGATAAACGCCACCATCCAGCCAAATTTGCCCATATCCAATAGTGCCCATTGGTACATCACTAAGGCTGGGGCTAAACAAAAAGACACCATATCTGCCAAGCTGTCGTATTCGGCACCGAAAGCACTTTGGGTATTTGTTAAACGCGCGATTCGACCATCTAAACCATCCATTACCATGGCAATAAAAATAGCAATCGCAGCCGATTCAAAATCACCGCGTATCGCAGCCACAATGGCATAAAACCCAGCAAACAAGCCTGCTGTTGTAAACAGATTGGGTAATAAATAAATGCCGCGACTTTGTGATTTTTTACTTGAAGCCATGGGTGTTTCTTTCCTTAAGGAGCATCATTAATAACGAAGTATGACATGCGTTGATGATACAAACAAAACGGGGACGGTTATTTCCATAAACCGTCCCCGCCCCTAGTTTCTAAAACTGGTGATTAGTTTTTAGATTTATCAACAATTTTTTGGATCCAAGGCATCATTTCACGCAATTTTGCCCCTGTTTTCTCAATAGGATGCTCAGCATTGATATGTCGCATTGATGTCATTTCTGGGTAACCAGATTGGCCTTCCAAAATGAATTTCTTAGCATATTTACCTTCTTGGATATCTTTCAATGCTTCCCGCATAGCCCACCGGCTTTCTTCGTTAATGATTTTAGGACCAGTAACGTATTCGCCATATTCCGCATTATTCGAGATTGAGTAGTTCATATTGGCAATACCACCTTCATACATGAGATCAACAATCAATTTCAATTCATGCAAACATTCGAAATAAGCCATTTCAGGTGCATAGCCAGCTTCAGTTAATGTTTCAAAACCCGCTTTAACCAACTCAACAGCACCACCACATAAAACGGCTTGTTCACCAAATAAATCCGTTTCTGTTTCATCACGGAATGTCGTTTCGATAATACCTGTACGACCACCACCGACACCTGAAGCATACGATAATGCGATCTGTTTCGCATTGCCAGAAGCATCTTGTTGAATAGCAATCAGATCAGGTATGCCGCCACCTTTAACGAACTCACTACGTACAGTATGACCTGGCGCTTTCGGTGCGATCATGATGACATCAAGATCTTTACGAGGCACGATTTGATTGTAAATAATCGAGAAGCCATGGGCAAATGCTAAAACTGCGCCTTGCTTAAGGTTTGGCTCTATTTCATCTCTATACAATTGTGATTGGAACTCATCTGGTGTCAGGATCATCACCACATCAGCACTGGCTACTGCCGCCGCCGTATCTTGTACCGTTAGGCCTTCCGCTTCTGCTTTGGCAATTGAAGATGAACCAGCACGTAGCGCAACGGTAACATCAACGCCAGAATCTTTTAAATTACACGCATGGGCATGGCCTTGTGAACCATAACCAACGATAGTGACTTTCATCCCTTTGATGATGGATAAGTCACAATCTTTATCGTAATACACATTCAAACTCATTGTTTTAGTTCCTTAGAAAATATTTCAAAATTGCAATTAATTCGGTTTAAACTTTTAAGTATTTATCACCACGGGCAATACCCGAAAGACCAGAACGTACAGTCTCTAAAATCTCATAACCCGTTAAGGCGGCAATAAATGAATCAAGTTGTTCGCCTGTCTCGGTAAGCTGGATCGTCATCGTAGTCGACGTATGGTCGATCAAATGACCTTCGAAGACTTCCAATAACCGCCTCAACTGTTGTTGTGACTCTTCTGTTGTTGCTGTAACTTTCAACAGCATCATTTCGCGTTCGATATACGGTCCATCAGTCAACTCTAATAACGTGACCACATCAATCAATTTATTCAATTGTTTGGTGATTTGCTCAATAATACGATCGGTACCGTTGCTGACAATGGTCATTCTTGATAAAGAAGGATCCTCTGTAGGCGCCACCGTTAAAGACTCAATATTATAGGCCCGCGCAGAAAACAGCCCCGCAACACGCGATAAAGCTCCGGCCTCATTCTCAATCAAAATAGAAATAATATGACGCATTATGACAGCTCCCTTTCTGGGCTTTGTGGCAATTCACAATTCGGTGACATATGCATCTCATTATGCGCCTTACCCGCCATAATCATTGGATAGACGTTTTCCGTTTGATCGGTGACGATATCCATAAAGACTAATCTGTCTTTCATTGCAAAGGCTTTTTCCATCATGGGTTTTAGATCTTCTGGTCGCTCAACACGCATACCGACATGACCATAACTTTCTGTTAGTTTAACGAAGTCAGGCAATGATTCCATATATGAATGCGAATAACGATTTTCATAGAAAAACTCTTGCCACTGACGCACCATGCCTAAATAACGATTATTCAAGGCGATAATTTTGATCGGTAAGCCATATTGCAGACAGGTTGATAACTCCTGAATACACATCTGGATACTACCCTCACCGGTCACACAAACGACCGTTTCTTCTGGATACGCTAATTGGACGCCCATCGCAGCCGGTAAACCAAAGCCCATCGTGCCAAGACCACCAGAATTAATCCAACGGTTAGGTTTATTAAAGCCATAATATTGTGCAGCCCACATTTGGTGTTGCCCCACATCCGACGTCACATAAGCATCACCGCCAGTGATTTCATGTAATAACTCAATCGCTGCTTGTGGCTTAATCTTGTCACTGTGATGATCATAGGTCATACAGTTTTTTGAACGCCAGCCATTAATTGTTTTCCACCACGCATCGATGTCTTTTGCTTTAGGCTGTTTTTTACCTGTTTGCAAAAGGTGATTCATTTCCTGCAAGACACTCGCCACATCACCGACAATAGGAATATCAACGGTGATTGTTTTTGATATAGAGGAAGGATCAATATCAATATGGATGATTTTGGCATGAGGACAAAATTCAGCAATTTTACCGGTTACCCGATCATCAAAACGGGCACCAATGGCAATCAACACATCGCAGCCATGCATCGCCATATTGGACTCATAAGTGCCATGCATACCCAACATGCCCAAAAACTGTGGGTCGTCTGCTGGCATAGAGCCTAAGCCCATCAATGTTGTTGTAACGGGATAATTGAGTGCTTTTGCAAAGCTGCGCAATTCCTCAGAAGCCCGACCTAACACCACACCACCACCGGTGTAAATCATCGGTTTTTTAGCAGTCAGCAATAAATCTACAGCGCGTTTTATTTGTCCTGGATGGCCTTTTAGCGTTGGCTGATAAGAGCGCATTATGACGTCATCAGGGTAATGATAAGAAACCTTAATCGCTGGATCCGTAATATCCTTTGGCACATCAATAACCACTGGGCCAGGACGGCCTGTCGTGGCAACATAAAAGGCTTTTTTAACCGTTTCAGCCAGCTTATTAATATCTTTAACTAAAAAGTTATGCTTTACACAGGGACGGGTAATACCAACCGCATCAACCTCTTGAAAGGCATCGCTGCCGATATTCGCTGTCGCGACTTGTCCTGTAATCACTACCATAGGAATCGAATCCATATAGGCCGTTGCAATACCCGTAACAGCATTCGTAGCACCAGGGCCAGATGTGACTAAGACGACGCCAGGTTGTCCTGTGGCACGCGCATATCCATCAGCTGCATGTGTTGCAGCCTGTTCATGGCGTACTAAAATATGCTTGACATCTTTTTGTTGGTATAGCGCATCATAAATATGAAGCACCGCCCCGCCGGGATAGCCAAACAAATATTCAACACCTTCGTCTTTTAAACAACGAATTAGAATCTCGCCACCGCTTAATTCCACCTGTTATCCTCTTTAGTTGTTATTACTGCTACTAATAAAAATACAAAACCTGTCAATCTACTTGTAATAAGCGCTAAGGTCAAGTAAAACCGCGGCTAAAGGCCTTGGTTTCGCGGGGTGCTTAGCCAATAATTATCGGCTAATTTCACTGGCTATGGCATAATCAGCTGCTATGACAAAATCTTCCATTACACAGCTTACTCTCACCCAGCCTGACGACTGGCATCTTCACTTGCGCGACAATGAGGCACTCCATAGAACCGTAATGGACAGCAGTCGCTATTTCGGACGTGCCATCGTCATGCCAAATTTGCAGCCACCGGTTATCACAAGCCAGCAAGCCATAAGCTATCGCGAACGTATTTTACAGGCCAGACCTGATAACAACACCTTTGAACCGTTAATGACCTTGTATCTAACCGATAACACAACGGCCGAGACGATTCGAGCAGCGCACGATAGCGGCATCGTCTATGCAGTGAAACTCTATCCTGCAGGTGCCACTACAAACTCGGATGCAGGTGTCACTAATCTTAAATTCTGCAGCACCGCACTGGCTGAAATGGAACGTCTACACATGCCTTTACTTGTGCATGGCGAAGTCACCAGTGCCGACATTGACATATTCGACCGCGAAAAAGTCTTTATTGATCGCATCCTTAGCCCGTTATTAAAAGATTTCCCCGAGTTAAAAGTGGTCTTTGAACACATTACTACCGAGGATGCGGTTGAGTTTGTAACTGATTTCGATCAGCGCCTTGCTGCCACCATTACGCCACACCATTTATTATTAAATCGTAATGATTTATTAGTGGGCGGCATACACCCCCACCACTACTGCTTACCGGTTTTAAAGCGACATAGTCATCAAAAAGCCCTGATAAAAGCAGCGACCAGTGGCAGTGCAAAATTCTTTTTAGGCACTGACAGCGCCCCACATAGCCAAAATAACAAAGAAAGCGCTTGCGGTTGTGCCGGCATATACAGCGCACATGCAGCGATTGAACTGTACGCAGAAGCCTTTGAAGCAGCCAATGCACTCGATAAATTAGAAGGATTTGCCAGTCATTTCGGTGCTGACTTTTATCAACTCGCTCGAAACAGCGACACCATCACCTTGCAAAAAGAAAGCTGGTCAGTGCCAGCATATTATGAATTAGCTCAACAACACTTAATCCCACTGCGTTCAGGTGAAAAAGTTAGCTGGAAAGTGATCAGTTAAAAATAAAAAAAGACCCAGATTAACTGGGTGTTTTTAACAAACGCGTACATTAAAATTGCTAGAGTTTCACACCAATACGTTGTGCAACTTCTTCATAGGCTTCGATAACGCCACCTAGGCCTTGGCGAAAACGATCTTTATCCAGTTTTTTACCTGTTTCAGCATCCCATAGCCGGCAACCATCCGGACTAAACTCATCGCCTAACACGACCTCACCTTTAAACAGGCCATATTCCAGCTTATAATCCACTAAAATCATTCCTGCCTTAGCAAATAAATCTTTAAGTAGATTATTAACTTTAAATGTTAACTCTTTCATTTTATTAATATCTTCAGACTTTGACCAGCCGAATGTTTCAATGTGATATTCATTAATCATCGGATCATGTAAATCATCATTTTTAAGAAAAAACTCGAAAACTGGCGGGTTGAGTTCTAGCCCATCTTCAACCCCTAGACGGCGACAAAGACTACCGGAAGCGACATTACGGATAACGCATTCGACGGGCATCATCGCCATATTTTTAACGAGGGCTTCATTGGCATTCAATAAACGCTCAAAATGAGTAGGAATACCCGCTTTTGCTAAATATTCCATAATAAAGGCATTGAATTTATTATTGACCTCACCTTTACGGCTAAGCTGTTCTATTTTTTCGCCATCGAAGGCAGACGTATCGTCACGAAAGCTTAAAATAACAAAATCATCATCGTCTGTTTTATAAACGCTTTTAGCTTTACCTGCATATAATTGTTGTCTTTTTTCCATTCGCTTTATTCTCTAAATATAATCTTTAATCTATTACGACAGCTTAGTTGCTGCGTGTTTCACGCCATTGAAACCCTGACGCTTGATCTGCAATCCCTATCCAATCTTGTCCACAGCCGATGGCTTTTGAAAATAAGTCTTTCACAATACTTGGGCTATTATTATTTTCACTTAAATGCATTGCAACAAGGTGCTGTAACTGCGATGTATCAATTTTCTTCAATAAGCTTGCCGATTGCACATTATTTAAATGACCCATCTTACCCGACACCCGAGACTTTAAATGATCAGGATATTCGCCAGACTCTAACATCGTCATATCATGATTTGCTTCCAGCAATAAGGCATGACAACTTGATAAGGCTTGCTCTATAACGGGTGTCATCGACCCGACATCCGTCAATAAACCTACGCGATGTTGACCATCATTAAACACAAACTGACTCGGCTCCCTAGCATCATGTGGCACCGGAAAGGGTTCTACCGCGATATCATTAATTTCAAACTGTTCATGACAACTAAACTCGTGAACCAAGTCCATCACATCAGCCGGCAGGCAACCCGCCGTGCCTGCCGTGGCGTAAACAGGGAGTTGATATTTACGTGCCAAAACACGCACACCATTGATATGATCAGCGTGTTCATGTGTCACTACGATGGCAGTCAAGTCTGCTATATCAAAATTGAATTGCTGACATCTTTTTTCAGTTTCACGCGCCGAAAAACCGCAGTCGACCAATAAGGTCGTTTTACCGTGCGACATCAGCGTTGCATTACCTCGACTACCACTGCCGAGCGATGCAAAGCGCATTATCGAGCCAATTGTTCCTGAATGAGACGTAGCAAGCGTTTGGCTGATGGTACTGATGTTCTTACTTGATCAATATCTAAGATAATAATCTTAGTCTCATCTACATCTTCGAGCAATTTGATATAGAAGAACATATCAGGGACTCTGTCCTGTTCGCCCCGCCAGAAAGCCAGTTTACTCAACATACTTTCATCACCTTGCTTGGCCACCAAGAAGGGATCTAAATATTGCACAAAGTAAACACCACGGTCACGCTCGCGATCTTGAACAATAAAATATTTGCTATCAACAATACGGCCAACACTACGCCACATTGTGTCAAGGTCACGATCAACTTTTAATGCTTGATGATCACTCGCTTCATCAATAATCACAGCATTAATCGACGTCAGTGCTTGCGTATGTGAAACTTGTTGTTGCTGCTGTTGCCCTGCGACTTGTTGACGATCAGCTTTATGCTGTACGCCCATGTAGTCTGCAAGTTGACGCAGTTTTTCTTCGTTTTTCTGCTCATTCGAATCAAAATTAGCCGCGCCGACGTACATCTCAAGCGTATTCGGTAAATCACCCGCTTCGACCCGCGTACGGTAAGCATAGCCCTCAGCATCTGCTACCGTATCCATTAAGCCAATGGTTTCATCTTGACGCTTAACGTCCATGCCATTCTCAGCCCAGAAACCGAGCATACGTTGCCATAAAACAGCTGATTGTCCATAGACAATCAAATGACGGCTGCCGCCCTCGCCCGTTAAGGCCGGTTTAGTACTTGGCGCCACATTATATTTAGCAGCAAGTGGATCATTTGCTGACTCAGCATAATCAGAATAGTTTGCTCCATCATCTTTTTCGGCAAACTCATCATTAATGCGAGAAGTACTCAAGTCAGGCGGTATATCTAATGGTGGTAATGTCTCTGCTTTTTGATACTTTTGGCTATTATCCTTCACCACTTCATCCAATGCAGGTAATGAGCTACAAGCTGAAAAAAATGTCAGTAGAAAAGCAGCAATTGCAATCTGTTTAATACGATTAATGTTCATGTATTTTGTTTCACTCGTCATTAATTTAATACATTGGCAGCCGCTAATGCCTCACGCACTGGCTGATGATATCTTTCCGATAATACCGTCATGGGTAATCTGAGCCCTTCTGGAATCAAACCCATCTCATGCAATGCCCATTTCACCGGAATGGGGTTAGCTTCAACAAATAAGCTTTGATGTAACAAAGCTAAGTCATTATTAATTTGGCGGGCTTGCACTTCATTATTATCCAATGCGGCTTTACACATATCATGCATGGCAGCCGGTGCGACATTGGCTGTAACCGAAATAACACCTTGCCCACCGGCTAGAATAAAGTCAACCGTATTGGCATCCTCGCCAGTATAAAGTTCCAATTTAGTCTGGCAAAGTGCGTTAATTTGTTCTACCCGGCTAATGTCACCTGTCGCTTCTTTAATACCAATAATATTAGGGACATCGGCTAAACGCGCAACGGTCTCTGGCAATAAGTCACAAGCGGTTCGACTCGGTACATTATATAAAATCTGGGGGATATCGACCGCTTCTGCAATCGCCTTATAATGAAGATATAAACCTTCTTGTGTTGGCTTATTATAATAAGGTGTTACTAACAACACCGCATCGACACCCAGATCTTTGGCATACTGACTTAACTCAACCGCTTCAGAGGTTGAATTCGCACCCGTACCGGCAATCACTGGAATACGGCCATTAACTTGCTTGACCACTTGGCCAACCACATCACAATGTTCAGCTACCGTTAAAGTCGCAGACTCGCCTGTGGTGCCAACGGCCACGATAGCGTCGGTACCGCTCTCTATATGAAACTCAACTAAGTTGTGCAGGCTATCACAATCTATCGAGCCATCGGCTCTCATAGGTGTGACAAGTGCTACCATACTGCCACTAAACATGACCGCACATCTCCAAAAAAATAAACCGCAATGGTACGTTGACCAAGGCAAGATGACAAGACACCATCCCATTGTGTATGGTGTCGTTTTTGACTATTTCACCCTAAAAGGATTGGTTTTTATGCAACACGTCGCACTTGATCAGCCCGTACCTGATTTTGAATTACCGAGCACAGGCGGGTCATCATTCCGTTTGTCAGAGCATCAAGGTAAAAATATTGTGATTTATTTTTACCCCAAAGACAACACGCCAGGCTGTACTTTAGAAGGTCAAAATTTTCGTGACCATATTAGTGAATTCGAAGCCAAAGACACGATCATTGTCGGTGTGTCGCGCGATAGTGTTCGCGTTCATGAAGGCTTTAAGTCTAAACAGCGTTTTCCTTTCGACCTACTATCTGATGCCGATGAAACCGCCTGCAAGCTATTTGATGTTATTAAGTTAAAAAAGAATTATGGCCGCGAATATATGGGCATTGTGCGCAGCACTTTTTTAATCGATAAAACCGGTGTTTTGCGTCAAGAATGGCGCAATGTCAAAGTTAAGGTCCATTTAGAACAAGTCTTGGATGCTGTTAACGCTCTTTAGCGCTTTTTTCACCCTCTGATTATTTTTTTTCAGGGGGTGAAATTTTTACTGACTGCCACCAAACCCCACCCTGTCTAGCTTGACGGATTCTCGTCAAGAGTTATCCACAATTTGCCCACAATTAGTTCACAAAATATGGGTTGCCATTTCCAAAAAAACACACTATCTTGTGGTTTATGTTCCAGCAGACCACAACTTGTAGTGGTCTACTGGTTTTAAGCACCATTCAAAAAAACGCAGGGTTTTCCTAACTATGGCAAATGAAGCAGCGGCGGCAGACGCACCACAATCTCAATACCAAGTCATTCGCCGTAACGGCCAATTGACCCCTTTCGATGGCACTAAAATTTCAGTGGCTGTCACCAAGGCTTTTTTAGCCGTTGAAGGTGATGGTGCTCAAGATAGTGGCCGTATCCATGAAATTGTCGCCAAACTGACGGCACAAATCGTCGGCAGTCTAACCCGTCGCCTAGAAGAAAGTGGCACCGTCCATATTGAAATTATCCAAGACCAAGTGGAATTAGCCTTAATGCGAGAAGGCGAATACAAAGTCGCGCGTGCGTATGTCTTGTATCGTGAGCAACAATCACAAAAACGGGCTGAAGAAGAAAAACAACACCCTAGCATCGTCAGTGACAATACCCTGACTGTCACGACTGCTGATGGCTCAAAAATGTCGCTTGATATCGCTCGCCTACAACACCTCATCAATGAAGCTTGCGAAGGTGTGGATTCTGTTGATGGCGCTGCTATCTTGCGTGATACCCAGCAAAATTTATTTGATGGCGTGGCTGAGACCGATGTCGAAAAAGCCCTTGTTATGGCAGCCCGTACTTTTATTGAAAAAGACCCAGATTATAGTACTGTCGCTGCCCGTTTATTAATGGATAGTGTGCGCCGTGAAGCCTTAAGTTATGTCTATGATAGCCCTCGTCATGCCTCACAAGGTGAAATGGCTGAGCAATATGCTGATTATTTCAAACACTATATCCATCGTGCTATTGACCATGAATTATTAGCGCCTGAGTTAGCCCAATACGATCTTGAAAAACTGGGTAACGCGCTTAAACCCGAAAATGACTTTAGCTTCACCTATCTCGGTCTACAAACCTTATACGACCGTTATTTCATCCACAAAGACGGCACTCGTTTTGAGTTACCGCAAGCATTTTATATGCGTGTCTCTATGGGCTTAGCGATTAATGAGATCAACCGTGAAGACCGTGCGATTGAGTTCTACAACCTATTGTCATCATTTGACTTTATGAGTAGTACACCGACCTTATTCAATGCCGGTACATTACGCCCACAACTGTCTTCTTGTTACCTCACCACCATTCCGGATGACTTGAGCGGTATTTATAACGCCATGCGTGATAACGCCCTACTGTCTAAATATGCCGGTGGCCTTGGTAATGACTGGACTCGCGTTCGTGGTCTTGGCTCTCATATCAAAGGCACCAATGGTAAATCACAAGGTGTGGTGCCATTCTTAAAAGTCGCAAACGATACTGCTGTTGCCGTTAACCAAGGTGGTAAACGTAAAGGTGCCGTCTGTGCCTATTTAGAAACCTGGCATATTGATATCGAAGAATTCCTCGATATGCGTAAAAACACCGGTGATGACCGTCGTCGTACCCACGATATGAATACCGCCAACTGGATCCCTGATTTATTCATGAAACGCGTCGCTGAAGATGGTGATTGGACTTTATTCTCACCTGAAGAAGTGTCAGACCTTCACGACCTAATGGGCCTTGAGTTTGAAGCCGCCTATACCGACTACGAAGAAAAAGCTGCGCGCGGTGATATTCGTAACTTTAAAACACTACCGGCCAATGATCTCTGGCGAAAAATGCTCGGCATGTTGTTTGAAACTGGCCATCCTTGGGTCACATTCAAAGATCCGTGTAACCTACGTAGCCCACAACAACATGTTGGCGTCGTGCATAGCTCAAACCTCTGTACTGAGATTACGCTCAACACATCAAACGATGAAATCGCAGTCTGTAACTTAGGTTCGGTCAACTTGCCACAACATGTTGTTAATGGTGCATTGAATCTAGACAAGCTAAAACGCACTATCACTACCGCGATGCGGATGTTAGATAACGTCATTGAGTACAACTATTACAGTGTGCCGCAAGCGCGTAACTCTAACCTGAAACATCGCCCTGTTGGTCTCGGTATTATGGGTTTCCAAGATGCACTCTACAAAATGCGTCTACCGTACAGTACCGAAGCCGCCGTGCAGTTTGCCGATACCTCAATGGAAGCCGTCAGTTACTTCACCATTGATGCCTCTTCGGATTTAGCGGTTGAGCGTGGCCCTTATAACTCTTACCAAGGTAGCTTATGGAGCCAAGGCATCTTGCCGATTGACTCGATTGCCATCTTGAAAGAAGCGCGTGGTCAATATCTGCAACAAGATGAAAGCCAAACATTGGATTGGGATAGCTTACGCGCCAAAGTAAAATCACAAGGTATGCGTAACTCCAACACGATGGCAATTGCCCCAACTGCCACGATTTCAAATATCTGTGGTGTTAGCCAATCGATTGAGCCGACTTATCAAAACTTGTTTGTGAAATCAAACTTGTCTGGTGAGTTCACCGTAATCAATCCGTATATGGTTGCCGACTTAAAGGCGTTGAACCTCTGGGATGACGTGATGATTAACGATCTGAAATACTATGATGGTAGCTTACAAGCCATTGACCGTATCCCAGATGACTTAAAAGCGCTTTACACCACTGCTTTTGAAATGGATGCCCGTTGGTTAATTGAAGCGGCATCACGCCGTCAGAAATGGTTAGACCAAGCCCAAAGCTTGAACCTATACATGGCAGAGCCTTCAGGTAAAACCATGGATAACCTCTACAAACTGGCTTGGGTCCGTGGCTTGAAAACGACTTATTACCTGCGCTCTATGGGTGCCACAGCCGCTGAGAAAACCAGTAGTTCTAAACCGATGGCCACTATTGCAGCCGTACCAGCAGCAAGCGATGAATTGGTTCTCGGCGCGGGTATGGAAGCACCACAAGCCTGCTCAATACTCGAACCTGACTGCGAGGCTTGTCAATAATGTTAGATTGGGATGACCCATTTGCCAAACCGGCAACGGGCACTGACTCAGCGCAAGGCAACACAACAGCGCCTGTTGAAGATGCCAATCATGCGCCTGTACCAGAAGTAGATGCAGCACCAGCAGCCAATGAACCTTCAGCTGTGAAGATGCCTGCCTCTGTGCCAACGCCTGACTCAGCTAGCGTGTCTTCTTTACCGACAGCCAATATTGCGCCGGTCAATCCAGAAGATAAGCGTGTCATTAATGGCATGACGGATATCAACCAACTGGCACCATTCAAATATCCATGGGCGTGGGAATATTTTCTTAATGCCAATAAAAACCATTGGACGCCGCTTGATATCAATATGGCACAAGATGTTCACGACTATCGTCATAATCTGACGATGGAAGAACGTCATGTCTATGAAAACGTGCTGTCTTACCTCACCACCTCCGATATTCTCGCCATGCGTAATATTGGCCTCGCGGTGATGGAAAAAATGTCAGCACCGGAACTGCAAATCTATCAAGCACGCCAAGTGTATGAAGAAGCCTTGCATACATGGACATACCAACACTGTATTGAAACCATTGGCCTAGACCAAAGCGAAATCTACAATCGCTACCGCGTGGTGCCAGAAATCAATCAAAAGATTCAACTGGCGAATAGCCGTTTGGATTCGATCTTACGCAGTGATATTGATTTACGTGATAAAGACGAACTAGAAAACTTCGTTATGGCCTATACCTTCTTTGGTGGTATTTTCGAAGGCTGTTGGTTCTACAACGGCTTTAGCCCGATCTTTGCCCTACAACGTCGCGGCCTGATGAAAGGCACCGCTGAACAATTACAATACATTATGCGTGATGAAGTCTTGCACGCCTCTTTTGGTATTCGTGTTGTTAAACAAATTATCAAAGAAGAAAACGTCAAACTCGACCCGCGTAAAGTACAACAAATGTGGGAAGAAGCCGACGCTGCCGAAGAGATCTACGCCAGCTATATCTTGCGTGATCCGATCTTAGGCTATTCAAAAGAAAACCATATCGGCCAATTCCGCTTTATCGCCAATCGCCGAGCCAAACAACTTGGGCATGAAACACCCTTCCCCGGCGCCGAAGCGACCCTGCCATGGCTAGATGAACAAGCCAATATGAGGAAGGAGAAAAACTTCTTTGAGACTAAGGTTACTGAGTATCAGACTGGTGGTGCTTTGAAGTGGGATTAGTTGTAAGAAGCCAGCTTTTGCTGGCTTTTTTGTAATAAAACTACGGATATTGGAGATTATAGGGAATGACTGAGACTGCTAGCTCGCAAATGACTGTTTATACGGAGCACAATCGGCCGCTAGAATTCAAGCTGGCTGACCCTTTGATTTCCTGTAATACCAATTTCCCCCAATTCTCTTTCAATAAAAACAAGTAATGGTAATGAATTTCGTTTTGTTTTATTTGAACGTTCTGAGTGGGCAACAAATATAGAGGTTCAAAAAAAATGCCTAACAAGAAAATCAAGTTCGCTGGGACTGCGCTATCGCGCAGCCCCTTATTTAGATCGTTAGATTTAAGGAAGCTATGACTACTAAGCAAGAGAAGCCTGTTTTAGTTAATGGTAAGCAAATTGTTAATATTATTGCCCACTCAGCTGAAGTAATAGTTGCGGTAAGCATTACTGGCGGAATTGTATTTGAATATCACAATACTCCACCCAACCCTGAGAGACTTATTAATAAGTTTCATAGTATCGACTCCAAGTTATCTAGAGATTTGCCGGCAGAGCTATTCAATAAGCTACAACACGAACTTGGATCAGCCATCTATGCAGCCCTTCTTTCAGAAAGTGAAATTGAAGGTATAGAATGCTTTAATCATATTGAAGAAAAAATAGAATCCGTAAAAGATCCGGAGCAAGCCAAAGCAATTTTAGTAGTGCTGTCACTCATAACTTCTATAATTCTAATTACTGCTTTAATAGTTTCCTATTCTTGTAAGCTTCTCAATCAAGAATTCATTTATTTATGCATGTCAGCGGGAGTAGTTGGATCACTATTTTCACTATTAAATCGTAATAAAAAAATTCATTTGTATTTACTTGGTGGTGGAAAGTATATTTTCATCCAATCATTAACAATCTCAATCACTGGATTAATATCTGGCTTTATCATCTATATTGTTAGTAATTCGAATATTGCTTTTGGCTTTGCCAAGACTGATTTATTCGCATTACTTGCTATATGTATTATTGCTGGTTTTAGTGAGCGACTAATACCTGATTTATTCGGAAAGATTGAAGATCAGTCATAAAAATCAAGCAAAATCAAGAAAATCAAGGGAAAATCAAGGGCGAATCAAGGGGTCAGCCAGCTTGATTTTTATAACAAACAAGGAAAACGAAACAAAGATCATTTATCACCATTAGAAATGCGTTTCACACAATGCAAGTTTTAGTCAAAAAGTAAGTATTCAACAATC
>Ga0316189_10001881_pt1 | contig 20784 bp, 22 predicted proteins | sample LowCovwburrow_MG_FD_204930 | JGI IMG/M metagenome (GOLD analysis project Ga0316189, IMG submission 204930) | Coastal sediment microbial communities from Maine, United States - Lowes Cove worm burrow | ecosystem: Environmental > Aquatic > Marine > Coastal > Sediment | place: USA: Maine... | reverse complement strand
AGGAGATGTGATCAAGATCTCTGCCAGCATGTGGATCACCGTTCGCCAGATCGGCGAATCTGAAGATGAAATGCAGCAAAGGTCGGGCACGGGCCTCAGGCAGACGGAAATGCGGCAGGGCAAAGCGATTCAGGCCTGATTCAGGGCACTAGTCGTCGGCGTGCAGTTCAGCTGCCAGCAGGGTGTTTTCCAGCAGTGTGGCCACGGTCATGGGGCCGACGCCACCCGGTACGGGCGTGATCCAGCTGGCCACCTTGCTGACCGCCTCGGTGTCGACATCGCCGCATAGGCTGCCGTCCTCGACGCGGTTGATACCAACATCGATGACGATGGCACCTGGTTTGATCCACTCGGCCTTTACGAAGTGTGGCACGCCCACGGCGGCAACCACGATGTCCGCGGCGCGCAGCTTGCCGGCGAGATCCTTGGTCTTGCTGTGACACACGGTGACCGTGCAGCGCGCCATCAACAATTCCAGAAACATTGGCCGGCCGACGATATTTGATTGACCGACGATGACGGCATCTTTGCCGACCAGGTCGATACCGGTGTGTGCCAGCATGGTCATCACACCCTTGGGCGTGCAGGGGCGTAGCAATGGTTGACGCAATACCAGACGACCGATGTTGTATGGATGAAAGCCATCGACATCCTTGGTTGGCAGAATCCGTTCAGTGACCCTGTCTTCATCGATCTGTTTTGGCAGAGGCAACTGCACCAGGATGCCGTCGACATCACCACGCGCATTCAATTCATCGATAAGTGCAAGCAGTTTGTCCTGGCTGGTGTCAGCCGGGAGCCGCAGCAGTTCGGAATGGAACCCGACCTGTTCACAGGCGTTCTGCTTGTTACGCACATAGACCTGGGACGCGGGATTTTCGCCCACCAGCACAACTATCAGGCCGGGGGCACGCTGGCCGGCGGCGACACGGATAGCGACCTGGACTTTGACCTGTTCGCGGATCTCGGCGGATATTACTTTGCCATCAAGGAGTTGGGCGCTCATCGTTGTCCTGAAATCATGCACGGTGCTTGGGTAAGTCGGCGATGATATCAGAGCTGGGCGGATTCATTGACTGCAATGTGGGGTTACGCGTATCATTTGCGGCCTTCACAAATTGGTGGAGAGAGTTTCGGGGTATAGCGCAGTCTGGTAGCGCGCCTGCTTTGGGAGCAGGATGTCGGGAGTTCGAATCTCTCTACCCCGACCAGATTCGGAAGAAGGATTGGAAAATTCGCCCCGATAGCTCAGTCGGATAGAGCAGTAGCCTTCTAAGCTATTGGTCGGGGGTTCGAATCCTCCTCGGGGCGCCAGATTTGCCACGGGGTTCGTGGCAGGTAACAGGTTGGCCGGTCCTGTTACGCCAAAGGGAAACCGGTTTCAATGGTGGGCGTAGCTCAGTTGGTAGAGCCCTGGATTGTGATTCCAGTGGTCGTGGGTTCGAGCCCCATCGTCCACCCCAAATCAAGACAGAAAAAGCGGTTGCCGCAGGGCGCCGCTTTTTTTGTGTCCGCGAGCCTGGGCGACCGGGGCGTCGCTTGACCCTGAGGGCGTTCTGCAGCAGACTTTGTCAGTTATTCCAGGGCTATTGATTGTTCCTGGTCATCGGCCCCGTCCAGGGGCCGTTTGCTTTTCCATTTCAAGGCGTTACGAGGTGGCCAATGTTCAGCAAAGAGATGCGTATCGAGGGTTATGACGATGAGCTGGCCGAGGCCATCAAGGCCGAAGAGCGCCGTCAGGAAGAGCATGTCGAACTCATTGCCTCAGAGAACTACACCAGCCCCCGCGTGATGGAGGCCCAGGGTTCGGTCCTGACCAACAAGTACGCCGAGGGTTACCCGAGCAAGCGTTACTATGGTGGCTGCGAATTTGTCGATAAGGCGGAGCAACTGGCGATCGACCGTGCCAAGCAACTGTTCGGTGCCGACTATGCCAATGTGCAGCCGCACTCCGGTTCCTCGGCGAACCTGGCTGTTTACATGGCTCTGTGCCAGCCGGGCGACACGGTGCTGGGTATGTCGCTGGCCGATGGTGGCCATCTGACCCACGGTGCCAAGCCGAGCTTTTCCGGCAAGATATACAACGCGGTGCAGTATGGTCTGAACGCGGATACCGGCGAGATCGACTACGAACAGGTCGAGCGCCTCGCCCGCGAGCACAAGCCGAAAATGATTGTGGCCGGTTTTTCGGCCTATTCGCGCATTGTCGACTGGCAGCGATTCCGTGATATCGCCGACGAGGTGGGCGCCTATCTCTTCGTCGACATGGCGCACGTTGCCGGCCTGATTGCGGCGGGGGTCTATCCGAGTCCGGTACAGATCGCCGATGTTACGAGCACGACGACACACAAGACCCTGCGTGGCCCGCGTGCCGGTCTGATCCTGGCCAAGGCCAATCCTGAGATCGAAAAGAAGCTCAACTCGGCGGTGTTTCCCGGGGGGCAGGGCGGACCGCTGGAACATGCGATCGCGGCCAAGGCCGTGGCCTTCAAAGAGGCCATGGAGCCGGAGTTCGTCGAGTATCAGAAGCAGGTTGTGAAGAACGCCCAGACCATGGCTCAGGTATTCATGGATCGTGGCTACGATGTGGTGTCCAAGGGCACCGATGATCATCTGTTCCTGGTCAGCTTTATCGAGGCGGGCCTCACTGGCAAAGAGGTTGACGCCTGGCTGGGTGCAGCCAATATCACGGTCAATATGAATGCCGTGCCGAACGATCCGCAGTCACCCTTTGTGACCTCGGGTATCCGGGTGGGTACCCCGGCGGTAACCACGCGCGGTTTTGGCGAGGATGATTGCCGCACGCTGGCCGGTTGGATGTGCGACGTCATCGACGCACGTGGTGACAGTGCCGCGATCGAGGCGGTCAAGGCGAAGGCACTGGATATCTGCGCCAGGTATCCGGTCTACCAATAGATCAACAAAGAACGAGGAGCGAGGGTGCAAAAAACTGCGTTTGATAGCTGTCTGTCCTGCCCTTGCCCAGGCTTCGTCTTTCCGCGGCCTCGGCGGGCCTGATCCATGCGTTGCCCATTCTGCGGAGCCCAGGACACCAAGGTCGTCGATTCCCGCTTGCACGGCGACGGCGATCAGGTGCGCAGGCGACGTGAATGCAATATCTGCAAGGAACGCTTTACGACCTACGAGTCGGCGGAGCTCAATCTTCCACGTGTTGTGAAGAGTGACGGCCGGCGGGTCAATTTCGACGGCCGCAAGCTGCGCGCAGGTATCGAGCGTTCGCTGGAAAAGCGGGCGGTCTCGACCGAGGCCACCGATACTGCAATCAATCACATCACGCGTCGGTTGATGGCGGGCGGCGAGGGCGAGGTGTCGTCGCGCAAGATCGGCGAACTGGTGATGGATGAGTTGAAGAAGCTCGACCAGGTGGCCTATGTGCGTTTTGCATCTGTGTACCGACAGTTTCAGGACGTCAACGCGTTCCGCGAAGAGATCGAAAAGCTCGAGAGCCAGCTTACGCCCGAGGCCCGGCGGCAGCAGTTGGATCTGCTCGACGAGGAAAAATGAGCGCGTCATTCAGCGCAGCCGATCACCATTTCATGGCGCGTGCGCTGCGCCTGGCGGAACGCGGCCTTTACACCACTGACCCCAATCCGCGGGTGGGATGTGTGTTGGTCCGCGATGGTCAGCTGGTCGGCGAGGGCTGGCATCGCAAGGCGGGTGAGCCGCATGCCGAGCGCAATGCGCTGGCGATGTCCGGCGATGCCGCCCGCGGCGCGACCGCCTACGTGACCCTGGAGCCCTGCTCACACCATGGGCGGACGCCACCTTGTGCACAGGGCCTGATTGATGCCGGCGTGGCCCGGGTGGTTGCGGCTATGACCGATCCCAATCCCCTGGTTGCCGGCGAGGGCCTGGCGCTGCTGGGTGCCGCGGGGATCGAGACCCGGGCCGGTCTGCTGCAAACAGATGCGGAGGCGCTGAATCCAGGTTACCTGCGGCGTATGCGGCATGGTCGGCCATTCGTGCGCTGCAAACTCGCCATGAGTCTCGATGGCCGTACCGCAATGGCCAGTGGGGAAAGCCAGTGGATTAGCGGTGAAGACTCGCGCAGGGATGTGCAATTGCTGCGTGCACGCAGCAGCGCAATCCTGACCGGCATAGGGACGGTGCTCGCAGATGATCCTTCGATGACCGTGCGGCTACCCGTCGACGAGTTGTTAGGTGTGGAAAGCGATGACTATCTGCGTCAGCCATTGCGTATCGTTCTGGATACGCGTCTGCGCATGCCGCCAAGGGTGAAAATGCTGAACCAGCCGGGACAGACGCTCATTGTGTGCGGCGAGGGGGCCTCTGCCGAGACCGAGGCCGAATTGCGCGCCGCCGGTGCCGATACTCTGCGTCTGCCGCAACTGGGTGGCCGGATCGATCTCTCTGCGCTGCTGCATGCGCTTGCTGCGCGCGGGGTGAATGAGCTGATGATCGAAAGTGGCGCGACTCTCGCGGGCAGTGCATTGCAGGCGGGTCTGGTCGACGAGTTGATCGTCTATGCGGCACCAAACCTGATGGGGGATGCGGCCCGCGGTCTGGTCCGGCTGCCGGGACTGGAACGCCTGGATGAACGCATCGACCTGGAGTTCGCGGACGTGCGCCGCGTCGGGCGTGACCTGCGTCTTACGCTTGTCCCGTCTCTCAGGTCCTGAAGTGACTGACCAGGGTTTCAAGCTGCTGTGACAAGTGCGACAGGGAGCGTGCGGTGTCACTGATCTGGTGATTGTCGGTCACCACCTCTTCGCTGTCACTGTTGATTCTTACCAGACTCCGAGAGATTTCTTCTGCCGTCTGACGCTGTTCGGTCGCGGCGCTGGCGATCTGCTGATTCATGCCCTGGATGCTCGCAACCGAGTCGACAATATTGTTCAGCGAGGCGCCGGTCTGTTCTCCTTTCTGCACCGTGCTGTGTGCCATCTCACTGCTCTCGCGCATGGTCCGCGCGGCCTCGTGCGCCTGCGACTGCAATCGTTCGATCATGCCCAGTATCTCAGAGGTCGACTGCTGGGTACGGTTGGCCAGCGTGCGCACCTCATCCGCGACCACGGAGAAACCGCGGCCCTGGTCGCCGGCCCGCGCGGCTTCGATCGCAGCGTTGAGGGCCAGCAGGTTGGTCTGTTCGGCGATACCGCCGATGACATCGATCACACTGCCGATCGCGTCGCTCTCGCGCTCGAGTGAGTGAATCGTTTCGGCCGCCAGTTCAACCTGGCTTCCCAGGGTGTGAATGGCCTTCAGCGTATCCTCGACGATCGTCTGTCCGGAATCGGCCTCGCTCTGTGCGCGGTTGGCGTTTTCGAGCGCTCCCTGCGCCGAATCGGCGACATTCGAGACCGTGGCACTCATCTGCTGGGTCGCGGTCGAGATCTGACTGGTCTCGTCCTGCTGCCGCTGCGAGCGGTCCAGGTTGGCCTCGGTCAGGGTGTTCATCTCGGTCGAAGATTGGGCCAGCTGCTTTACGCCCTGGCTGACCTGGAGAACAGTTTCATGGATCTTGGCTACGAATTCATTGAACGAGTGGCTGACCTCGCTGATCTCGTCTTTGCCGTTGACCTCGAGACGGGCGGTCAGGTCGCCATCACCGCTGGCGATCTCGCGCATACGGCTGGCCACCCGGCGCAAGGGTGTGGCAATGGTCCGGATGCTGGCGAGGTAAGCGGCAAATGCCATGACCAGCCCAACCAGGATCAGGCTGACTACCGGCCAGATGGCCGAATTGCGCGAGTCGGCCGCGGCGGCCAGTTGCTCGGCAACGATCTGTCGGCCTTCCTCTTCGATCCGGCTTGCATCCAGCATCAGGGCATCGGCAACCTCGCTGTAGTGCTCGCGGGTGCGGCGCAGTTCGGCATGTGTCTGCAAGGCGGTGTTGAATTGTTCCTCGTTGGCCTTCGCCAGTTGCAGGAGTGCGGTGTCGAAGGTCTGTTTCCCGAATGGGCCCTTGCCTATCAGCTTGCCCATGAGTGATTCTGATTCGGCAAGCTGTTCGATATAGATGTTCAGGTCGCCCAGGCTGATATTCGCGGCCTCGACCAGATCCGGGTCGCCCGGCTTGTCCAGCAACTGGCGGTAATCGAACAGGCGGGTCATCAGGGCCAGGCGTGCATCGGCCGTGGCAGAGATGATGCCCCATTCCTCGGTATCCATCGCGTTACTGGATTCGTCCTCCGCCAGGCCGGCGTTCCACTCCAGATTGACCAGTGCCTGACTGGCCTGTTCCTCAATGACCAGCAGCAGGTCCTTGGACTGGTTGATCGTGTTCAACAGGGTCTGGTAGTGATTGACATAGTCTGCATGCAGTTTGAGCAGCGATTGCCGGACCTTGTCGAAATCGGCCATCTTGTTCTGTACCCGGTCCAGCTGTTCGCTGGAGACCAGCCCGGTGCTGCTGATCGCCTGGAAAGAGGCAGCCGACAGCTTGCTGCCGAGCGCGATCTGTTCCTGCGCCTTTTCGGGACGGGCGCTGAGCGCCATATCGACGCCGATCATCTGCTGCAGCACGCCACGTATGCCCTTGTCGACTGCGCGCACGGTGGTGTCCACTGGCCCGGTGATCCGGTTCAGTGCGTCACTGATACGGTCTGCCGCGAGTAGACCGGCCGCGCCGATACTCACCAACAGGGCCGCCATCAGGAGGTATCCGATGCCAATTCTTTTGCCGACGCTGAACACAGTTGTTCCTTATGGTTAGTCTTCCGCCTGGGAAAAGAAATCGGCGGCGCCGGGTCCAACTTTAGGCCGCCGGGCTGCCGCGTCTGTACAATCGCCAGGGTTTGGTCGTATTCATTCGCAAAGATCGGAGAGAGGGGTATGTTCACGGGAATCATCGAGGCGGTTGGACAGGTCGCGGAAATGCAACAGCGTGGCGGCGATGCCCGTTTGCGTGTGTCGACCGGGAAAATGGACCTCGGCGATGTCGCGCTGGGTGACAGTATCGCGGTCAACGGTGTGTGCCTCACCGCAGTCGAGCTGCCCGGCGATGGTTTTGCTGCCGATGTTTCGCGCGAAACGCTCTCATTGACCGGTCTTGGGCAGCTGAAGTCGGGCAGCCCGGTGAATCTGGAAAAGGCGCTCACTCTTGCCACCCGCCTCGGGGGGCACCTGGTGAGTGGCCATGTCGACGGCCTGGGTACGGTCATCGAAAGACATGACGATGCGCGCTCGGTCCGTTTCACGATTGAGGCGCCAGAGGAGCTGGCCCGTTATATCGCACATAAAGGTTCGATTACGGTAGACGGTACGAGCCTCACGGTGAATACGGTGGATGGCAGACGGTTTGAGCTGAATATTGTGCCGCACACCCTGCAGGAGACCATCATGGACAGCTATACCGCGGGTCGGCGGGTGAATCTCGAGGTCGACCTGGTCGCCCGCTATCTCGAGCGTCTGCTGCTCGGGGAAAAGGCGGCGCAGCCGGGTGTTTCCGGTGTGGACCTGGCCATGCTGGCACGTACCGGCTTCGTCAACCGTTGAGGCCCGATCTGATCCGCGATCAGGCTTCGCCGTTGCTGAATCGCTCGATGGCCTGCTCGGCCCAGTATTCGCCCGCCGCAATCACCTCTTTGGCACGATAAAACTCGTGTGCGGCGCAGGTGTTGATCGGAATTTCGATCAGGAGATCGGGTGGATAGGCGGCCAGCATGGAGCGGGCGATACTGGCCTGCATCGCATCCAGTGACAACAGGGCGGCGTCGGTGAGGGACAGGCTGCTGGGCTGATTTTCGTCCTGTTCAATACTGAAGCCGAGGCGCTCCTGCAACTGATCGATAAAGGTCTCGATCTGTTTCTGGTAGCGGTGTGGCGTTTTCTTTGCAGCTTTGGGCACGCTGGCGAGTCTGTTGTTTCCACCGATCCGTTTTTCGACACCCGAGAGACTGACGGCAATGATCGCATCGGTCGTGTCCTGCAATGTCGGTGCAATGGGCACCGGGTTCAGGATGCCGCCGTCGAGCAGCGGGCGGCCGTTGACGGTATGCGGTGTGAATATGGTCGGTACCGCGATGGAGGCACGGATGGCATCGAACAGGTCACCGTGATTGAGCCACACCTCTTTGCGGGCCAGGATATCCGAGGCGACGACGGTCAAAGGTATGGGCAGATCTTCGATCTGGTGGCTGCCGACAAACTGCTGCAGGGTGTCCATCAACATCTGTCCCTTAAGCATGCCGGCCCCGCCCCAGGCGATATCGAGATAACGTAATACATTGAACTCGGTGAGTTCCTGCACCCAGTCGGCATAGTCGTCGAGCTTGCCAGCTGCATAGAATCCGCCGATCAGTGCCCCTATGGAGCTGCCGGCGATGGCACCGATCTTCCAGCCTTGACGTTCCAGAATACGGATGACACCGATATGGGCCAGTCCTCGTGCGCCGCCGCTGCCGAGTACGAGGGAGATCGTCTTGCTGTGTGGTTTCATCAACGATATGGCCTGATGCGTCTGCCAGCAGACGCCTGCATACCTTTAAGTCTAGCCTGCCTGTCCGGCGGCCAGGGTGTTCGCCCGCTCAAGCAGTTCCAGCACCAACCCGCCAGCGCTGTCCATGTCGCTGGCGTAGGCGACGACCCCGTCTTCATGCCCACCCATGACGAACACGCCAGCATCGCCGCTGCTCGATGCCAGCAGACGCCGAACCTCGTTGGCCATCGCGGGGGTGCCGTAGGCGGCCCCGGGTGCTGTCAGCGGTAGCCCGAGTGACCCGGCCTGTTGCCAGATCGGCACCGAGTGCACGTGTATTACGGCGCGGACCGCCGGTAGTGCCCGATAGATCTGGCCATGGGTCATTGCCTCGGACGAGGGCCGCGCCGGGCCCGTTGCTCTGAGCCAGTTTCGGGTCAGGTCGAAGTCTTCGACCCAGGCGAGGTCTTCGTGGGCCAGGTGTGGTTTGCCACCGGTCTGGGTTCCCGATATCACGAATCCCCGGTTGGCGCGGACACTGATATTGCCATAAGCATAGCCGTCATAGCGCCCTGGGTCCTGGCCGATCAGGCCTGACCCACGACACTGGTCGAACCCGCGGAAAATGCCCGAAACATCGGCATCTGAGGGCAGTTCCCCGGGCCGATAGTCGAGTTGATAACGCGTTACGCCTTCAGATTCTGTCATTCAGCCATTCTCTCTTGCGGGTCTGGGCTGTTAAACTGCGCCGTTTGCCGAAACAGTTGCATCAAAATGGCACTGAATACCACTGAAGAAATCATCGAAGACCTGCGCCAGGGCCGCATGGTCATCATCATGGATGATGAAGATCGTGAAAACGAGGGTGATCTGATCATCGCCTCGGAGCTGACCACCCCTGAAGCGATCAATTTCATGGCCAAGTACGGCCGTGGACTGATCTGTGTGACCCTGACCAAGGAGCGTTGCCGCCAGTTGCGTCTGCCGCTCATGGTCAACAGCGACAACCAGCTCGAATCGACCAATTTTACCGTCTCGATAGAGGCGGCAGAGGGGGTCACAACGGGTATCTCGGCGGCCGATCGTGCGACCACAGTCCTGGCCGCGGTCAAACCCGACGCCCAGCCACAGGATCTGGTCCAGCCGGGACACATCTTTCCATTGATGGCTCAGCCCGGCGGGGTGCTGGTGCGCGCCGGGCACACCGAGGCTGGTTGTGATCTGGCACGCCTTGCGGGCCTGTCGCCGACCTCGGTGATCGTGGAGATTCTGAACGAAGACGGCAGCATGGCGCGCCGCCCGGACCTGGAAACATTCGCCGCAGAGCACGGTCTCAAGATTGGCACCATCGCTGATTTGATCCAGTATCGGATCAAGAATGAGAAGACGGTGGAGCGTGTCAGTTCCTGCAATCTGCCGACTGAGCATGGCGAGTACCAGCTGGTGGCCTATCAGGACGTGGTTGGCAGCGAGATGCATCTTGCCCTGGTGAAAGGCGAGATCAGTCCGGACAGACCTACCCTGGTGCGTGTACATGTGCAGAACACGCTGTGCGATATGTTCGAAAGCACCCGTGACTGTGGATGGCCACTGCGCCATGCCATGGATCTGATATCCGAAGACGGCGAGGGTGTTATTGTAGTGTTGCGTAACTATGACACGGCCCGCGGCATCGTACAGCGTATCCAGGATTACAAATGGCACGGTGTCGAAGATCAGATTCCGGATCGTAAGTCCGCCGGCGAGGATGACCTGCGTACGATTGGGGTGGGCGCCCAGATACTTTGTGATCTCGGGGTGCGCAGGATGCGCGTCATGAGCGCGCCGAAACATCTGCACGCGCTTGCCGGCTTCGGTCTGGAAGTGGTCGAGTTCGTCAGCACCGAGTAATTGAGCAGAAACGCGGTTGAAGAGGAAATCTGCATGAGTATCAAGATTATCGAGGGGGGGCTGAATGTCACCAACGCCCGTTTTTGCGTTGTGGTCACGCGTTGGAACAGCTTCATCGTGGACAGCCTGGAAGCGGGCGCCATCGATACCCTTAAACGCCATGGTACAGCGGAGGAAGACATCACCGTGGTGCGCCTGCCGGGTGCATTCGAGATGCCGCTGGTTCTGGATAAGCTGGCGGCCAAGGGCGAGTACGATGCGATTGTTGCGCTGGGCGCGGTGATTCGCGGTGGCACCCCGCATTTTGAGTATGTCGCCGGTGAGTGTGTGAAGGGCATGGCTCAGGTTACGCTCAAGCATGGCGTGCCGGTTGCCTTTGGTGTCCTGACGGTGGATTCCATTGAGCAGGCGATCGAGCGGGCGGGCACCAAAGCGGGGAACAAGGGCGGTGAAGCAGCAGCCACAGCCATTGAAATGGTCAACCTGCTGCGTGAGCTCTGAGGCTGTTCGGCGGTGAGTCGACAACGTAGCCGTTCACGTAGCCTGGCGATCCAGGCCCTCTACCAATGGCAACTGGCTGGCCAGGATGTCGGCGCCATTGTCGATCACTTTATGGTGGAACAGGACGCCAAACGGTTCGACACCGAGTACTTCACAGAACTGGTAAGAGGTGTCCCCACACGTCTGGATGAACTCGATGCAGCGCTGGGGCCCTGTATCGATCGTGCCCTTGAGTCGGTCGATCCGGTCGAACGCGCCATATTGCGGCTCGGTGCCTACGAACTCATTGTGCACCCTGAGATTCCCTACCGGGTGATCATCAATGAGGCGGTCGAATTGGCCAAGACCTTTGGCGCCGAGAAGGGTCACCGCTATGTCAACGGTGTATTGGACAAGGCTGCACGTGCCCTGCGCCCGATAGAGACGTCGGCGCGGCGCTGACCGCCCTCGCCGTGCCCATCTCCGAATTCGAACTGATCCGGCAGTATTTTGCGCAGGCGACCGGTGCGCGGACGGACGTGTTGCTGGGTATCGGCGACGATTGCGCCCTGCTGCAGGTGCCCGTCGGTTCCAGTCTCGCGGTCAGTATGGACACCTTGGTCGAGGGGCGGCATTTCATACCCGGGGCCGATCCCGTGTCGCTCGGCCACAAGGCATTGGCTGTCAACCTGAGTGACCTTGCCGCGATGGGTGCAGAACCGGCCTGGGCGACCCTTGCGCTGACTCTACCCGATGCCGATACAGCCTGGTTGCGCGCCTTTGTCGGGGGGTTCTCGGCCTTGGCGGCAGAACACGCAGTGCAGTTGGTTGGCGGGGATACCACCCGCGGACCACTCAGCATCACGGTGCAGGTGCATGGCTTCGTCGATTCGGCGCGCGCCCTCAGAAGGGATGGAGGCCGGTCGGGAGATCGCCTTTTCGTGAGTGGCTGCGTCGGTGATGCCGGCCTGGCTTTGCAGTCTGCCAAGGACCCTGCGCTTGCAGCGGCAGAGCGTGTCTATCTGCAGCAGCGCCTCGACCGCCCCACACCCAGGGTGACACTTGGCCGTCTGTTGCAGGGGCAGGCGAGTGCTGCCATCGACATCTCGGATGGACTGGTTGCCGACCTGGGGCATATCTGTGCAGCCAGTGGCCTGGGGGCTCGAATCGACCTTGATTGTCTGCCTGTCTCGCCGGCTGTAGGCACCGAATGCGCGGCGGGCAACTGGCAGTACGTGCTGGCCGGTGGTGACGACTATGAGCTTTTGTTCAGTGTGGCTCCGGCACGGGCCGAGGCCGTCGTGTCGGCCTGTCGTGCGGCAGGCGAACAGGTACAGGAAATCGGCTGCCTGGTCGATGACATTGGCATCGTGCTGGTCTACCCGGATGGGCGCGTGAGCGAGGAGATCCCCGATGGATTCGACCACTTCAGAACCTAAGCCCCTGCCGAAACCGGTCAAGGGTAATGTGACGCATATGCTGGCGTTCGGCATGGGTGCCGGTTGTTCACCCAAGGCGCCTGGGACCATGGGTACGCTGTTGGCGGTCGGGATCTATCTGCCGCTTTCCAGGTTGCCCCTGCCGGCGTACACAGTGGTTCTGTTGGTGGTGATCCTGGTCGGGATCTGGTTGTGCGACAGGACTGCGCGCGATCTCGGTGTGCACGATCATCCCGGGATCGTGTGGGACGAGATTGCTGGCTATCTGTTGACCATGTTGGCGGCGCCCGCAGGTTGGTATTGGCTGATCATCGGTTTCGTCCTGTTTCGCCTGTTCGATATCTGGAAGCCGTGGCCGATCGGTTGGCTGGATCGCCGGGTGGGCGGCGGCTTCGGCATCATGCTGGACGATCTGGTCGCCGGATTGTTTGCAGCGATTTGTCTGCAGGGCCTGGCGCGTTGGCTATAGTCAGGAAACCATTGTCGTATGGGATATGCATGTCGGTCAGAGCCTTTCTCGCCCTTTGCCTTCTGAGTACCGCGGTTGCCGCAGGGCCTGCAGTGCGTGTCCTGGCATTGTTCCCCAACAAGGCAATGCTGGAGATCGATGGCCAGCGTCGGGTGATTGAGGCTGGCAAGGCCGGGCCGGGTGGGGTGCGCCTGATCGCCGCCGACCCGAATGAGGCGGTGATAGAGATCGATGGCCGCAGTCAGGTCCTGCGTCTGGGTTCGGCGGTCAATGCAAGCTACCGGCCGAAGCAACGACATGAGATCCGTATCCTCAAAGATAACCGCCACGCCGGCTATTTCGTCGACGGGCTGGTCAATGGTCAGCCAGTGCGTTTTCTGGTGGATACCGGCGCAACGAGCATTGCGATGAGTGAGTTGCACGCGGCGCGCCTGGGTATTCAACATCGTGTCGAGGGGACCCGCGTGGGCGTGGGGACGGCTTCCGGCACAGCCGTCGCGCACCAGATTACGCTGCGTTCTGTTTCGATCGGTGGGGTGAAGCTGGACAACGTGCGGGCCGTGGTGATCGACGGCGACAGCCCACGCAATGTCCTGCTTGGTATGAATGTGCTGACCACGTTCGAAATGGACCAGCGCGAGAACCTGCTGATACTGCGTAGCAAGTTTTAAACGGCCGGGGCCATGGCGTCGGCCGCCTGGTTTTGGCGCTATTGCGCAGCCTCTTTGTCGTGTTCGATCAGGGCATAGGCCGAGTGGTTGTGAATCGACTCGAAGTTTTCGGCTTCGACCGTGTAGGCACAGATCCGGTCGTCTTTATTGAGCTGGGCTGCCACGTCACGCACCATGTCTTCCACGAATTTGGGGTTATCGTAGGCGCGTTCGGTAACGTGTTTCTCATCCGGGCGTTTGAGCAGGCCATAGAGCTCGCAGGAGGCCTGTTTCTCGACGATTTCAATCAGCTCTTCGATCCAGATGAAGTTACAGGTACGCACGGTCAGGGTGACGTGCGAGCGTTGATTGTGCGCGCCGCGGTCGGATATCGATTTGGAACAGGGGCAAAGGCTGGTCGTGGGCACGATGACCCGGATATACATCACCGGCGTTCTGTCCTGGATCTCTCCGATCAGGCTGACCTCGTAGTCCAGCAGGCTTTCGACACCGGATACCGGTGCCTTTTTGTTGACGAAATAGGGGAAGCTCATCTCGATGTGACCGCGTTCGGACTCGAGTCGTTCGACCATTTCGGTCAGCATATCCTTGAACGACTCCACCGAGATCTCGCGCTCGTGGCTGTTCAGGATCTGCACGAAGCGTGACATGTGCGTGCCCTTGAAATTGTGGGGCAGAAACACGTACATGCTGAAATTGGCGACCGTGTGTTGTTCGCCCTGGCTGCGATCCTTGACCCTTACCGGGTGACGGATGTCTTTGATGCCGACCTTGTTAATCGCAATACGACGGGTATCCGCGCTGCCCTGGACGTCTTCGATCTCGCTGCCTGTGGTCGGTTTTGGAATTGCTGCGGTCATGTGTTGCTCAGCGGGCGGTACCCGCCCAAAAGTCGAGTGATATGGTCGGAATTATATCCGCTACCGTCTGGGCAACAAAACACCGGAAAATGTGTGGCGGAGCCGGGCATTATCTCTCCAAGACCGGAAAGACGCTATTGTTTTGTCGGTGAAATGGGAGGAAACGCCTTAGTTTTCAATGCCCACGCCCGACGATATAGCGTGCCAGCTGGCGTAGTGGGTCGGCTTCTTCCCCAAACGGCGCGATATTTTCCAGCGCCTGATCGATCAGGCGTTGCGCCATTTCACGGGCCTGTTCCAGGCCGATCAGGGCCGGATAGGTTGCTTTGGCCGCTGCCGCATCTTTGCCTCGGGTCTTGCCCAATACCGCGGTCTCGCCTTCCACGTCCAGTACATCGTCACGGACCTGGAAGGCCAGGCCAATGCATTTCGCGTAGCGCTCCAGCCCACCCAGACGTTCGTCGTGAGCGGCGCCTGCCGCCAGGGCGCCCAGGCGGACGCTGGCCAGTATCAGGGCCCCGGTCTTGTGGATATGCAGGTTTTCCAGTTCCGCCAGACTAATCTCACGTGCGGTTGCTTGCATGTCCAGGGCCTGGCCACCGGCCATTCCGCGTGAACCGCTGGCATGTGCGAGCTCGGCAATCATGCGCAAACGGTCGATACGGTTGATGCACAGATTATCGTCTTCACACAGCACCCGGAACGCGAGTGTTTGCAGCGCATCGCCAGCGAGTATGGCCGTGGCCTCGTCGTAAGCCTTGTGGCAGGTGGGGCGACCCCGCCTGAGATCGTCATCATCCATCGCCGGCAGATCGTCGTGTACCAGGGAATAGGCATGAATCAGCTCGACCGCACAGGCCGCGGCATCGAGGCACTCGGGGTTCGCCGCGAGCGCCTGGCCCGCGGCGTAGACCAACACCGGGCGCACACGTTTGCCCTCACCCAGGGCAGCGTAGCGCATGGCACTATGCAGCGAGGCGGGCTGCGTGGTTTCCGGCGGCAGCCACTGATCCAGGGCGCGTTCAACGCGGATACGGCAATCGCCCAGAAATACCTGAAAAGCGGGATCAAGTGTCATCGTCGAACGGCTCGGTGGACGAATCCTGCGTTTTGGCGGTGAGGATTTCGACCTTCTGTTCCGCCGCCTGCAGGGCCTGCTGGCAACTGCGGGTGAGCGCGATACCCTGTTCGAAGGCGCTGAGCGACTCCTCCAGGCTCAGGTCGCCGCCCTCCATGCGCTCCACCAGGGCCTCGAGTTCGCTCAGTGATTGTTCGAAAGAGGGGGGTACTGTCTTTTTTTTGGTCATACGGCTTCCCGGTTTGTTGTCTAACGCTACCGCAGGCGGGCGCGCGCCGTAAACAGGCGCGCGGGCCTGATGATGTGTGTTGGCGCTGCAGGGTCATAGTGCGCGGCGGTCGAGTTATAATTCAACGATGCGGCCTGGATCGACTTTCGCACGTCGGAATTCTGCACCCCCGAGGATGCGTTTGCCCCTGTGATCGGGCTAAACTTGGCGCCCATGAAAATGTTCGGGAAATCTTTGTTCAACCGTCTGCTGCCGTTGCTGGCGGCTACCGCTTGCCTCCTGGCAACCCAATCGTTCGCCGGTGATGTCATTGTGGACCCCGTTCACGAGTATCGTGACGAGATGGAACGCGGTGAATTCAGTTACGACGATAGCCAGGACATCCCCTGGATCGAGAATGAGACCGAGGTGCTCGCGGTCCCCAGGCCCGAGGACTTGACCAAGGTGTCTCTCGACCAGATGCCGCCCAAGATCACGCTTCTGGTGGACAAGTCCCGCATCACGGTAAACGCGGACGATCGGGTCGTGCGTGTGTGGCTGTGGACGCGCAGCGATTCGGGCCTGGAAAAAGGCAGCTTCGAGGGTTACCGCTGCGATACCCGCGAGTACAAGATTTATGCCTGGGCTAATCCAGATGCTGAGCCGTCGGTCAGCAAGGTCAAACGGCCGGTATGGAGAACTGCCAAGAAACGCCGCGCAGGCAACTACCGCACCGAATTGCTCAACAACTACTTTTGCGGCGTCGGCGAGATTCGCAATGCGCGCCAGATAGCGGATTCCCTGACCGGGGAACTCCAGGGCGGCATTTTTGACACCCGATAATTCCGTAAAGGCAGACTGACCTGACATGAGTGCCTACAACGCCTCAGCGATCGAGGTATTGAGTGGACTTGATCCGGTGCGCAAGCGTCCCGGCATGTACACCGATACCAGCCGTCCGAATCACCTCGCCCAGGAGGTTGTCGACAACAGCGTCGATGAGGCGATCGCGGGGTACGCGAAGAAGATCGAATTGACCCTGTTCAAGGATGGTTCGATCGAGGTCAGTGATGATGGTCGTGGCATGCCGGTAGACATGCACCCGGAGCAGGGTATCCCCGGGGTCGAGGTGATCCTTACCAAGCTGCACGCCGGCGGCAAATTCTCGAACAAGAGCTACAAGTTTTCAGGTGGCCTGCATGGCGTGGGCGTTTCGGTGGTGAACGCCCTGTCCAAACACCTGGAGGTGTGGGTCAAACGCGATGGCGCCGAATACAATGTTGCGTTTGCCAACGGAGACAGGGTCTCGGACCTGGAAGAGGTGGGCAGGGTCGGCAGGAACAATACCGGCACCCGTTTGCATTTCTGGCCAGATCCGCAGTTTTTCGACTCGCCGAAGTTCAGCGTGCGTCAGTTGCGTCACCTGTTGCGGGCCAAGGCGGTGCTGTGTCCTGGCCTGTTGATCCGGTTTTTCCGCGAAGGCGAGGAAGAGCACGAGGAATGGTGTTACCAGGATGGTCTTCGCGACTATCTGGTGGACTCCCTGCAGGGTGCGGCCGCATTGCCTGATGAGCCGTTTGTCGGTAGCAGTACGGGTAATGACGAGGTGGCCGACTGGGCCGTTGTCTGGTTGCCGGAGGGTGGCGAGGCGGTGACCGAAAGCTACGTCAACCTGATTCCCACCAGTCAGGGGGGTACCCATGTCAACGGTCTGCGCACGGGCCTGACTGAGGCAGTGCGTGAGTTTTGCGAGTTCCGCAACCTGCTGCCGCGCGGTGTCAGGTTGGCGCCGGATGATGTCTGGAACAATGTCAGCTACGTGCTGTCGGTTAAATTGCTGGATCCGCAATTCTCCGGTCAGACCAAGGAGCGCCTGTCTTCGCGCGAATGTGCACCCTTTGTCACGGGGGTGGTGAAGGACGCCTTCGGCCTGTGGCTCAATCAGAATACCGAGATCGGGGAACGCATCGCGGAACTGGCGATCAACGCAGCCCAGGCGAGGCAGCGCGCGGGGCGCAAAGTCGTTCGCAAGAAGATCACCCAGGGGCCGGCGCTGCCGGGCAAACTGGCAGATTGCCTGTCTGACGACCCGTCGCGTACCGAACTGTTTCTGGTGGAAGGCGATTCGGCAGGTGGTTCCGCGAAGCAGGCGCGTGATCGGAATTTTCAGGCGATCATGCCGCTGCGTGGCAAGATCCTTAACACCTGGGAGGTGGATTCTGCCGAGGTGCTGGCCTCTCAGGAGGTGCACGATATCTCGGTTGCGATCGGCGTTGAGCCGGGCAGCGATAATCTGTCCAAGCTGCGCTTCGGCAAGGTCTGCATCCTGGCCGACGCCGATTCTGATGGCGCCCATATTGCCACCCTGTTGTGCGCATTGTTTGTGCGCCACTTCCGTGCGCTGGTGCTTGGCGGACACGTTTATGTCGCGATGCCCCCCTTGTTCCGAATCGATGTCGGCAAGCAGGTTTTTTATGCGCTCGATGAGCACGAGCGACAGGGGATACTGGATCGTGTCGCAGCGGACAAGCTGAAGGGCAAGGTGAATATTCAGCGCTTCAAGGGCCTGGGTGAGATGAATCCCATGCAGTTGCGTGAGACCACGGTGCATCCGGATACCCGCCGGCTGGTCCAGTTGACCATCGAACACGGCGACGAAACCAACCAGATGATGGATATGCTGCTGGCCAAGAAGCGCGCCCCTGATCGCAAGGCCTGGCTGCAGCAACGCGGCGATCTGGCAGAGGTTTCCTGATCGGACCAATTTGGGCGCTGCGACCCCTTGATCGAGGTGTGCTGACAGGGTCACATGCGTGTCTCTGCGCTCATTGTTTGACTGGCCTCAAAGACTTGCGATGCAGTTCAGACTTTTTGTATCAGTATCCGCTAATATTGCACTGCAAAATAACCAGGATCATGGGTTAGGGTCTATGCACGCTTTACGTTTGCTTTTTTCGGGTCTGAGCCTGGCGACCATGGTCGCCGGCGGCGTCGGGCACGCGGCACCCGATGGCGGTGAACTGTACGTCGAGCATTGTGTTGCCTGCCATCAGATGGAAGGGCAGGGCGGTATCGGTCTGCCTCTGCTCAACGACAAACTGGCGGATGTTTCGGATGATTATCTGCGCAGTACCGTGCGTTTGGGACGGCCTGGCCGCGTAATGCCCAGCTTCATGCGCATGAGCGACGCGCAGGTGGACGCGATCGTGAAGTTCCTGCGCGACAAGTCCGGGACCACGGCTGTTGAATTCAGCAATGAGCGGGTGGCTGGAAATGCGGCACATGGCAAGACCCTGTACACCGAGCACTGCGCCAAATGTCACGGTGCCGACGGCAGTGGAGAGGGCGAAGGCACCGGGGTTACCCAGTCGCGCGATCGCTCCTTCCTGGTGATGCCGGCGTCCATTTCCAATCCAGGATTTCTCGCCTCTGCACCGGATCAGATGATGCAGCGCGTCATCGCGGCCGGCCGCAAGCCCTCGGGTATGCCAGCCTTCAGCAGGGGCAAGCTTGATGAATCAGAGATTCGTGATGTCGTGGCCTATGTCCGCTCTTTCGAGCAGCAGGCGAGGGTGGTCGAGCCACTGGATGAAGAAGAACGTCCCACCCACGTCTACGAGTCGCCCTACGATTTCGATACCACGGTGGCCAACGTCAAGGCCTCCCTGGGTGGTGCAAATTTCCGTATTTTTCCGGATCGATTGTTGGAGCAGGGCCTGGTCGACGAATTCAGCGTCAATACCCGTCAGATCGGTGTGCGCTTCTGCAACTTCAATGTGTTGTATGGGATGTTGAAGACCGAGCCGCGCCTTGGCATTGTCCTGCCCTGCCGGATAACAATCATGGAACGAGAAGGAGGTCAGGTGCTGCTGGTCATACCCAACCTCCGGGTTGTCTCGCGTTGGTTCAACAATGACGAGCTGGTTGGTCTGTGGGACCAGATGGAAGAGACTTTTACCGAGATCATCGATGAGGTGACGCTATGAACACCGGACTGCTCAGAGCGCTGTCACTTACCGTTCTGCTTGCGTTTTCCGGGATAGCCTTCTCGGACAATATGATCATGGGGCGCGTGCCGATGCGCGGCGAGATCGTGCTCGAGTATGTGATAAGCAGCATCGAGGAGCACGGATACACGGTCGCCCACATACAGTTGTGTGACGGCGGGATGAAGGAGTTCGGCTACAAATCGGATCTCTATCGTGTGGTGTTCTTCGGCAAGATCGCCGAAGTGCGAGCCATCAGCGAGCGTTATCCAGAGCTGGTTTCCTATGTTCCGCTGAAGATTGCGGTTATCGCGGAGAAGGATGAAACCCTGCTCTCGGTACTGAATCCCCAGGCACTGGCGCCGTTTTTCACCGATGAAGAGGTGCGGATCCAGTTTGCGCGCTGGAGTAATGACCTCGAAAGTATTTTCGAAGATGTTCGGCGTAGTACGGCGCAGCATGTCGCCACAATGGAGTGAGTAGCCTTCCTGAAGGCAGGCCCTCCTGATCTGAATCTGGGTGCCCGTGCGGGTCGGGATGCGCCTGCCGAGTCTTGAATATCCATTGTCCTGCGCGCTTCCAGAAATGCCTGTGGCCGGTTTGATACGCGCGCATATCGCGCGCGTGACCTCCAGGCGCTGCTATGCAGTTAAAATTGGGGAGCAGGCCGAGCTTTGCCAGAGAATGATGCCGGAGGGACGAAGATGATCAGATTGTTGGTTTTGAGTTTACTTGCAGCCAGTCTGTCGACCATGGGACAGGCCGCCGTGGTGGTCACCAGCGAAAGCCACGGTCAGGTCAGCAGGCAGTATTTCGAACAGGGTGAATTCGTGTTGATGCGCGCCGACAAACCCTCCATGGGTGTCGACCGAGAAGGCAACTGCTGGTTTATCGAGCACCGGCGCGTGGTGTCTGACCCCTGCGAGCAGATGTTGCAGTCGGTGAACGCATTGCGTGAACAGGCTATGGCAGGCCTGAGTGCCGAGGAGCGCGCCATGATGGAGCGTGCGCTCAAGATGCAGAATGCCGCACGTCCCGCAAATGTCACCAAGTCGCCCAACCGTAAGATCGCGGGTTATGCGACCGAATGTCATCTGATCGGCACCGATCGTGAAGTCTGCATCAGTGGAAAACTGATGCAGGAGATCGAGGAAGAGATGGGGGACAGCCCATTTCTTGAAGTGTTTCGGCGATTTGGTGAGTCGGCTGGCGAAATGGGGGCCGACAGTCCTGAAACGAAGGCCATGGCCGAACTGGCGAAACGCGGCTTCCCGATGCTGGATATGAAAAAGATGGCGGCAG